>Ga0315275_10007298_pt1 | contig 10663 bp, 9 predicted proteins | sample YL17G03_0_MG_FD_205557 | JGI IMG/M metagenome (GOLD analysis project Ga0315275, IMG submission 205557) | Sediment microbial communities from Yellowstone Lake, YNP, Wyoming, USA - YL17G03_0 | ecosystem: Environmental > Aquatic > Freshwater > Lake > Sediment | place: USA: Wyoming | collected...
AGCGGCTTCGCGGCGTCGGCGTCGACGAGGCCGAGGGCATCGCCGGCCTGGCCCACCACCACTACCCCTGCATGGCGAGCATGGGCATCGACCCGCAGTTCAACGACACCATCATGCACGTTTCGGGCAACCTCATGCGCGAGGCGGTCCGTGACGGCATCCGCCCGTACCTTCGCGAGATCGTCCCCGACGGAAGGGTCGAGCCGTGAGCACCGACGTCCTGCGCGCGAAGGAGCACAAGCTGCTGCGCGTGCACCGGCTCGCCCTGGAGGCGCTGCGGGGCGTCGACCTTCCCGGGCGGTGCGCCGCGGCCGGCTACGCCGGGGGCCCCGCCGGGGCGCGCATCCGCTTCCTCGGCGTCGAGCACATGATCGAGCCCGGAGCCGACGGCCTGAGCCGGATCGAACCCGAGGCGGATGCCGGCGACCCCGCGGCCGCGCTCGCCCACCGGCTCGGCGAGCAGATCGTGCTGCTGCACTACCTCGCGGGCACCCCGGGCCGCCCGCCCCTCGGGCGGTGGGTCGGATTCGACCAGCTGCCCGGCGGCGCCTTCTACGGCGGGACCTTCCGGCTCCGCACGGAAGCGCCGCTCGCCCGCGCCTTCGGGGCCGATCCCCGGCGGCTGCTCGCGGCGGCCGCGGGGCTGGGCGCCGAGGCCGCCCCCTACGGGGATGCCGCCGTGGTCGTGCCCGCGCTGCCGCGGGTTCCGGTCCTGGTGATCGTGTGGCAGGGCGACGACGAGGTGCCCGCCAACGCGAAGGTGCTCTTCGACGCCGACGCCGAAGCCCATTTGTGCACGGAAGACCTCGTCGTTCTCGGGGAGATCATCGCCCGCCGCCTCCGGCAGGGGGTGAGCGCGAATGCAGGAGGACCACCATGTCCAGGATCGTAGCGTCCGCGGCAATCCGCGGGGCCCACAAGGTCGTCGGGGAGGCTGAGGCATTCCTTCAGCGGGCCGTTCGGGAGAAGGGCAAGGAAGCGAAGGTCGAGTTTCCCGAGACCGCCTACTTCCTCCCCTTCGCCTGCGCCATGCTCGGCGAGGAGGCGAAGCAGGTCGGCGACATGGAGCCGATCCTCGCCTACGCGAAGGGTCTGCTGCCGCCGGTGCCCTCGGAGGCGGTGTGGCTGCCCTACCTCGGCAACACCCTCGACGCGGGCATGGCCACCCTTTTCGCCGAGGAGATCATCGTGGCCCTGCGCTACCTCTACGGCATGGAGCCTCAGAAGGGGTGCAACGGCTTCTTCACCGACACGATCATGCGCACCCTCGGGATCCAGCTCGTCGACGGCCGGATGCCCGGATTCGCGGCCATCCTGGGCGCGGCGCCCGATTCCGCCACGGCGGTGAAGATCGTGCGGGAGCTGCAGAAGCGCAGCATCCTGATCTTCGCGGGCTCCTCCACCAACGGCGTCAGCATCATCGACCAGCTGGCCGCCGAGGGGGTGCAGATGGGCTGGGAGCCCTACATCGTGCCCTACGGGCGGGACACCATCAGCGCCATCTACCCCCTGAACTGGGCCATCCGCTCGGCGCTCACCTTCGGCGGCCTGCGCAAGGGGCAGGCCCGCGAGTGCCTGATGTACACCAAGGAGCGCGTCTTCGCCTTCGGCATGACCCTCGGCGAGGTGGACGACGTGAAGTACGCCACCGGGGCGGGCGCCATCAACATGGGGTTCCCGATCATCGCGGACACGGAGATCCCCGAGATCCGCCCCACCGGCATCTGCACCTACGAGCACCTCGTGCGGGAGCTGGACTACGAGAAGATCGTGCCGACCTCGATCCAGGTCCGGGGCGTCAAGGTGCGGGTCCAGGAGATCGACATCCCGGTGCCCTACGCGGCCGCCTTCGAGGGCGAGGTCGTGCGCAGGGAGAACATGCACGCCCAGATGGGGCAGAAGTACTCCAAGGCCGTGGAGTACCTGCGCATGCGGGAGCTCGACGACGTCGAGGACGGGTCCATCGAGGTGATCGGGCCCGACATCGACACCGTGGAGACCGGGGGTTCGATGCCCCTGGCCGTGCTCGTGGACGTGGCCGGCCGGCGCATGCAGAAGGACTTCGAGCCGATCCTGGAGCGGCGGTTCCACTCTTACGTCAACATGGCCATGGGCCTCCAGCACATCGGCCAGCGCAACATCTGCTGGTACCGCATCGGCACCGAGAGCTACCAGAAGGGGTTCCGGCTCGCCCACATCGGGCGGATCCTGCACTTCAAGCTCCACGACGAGTTCGGGAAGATCGTGGACAAGGTCTCCGTGCGCATCTACACCCGGCAGGAGGACGTGGAGCGCGTGCTCGCCGAGGCGGTGGTGGCGTTCGGCGAGCGGGACGCCCGGGTGGAGGGGATGACCGACGAGAGCGTCGAGCACTTCTACACCTGCACCCTCTGCCAGTCCTTCGCGCCCGATCACGTCTGCATCATCAGCCCCGAGCGCCTCGGGCTGTGCGGCGCGTACAACTGGCTCGACGGAAAGGCCTCCTTCGAGATCAACCCGCGCGGGCACAACCAGCCCGTGGCCAAGGGAGAGATCCTGGACCCGGTGAAGGGGATCTTCAAGGGGGTGAACGAGGCGGTGCGGCTGCACTCCCACGGCCACCTCGAGCAGTTCACGATCTACTCCCTCATGGACACCCCGATGACCTCCTGCGGGTGCTTCGAGTGCATCATGGCGATCCTGCCCGAGACCAACGGGGTGATGATCGTCAACCGCGAGTACCCCGAGATGACCCCCTGCGGGATGAAGTTCACGACGCTCGCAGGGGCGGTCGGCGGCGGACAGCAGACCCCGGGCTTCCTCGGCATCGGCCGGCTGTACGTGACCTCGCGCAAGTTCATCCTCGCCGAGGGCGGGATGAACCGCATCGTGTGGATGCCCAGGATGCTGAAGGAGGAGCTGCGCTCGAGATTCGAGAGCCGCGCGAAGGAGATCGGGATCCCCGACCTGCTGGACAAGGTCGCCGACGAGTCTGTCGGGACCACGGTGGAGGAGATCATGCCGTACCTCCAGAAAGTCTCCCACCCGGCCCTGGCACTGCAGCCGCTCATGTAAGGAGGAGCCGATGGCGCTCACCGCTCTCGAGATCTACAAGTTCCTGCCCAAGACGAACTGCAAGGAGTGCAAGTTCCCGACCTGCCTCGCCTTCGCCATGGCGCTCGCGCAGAAGAAGGTCGCCCTCGCGGACTGCCCCTACGTGAGCGAGGAGGGGAAGGCCGCCCTCGAGGGGGCTTCCGCGCCGCCGATACGCCTCGTTACCATCGGCGCCGGGGAGCGGAAGCTCGAGATCGGCAACGAGACCGTGCTCTTCCGCCACGAGCAGACCTTCCACCACCCCTGCGGCGTCGCGCTGGAGGTGGCGGACACCCTCGACGAGGCCGCCCTGCGGAAGGCCGGCGAGGAGATCAAGGCGCTCTCCTTCGAGCGCGTCGGCATGACCATCGCGGCGAACCTCGTCGCGGTGCGCGCCGAAAGCGGCGACGCCGGCCGGTTCGCCGCCGCCGTGAAGGCCCTGAAGGAGACCGCCGGCCTGCCCTTCGTGCTGCTGGCCGACCGGCCCGAGATCGTCGAGCCCGCGCTCGCCCAGCTCGCGGGCGGGCGGCCCCTCGTCGGCACCGCCGGGGCAGCCAACCTGGAGGCGTTCGCCGCCCTCGCGAAGAAGCACGGCGCCGCCCTCGGCCTGGCGGCGGGGTCCCTCGAGGAGCTCGCCAATCTCGCGGCCAAGGCCGCCGGGCTCGGCGTCGCCGACCTCGTGCTCTGCTTCGACGGCAGCCGCCCGGCCCGCGCGCTGGCGGACCTCACGGTCATGCGCCGCGCCGCGCTCAAGAAGAGCTTCCGCCCGCTGGGCCACCCCGCCCTCGTGCTCGCAGCAAGCGACGACCCCCTGGCCGAGGCCGCGCTGGCGGCAACCGCGATCGCGAAGTACGCGGGGATCGTCGTCGTGCGGGGCCGCGGGCGGGCGGAGATCCTGGCACTGCTCACCGCTCGGCAGAACCTCTACACCGACCCGCAGAAGCCGATCCAGGTGAAGCCCGGCGTCTACGCCATCGGCGAGGCGACCGGCTCCTCGCCCGTGCTGGTCACCACGAACTTCTCGCTGACCTACTACAACGTGGCGGGCGACGTGGAGTCGAGCCGGGTGCCCGCCTGGATCCTCGTCGTCGACACCGAGGGAACCTCGGTGCTGACCTCCTTCGCCTCGGACAAGCTCAACGCCGACAAGGTCACCTCCATGCTGAAGGACCCCGCGGGGATCGCGGGGAAGGTAACGCACAAGCGGGTGATCCTCCCCGGGCTGGTGGCCGCCATGTCCGCGAAGCTGAAGGACGCGAGCGGCTGGGACGTGCTCGTGGGGCCGCGGGAGTCCTCGGGAATCCCCAAGTTCCTGAAGTCCCTGCCGGCGTGAGGTGAGGCTCGGTGAAGACCTGCACGGTGCGGTTCGACCCCGGCGGCGTGGAAGTTCGCGTCGCCCAGGGGGAGACCGTCCTCGCGGCGGCCCAGGCCGCGGGGATCTACGTCAACTCCATCTGCGGCGGCGACGGGCTCTGCGGCAAGTGCCGCGTGATCCTTCGTGAGGGGGAGGTCAGCTCCCGGCCGACCGCGCTGCTGGAGCGCGACGAGATCCGACAGGGCTACATCCTCGCCTGCGAGAGCCGGGTCCTGGGGAACCTGCACCTCGAGGTCCCCCCGGAGAGCCGCCTCGCGCAGCAGCCCGCCCTCGCCCAGGAGATCGCGCTGCGCTTCGGCCGGGTGGTCCCCTTCCGGCCCGAGGGCCGGCCCTACGCCTTCGACCCCTTCACGCGCAAGCTCTTCCTGCCGCTGCCGCCTCCCAGCCTCGACGACGCCGTCGGCGACCTGGAGCGCGTCTACCGGGGGATCACGAGCCACGTGGCCGTGCCGGCGATGCAGACCGGCCTGTTCAACCTCCGGCGCCTCGCCGGGATGCTCCGCGACAGCGGATGGCGGCTGACGGCGACGCTCGGCCAGCGCGGCAAGACCATGGAGGTCGTCCAGCTGGAAGCCGGCGACACCTCCGCGCGCAACTTCGGGGTGGCCCTCGACGTCGGCACGACCACGGTGGTGGCGAACCTCGTGGACCTCGCGAGCGGCGAGGTCGCGAGCCGCAAGGGCACCTACAACTCCCAGATCCGCTACGGCGAGGACGTCATCACCCGCATCGTCTACGCGGGCTCGGAGCCCGCGGCAGCGGAGCGCCTGCGCGCGTGCGTCGTGCGGGACACCAACGACCTCGTCTCCGCCATGGTGCAGGAGAGCGGCATCGCCCTCGGGGACGTCACCGGCATCGTGGCCGCGGGCAACACGACGATGATCCACCTCCTCCTCGGCCTGGAGGTCGCCAACATCCGTCGCGAGCCCTACATCCCCGCGGCCACCGCGGTCCCCGTGGTGCGCGCCGCGGAGGTCGGGGTGGCGATCAGCGGCCGGGGGCTGTTCTGCTGCCTGCCCGGCGCCGGTCCCTACGTCGGCAGCGACATCACCGCCGACGTCATCTCGTCGGGGATGAACCAGAGCGCCGAGCTGTCGCTGCTGTTCGACCTCGGCACCAACGGCGAGGTGGTCCTCGGCACCGCGGACTGGCTGGTCTGCTGCTCCGCCTCCGCGGGTCCCGCCTTCGAGGGCGGCGGCCTCAAGTGCGGCACCCGGGCCGCCGACGGGGCGATCGAGCGGGTGGCCGTCACCCCCTACGGGACCCTGACCTACAAGGTGATCGGCAGCGGGAAGCCGGGCGGCATCTGCGGCTCGGGGCTGATCGACCTGACGGCGGAGCTGTTCCGGGTCGGTACCCTCGACAAGGCCGGGCGGTTCCGCCGCGACGGCGGCGTGCCCGGCCTGCGCGACGGCGAGGACGGCCCCGAGTTCGTCGTGGTCCCCGCGGAGCGCACGGCGACGGGCCGGGACATCACGGTGAACGAGGATGACCTCGCGATCTTCATCCGCTCGAAGGGCGCCATCTACACGGCGGCCGACACCATGCTCTCCCACCTCGGTTTCTCCTTCGCGGATGTGCAGCGGGTCTACCTGTCCGGGGGATTCGGCACCTCGGTGGACATCGGCAACGCGGTCGTCATCGGCCTGCTGCCCGACCTGCCCCGGGAGCGGTTCCAGTTCATCGGCAACGGCTCGCTGGCCGGAGCCCGCATGTGCCTGATCTCCCGCGAGGCCCTGGCGGAGGCGGAGGCCGCGGCGGCGAGGATGACGTACCTCGAGCTCTCCACGGATTCCCGGTTCATGCGCGACTTCACCTCGTCGCTCTTCCTGCCCCACACGGACATCGAGCGGTTCCCCACGGTGCTGCGCTCGCTCGGGAAGTCGGCGCCGTGACCCGCAGCATAGCGCTGAGCGGCAAGGGAGGGGTGGGCAAGACCACCGTGGCCGCCCTCGCGGTGAAGGCGCTGCTCGCCCGCGGCCGCACGCCGGTCTTCGCCGTGGACGCCGACCCCAACTCGAACCTCCCCGAGCAGCTGGGCATCGCCTCCTACGGCACCGTGGGCGACATGCGCGAGCAGCTCCTGCGCGAGCGCGACGCGCTGCCGCCGGGCACCAGCAAGGCGGACTGGATCGGCTGGCGCCTCGCGGAGATCGTCGTGGAGTCCCGGGGCTTCGACCTCATTTCCATGGGCCGGCCCGAGGGGCCGGGCTGCTACTGCTACGTGAACTCGCTCCTGCGGGAGTACCTCGACGCCCGGGCCGGGGCCTACCCGTGGGTCGTCATCGACAACGAGGCCGGCATGGAGCACCTGTCGCGCCGCACGACCCGGGACGTCGACACGCTCGTGGTCGTCACCGACCCCACGGCCGTCGCCCTGACGGCGGCCGTGCGCATCGCCGCCCTGGCGGAGTCGCTCCCGCTGCGCATCGGGCGGGTCGCCTTCCTCGTGAACCGGGCGGAGGGGGCGGACGGCGAGGCGGAGCGCCGGATCCGCGACGCAGGGTTCGGCGTGCTCGGCACGGTGCCCTCCGATCCCCGGGTCGCGGCACGCTCGCGCGCCGGAGGCACGCTGCTGGACATCGAGGATGAGTCGCCGGCGTACCGCGCGGTCGCCGGCATCGTCGACGAGCTGTGCGCGCGAGGCGGAGAGGAGGCTGGACATGGCAGTTCCTGACGTGCGGGAGACCTACAGCGGGAAGGTCGTCACGGTCACCCTCGGTGCGACGGCCGCCGAGGGGGGGACCCGGTCGGTTGTCGTGACCCTCGGCGGGCACGCGAGCCTGCCGTTCCTGCACTTCGAGGGGGAGACCCGTCCCCCCGCCATCGCGCTGGAGGTGATGGACGCACCGCCCGAGGGCTCCGAGTGGCCGGCGCCGCTCGCGCAGGCCTACGGCGACGCGGTCGCCGACCCGGTGCGCTGGGCGCGGAAGTGCGTCGAGGAGTTCGGCGCCGACCTCGTCTGCCTCCACCTGGTCTCGACCCACCCCGACCGCGGAGGCGCATCGGCGGCCAAGGCCCGCGAGACGGTGCTGGCCGTGCGCGACGCGGTGAAGGTGCCCCTGATGGTCTGGGGCTGCGACGAGGACGCGAAGGACAACGAGGTGCTGCCCGTCGTCAGCCAGGCGCTGGCCGGCGAGCGGTGCCTCCTCGGGATGGCCACGAAGGATAACTACAAGACCCTCACGGCGGCGTGCCTCGCCGACGGTCACGCGATCGTCGGGCTGTCGCCGCTGGACATCAACATCGCCAAGCAGATGAACATCCTGATCGCAGACATGGGCCTGCCCCCGGAGCGCATCGTGATGTACCCGACCACGGGCGCCCTCGGCTACGGCCTGGAGTACACGTACTCGATCATGGAGCGCGGCCGGCTCGCCGCCCTGGCGGGCGACCGGATGATGGCGATGCCGGTGCTGTGCATCGTCGGCCCGGAGAGCTGGGGCACGAAGGAGGCCCGGTCGGACGAGGTCGCCGGGTGGGGTCCTGCCGCCGACCGCGGGCCGCTGTGGGAGGCGGTGACGGGAACCGTGCTCCTGCAGGCCGGAGCCGACATCATGCTCATGCGCCACCCCGCCGCCGTGAAGGCGGTGCGGGGCGCCATCGCAGGGCTCGCGAAGGGAAAGGAGGTTCAGCCATGATTGTCATCGGGGAACGCATCAACGGCATGTTCAAGAAGGTGCGGGAGGCGATTCAGAAGAAGGACGCCGCCGCCATCCAGGACCTCGCTCGTCGGCAGGTGGCCGCCGGCGCGGACGCGCTCGACCTGAACGTCGGCACGGCGAGCACCGACCACGTGGCGGACATGGTGTGGCTCGTCAACACCGTCCAGGCGGTGGTGAGCGTGCCCCTGTCCGTCGACAGCGCGCGACCCGAGCCCCTGGAGGCGGGGCTGGCGGCCGTGAAGGGGAAGCGGATGCTCAACTCGACGACCGGCAAGGAGGTCGACCTCGGCCGGCTGCTCCCGCTCGCGAAGCGCTACGATGCCTCGGTGATCGGGCTCACGATCGACGAGGAGGGAGTGCCGGCGAACGTGGACAAGCGCGTGGAGATCGCGGCCAAGATCCTCGCCGCCGCGCAGGACGCCGGGATCCCCACGGACGCCCTGTACATCGACCCGATCACCCTGCCGGTGAACTGCGCGCAGGACCAGCCCCAGCACCTGTTCCAGGCCATGCAGCAGTTCCGGATGCTCTCCGACCCGCCGCCGCACACCTGCATCGGCCTGTCGAACATCTCCCAGCGGCTGGCGGAGCACCAGCTGCTCAACCGGACGTTCCTCATCATGTGCATGGCCTGGGGGCTGGACTCCGCCATCATGGACCCCCTCGACGAGGAGCTCATGCGGGCGATGATCACCGCGGAGCTGCTGAACAACCGCTTCATCTACGCCGACTCCTACCTCGAGGCGTACAAGAAGCACTAGCGGGAGGGCCCATGGCGGGACGCAGCGAGCGGACCCTGGTGTTCGTGAAGCCCACGGCCGTCGAGAGGGGTCTCGTCGGCGAGATCCTTGGACGGTTCGAGAAGGCCGGCATGCGCTTCGAGAGCCTGCGGATGCTGCGGCTCGAGCGGCCGCAGGCCGAGGCGCACTACGCCGAGCACCGTGGCAAGAGCTTCTTCGAGGAGCTGATCGCCTACGTCACCTCGGGCCCGATCGTGGCCTGCGTTGCCGCCGGGGACGGCGCGATCGCGAAGGCGCGCGAGCTCTGCGGGGCGACGAACCCCGCGAAGGCCGCCGCCGGCACCATCCGAGCGGAGTTCGGCGTCGACGTCTGCCGCAACGCCATCCACGCCTCGGACTCGCCGGAGTCAGCCCGGCGGGAAATCGAGCGGTTTTTCCCCGTCGGGCCGGCGGCGCCGGTCCTCCCCTAGAGAGGGTGCCGAGCGGAGGAAAGGATGCGCACGCGGTGAAGGCTCTCTACGCGTTTTTCAAGTCGGTCAAGCTCGCGGTGGTCCTGATCATCCTGATCACGGTTCTCTCCCTGCTTTCGACCCTGGTCCCGCAGGGAAGGCCCGACGCCTTCTATCAGAGCGCGTACTCGCCCGCCGTGTACCGGATCCTCCTGCTTCTGGACTTCAACCGGTTCTTCAGCTCCGCGCTCTTCCTGTTCCCGGTCGCTCTGTTCACGGTGAACCTGGGTGTCTGCGCCATCGACAGGTTCATCCGGCGCGCCCGCACGAAGGCGGCCAGGCGGTATGGCCCGGACCTGGTCCATATCGGCCTCCTGCTGCTCCTGGCAGGCGCGCTCGTAACGGCTCTTGCGCGCCAGGAGAAGGACTTCACCATGGCCGCGGGAGACCAGGTGCCGCTCACGAAGGACTACTCGATCAGGCTCGTGTCGTTCGAGTTCCTGAAATACGAAGACGGCTCTCCCCGGGCCTGGATCTCCACCGTGGATGTGCTGCGCGGGGGCGCGCGTGAGACCTCTTCCTTCCCCATCAGGGTCAATCACCCCCTGCGCCTGAGAGGGGTCGCCGTCTACCAGACCACCTACGGGAACGAGGGCAAGCTGGTTTTCAAGGACCGGGGCGGAACAGAGGTCACGGCCGGCATCGGGCAGGGATTCCAGGACGGGGATTCCTTCTGGTATATCGCGGACATCGTCCGCGACGGGGACACCCAGGTGGCGCTGATGCGGGAGTACGCGGGCAATGCCCTCGTCTCGATGCGGAAGCTCGTCCCGTCGCAGTCCCTGGGACCGTACACGCTGCTGCGGCTGGAGAGCCGCGAGGTGACGGGCCTCAGGGCGGTGAACGACCCGGGGTTCCTGCCCGCCATCGTTGCCCTCGTCGTCATCGCAGCAGGCCTCGCCCTCACGTTCATCCAGAAGAAGCGCGGGAAGACCGACTGAGCGGCCTCGCTCGCGGACGGGCACGCCGGGGAACCCCTTCGTTCCCCGTGCTGCGACAGGAAAACGCGTTCGGCATCCCGACGGATCCCGGTAAAAAATATTGTTGACAAATTTGATAGGAAAGCATAGGCTGCGCGATCGAGCCTGGACAGGATTGCAGGAGCTACGCTGCGAGCCTGTCGGGATGTGACCGATCGGCAAACGATGGACACGCAGGAGGAGGTCGTGATGGTTTCCGGCAGCAGATCCCTACGTGCTATTCCGGTCATTGTCGCGCTGGCGTTCCTCGTCCTTCTTCCGGCCGCCGTGTGGGCAAGCGGACAGGATGAGACGAAGAAGCCGGTTGCAGAGGCACGGTCCG
>Ga0315275_10007302_pt1 | contig 10660 bp, 16 predicted proteins | sample YL17G03_0_MG_FD_205557 | JGI IMG/M metagenome (GOLD analysis project Ga0315275, IMG submission 205557) | Sediment microbial communities from Yellowstone Lake, YNP, Wyoming, USA - YL17G03_0 | ecosystem: Environmental > Aquatic > Freshwater > Lake > Sediment | place: USA: Wyoming | collected...
GTTAAGTCCCCGAAGGCTAAAGAAAACCCGCCTACTGAGCGGGTAAGTTTTACGTCTTTGGCAAAAGCCCGGTAATTTACCTCATTTGATCCGGCGTGAACATCACCAACTAGGGTTAAAAGTATGGGTCTGCCGGTCTGGATGGTGACTTCTATAGCCTCTGGAATACCTAGTAGTTCGTGGCGTTCATCCTGCTGCCGACTGATAACTTCCGTCCATGTATCAAAGTCCCGCTCCGGGGGAAAGGCTGTCCGGCTGACAATAAAAGCTCCGCTATCCCATTCCAGAATATGTTTCCGTCTTAAATCGCCCTGACTTTGAAACGAACCGTCAAGCGAATATAAACCTGTTTCATTTTCTGTCATTTGCCTCCTTATCCATTGCGTCTGTATACATCCCGTACCATTTGGGGACTATAATTTTGCCATGTTTATCAACCTGAAATAGTAATCTTTCATCCAAACTTTCTTCCGTGAAAATCAGTCTGACATAACTGTTTAGGTTACTAACCGATTCGATAGTACAGTTCCAACAACCACAACTGCGCCCGTCTTTGACCATTTCCATACGAGCGCAGCTATCTTCAAACTGTTCCTGAATATAGATGACGGCCCAGCTTTCCAGACCGTCTAAAAACTCTTTCATTAAAAACCGGTTAAACCTCTAACACCCAGTAAACCCTCATTTCTGGTTTTAGCAGGTTCAGCATTTGCCGCTTCATGTAAGTATTTATCCAGTAGTGTCAAAGCCAGAAATAGAATATCCCGTACCGGGGCATTATTTATCTGCGGCACGATAACGATTATCAGCCAAGTTATAATTGCAAAAATTATTAGTCTACCGGGAAGTTTCAGACTTTCCAGTAACACATTCCAGTTATAATTCATAGTGTTCACCACCTATCTGATTATTGGTTGCATTATTCCCAATGCCCCCAAAGCCCACAAAACCACTATTAAGACTATGACCCAATAAATTATTTGCGCCCAAGGTGAGGGAATTCCTAATGCTGACGAAATTAAACCCAACAGCTTAAACAGGATAAATAAAATCAGGACTATCGCTATTATGGTTAAAATCATTGAAACTGTGATCATATAATTTTCACTTCCTTTCCTATGATAAGTGTAATTTTTTTAACAATTCCGCAAAAAGTTGTTTCGGTGTGGCATAACTTATGTCGCTTTTAGAAGTCTGGCAGGTTTGCAGATCGGTGGTGACTTTTGCCAACTGACTTTGATAATTTAAAACTTCAGTGGATAGCGTTTCCTTATCCTGTGTGAGCCCCGCTATTGCCCCCAGATCGGTTGAATGTTGCTCAGATGCCTGTTGGGTCAGTGATTTTAAGTTTAAGTTTTCGGCAGTGATGGTGTCGATGGTTTTCTGTTTGGCGGCAATAGTTGATTCCTGATCTATGGAATGGGCTAGCTGCTGTTGGTAAAGGTTCCAGTTCTTATCCCGGTCGGCCCTTAATTGATCTATGAGGGTAGATTGATTCGGGGTACCTCCGGCTTCTGCCACTATCCGATCAACATCAAGGGCATCTGGACAGGCGGTGGGTGCGTCCGAAACTTCTTTGTGTTTTAGGATATGCTGTCTGTCAATCGGAATACCATAAAACAAACAGATATCTCTGATAAGTCGGGCTGAAGAGATGTATAGTGCATCGGGTCTGGCACCATCATCATAAACGCCGTTGACCATGCCGTTATCCTCATGCTCAATGCCGATAGATCTCTGATTCATGGCATAGTTACCGGCATGGTAGGCGGTGTTATCCTCATCCACCCAATGCCAGAGTTCACCGGTTTTAAGAACGCCATAATGAGCACTAGCCCCGGAATTAGTAGCATAAAAACGGGCAGCCGCAGCCTGAGCCGAACCCACCATCGTATGGATTATGATGCGGTCTATCGGGGCTCTGGTATCATCCCAGTTTCCGGCTCCGACATTCTTTTCAGTGACAGGCAGAGTGGTAACTTGTCTGGTTGCCATATTTACTTAGCTGACTGGGTAGCTTCTAAAACCATAAATTCTTCGGTATTTTCAACAATCGATACGGTTCTGGTCGGATTTACCTGAAATACATAAAGTTGATGTAATTGATATTGTCCGGCGGGTAATTCTCTGGGAACCTGAACTCCTACCTGCAAGGTGTTACAACCCATTGGCCGATTGGTGATGGTTGAGGGGGTCAGATAAATAATATCGTTTTGAAATGTCCGGGTAACGGTAGCATTAAGATTCATATATTTGCAGTAATTGGAAGTATAATAAACCATCTGACCCTGATAGACAGTTTTGTTTTTAATCGGAAATTCCTGATCCAGAAATTTCACCGGGACATAAGGATAAAATGTCCAGTAAATAAAAACCAGACTTCCGAGAATTCCGGCGAGTAGCACCAGATATGACAGTAAAAATGTAAGTTTCATTATTGTTTGCGTATAAAGAAATTAACGACTACTCCTAAAAATCCGGTGACAATAAACATGATCATCCCGAAAAACCCGTTACGGACTAACAAAAACTGCTGTTGAAATTCCTCAAATTCCCTTCGGGTGATGAAGTTCTCTTTGACATATTTAACATCGGTTTTGACTTCCTCAAGATCGGATTTGACATATTGCAGCTTAATATCTAAGGCTTCGTTGGTATATGGTTTTGTCATACATAATTGACTTTTTGATATAGTTTGATATAATTATAGGGTATGTTTCTGATAATTTTTTTAGCAATTTTTTTTGCGGTTTATTTTTCAAATCAGGGGGATTATTGACCCTGATATCCGATGCCCAATTTACCCAAGGCAGTAGTTATTCCCAAACCAGCCCCCGTTGCAACCGCAGTTGGAAACAATAATTTTTTGATTATATTATCTCTGGCGCTAACAACTCCATATGCATTTCTGGCTTGCATAACAGCTTCAGGCAATTGAGTTCTGATTCCTCTGGCAGTTGCTGCTTCTACCGCAGCTTTGGCGCTTGAACCAATAGTGCCTGATGCTGAAAATGCGTCATTTGCCATATTTAACATATTGTTGGCAACGTCAACCGGTATCTGTTTATTTTTATATAATTTCACGGCATTTTTATAAAGAGTACCGATTGCTGCTTTTTCTGTAGATGGAGCTGCGTCATATATTTTCTTTATTTGTGTCAATATGGGATTACCTTCAACCATTTGTCCTACCTGACCAGCTGCAGTTGTGGCTGCTTGTTCGATTGCCTGTCCAGCCTTGGCTTTGGTTGATAAAAGAGGAATTAAACCCGATTTAATTTTATTAAATATCGCAGGGACAGCCAATGATGCCGCCACATCTGCCCCGGCATTTAAACCGGTGGGGTTAAACCCTTCGGCACCTTTGGTCGGATCATAGATGTTCAATGCCGGTATTGCAGCATAAGCTGCGTTTTCCAATGGGGATGCGGTTTGAGCTCTGGTAGCCATCTGTTGACCCAAACCCACCAATCCTTCACCAACCGGGGCTCCGGCAATTTGACTGAAATCTCTTACCGGCAGATCAAATTTCTTACGCATAGCATTAAATTTTTTCTGTGCTTCATCCGGGGTAGCTGTGGCTTTAGGAAATAATTTAATGGCACTTTCTTGCTCGCTTTTACTGAAATTGCCTGAATCACCAGCGGCTCTGGCAAATGTCGGTCTGACGGTTTGAATCATGTCGTTATAAGTTGATAAAGGTGAATTGAAACCGGCAGCAGCACCAATATTTGCCAATGTACCGGTAAATCGTCCCTGAGATAGATCTCCGGCTGCGCCATTTCCACCGAAATATAAATCTTCAGCCTGACTAATTATCCGTAGCGCATTGGCCTTGGCATCAATCTTTTTTTGTTCTGCATCGGGAATTGTAGAAACGGCTTTATTACCGAATAATTCAAAACCGAAAGCACTTTTAAAACCATCTGCAATCCGATTTCTTTCGGTTTCATTTCCAGCCATTTGCCATTTCTGTTGGCTTTGTTGCTGAATGGTTCCCATCATATCCGGCACAGCACTTGCGGCGGGTTGGGTTGTCGGAGTTTGAGTTGTAACTGCATTTTTATATGGATCATTTGCGGATTTGGATGGATCTTCAGCCGCAGTATAAATCTGCGGATTAAATTTATCCGGGCTGATAAATCCGAAAGACCCATCTGATATTCTTTTTACTCTCATAAGTTACCTACTTTCCAGTGTAATATAAACTATTTACCCAATTGGGTAATAGCGGATTGTATTGATTTTGAATAGTTTCATTCGGACTGGTTAATCCCAAAACTGTCCGGCTATTAGATAAAGTTGTTGCGGGTGCACCAGTAGGAGATTCCGGTGTAAATCCATCATCCCCACCAGCTCCACCGCCGGTACCTGTTCCTAAACCAGATGCTTGATTGGGACTTTTAAATGTTCCGGTTGCAGGATCATAAACATATGAATTTTCACCAACCACCATGGGATTATTTTGGGATTGTGCCAAAAGTAGGTCATTTGCAGCTTTAATTTTAGCTGCTTCTGCCGCCTGAGATTGTGCCTGTTGATTTTGCCAAAGTGCCAAAGCATTTTGGATTGCAGTTGTATTTCCGCCCGCCTGAGCTTGGGCCATCAATTGGCGGATCTGTAATTCCTGTTGGGTTTGCTGAAGCGGCAATCCGGCGATCTGGTTTTGGATATCCTGATTTTCGCTCATGAAGGTATTCCCGGCTCCCTGAAGCTGGTTGGTGTAATAACGGGTGATCGGGGAAACGGCTTTATTTATGGTTTGATCATAAAGACCACCCATGGATGAAACACCCCGGCGACCCAATTCGGTTGAAGTGGCAGTTTGGGCGGATTGGGTTTCCTGTTGCTGGTTGCCGGTAATGCTATCCACTAAGTTTTTGTAGGTCGCTTCAAGCTTCTGCTGACCGGTTTCCAAAGTTTTCTGGGTTTGCTGGATCTGTTGTCCTACCAATGGCAATTGCTGTTGCAGGTTTTCAATTATGGGTTTGTTGGCTTCGGTTTGGGCTTGCTGTTGGGCCTTCAGAATGGCGTTAAAATCTGTGCCGCCGCCCCCACCGGAAGATTGGTTACCGTAATGTTGTGCGAACCAATTATCGTCCCACACTCCTGTGTTTGGATTTATATGAGGATCTACGTTCGCCATAATCTGCCTCCATAATTTTCAGTTAATAAATGACAGTTCGTACACAATGTCATGCCATTATCTATCGCATATCTCAATTCGGGATATTGTGAAAATGATTTGATGTGGTGTGCGTGCATATATCCTTTTTTACCGCATTTCTGACAGATATAATTATCTCTGGTAAAAACTGCTATTCGCCAAAGCCGATATTCAACTCTTTTGCGTTCTATTTCATTCTGGGTTGATATACCACCCTGCCAATTGTTAGCATTAGAACCGGACAATTTTAGTCTATGTTCCTGCGAAAGAGTCCTACCTTTATTTCGCATTTGCTTGCCTCTTTTACCAATCCAATAACAGGGTCGTGAACAATAATTTGCGTAATTTAATTTTATTAAATATGGTTTAGCCAAAAATTCGTTCCCACAGATTTTACAGTTTCTGACAAGTGCCATAGTTTCTCCTTATATGTTTATGGTATGGTTTTATACTTTTCTGTCAAATCCTGTTTGATCTGGTCTACTTCCTCTTCGGTTTTACCCTCCGCATCAACCACTTCCATGACCTTAACCATACTGTTATAAACCAGTACCGGTTGAGTCTGTTCAGCGATAATACCATTTGAAAATGCAATTATTTTTCTCATTCCTGTTTGCGGCTGTTATCCAAATATTTCCATTTAAAAATAAATGCAAAATTCGGACTACCGGCTACTCCCACATTGGTAACTGCAATTGTATATTGTGAATTTACCCCATTCCAATTACCATAATTATAACCGGATTTAACATGATAATCATTAAATCCGATCGCGGTTCCCTGTCCCGGCCAGATCTGATAATCGCCGTCAGTAATGACTGTCCCCTGATAGACTGCGCCATATAGAATCCCAAAATTAGGCACATCCTGATGTGGGGGTTTGGGGGTTAATGTAACCGTAATATTAAGAGTGTTCGTTGAGCCTGTAGCAATAGTTCCGGCTGAACCATAAACAGTTCCGGCAGCGACTACCGAATTTACCACTAAGTTTGACACATTCAAATTGGTAACTTTTATGACCTTACCCTGCATTTCATTTTCGGTTTCAAATTCAAACCCTATGGTTTGGCGGGGTTCTGAAATCGGGGCTCCCTGCGGCTGCAAATATTTATCTAATGTAACTGATCCTTCATCGCTCATAGTGGTACATTCTCCCAAGTATAATGAATTGAAAATATTTCCCATGGGGCTTTAAGACTATTTTCATAAAATTTAAGATATAAAAGACGACCTCTGGTTTCGGGTGGAAATCGGGACAAAGTATAGCCTTTTGAAAGACTGCAGAGGTCTTTCCAAATTCTGGGGCCGCTGATTTTGTTTTCCCCGGATTGCACCACATCTTCAACCGCGTATTGGACTTTTGCCTGACAGCCGGGGCTGGCAAAAAACTCTATATTGCCAAAATCCTTCCGCACATGGGGCAAATTGCCATGTAATATCATAACCATACTGGCCTCAATCGGATAAATCTGGTCAATCCTTAGGGCATCATTCATGCGGAACACCTGTCCGTCCTCATCCCCAAAAATTAAAGAAGGTGTACCGCCATTATCTACAAAAGAATGAAGTGCGGTCGGAAAATTCGGAAGCACGTAATTTATAAATTCATTGTGGTGATAATCATAAACCAATAAAGCACTGGTAAGGGGTATGTCGGTAAAATCATCAGTCACCGCATCTATGGCGATCATGAAATCATATCCATGCACCCCGGCTACCAGATTATTAAATACATCCGTTGAATCAAAATGCGTATTTAAATCTGCAAACTGCCGATGTACCGGATTTGAAATGAGTTGCGGCTTATCGGCATTGGAAATAAATACGCCGATGCGGTTAGCCCAAAAGCGGTAATCTTCAATCTCTCCCACACAAAAAGCACTACTGGGCCCCAATCGGGTAGCCGTATCAACCAGAGTATCTCCATCCCAACGGAATTGCTTACCGGAACTTTTACAGAAAATCAGCCGATCCGATGCCTTATATTGGGTTAATAACTTGCCTGATCCGCCGATAAACAATGAACTTGAATCATGGGTCGGATCAAAATCATTGATTGTTCCAACCACGGAATAAAACACATGAGAGGCAGTTCCCTGAATATAAATCCGGCCTTGGTATTCTACCGGATCATGGCCGCCAATCGGAGCTAAAGGAATATCGGTAAATGAGGTGCCATCGGTTGTATATCTGGTAGTGCCTACCCCATCGCCCATAATCATATTATCATCTAATATGGCGGTGGTTACATGGGCCCCATCAGCAATTGTGCCATTACCACAAACCGTCCATGCGCCGGTACCCTGAGCGGAATAATATAGGGCTGAACCGGACGCCCGATAAACATAAAGGGTACTGCCATCATTTTTAAGCCATGAAAAAAGCGAATTAACTTTGGCATTATCAGGATTTCCCAAAAAAGTATCATATCCGGGCCGTTTAATTCTGGAACCATTAGTATTTGAAGCTAAATTTACACAGTGGATAATATTCCCATCGGCGGTATTGAAGGGATTGGTGTAAGTATTGATACCATTAAGATCTGAGATTGAATTATCCATATCATACCCGATAGCCAAAATCGCCGACATCTTCCGATACGGTTTCTACAATGTCAATGTATCCCGATCCGGTCTTACTTCTGGGGGTCATTTCAACCTTAAACCGGGCCAGTTGGGCTAGAGCCGAATTTTCCAGATTGGTGGCTTCATCGGGCTTATTGTCTTTGCGTTTGGCCCATGATAGCGCATAATCCACGAAGCCTTTGGTATAGCCCCGCATCGGCACAGGCAGGGTATCGGTTTCATTTGATAAAACCGGAGTTAGGCGGTAATAAAGCACAGCGGCGGTGCCGGAAGTTTCATGGGGCCAGCGGGACATGATGGAATTGTCATACATATAAAAATACGGATTGGTGGAATTATAGATCTGGCTGGGCCTTGGGGTCACCGAATCCATCTTGGTCATCGGGGCAAAATTCTGGTTATCTTCCGTATACCATGCCCGCCTGACCTGTTTAAAATCCGAGGCGGTGATTGTCCCCAAATCTGCAGTACCTGAGAAGGCGATATTGGTTGAACCCAAATTATAGTCCTGATTTACGTCAATGACGGCATTGGTCATGAGTTCCAGATATTCATTAATCCATTCATCAATTACTGAATCATCTCCGATAAAGGCGGTGGAGAATAGTTTATTTTTTACCCTACGCCTTATTGACGCTAAAGAATAAAAATCATATCCGGTCGGTGTCAACCAATCCGATTGGGTTGAAGTACCTCCCAAAACCGGATTAAACCAAGCCACCTTATAGGCATAAGTGGTAAGTCCTGAAGTATCATCATATTGGGTAACATCGCTGTCGGGAGTAATGTCTGAAGTGGCAAAAGCAGATGGCGTTCCGGCAGTGCCACTGGTTGATCTAAACCAAATTATTTGACTATATTTTATGGCATAAACCGGGGTATCAATAGGATGCGGAAAAACCCCCGTACCTAAGTAGTTTATATCATACATTCCGGCAGTTCCGGCAGTTCCGGCCATGATCTGAATTTCGCTTTGTTCCTCACCGGTTTTTCCGATCTGAAGGGCCCAATCAGGACTGGCAAAACCCAATGTGTTTTGGACTGTAATACCGGTATCAGTGCCATATAAAGGTTCGGTTAAATTAGTTACCTGTGCTGACTGATCCAATAAGTTTTTAACTTTGATGATCATAAATCTTCAATGGAGTCAAATTTGGGTTTAGGCCCATCCGGGCCATAAATCCCGCCAAACATTACCCCAGCCTCATTAAACGACTGTCCGGCTTCGTTAAATGTATATCCCTGATCCGCCAGCAATTTTTCAGTTGGTTCCATAGATTGAAATTTCGGTTTGGGATCATAGATTATGTTCATACGAAATTAAGTAAAAATGCACCGCCTCCCGATGATGCAGAATAAATTCCGCTAATTTCATTATCGGTCAAAGCTTTACTGAAAACCGCCAAATCATCCACTATTCCATCCATATATTGAGTAGCTGCATAACCTCCGGCTATTCCCAATCCGAATCCCTCATCCCCATTCCAAGCAGTTTGAGATCCGGTAACAGCCTGAGTCTTTTTAGTTCCATTTACCCATAAAGCCAATTCATTAGTCCCGTTAAATCTGGCTGCTATAAAAACCCATTCTCCGGTTGGAGGATTGGCATCGGATGAAACGGTTGCGCTTAATCCGGCTATTCCGAAATCAACTTTCTGGGTAGTCACTACTGAACCCCTAAGCAAAACATATGAATGCGCTCCGGCTGGATCTAATACTCCCGCAATTGTCCGGTGATTACTTCCGTCAGCTAGAGATTCAAGATTCATCCAAGCTACCCAAGTCTGTGCGCCTACAATTCTTAAATTAGGGCAGGAAGCTGCAGCTATATAAGCATACTGGCTTGAGGTACTTTCAAGGTCAATCCCCTTCCCGAATTTACCCGTCACAAACACCGGAGAGCCGGAGGCTGATAAGGTATAAGAGTTTGTGGAGGCGTCAGCAAAATCATCCTCCAGTCTCCAGTACCCCTCAAGACTGGCATCACTCGCTAAGGCTAAGGTTGCTATTTCAGGCATATTATATATTCTGACCGATTATAAATCCGTCATAAGTATCTGCGCCGGTGACGATAAATCCGAAAGTATCCCGTTTGGCGGCAGTAGTAGTTAATGCCGGTGCCCCGCTTGCGGGCCATTTAATGGTACTAAACCATGCTATGGTTCGGGTTCCCACCGCATCCTGAGTTAAAGAAATTACCACCTTCTGTCCGTTGGTTTCATTTGAAACCGCCAAGGTGCCGTTGTTGGTGCCAAAGGTTAATCTGAATTCATTGGCAGTTGAAAGATCAATTGTCAGTGTGCCCCCGGTACCGGCGAAGGTTCCGTCATAATAACTCGGTCTGAGTACGGCATTATTGATTGTCCCACCCTGAATGGTTGAGGTGCCGATTATTGCCGTTCCTACGGTGCCGCCCCAAATACGGGAAGTACCGACTAATGCATTTGCTACCGTCCCACCCTGAATCAGGGAAGTGCCGACCAATGCCGTGCCTACCGTTCCACCCAAAATTTTCGGTGTCCCGAAGGTTTCATTATTCACTCTGGCGGCCATATCTCCCGCCACAAAGTTTTTAAGGACGCTGGTACCTGAATTGGTGCCTAAATTGGTTTCAATGCCGACCGCCGCCGAACCTACTATATTATGCATATTGGCGTGGTCGGCTGTAGCTTCTAGGGTAGTTCCGGCAACCGGGGTATAGGAATCAATCGCTGCGGGATATGCTGCCATATAAACTTATTGTGTGAGATTTGAGGAAACTGTCAAGTTAGGGGCTATTGTAGATTTCCGCTTCGACCCGGTTAAAAAATGGCATCCAGCCGTTCTCAAAGACCTTATCAGCATCATAATCGGATAACATATATTCACGGGCCGCCTCGCCCATCTTTACCCGGTCTTTGTTGTAAAT
>Ga0315275_10007303_pt1 | contig 10660 bp, 13 predicted proteins | sample YL17G03_0_MG_FD_205557 | JGI IMG/M metagenome (GOLD analysis project Ga0315275, IMG submission 205557) | Sediment microbial communities from Yellowstone Lake, YNP, Wyoming, USA - YL17G03_0 | ecosystem: Environmental > Aquatic > Freshwater > Lake > Sediment | place: USA: Wyoming | collected...
GTGCCATCGTCGCAGGAGGGCAGTGGGGTCTCCATAGCAGCGGGACCCCGGCGCGTTGTCGAGATCCCGCTGCTCTGACGTGTGGTTGCTACGAGCACCCGGAGGCCCTCAGGAGGCAGCGAATGCCGGCGCGCCCGCGATGCTTGGCCGTCGTTGTATGTGCGGCCAACTGCGCGCCAGAGCCGAGGCTACTAGCCTCCGAACCGGCCACGGCGAGGCCGACCTCCGATTGCGCGACCCGCAGGACGCCCGGCTCCGGCGCGCACCCCTCAACACCGCGGATGACCGAAAGGCCGCCACTGTATTGCAGCAGCCCCTCTTGGTGAACCAGCCCCATCGTGACCACCTTCTCGCCCCGCAGGGCATTCGTCTTCCCCGCCCCAGAGCTCACCCCATCACCCGCAGCTACGACGCGCCCGATGACAGCGACCGAACGCTGAACCCATCTCCCGGCGGCCACAGCAGAAGGACCGCGGCGCTCACGCCGCGGTCCCTCGTTCTGACTGGTCCGGTTTGTCTGTGGTTGAGAGTAGTCTCGGCCGGCCACGCGTCTGGGGTCGCGCGCGGCCGGTTACGCCTCGCTGCGTATCGCTGGAGCGACGTCATCAAGGGGCGGTGGGTCTGATCCCTCGTCGCATGTCGGGTCTGCTACCGCCCCTGCGATATCAAGGTCGCCGCGCTTGGGTAACTCCACCTCGTTTACCGCGACCGAACGATACCAGGCGGCACTGGCCTCCAGTCGCTCAGCCTGCTGGATCAGTGACGCTTGCACCTCTGCTGGGGACTTCCCCAGGCATAGGTCGCAGATCAGGCCGACCTCGTGTTCCTTCCCATCCTCGTCACACGTCTCGTAGAACACAGCCACGGTGGAACCAGCCGAAAACTGCCCCATGCAGAAGATGCACGTCTCCTTGGCGAAAACGTTGTTCGCTACGATTCGCACCTGCCGTGTGAACGAATCGCGGTGCTGCCGTTCGCCGTCTGTCATCGCTGCCTCCCTTGATACTCTCGCGCGGGTGTATCCGATTGCCCCTAACGCGCAGGACCCTCGGCTAGCGAGCCAAGGGTCCCTGATGAGCGAAGCTCTTTGATGCGCGGTCCAATCGCTGGGCCGCGAGGTGTGGTCTCCTCCAAGCGAGGTCCGAACCGAGGTCGCAGGTTCGTAGCGGGTTCGCATTTAAGCACTTGCTTGTCTAGCAAGGACCCCGCTACCAACCTGCGACCCCGAGGCATTGTGGGGTCGGTCAGGAATTAGCGTCACCCATCGCCGGGCCCTCGAAATCGTCTCGGGAGTTCTGTAGGGTGCCCTGAAAGCGATCTCGACGATCCAGCGCTGGGCGCGCGTCTTCTTTTCCTCTTGGGTTCCTGCCCCCGCTACCAACCCGATTCGAACACCCGTCTCTTCGGAGGCGGGTGTTTTCTTGTGGTCATCTCGTGACACCGGTACGGGCGGGCGGCTGAACAGGTGCATCAGGACGTCGCCGGTGTCCGGGTCCACCTCGATCTTCTGCACAAACAGGCGGGCGAAGTCGCGCCTCTCCTCGTTCGTGCCCTGGGCGAAGACCTCTGCGAAGCGCCTCCGGCATTTCTCCACCTGGGTGAGGTCGAACCGGGGGACTTCCGGTTCCGGCCCAAGCATCCCCTGGCGGGCGAGCAGTTCCTCCCGCCGCGCCTTCAAGCGGACCAGCTCGGCGTTCGCCCACTCCAGGTCGTTGAGGCCACCCTTGATCGCCTGTCGGAGGTGGCCCAGCTCCTCGTCCACCTTCACCAGCTCGCGTGAGATCTCGACCGATCCGGAGGCGTGTTGCTGGCGGAGTGCCAGCAGCTCTTCGTTGGCCATCTCCATCAGGTTCTTCGTGTCAGTCCAGGAGGTGAAGAGCAGGCCGACCTCCTCCACGATGGCGGCTTCGATGGCCTCCTTGCGGATCTGCATGGCCGGTCCACACCCCAGCCCCTTGCGGTAGACCTTCGCCCCGCATACGTAATAGAGCCGGCCCTGGTTCCGGTACCCCACCAGGTTCGCCTCGCACCGCTGGCACACCAGCAGCCCTCCGGTGAGGAGGTACTGGCTCCCTTGAGCGCGAACGTTGGCCATCCGGCCCTTCGAGCGGTCCGCGCCCAGCCGCCGCTGGCGCCCGTTGACCTCCAGGATGGCCTCCGCCTCCTCGAGGCTGAGGAGAGATGGGTGGGCGCGCTCTACGATCTGCCATTCGGCGGCGGGCCGGTGCCGGCCCCGCTTGGCGTGGACATTCCACACCCCGTAACCAGCGTACTGGAGCAGGGCGGGAGGCTGCAGCAACTCGTGCCAGCTGCTGGTCGCCCAGTAGCGCTTCCGTGGGGAGGGCACGCCGCGGTCGTTCAGGAAGTCACGGATCTGGTCCAGGGAGGCCTTCTGCTTGAGGCGCAGCTCGACCAGGGCATGGCGGGTCCATTCCCAAACCGGCCTGCCTGCGACCACGGTCTCATCCGGCTTCCACAGCGTCTTCATGATCGGTGCGCCCCGACGGTCCGTGCCTCGCTGCACCTTGTAGGCCGCGAAACCCCAGATCGGCGCGCCGCCATTCTTGTAGCAGTAGCCGATCTCGGGATCGCGCCGGGCGACGTTCTCCTTCATGCCCTTGCGAGTGTGGAAGGCCACGTCAATGGAGTAGGAGGCGTTCTTGAACTCGGTCATCTTCTCGATGGCGAGCCCCGCGATGGTGCGCGGGTCGTACTCAGGCTCGGTTGCCGAGTAGACGCGGACGCCGTGGGCGAGGAGTTCCCCCTTCACCTGGGGGCCGGCGTAGGGGTCCCGGTAGAAGCGAGAGTGGTCATGCACGAGGATGCCGGTGATCTGTGGGTCGCCCTTCGCCCGCTCCACCATCCGCCAGAACTCAGGGCGGCGGCTCTCGTCGGAGAAGGCGCTTTCCGCCTCCTGGTAGGTGCCTACCAGGACGATGCCTTTGGCTTGCGCGTATTGCTGCATCTCTCGGAGCTGGGCCGGGATCGAAAGGCCGGCACGCTCCTGCTCGTCCGTGGAGACGCGAGCGTAGGCCAGGAAGTGGCGAACCCCCTGGTCTTGGGCCGAGAGCTCGACCGCCTCGCCTTTCACGATGTCAGCGAGTCGCATCGGCTCCTACCTGTAGCCCTCGACTACCCGCACAGCCAGTGGCACGAACGTCCTCTCCTCCTCCCGAGTTCGGGGGGCATTCATCGCTTCAATGCCGCCAACAAGTCAAGTGGAATGTGTGCGCTCCGTGCGGCCTGTACGGCCCACGTGGCGAGCAGGCGCAGTCCCGTCCGCATCCTCTCTCCCCGGGCCTGATGCCCGGCCTGGCGCCGGACCGAACGCCTCGGGGTTCCTGGCGAAGGCGCGGGCCACCCAGCGGCCAAACAGCCTTGTGGCCACCTCCAGATCGGCCGCGCCGATGCTCTCCTCCGCGGCCACCACGTGGAAGCGGGGTCTGCCGGAAGCTGGGGCGCGAGCCGTTCGGCGTGTGCCACGCAGCCCGACAGCCTCGGCAGTCTTGATCGCCTTGGTCGTCGCCGGCTCCGCCTCCCCGTGCCTGGCCCTATGTGCACGAAACTCGCCCCGAACTGCCCCCTTCATCGCCGTGAATCCTGGAACTGTGAGAGCTGTCCGATGACTCGGAGGTGGCTCCTCAGGGACTCGCTCACCACGCGTGCCTTGGGCTGTCCACCCGGCTGCCAGGGCCGCCAGGGGTAGAGAGCGCAATCAGCCGCCTCGCAGTCGTCGCGATCCTCCGGCTGGCAGTGCCGGCAGTACCTGACGACCAGACTCTTGCTCGACCTGCGCCTCCCGACGTGCCGGAAGGGCGAGGCCTCGTAGAGAGGGCAGATCCGAGACTCGCAGTCGAAAGCTCCCCTCCCGCTGCTCAAGCCCTGGCAGTCCAGGCAGAAGCGCCGAACACAGGCCGCGACCGTGGGCGCTGAAGACTTGCTCTGTGCTGGCTTTCGCCCCTGCCCTGTGCTATCGGTAACCGGGAGATGGGAGGACCAGATTGTGCCCTGTGGCCCACGCGCGGCTGTCTCATACGGACGGGCCATGTCACTCGTCCTCCCAAGAGCCGTTATCATCACTTAGGGAGGATGACGCCTCCTGCAACTGGCGGGCGGGAGGCGTGCCCTGCGGAACGGTGGCGCCGAGAAGAGCTGAATCCTCCTCCGTGACGCCCGCGCGTGGGGGGGTTCGTATCCCCTCACCCGACCGTGCAACACTGCACACCCCTTTGTCTTGCGCGTCCTGGCTCAACGTCGCCGGTTCGGCGTTGCATTCCGGGGTTTGCACAGCCATGCGACGCTGCAACGCCTCAGGGGCTGGAAGAAGCTCGAAGTCGTCGGGCAGGGGATCGCCGATAACCAGCCGAGCGGCATGCCCCCTTCGCGTATCAAGGTTCCTGAGGTATCCCTTGCCGATCGCCACCTTCACTCGCCGGGAGGCGGCCGACCGGTCGATTCTGAGCTTCTTCGTGACGTCGGCCAGGCTCACGCCCGGCTGCTCGCCCTCGACCGGCAGCTGCGTGTCGAATGAGGCCATCGCCTCGACGGTCTCCCGCACGGTGGCAGAAACAGTGGCGTCAACTCCCTCGCTCATCACATCGCAGACGAGTTCCCGCACGGCGGCATAGTCGGAGAGGTCGGCCACGATTCTGCCCTGTGCGTCGCGCTGGCGGGTCGCCTGGTGCAGGATCGCCCGCGCCTGAATCAGCGAGAGCAGGGCCCTGAAGTCACGCCGCAGCCTGACGGCGACAGGTCGGATCATGGTCGCCAAGGCCTCGGCATAGGGAATCACAACTCGGTGCTCCGCCCCCTCGAGCCACGTCTGCAGCGCGTGCCATCGCTCGACGTGGACTTCCTTGCTGCCACGCGCGATCTGCAGCATCACCGCGCTGGTCTGTTCCCCGGTATCCGTGATGGTCACGGTGAGCATGCGAGTTGCGTTTTCGGGGTGCAGCGCCGCTCTGGTCGTGGTGAGAATGAGGCCGGTAGGGCCCTCCCGTTCAATCAGGCGGGCTCTCAAGACGCCATCCGGCCCCTTCTCAACCGTCTCGTACCTGACACGTTGCTCGCTCAACAGTGATCTGAGCAGGTAGGTGGCAAAGTCCGAGTTCAGGCCGGCCAGCTCGTAGATGACCAGGAAGCGGTGGTCGAGGGGTTCCTCCGAGTACGCCAGAGCGTGCTCGCTCATGGCACTGAGGGCGTAGTACGCCCTGGGAGGCATGAACTCCAGCACGCTGCCCTGCACGTAGTTCTTCCCACCAGCAGACGGCCCCACCACCCCCACCGACAGAGGCTTTTCTGTCAAGCGGGAGGTGAGCGCCAGATAGAGGAGCTGCACCAGCCTCTCCTCCCCTGCCACGCCGGCACGGGCGACTTCCCCCGAGAAGGCGGAAAGGATGTCATCGGTCCGGGCGAGTTCGGTGCATCGCTCCCACGCCTGTTGGGCTCTCTCAGACGCCTCGCGACAAGAGATCTGCTCCAGGGGGACAGCCTTTGCCAAGAACGAGTTCATCGCCGTGGCGAAATCATCCGCAGTGGCGCTTCCCAGGTAGAGTTCACTCACATCCTTAGCCATTGAGGTTCACCACTAGCATCCGGGGCCGCAGCGATGACGCTGCCAGTCGCTGTCTGAGTTTCCCCCCTCCCTGGTCCGGCTCGATGACGCAGTAGATGCGCTCGATGCCGGCCAGCTCTTCGGCCCACGGCTCCTTCCAGGTGTCCACGCCTGGAATCCCCACGGCGGGGAACCCGTGCGCCCACAGGGTATGACAGTCCGACTCCCCCTCAACGAGGATGACGAAGCCCCGTTCTCGCGCCTGGGACAGGCGCCACAGTCCGTAGAGCATGGTCTTGCTGCCCGACCGCCACTTGAACTTGACCTCGCCGTCCAGCGATAGCCGGAAGCGGACGGCAACTGTAGTGCCGGTGGCATCTTGGTAGGGGATCGCCACCACTCGCTTCCCGTTCAGCGTGAATTCATACAGGCCCAACTCGCCGAGCAGGCTCAGGGACAGCTTCTTCGCCTCGGCGTACTGCTTGATCGTAAGGCCCGAGGCCGTGCGTTCTTGCCCGGGCGTGCATGGTGGCGTCTGCAACGGTTCTGCCGTCACGTTGCCCTCAGAGGCGTTCGGCGGGGGGGTGTGCAGTGTTGCAGCGGATCGCCGGGGGGTAGAAGCCCCCCCACGCGCCCGCTGGCCCATGAGCTGTGGCGGCTTCAGGCTGAGGGCCGCGACGATCTGATCAAAGGTGCAGCCGCCGAAGCAGTTGAGCAGGATCACCCCGTCGCCGTTGACCTTCACGGACAAGGACGCGGTTCTGTCTCCATGCTCCGGCACGGGGCACAGAGCAGTCGCGGTGCCGGGCTGCACGCCACGCTTGACGCCCGAGAGCTTGCCTAGCATCTCCTCGAAGGTGAGGGGCTTCATCGCACCTCCTCCTCTGCCGTCGCCGGCAGCCGAGTCACTGCGCTTCGCCCCGCCGGCGCGGCCACGGGATCGGAACAGGCTACCGGCCGCCACACCGGCGAGGCTTGGGCAGATGGTCGCGCCTCGTCTTCCAGCGACCTCCACAGTGTGCTACACTCCTGGCGGCGGGATAGCAGTTCTGCGTCCCGTCTGCCCTGCGCCTCCGGCCGCCGCTCGCCAGGGCTCTGCGGCCGGAGGCGCTCATGTGCTCGTGTCATCTGGCCGCCCTCCGATACGTGGTCTGCTTGGTCCGCTTGACCCTCTCGCGCAGAAGCCGGCTGACTTCCTCAACCGGGATTGCGCGCTCGCGTCCGATGCGCTCGTACCGCACGCGACCGGATGCCGCCCAGCGCCTGATGGTCGCTGGGTGGACGCCTAGCCGCTGGGCGGCCTGCTTAGTGGCTAACAGCACTTCGTCTCCTTTCCGGGCGCTTGCGCGGAAGCGAGTGCCCGCTGTAACATGGGCTCGTCTGGAGTCTGCGCCAACGGCAGAATGGGCTCCCCATCGAGCTTGCGCGCATCCTCGCATTCTCGCGAGGTCGGTGGCAAAGCCAATGAGAAAAAGAATCGATCCCGCGGTCGAATTGGCGGCAGAGGCGATCCAATCCCAGCCCTGGGACCTTTCGCATTGGTGGAAGGTGCTGACCTTCAGTGCTCTAGCAGTGAAGAAGGAATGCTGCTTCCGCCAGTGGAGCGACCCGTATCCCGGGCAAGTCGGGGATCGAAAGAGCTTCATCTGTGGGGAATGCAGGCTGCGCGGCCCTGTCGAGCGGGTTCCCAACCTCTACACTGGGGCGGAGGAGACTCGAGAGCCTTATGACCTGGGATTCTGCCCGCTCGACCCGTCCTGCAACGGGGACCGACTGAAGCCGGTATCCTGCGCCTCCATCTTCGCGGACCAGGTGAACGAGTTCTGCGATTGGCTCGACAGGACACTCGCACCAGACAGCAATGGCAGCATCTCGTTGGACAAAGCCCAGGAAGCCTACTGGGCTTTCAGTCACTTCAAGAAACACCTCCCGGACTGGGACCCGACCGGCTCCTACGACGGCGCGTTCGAGAGATGGGAAGAAGAGTGCGCCAGAGAGAATCTCCCAGCGTGGGGGCCGGAGGGCCCACCCAGCCTCGTGCCGTTGATCGAAAGAATCCGGAAGGAGCGGAAAGAGGCACTAACCGGAGCCCAGCGCGCCTACGACGAGATCATGGTTCCGGCCGAACGCGCTTTCGCACAGGCCATTGCCGAAGCCAGGCGTGTCCAGGGCGAGGCGAAAGCGGCGCTCCGTCGCAACCAGGACGAAGAGATCCACCGGTGGCTCTCGAGGCCGCACGAAGTAGACCAGGGATTGATGGCCGAGACGGCTAGGACGCGGGCAGCCCAGCGGGCGGCTCAAGAGAAGTCGAACAGAGAGTATCGGGAGCAGCACCCCGGTATCTCCTCCTCACGCCTCCGTCCCGCCCCCGATCCGGAATCCCAGTCTGCGCCCGAGGGGCCGCCGATCGATATGGCCGGTCTCTCAGAGGAGCGGGTAGCTCTGATCCATTTGGAGGCGGCGATTCGACTTCCATACGAGCAGGCCGAGGCCGAGGCCCATCGGACCTATGACAAGGCGGCTGCCCGCGCTGAGCGCGCCTACCAGAAGGCGATGGCCGCACCGGAGCTGACGCGCACCCAGCGCACACGTGAGAAGAAGGATTGGGACACACTCATCCAGCTTGCTGAACGCCTGACTGGACTTGACAGACGCGTTGAGCAGGCCATAGGGCGCTTCCTCGCTATGGACGTAACGCACAATCGAGACGCTGTCATTCGCGAGAAGGAGCGCGTCAAAGAGGAGCTTGGTCTGCCAAAGGCCCCGCAGCCGCCGGTTCCGAAGAGCGGCCCGCGGCTGTCGCAACTGGCCGCGTGCGTAAGGGACCTTTCTGCGCACGGTCGGTCCGCGAAGGCTATCTACGCGATAGTGAAAGCTAAGGCTCCCAAGAGGGGAATCAAGGCTCCCCACATCTCCACAATCTACCGCTGGATAGGGCCGCGTAAGCGATGAGAACGAGCAGCCTCCGGTAGATAGGATGGTGCATGCTGGACGACGGGAGGGGGCACGGGACGCACCGGATGTGTGGTGATTGGAGCGCCGCCGCCCCAAGTTCGACGACGCCGTCACAGTCACTCAGAACGGTGGCAAACTCTTGTCTGACATCCACATCTGTGGTATACTCTGATCGTAGGGACAGACAATCAGGCCCCTGGCCCGTAGTGGTGGGGTGAAGAGCTGGCGCAGCTGAGCCGGCGTCTGAGTCGAGATAGAGGGTCGCTCCCTCGAATCTGGACCCAGGGGCCGGCTTGTCTGTGGCCGAGGTGAAGGGCGTGGACCAGGCATCAGGACGCGTCGTTGTTGGCATCAGAGCCGAGCCGCGTGAGATCGCGGCGCTTCATCCCCATCCGCTCAACTACCGCCGCCACCCCGAGCATCAACTGGCCATCCTGCGCGAGAGCCTGCGGGTGCACGGCCAGCAGAAGCCGGTGGTCATCACCCCCGACGGCACCATCCTCGCTGGCCACGGGCTGGTGGAGGCGGCGAAGTTGGAGGGCTGGGAGACCATCGCCTGCCACGTCTACGACGGCCCCTACCCGGAGGCGTTTCTCGCACAGGATGATCTGAACGAACTGCTGCTGCGCCTCGACGCGGAGGAGAAACGGGAACAAGAGGAGACCTTCGACGCCGAGCAGGCGATGGCGGAGGCCGAGTCCGCCTCAGGCGGACCCACTCGCGTGCAGGCGGGCGAAATCTGGCAGCTGGGCCGGCACCGGCTGCTCTGCGGCGATGCGACCGACCCGGCGAACTGGGAGCATCTCATGCAGGGACAGGTGGCGCAGGCCGCCATCACCGACCCTCCCTACGCCATCAACTACCTCGGCGGCCGCGCCGAGCAGGAAGAACGCATTGGGGCGAAGCGCCCCGCTGGCACGGCCCCACCAACGAGCGCACGGTGTGGGAGCACGACAAGCCAGTGGTCAATGACCTGCATCCCACCATGAAGCCGCTGGCGCTGATCGAGCGCAGCATCCAGAATGCCACCGAACTCGGTGACCTGGTGGTCGATCCCTTCCTCGGCTCGGGCACCGCCATCATCGCGGCCGAGCGCACCGGCCGGCGCTGCTATGGCTTCGACCTGGATGCGCGTTACTGCGATGTCATCCTGCAGCGGTGGGAGAGCTTCAGTGGACAGCAGGCGCAGCGAATGGACTGACAGGAGGGAGGGGCGCGATGGCCAGACCCCAGAAGCCGATCGACCTGAAGCTGCTGGAGGACCTGGCTCGCATCCAGTGCACGGATGAGGAGATGGCCTCCATCCTGGGCTTCACCCGGGAAGGCCTCCGGAAGCGCAAGCAGCGCCAGCCGGAGTTAGTTGGCATCATAGAAAAGGGGAAGGAAGCCGGCCGCTGCTCTGCCCACTCGCCTAATCAGGCCAGAAACGGCGCCCCACGTGGGCTTCAGTGCCGCGCTCGGGAGCGGGGTGGTGGTGGTAGGGCCGCGCTCGTCTCGCCCAGACGCGACAGACCCCCGGACGAGGAACCAGGGCTGAGGGGGTGGCCCTAGTCCCGGGGATGCCCAGGGGCCGTCGTCTGATGAGTTCGGCGGAGCGGGCGCTGGTCCTTCCTCTTGGGCAGGTCTGAAGGGGTCTCCGCGAGCATGGGCAATCCCTGCCGCCGCCTACCAGGGAAGAACGGGTCCTACGCGAGAGCAAGCAGGAGGTCTCTGGGCTTCAGCGTAATTGGGTTAGTGAGCGACAGGGCCTGCGCGAGCGCGCGATGTGCTTCCGGGGCTGCGTTCGTGCGGTGCGACTGCTGCGGGGCGGCCGGATGCTTCGGGCGCTGTGCGCTGGATCAATGAAGCATCATCAGGAGGGAGAGAATGCGAGCGAGGGTAGTGCTGGGTGCAGTCCTAATGCTGTCGGCCTGCCTGAGTGTGGGTACGGCTCGGGCCGAGAAGGTGGTCGCCTGGGGCCGCAACGACCTGGGCCAGTGCGACGTGCCGGCGCCCAACAGCGGCTTCGTCGCGGTGGCCGGAGGTGGCCACCACAACCTGGGGCTGAAGGGCGATGGCTCCATCGTGGCCTGGGGTCGCAACACCAGCGGCGAGTGCAACGTGCCAGCGCCCAACAGCGGCTTCGTCGCGGTGGCCGCAGGTGAGGAATAC
>Ga0315275_10007304_pt1 | contig 10660 bp, 7 predicted proteins | sample YL17G03_0_MG_FD_205557 | JGI IMG/M metagenome (GOLD analysis project Ga0315275, IMG submission 205557) | Sediment microbial communities from Yellowstone Lake, YNP, Wyoming, USA - YL17G03_0 | ecosystem: Environmental > Aquatic > Freshwater > Lake > Sediment | place: USA: Wyoming | collected...
CATTTTCACCCGCCAAGTAGCCGTAGCGGCTTACTCGCTCTCCCCGGGCCAGGGTCCATAGTAGGTGAATGACTTGTAATGCATCATGGGCCACTCTCCGTAAAACTGCAGCGCCTCCGGGCTTGGTTTTTTCTTCAACCACTCCTCCTCGAATTCCGCATACTTTTTTCCTCTCTTCTTCCGGTCCGCCCTCTCCTGTTCCCTCAGCGCTTTGGTTTTCTCCTCGTCCACTACGAGCAATTCCTCATCGTAACCTACCCTGTAAATGTCTTTGGCCGCCCGGTGCGAAATGATTCCATTCTCCAGATCCTTCATCACCAGCTGAGGATTTCTCTCAATCGGGTCCCCATATCCTCCCCCACCGCCGTGGCCTCCCACGACGACATCCCATCCGGCAGTGGGCATGGGGGGTGAGGGGAATATTCCGGGATGATAGGCCCCCTCGATGGCTCTCTCTCCGAAAGTCATTCGGTTCGAGCTGGGCACTCTGGGGTCGGATCTGGCCATAAGCTCCTTCAGGTTCGTATTCGAAATGCGCGTGAAGGGGAGCGCGGGAATACTATAGCCTCCATAGAGCCCTTGCGTCACCGGGACTTTGGACGCATAGCCCCAGGAACCCAGGAAGATCATGGGTACGTCATGCACCGCGATCGCCCACTCCATGCCGGCCCCACCCCTGAATTTACCGTTTCCGGGGCTATCCCGATGAAAGCCTCGATACAGATAGAGCAGCGGAAGTTCGGCCTCCAGGTGTTCCACCTCTCCGGGCTCAGAGGTCATGGGCGCGAAATAGGCTCCTGCTACATCGACCCCATCCTTGTCGCCTCGTGCTCCAAACCCGCAGGCATTGATCTCGGCACCCGCATCGGCGAAGGGAGCTCCGTACTGGTTCAGTCCACCATAGATAATGGTGGAAAAGGTTCGGGCGCCCGTGCATTCGGCAATCTCGGGGTTCGTAGAGAATGTGGCCTTTTGGAGAAGCTGCTGTACGGTTTGGGAAGTCGTTTCCATGGAATTGGGAGAACCGGCTTTAGGGGATTCACGCCCCGCATTGACGAAACTGCCCACCGGGAACTTGAATCGAATCGGCTCCAGCACGCCGGCATTATGGGGTAAATCATGGAACAGGTGGCCTAACCAATAGACCATGTTGATTCCGATCGCCCCCAAGGAATGGCAGTTGGCCACACGATCCACCACTTCCGGAGAAGTGCCATCGAAATCGAAGTACAGACAATCATCTTTCTTCTCTAATGTGATCGCGACCTTCAGCAAGCGTGACACGGGTCCCACATGATCCAGAAATTGAATGTGCCGGAATTTTCCGTCATTCCATTGCCTGATTCGCTTCCGGGCTCCTTCGCCGGTGATCCGAATCATATACCGGAGGACACCCTTCAGATGCTCCGGTGAGGATTTCTCCATGACGGAATGGATTCTTCTCTCCACCACTCGCAGGGCGGCCATCCGCGCCTTGATGTCCAGTGTCATGGCCCGCGGGTCCCGGGTCATGTGATTGAGAACATTGAGGACATCCTGTTTTAGCAGGTAGTTTTCAGCGATTTTTACCGGCGCGACCTGCAACCCCTCATCATAGATGCTTCGGGAAGTACTGGGCATGCCACCCGGCTCGCAGGCACCACATTCGCCGCTATGAACCAGGGCCCCGAGCCAGCAGACCAACTTGTCTTGGTGGAACACAGGGGCAAATATGCCCATATCGGGGGCATGTACCCCCAGGTAAAACGGATCGTTGCAGAAAAAAGCGTCACCCGGTTTCACGCCGACGCTGGGCTCATTCAACCAATGTCTCACGATGTACTTCACACCGGTTGAGCCCAGGACCGCATGAAAATATAAGCCGGTTGCACACACTGCGTTATCGCCCGAGGTTGTGTATATGGCCAGAGCCGTATCTCCCCAACGACAGCCTGTCGTGGCCCCCAGCTTGATTAGCGTCTCATTGCCCTCACTCGTTACGGTGAACAGCTTGTTGACGAATATCCCCGTCAAAGTGGGGTCGAGGCCTTTCATGTACTCCAATTCCTCTTTCGACGGAGGCTCCGGATGAAACCTCGTCCTGATCTCGTAGTCAATTCCTCCCGCCATAGCTCGCCTCCTTATCCTCACTTTTTGTGAGTCAATATCCCATTCCCGTAAGAGTCCATCTTGAATATCCATTCTGGTTCTATCACGACTGTCGTAGCCTCGGCCTCGATGACGGAGGGTCCCTGAATATGATTGCCCGGCTTCAGGTTTTCCCAGGCGTAAATCTTGGTTTTTGAAAAGCCGCCGAGAGCCTCCCAGTAGCAATCTCTCTCCGCCTTCATGGCCTCCTGGTCCGGGGTTTCACCTGCCATCTCCTCACGCCTCACGACAAAGTGCGGCAATTCAAGCTCCACAAACAACCGGAAGGCTTCCAGTTCGATCCCTGCCTCAGGAAAGGAAGCCTCAGCTCCGTACATACGCTTGAACTCTTCCGTGAAATGATCGCAGATCTTCACCACATCCTCTTTCTTCTCGATAAAAAGAACGGGAGATTCTATGTGCGTATATCGCCACTGCATGCCGTATCTCATCTCCAACTCCAGCCGGAAGAGAGCTTGATCCTCGGAGAAACCCTCCAGTCTGATCTCCCGCAATGCCAGTCCTCTCAGATCTCGTACGATGGAGTTGAATTTATCAAACTCGCCGAAGTGGGTGGAAGTGGCGTAATCGAAAAGGCGAATATGATGGGATCTCTCGTACTTGTGTACCACATTCAGGCTGGAGGCCCCGAATGCGCCGAAGACCGGAGCGACGGGGGGTATGTAACAGACCTTCATATCAGCGGCGGCGGCCACACCGCAGCAGTGCGTAGGCCCAGCGCCGCCGCAGGCGAAGATCACGAACTCCGTCGGCTCATAGCCCTTGTAAGCCACCTCTTTGAAGATCTCCTGGCCCATTTTGGCGTCCACGACCTTTTTGATCATCAAGGCTGCCATCACTTCACCCCACCCTGCCTGATCGCCTATCTTCTTGATCGCCTTCAGGGCTTTTTCTTTGCTCAAGGCCATCTTTCCGCCTAAGTAATAGTCCGGGTTAATGTAACCCAGCACCACATCCGCGTCGGTGACGGTTGGCTCCTCCCCTCCCAACTCATAACACGCAGGACCGGGTATGGCGCCCGCGCTTTTGGGCCCCACCTCCAACCGGTTGCCCAACAGCAGATTCAGCCATGCTATGGAGCCACCTCCCGCGCCGATTGAGGACGTTTGGATGGCCGTGGCCTGCGTTCGCCATCGATCGATGGCGGGGTACAGGTCATAGAAGCGCAGGGCGCCCTCCGCAATGACCCCGATATCGAAGCTCGTTCCTCCTACATCGGTGTAAACGATGTTGGGCAAGTTGAATTGCCTCCCCACGGAGGATGCGCCACATAGGCCGGCTACAGGGCTGGAATTGTGGGTACTGACGGCTATGGTCCGGGAGGCTTTGGTGCATCCGCCCAAATTGTCGACCAGGAGGAGGGGCCTTTTATAGCCATTTTCCATTAAGGCGCTGCTCAAATAGGAGAGCTGATCCACAAACTCATGATGGATGTAAGCATTGACTATGGAGGTCATGGCCCTCACATATTCCCCTCCCTTGGGTGAGATTTCAGAGGATAATATGACGGGCATATTCCCTAAATAGATTTCGGGGAACTCCTCCTCGATGATGGCCTCGATCTGTCTCTCATGTTCAGGATTCATGAAGGACCACAGGAGACAAACCACGAATCCCCGAACCCCGTTATCCACGAGGTATCTCACTTTTTCCAGGACGTCCTCTTTCACCAGGGGCATGATGACAGTGCCGCGGTAATCGATGCGTTCCCGAATTCCCACCACCAGCTTTCGGGGAATCAGGGGAGCAGGCTTCTCTATCCTGGTGATGTTCTGGACATCCGCGGGAGGGAGCCCATCGGCCCACTGACGTCCTCTTCCTATGAATATGGTGTCTTCGAACCCGCGAGTGGTGAGGAGGCCCAGCTTGGGCCCGCTACGCTGGATCAGCGTGTTGGTCCCTATAGTGGTGCTGTATTTGATCACATCCGTCTTGCCGAGGAAGTCCTCCAAGGTTTCACCGGCTTTCTCCGCGATCTCTTCCAGGCCTCTCATGAACCCGACCCGCAAGTCATAGGTGGTCGTTGGTACTTTGTTCGTTACGTATTCGGCGTCCTTGCTCACAAAGAAGTCAATAAAAGTGCCGCCCACGTCCACATTAACCATATATCCCATTTGCTCTCCTCCTTGGACAGTCCAAGCTCAGAAACTATAGACCCGATGCCTCTTGCGACAAAAAAGCTCTGCACTACCGGTGAACGGCACGCTATGTCCTGACGATTTTTAGGAGATCGTGCACGGTTTCAAAAGGTACATCAGAGCGAACTTCGCCATCGGTGGTATAGAAAAAGCCGTTTGGCCCACATCCCCTCAAGAACGATTCCATCATCTCGAACTGCTCTCCTAACGCCTTTTCGCCATCCAATCCCACAGGAAGCGGCAGGCCCAGGGAAACTCGTAGGGAATCCGACAGTCGCTTCAAGGATGGCAGATCGGACTCGCTAAATCGCTTGCCTAAGACCACCGCCCCGCTGGGTTTGAACACTTCGCATAACCTCTTCAGTGCGTCCAGATCCACGTCCTTCACCACCAGCACGGGGTAAGCATTATAGAACTTTACGATGTTGAATAGGGTCCTGTATATGGAGCAAAACGTGTCTCGATAAGGCTGGATTTCCTCCCAGATCCCTCCCCCGATTACGTCCTCCCTGAAGAAAACGGAGTCAATTTTTAGCTCTGACAGCGCTCGCACTAATCTTGTAAGCAGGGTTCCTACCAGAGAGATATGTTGCTGCATCAGCTCTTCCTCAAACAGCGCACAGTGCTGCTGCAACGTCCTGGCCAGGGAACAGGGTCCACTGATGGCTGCCACGATGGCCGTCTCTCTGCCCAAGGAGATCACCAATCGCTTGGTAGTCTCCAGTACGACGGGGATCCGACCCGAATCAAGGAACTCCTCTGGCGTCAAGTTCCGGATTTCCCCGATCTCTCCTACCAGGTTGGGTCCTCCGAAGTCACCGTTCCAAACAACGCGGCACCCGCAAGACTCGGCTTCTATGCTTGCGTCGTAACAATTTACTATGGCATCCAGTTGGAAAAGTTTGTGCGAGGCTTCCAGAGAGTGTGCGTAATAGGTAGGATCGTAGACCATCTCTTTGAGCGGGACCTGCGTGACCTTGGCGGCGAGACCGTACAGAAAGGGAACGAATACCCTCTTACCGGCGTTCTTCAGCTGTAATGTATTTCGGAAAGCAGTTCTGGGCGTCATATCTTCACTTCAGATATTTCTCTTTGAGCTTATCGACGTTCAGCTCGATGTCCTGGGGTATGGGATGGCCCGGAGGCAGGTACTGTACTTCCACCTGGGATCCGCATTGGGGACAGTAAAATTCGAGAATCCTTATCAGATTGGGATCCGGGGCATAGCTCACCCATGCCCCTTCGCCGACTTCCGCGGGCGATCCGTATACCTCGGTAGCGGGTCTCTCATGGACGAGACATCCCTTCATGTAGGAGTCCCTTGCGGAGCAAAGTTCGGCATCGCATCGATTGCAGCGCCATACCTCTTTCTCCAGATCGATGTCCAGATACTCCGTCACTCTGATTTTTTCCATCGTCACGCCTCCTTGGTGATTCCGTTGGAGAACTCATCGATATAGAGAGATCTATCGGACGGGATCACGTAGGTCGTGTCTTGTGCCTCGATAATCGCCGGACCGACAACGAGATTGCCGGGGGACAGCCGATCTCTCTCATATACGGGTGTAGCAATATGGCCGACTTCAGGGGACCAGAATACGCTTCGTTTCGTTTTCAGGGCTCTGGTCGGGTCTTGAGATGTCAACGGTTTTTTCTTGAGCTCAAAATGGGGCATGGGGACGACTGCGTTGAGGACGATCGTGGAAACAGTTACTTTCTTAACTTGCGAACCTATCGCCTTTCTAAACTCCCTGCATATTCTTTGGACATCGCTCGAAGATTGAAGGAATAGGTTTTCCATGCTGATGCGAACTCCGCTCAACTCCTCGTCTCCCAAGAGATCGAGAGTGAAGAGGGCGTCATCCGGGGAAAAGCCTTCCCCCTGAATATCTCTTCTTGCAAATTCCATATTCTCCTTCACCACTTGGTTGAACGCATCAAAATCAGTCAGATAATCGACACCATCGCATAGCGTGATCCGAACGTGCTTGGTATACATATGCAATAAGTCTGTGGTCGAAGACCCGAAAGCGCTAAAAACGGAAGAATACGGGCTGATGAGAATTTGATTAAATCCCAGGTTGTCAGAAAATCCGCAACAATGGGTAGGTCCGGCTCCCCCGAACACGATGAGAGCCATATGACTTTGTTCAAATTCTTGTACGCCCTCTCCCTTTAGGAATTCGTGTATTTCGTTCTCTATTTTTTTCTCCGCTGTGATCCTAATCAGATGGGCTGCTTCTTCCACGCTGATCTTCAAAGGGTCCGCTATTCTTGTCTTGATAGCCGAGATGGAACGATCTTTGTTCAATTTCACCCTGCCCCCCAGAAAGTAATCGGGATCCAGCAAGCCTAAGGCCACATCTGCGTCCGTTACGGTTGGCTCTAACCCTCCCAGATTAAAACAGGCTGGGCCTGGCCTCGCCCCCGCGCTTTGAGGGCCGATTTGGAGATTCTTTGAGCCATCCAGATGGGCTATGGATCCACTGGCGAGAGGTTTGGAAACCGTGTAAATCATGGGCACGCTTACGGGAAGACCGGATATGTGGGGGTTATAGCTATACGGGAGAGCGCCATTCTTGATCAACCCCAGATCCAAGCTCGTCCCCCCGTCGTCCACTGTCATCACACTTTCCAGATGATACAGCTTGCCCATCTTCGCCGCACCGAGTAACCCCAGAGCCGGCCCGGATGAGAAGGTGTCGATCGCTCGGGTCTTCGCAACTCTCGCGATACCTCCGTGTGAGTGGGCGATCATCAAAGAGTGTTTGTACAAGTTCGCCTTCAGCTCATCTTCCGCCTTATAGAGATATCTGACCAAGGAATCGTGGATGTATCCGTTGATGACAACTGCATTCGTCCGGTAGAAATCACCCGGCTGGTCAGAAACTTCAGAGGCCAGGAACACCCGGACACTACCCAGATAGAAGTTCGGATACTGTTCTTTGATGATCTTCTTGATCTGTTTTTCATGGACCGGGTTTAGATGGGAATTCTTCAAACTGACCACGATCGCCCTGGCACCCATATCGATCAAGTATTGCATACTTTCTATGACCTTATCCTTGGGCAAGGAACCGGTTACGTCCCCTCGCTCGTTAACGCCCTCCTGCACCTCGATAACCATGTCGCGGGAAACCAGATCAAATAGCGGCTCAGCCTCTTTTTGATCTCTTGCATAGATCGTATCCTGGAACCCTTTGCTCACGATGAGCCCAATTTTCGCCCCGGTTCGCGTAATTAACGTGTTGACTCCAATCGTGCTCGAATATCTTACCACAGCCGTATTCGATAACAGTTCTGTAACCGGAAGGTTCAACCGTTTAGAGGCCTCCCTGATGCAGTCCGCAAAACAAACAGTTAAGTCATGAGGTGTTGACAATACCTTGACGGTCATGAGTTCTCCGTCTCGGGTGATGAAACCATCTGTGAAGGTACCGCCTGTATCTATATCAATCGTAAACATAAGCACCCCTCCTCTCCATGCACCTCGTTTTTATGAGAATGAACCCGGCTGTATCAGAGATAACGGCACTTGATGACCCCGCGATATTCATGATCAGGGCTGCGCTAAAGCAAAGTATGCGAAAAAGAGCTGCGAAGAGGCCGGCCCCGAAGGAGCATGGAATGTTCGGGAAGAGGTTGACCGGATCGTGCCCGCAAGCCCCGCCTTGTGCGCGGGGCCGAGGGGCACAACATGAATGAAACATCTATTTCATTTCCGGGCAGCCCCGCCCTTATGGACGACGAGCTTCACTCTTGCAGCGGATCCGATTCCGCTAATGTTTCTTTCATCGGAGTCTATTTACCCTTCCTGAACCTCAATTGTCAATCGCTTTTCGCTCCGTCTTAACAGATCATGGCCAAAATGTCACCAAATTCATCTGAAGAAGTATGGAAAGGATAGAAATACGGAAGGGGCCAGAATGGGGTATCTCACCAAAAAAAAAGGGTTTTTCGAAAATGCAGACAGGAGGCCGATGAGATCAAAAATCCCAATTTGGGGCTCTCAGGGCAGGAAGGAAGAGAGCAGGTAGTAGGCTGCGGAGGCCATCAAGGCGGAAAGGGGGATGGTGAAGATCCAGGCCCAAACGATGCGCTGAGCGATCCCCCATCGCACCGCGGAAAGACGGGTCGTGGACCCGACCCCCATGATGGCGCCGGCAATGGTATGGGTCGTGCTGACCGGAATGCCACCCAGTGCGGCGCCAATGATGGAAGCGGCAGCGGCCGTCTCCGCGCAAAACCCGCCGATTGGTTTCAGCTTAGTGATCCGCATCCCCATGGTCTTCACGATTCGCCATCCCCCGGCCAAGGTCCCGAGGGCGATGGCGGCATGGGCAGACAGGATAACCCAGACGGGGACATAAAAATGACCACCCAGGTATCCAGAAGTATAGAGCAAGATGGCAATGACCCCCATGGTCTTCTGCGCGTCGTTGGTCCCGTGGCCGAGGCTATAGAGGGCTGCCGACACGAGTTGGAGACGACGAAAATAGCGGTTGACCCGGGAGGGCGAGGATTTCCAGAAGAGGTGAATCATGAGTACCATGAGAGAAAAGCCAAGCACCCACCCGATGAGGGGAGAGAGGACGGTGAAGAGGCAGATCTTCCCCATCCCTTGCAGGATCAGAACCCCGAAACCCGCCCTGGTGACTGCCGCTCCGGCAAATCCTCCGATCAGCGCATGGGAGGAAGAGGTGGGGAGGCCGAGGTACCAGGTGATGACATCCCAGATAATCGCTCCCAGCAACCCCCCCAAGATCACCCCCTGACTGATCCCCTCCTGGCGAATTACCCCTTTGCCGATGGTGCTGGCCACGCCCACCCCGAAGGTGAAGGCCGCCACGAAATTGAAAAAAGCAGCCCAACAGACCGCCTGGAAGGGGGTGAGGACCCTCGTAGAAACAATCGTGGCAATCGAATTGGCCGCGTCGTGGAAACCATTCAGGAAGTCGAAGACTAAGGCGATGAATATGATCAGGATGACCGTGATCAACATGGGTGACTATCCATGTTTGAGGATTACGGACTCGATGATGTTCGCTACATCTTCACACTTGTCGGTGGCAGCCTCCAGAGTCTCATAGATCTCCTTCCATTTGATCACCTCATAAGGGGAGTAATCTCCCTGGAAGAGCCGAGCGATTGCATCTCGCGTGATGCGGTCGGCTTCGTTCTCCAGCCGATTGATCTCCACGCAATGCTTGTAATAGACCGCATCCAATCCGCGGAGCAGAACGATGGCCTTTTCGATCTCTTGGGAGGACTTATAAATGATGCCACTCAAATCCCGTGCTTCGGGAGTCGGACTTGCGATCTGATAGAGCACCATGCGGTCCGCAGCAGCCTCTATCAGGTCCAGGACGTCGTCCAGGGCGCTGGTGAGGGAGTAGATATCCTCGCGATCGATAGGCGTGATGAAGGTTTGGTTCAGTTTCTTGATGATCTCATGGGTGATCCTATCCCCTTCGTGCTCCAGGTCCCGGAGCTTGTTCGCGCTCTCCTCCGGGTGCAGATACAGATCCATCATGGTCTTGAGCGTCTCCGCTGCCCGGAGGATATTTTGGGCCGCCTGCTCGAAGTAGTCCGAGAACTTCTCCTCTTTTGGAATGATCCTCACCGTGATATCCCTCCTTCCCTACCCTTACCCTTCTTCACTCACCTTGCCCCTCTTCCTATGAGCCCAAACGAACCAGAGGATTGCGGCTACGATGACCCCGCCAATTAAGAAGTCCAACTTATGAAAGATGACCTCCACTTCTTTCCACCGTTCTCCCAGTTTCAAGCCGATCCAGGCCAGTAAAAGGCACCAGGGCAAAGAACCGGCAAAGGAATAGAAGAGGAATTTGCCGAAGTCCATGCGAGAAATTCCTGCCGGCAGGGAGATGAAAGTCCGGATGATGGGAAGCAGGCGGGCGACGAAGGTCGCCTTATCTCCATGCCGGGCAAAGAATCGATCCGCCCTCTCCAAGTCCTTCTGATGAAACAAGAAGTATCGGCCATATTTGATCACCAGCGGCCTTCCTCCCCAGGCCCCCAATCCGTACGCGAGGGCTGACCCAATGCTGCACCCGACCGCCCCGGCCACGGAAACCCACCAGAGGCTGAAGCGCCCTTGGGAGGCGAGGAAACCAGAAAAGGGCATGATAATTTCACTGGGAAGAGGAATGCAAGCGCTCTCAATGGCCATGGCCAGGACGATTCCCAGATAGCCCATCGCCGAGATGAGGGCGATGATCCAAGAAGAGAGGAATGCGAGAATCTTATACAATATCTTTCTTCTTTCCCGAAGAAGGTCTTCCCCAGAGAAAAAGCACCGCAGGAAGCAGTATGAGGGAAGCCGCCATGCAGGCTCCCACTCCCAGGACGCA
>Ga0315275_10007305_pt1 | contig 10660 bp, 9 predicted proteins | sample YL17G03_0_MG_FD_205557 | JGI IMG/M metagenome (GOLD analysis project Ga0315275, IMG submission 205557) | Sediment microbial communities from Yellowstone Lake, YNP, Wyoming, USA - YL17G03_0 | ecosystem: Environmental > Aquatic > Freshwater > Lake > Sediment | place: USA: Wyoming | collected...
CCCGTGGTGAAGACTAAGAAACATGTGTACATTAGATACGAGCTCATGCGGAGGGGGGAACGACGAGGTAGCCGAGATAGAGCAGCCCAGCGAGGAAAGCCAAGACGGCGGGTATCAAATACGAGACCGGGTCCATGGGATAACACAAGCTGAAACGCCCATTAAAACATGCGACTATGAAAAGCAGCATCCTTAACACCCGGGGTATAATACAATACTCAAACTGAAGGTGGAAGTTTGACAGAGTATAGGTATCCCAAGTTCCCGGTGATCATTCCGGCAATAGTCGTCATCGTGATTCTTGCAGGAGTCGTTGCTCTCCTCTCGGGGGCTAGTGTAGGAGTCGGTGATGTTGCCCTTATCGTTGACCCGCTGAGCGGGACCGTTAGCAACCCGGTGGTTGGCCCCCGCTGGTTCCTCAAGCTACCATACCAGAGCTTTGTCAAGGTCCCTTACTCGACTCAGTACCTAGTCCTCAGCGACACCGACCCCAACGCCGACTTCAAGAGCCTCATGTGTTTCAGTACTGAGGGCATAGAAGTTTCGATGGATGTCGTTGTCCGCTTCGGAATAGACGTAAACAAGGCCGCCGCCCTCTACCAGAGTTACCCAGCCATGAACTGGGAGCTCACGACAATCAATAGCATAACATCCGAGACCACGAAGGGCATAACTAAGAACTATAGCTGGATCGAGATCAAGGATAAGCGCATCGAGCTCGCGACCCAGATCCAGGAAGCCATCAGGGTAGCACTGAAAGATGAGCCGTCCCTCAAGGCTGCCATCATCAGCGTCGAGGTCGACCTAAAGAACGTCGCATTCCCAAAGAGGCTCGTCGACGAGCTCCAGTCTACTGTAGCCGCCCAGCAGGCGGTCGTGACGGCGGAGAACCAGAGGAAGAGCATGCTCATCCTCGCAAATGCGACAGCACAGAAAGTGCTCATCGAGGCGGAGGGAGAGGCAAGAGCGCAGATCGCCCGTGCGAAGGGGGAGGCGGACGCCATACAACAGATAATCGCAATAGTCGGAAAGGAGGGCTGGCAGACCTACTACAACATGCAGAAGCTGAAGGAGATCAGCCCCAACATCGACACCCTCATCGTCGGGACAGAGGGCAACTTCCTCATCCCACTTAAGTAAAAAAAACTCCGCGCACGTTAACGCCTAAGGAAGGGGGCTAAATACCCCCCACAAGCATCCGGTCACCAGTCGCTCTTCCTGTCAAGCCACGCCAACGTCTCGGGGTGGATCTCAGGCCACGTCCTCACGTAGGCCTTCACCTTGTCTGCGAGCTGAACAGTCTGGTCATAGCCCTGCTTCTTTATGAACTCCTGAATCTCCTTCTGGGTCTTCCTCTTCGCTTCCCACTTGTCCTCGTTGGCTACCCTGAAGAGTAGCCGCGTATAGTTCGCCGCGGCAAGACGAAGGTACTCCAGGTCGACCTTGTCCACTGTATCGTACTTGCTGTGACCGAAGCCTCGCCCCGTACTCGTGCGTATAGTCTCAGGGTCGCCGCCGCTCCCGCAGGGGACGCTGCGGAGGTAGAAGGGCCAGTGATCACTATATGGACCGACACGCTGATAGTAGGGTAGCTCCGCCTTCGTCTCCTTAGAGCACTTGTCCATGAAGGGCTCGAGCTCCGGAAAGTCGTGGAGGATGACCCCCTTTCTACTCTTGCTGCCGCCGCTGTCGAGGTTGAGCATGAACCTAATGTCATCCATCTCGTTGGCGTGCATGGCGGTATAGTTGTAGCTCCCGTAGAGACCGATCTCCTCGGCACCGAAGCAGATGCAGCGGACGCGCCTCTTGAGCTTCTGCTTCACCATGGCGAGGTTCCGAGCGATCTCCATCACTGTCACGGCACCAGATGCGGGGTCCTCAGCCCCCTGGCTGATGTCGTGCCCGTCGTAGTGGCTCCCCACGACAACGTACTCCTTGCTCTTTGAGGTCCCGGGGATGTCCGCGATGACGTTGTATGTCGTCACGTCCATGTTCTTATCAGTAGTTTTGATCCTGAGGGTGACTTCCCCCTCCCTCTCTAAAGCTCTGACAAGATACATGCCGTCCTCGTAGCTTACGCTTATCGAGGGGATGACTGGGCTGATGCCACCCGTCTGCGGCCCATAGGCAGGGTACTGGTTCATGAATATCCAGCCCTTCGCCCCCGCGAGGACGCTCCTCGTGAACTTCTCGGACCTGTGAAGCGACCGCGTCATGCCCAGGGGATTCGCGCTGCTAACCATAACGATGTTGCCGTCGCACTCCTTCATTCTCTTCTCGTAGACCTCGACGGCGCCGTCCCCCAACCAGACGAGCTTCGCCTCAACCTCGCCAGCGATGCTGTGGGGGAGGCTTATGCAGTCGATCTCCTTCTTGAATGGGCTCACCATTGTGAGCTTCGCAGGTCCCCTCTTCCAGCCAGGGATCTTATAGCTCTCGTAGTGAGCGTCCGCGATCCCGTAGCTCTTTAGCTTCTCCACCATGAACTTGACCGAGCCGAGATCTCCGGGGGTACCCGGGAACCTACTCCCATGGACGTCGCAGAGCATCTTCAGGTTATCCATCGGCTCAGACGACGTGTATATCTCCGAAACTACCTTCTTATCAACCTCAAGCCAGGGGTTGCTCAAAACACACGCACCTGAGAATCTGTGCCGGGAACGGATTTAAGACCTTTCAAGAGTGCTAAGGATTCGACGCTCTGCTATCGACGAGTGAGGCTAACACGCCCACGAGGCAGAGCCCGGAGAATACCATGAAAGCGATGTTGATACTACCTGTCAGAGCGGGGTAGACCTCCGGCACGATCTCGACCCTCCCGATGAAGACGGCGAATATGATCATCGTTATGCCCATGCTTAGCATCTGCCCCGTCAACCTCATTGTGCCGAGCGTAGACGAGGCGACGCCGTAGAGCCTCTTCTCGACCGCACTCATTATCGCGTTGGTGTTCGGGGAAGCAAAGACCGAGAGCCCAAAGCCTAATGCGACTAGGCTCGCGACGACGATGAACACATTTGTCTGCTCGTTGAGGAAGACGAAGGGGACGAGGCCGAACATCGTAATCGCCATGCCTATGGCGGCGACCTTCCTAGGCTCCATGCGGTCGGACAGCCTCCCCGCTATCGGGGAGAAGACCGCTTGTACGATGGGAGAAGCAATCAAGACAAGCCCGGCCTGCTCGGGGCTGAGGCCTTTGATGTATTGAAGGTAGAGGCTCATCAGGAAGGTCACGGCATAGGTTGCGCTGAAGTTGATCAGCGCCGCGAGGTTGGAGAAGGTGAAGGCGCGGTTGCTCCTGAAGAGGTTGATGTCCAGGACAGGGTGCTCCACTCGTCCCTCCACCCAGACGAAGACTCCTCCAGCGGCGAGCCCGAGAAGGATAGGTATCAGGCTGCTTGTCGACGGGATGAGGGAGAAGCCATACATCAGCGATAGCAGCATCAGGCTGTAGACGAGGGACCCTCTGAGGTCAAAGCTCTCACCGATGGCTTCACTCCACTCCCCCTTAAGGCGCCAGACTATGAAGATCACCGCGACGGCGCCTATCCCAGCCGTGACTAGGAGTATGCTCCTCCAACCGAAGGTTATTGTGAGCAACCCACCGATAAACGGACCGACGGAGAGGCCGACGTAGACGGAGGCAGCATTTACACCCAGTATGGCTCCCTTCTCCTTCGGGGGAGTAACACTGACCAAGATGGCGATTCCTGTCCCGAAGATCATCGCCGATGAGATACCCTGAAGAGCCCTCAGCCAGATGATCGTCGAAGCGGAGGGGTAGATACCCAGCAATATCGACACTATTGTGAATGAGATTGTGCCATAGAGGAAGACCCTTCGCCTCCCGTGGATGTCAGCGAGGCGCCCGAAGGGCACAAGGAACATGGCCGAGGCGAGAAGATAGGCCAGACTCGCCCAGCTCATCGTGATGGCGTCGAGGCTAAACTCTTTGCTGATGCTCGGGAGGGCTATGTTGAAGCTGCTAGAGGCGAAGGGAGTGAGAAAGGAGGTCAGCGTGACAACCAGCAAGACGACGCGCCAGTCCACCTCACCCAACGCAGAATCCTCCCAGAGAGCCGGACCTATCGGAGGAAACCCCTACGTATAAAAGCCCTCTGAGTTAGATGAGTGGAGCCGTAACTGCTATTACCCTGACCTCGTCACAGCTGTCCTCGCAGCGGTCGGTGATGGTCTCGAGGGCGTCCATGAAGTCAGAGAGAAGGATAGCCTGTCCGATCTCCACGGTCCCCGTCTTGAGACCCGAGATGGATCGCCGCGCCATCTGATAAAGCCCATCCATTTGCTCCTCAAGTCTTTCCACCTCATCCGCGGCCTTGAGTGCGTCTTGGAATTTCCTATTCGTCAGCTTCTCAATGCAGTCGTCGAGCTTGATGACACAGCTCGTAATCACCCGACTCGTCTCGCCCGTGATCTTCTTAACGTCGTCTGGCATGTCCTTGAGGTTAAACTCGACGAGAATACGACCCGTCTCGTTAATCCAGTCGATAACGTCGTCCGTCTGCCTCGCGAGGCGCATCAGGTCCTCACGCTCGGATACTGGGAGGCCACCCTTCGCTAGCTCACCAATTATCTTACGCTTCAAGAGGTCCGCCTCCTTCTCCTTAAGCTGGAGGATCTCGAAGCTCCGCACCAAATCCTCCCTCTTTCCCTGGAGGGCGAAGTTGATGCAGCGATCAAGTTGCTCGATGGCCATCACCGTGGCCTTGGAGTGTTCGAGCACCATACTTAGGGCCAAAATCTTTCGGCGGGTCTTCAACCAACTCTCTAGGGGTTTCACATTATCATCTCCATTTATTCAAGTGATAGAGCTTTCTCTAAGCCCTCCTCGGGCAACCTGTAAACGAGGAGGTTCTCATCAGGCAGGGTCATGAATACTTTGTCTCCAGCCATAAAGCTTGATTCGTGACCTGTAATTGGTGCCTTCACCAACAAGTTGGCGCTGTTTTCAGCGCGCACATCGTACCTCATTGTGTCACCTACGAAGCTCGCACTTATGATCTCGCAGGTCCAAGTATTGACACCTCCGGGCTTAGTTGATAGGTCCACGAACTCGGGGCGTATAGCCAAAACGGTCTTCTCACCCTCTTCTAAGGAGACATTGATACCTGTATGCGCTATAAGCCTCGATCCATCCACGTTGACCATTATGTCCCCGTTCCTCGTCTCCGTAACCTCACCAGTCATAAAGTTCGCCTCCCCGAGGAACTTCGCCGTAAATATCTTCTCCGGTCTCAAGTAGAGCTGCATCGGCGGACCAGCCTCTACAATCTGACCCGCCCTCATGACTACTATCCTATCGGAAACGGATAGAGCCTCCTCCTGATCATGAGTAACGTGTATCGCCGTTAGGCCGAGGTCCTTAACGAGCCTTCTAAGCTCGTAACGGAGTATAGTACGGACCTTGAGGTCAAGGGCTCCGAGCGGCTCATCCAGCAGGAGCAGAGTGGAGCCCGACGTGAGCGCCCTGGAAATGGCCGTCTTCTGTCTCGCGCCGCCGCTTAGCTCCTTCGGATAGAGGGAAACGTACGCCTCTAGATTCATCATATGGAGCATCTCTTCGACCGGCCCTGAACGATCAAGCGGCGGGACCCCCCTAACCATGAGTCCGTAGGAGACGTTATCATAGACGTTCATGTGGGGAAAAAGCGCGATCTCCTGGAAGACATATCCGACTCCTCTATCCTCAATGGGAATGGGAGTAACTATATTACCATCTATTAGGATGTCGCCCGCATCTGGCTTGACAACGCCGGCTATCGACTTAATGAGTGTTGTCTTCCCACAGCCACTAGGGCCGACTATGGAGAGGTACTCGCCGTCCTTGATTGTGAGGTTGACTCCGTTGAGAGCGGTGACCTTACCATACTCCTTCCTAATCCCCTCTGCCCTTATCAATGGCATCTAGCTCACCTCCAGCTCCCCCTGCAAACCAAGGGTAGGGTACTCGTAAACATGCGTATTCATAGGGTCAAAGCTGATGCTGACCCAGTCGCCCTGATTGATCTCCGTCTTAACCATTTTAATTGGGACACGCGCGGCGATCTCGTCGCCGTTCGTGAGCTTGACAACATATCGGATGAAGCTGCCCAGGAAGTGGACCTCAGTTACGTCCCCCGAGAGCCTGTTGTGTTCGTCTCCCCTCGGTTCCGGAGTGATTGAGATGTTCTCCTCCCTGACGCTTACTATAACAGCCTCCTCTGGCTCGAAGCTTGAGTCGATGACCCTGACCTTGAGACCCTCCCTTAGCCTCAGCTTGCTGCCTTCCTTCGACCTGCTCTCGACTATTGCCTCAAGGAAGGTCGTGCTGCCGACGAAGCTGGCGACGAATATCTTCTCCGGGCGGTTATAGACGTGGTAGGGTGTACCTAACTGCTGGAGCTTGCCCTTTCGAAGGACGAGTATCCGGTCTCCTATGGTCATCGCCTCCTCTTGGTCGTGAGTGACGTGTATTACGGTGAAGCCTGACTCCTTTGCTAGCTTCCTGAGCTCGGTCCTGAGTTCAAGGCGGAGTCTGACGTCGAGTGCTCCAAGCGGCTCGTCGAGTAGGAGTAGCTTTGCACCCGAGGCGAGTCCTCTTGCGAGGGCTACGCGTTGCTGCATGCCGCCGCTGAGTTCGTGGGGATAGGCGTCGCCCCTCTTATCGAGTCTTACAAGCCTGAGTACCCTAATTGCGACCTCCTCCGCTATCCTTCTGTCCGTCTCCTTGGCCAATGGGCCGAACATGACGTTATCGAGGACGGTCATGTGAGGGAAGAGGGCGTAGGTCTGGGGGACGTAGACGGCGTTCCTCTCTTCTGCTGAGACGCTGTTAACCCTTTCGCCATCTAAAACGATATCACCTTCGTCGGGGCGTAGTATACCCGCTATCGAGCGGAGGAGGGTGGTCTTTCCGCTCCCAGTCGAGCCGAGAACACAGAGATATTCTCGGTCTTTGACCTCGAAGGTCACATCGTCAAGCGCCTTGAGTGCACCGAAGCGTTTGGTCACGTTAAGCAGACGAAGGGACGGCATCTTACTTTTTCCCCCTATAGACTATGAGCCTCAGCACGAGCAGCGATGCGAAGGAGGTGAGGACGAGGAACGCGATCCCTAATGCAATATCCGAGTCTGTGACGGGGACCTGGTGCTTCACCCAGGAGACGAGGAGGACGGGGGCGGTCTTCATGGTCTGCGAGACTGCTGTGGCAGCGCCCGTCTCGTCTACGCTTCTCGTGAAGACGAGTATGGCACCTGAGAGAAAGCTGTACTTGGCGAGCGGGAGTATTATCTTCCTAAAGACATGGAGGGGCCTGCTTCCGAGAGTTCTTGCGGTCTCCTCCATCTCCTCAGGTATCCCCTCTATCGCTGCCGCCATGGCTTGAACGAAGTAAGTATAGGTGATGGTCATGTGGGCGAAGACGAGTATCCAAAACTCCGGTAGGAAGTTGAGGGTACGCCAGAATAAGCCGAGGGAAACACCGAGGGCGACACTCGGCACGACTATTGGAACGTTCACCAGCGCATCAAGCAAGGTAGTGGCTAGCCTCCCCAGCCTCTTTCTGGCGATTAGAATTGCGATGGGCAGCCCCGTGGCAATATTGATGAGTGTAACAAGGACAGCAATGACATAAGAGAGTGTCATCGCTTGCCAGAAGCTCGACCACACCCCGGCGCCTGATATAGCTTTTTGAAGTGTTCCGTCAGATAAGGCGCCAAAAGCTGGGAACGTTATGTAGATCGATGGTAAAACCACAAATAAGCCAAAAACTAGTAGGGTGACACTGTTTCTAAAGTTAACACTCCTCTTTGAGCTTAGCCCCGCCTCCGGACCGGGGTAAGCGCGGTTTAAGGGTATCTTTAGCCTGTTACCGAGGAGGCGTATAAGCGCGAAGACCGCCACCGAGGAGATGATCAAAGTGAAACTGACGAGGACCATAGGTCCCTCTAAACCGGCGTCCTTTGCGTTCTTTATGAATACAGGTCCGTTCTCGAAGAGCCCCGCGACTATAACCGTAGCACCGGTTTCGGAGAGTGACCGGGCGAAAGCAAGGAGGAAGGCAGCTATGAGTCCCGGTCTGAGGAGTGGGAGCGTAATGGTCCGCGCTATTGTGAAGGCACGGGCTCCTAGGGTCTTCGCGGCTGTCTCGTAGATGGTGTTGTGAGCCATGAGCTCACCCACCATGACCCTGACAATTACTGGGAACGAGAAAGCGAAGTGTAATAGGAGGACGAGCAAGAGGCCAGGTGGAACAATGACCCCGAGTAGGCTGACTGGCCCCGAATTTCCCCAGAAGAGCAGCGTGGAGAAACCGAGGGCGACGGTGGGGATGACGAAGGGAATGTCGGCAAGGGCGTCGATGATGTTTATCCAGCGCGATCGCCCCTCGGCGATTATCCATGCAATTGGTAGGCCAGCGATCAGGTCTAGCGTCGCGACTGAGAAAGCAATTGCAAATGACCAGAATATCGCTGACTCGGAGCGGTTGACAAGCTCCGGGTTCGAGAAGACCTGCTCGGCCAACCCGAGCTTGAAGGTTATGCCGAGGACAGGTGGGATGAGTATGAAGGAGACGAGGAAGAAAACAGCGAGGGCGTAGACCACCTTCTTGACGATGGGGCGCGAGGAGAGCTTATCAAATGTCGCCATCACTGACCCCAGGAACTTATTAGCCATCCCCTCTCCCCCATCTCAATAGTTTGAGCCACCGATTCGCGCGCGCGAGTTATCGGATGTGGATATACAGTTTATACTTTCCTTTCATAGAAAATATATCCTATAGTTAACTATATATTTATAGAGATGCGAGGCGTTAGGTTTTCCACGACACAATCTATCGTAGGTGTCCTCTGAAAAGGGATTTAAGCGAATCACCTGAACCCTATTTAGGCTGCCGACTTGAGCGTGCTCATATTCACAGATAACCCGGGAGTGCAGGAGGTGAAGCTCGTCTATGAGGAACTAAAGAGAAGAGAGATACATGTACTCTCAATGGCACCCTGGGACTTCAGTCTCCCGAAAACGCCAGAGCTGGATGCAAGCCTCGTATACGCGCCAAGTAACATGCTCCATCGTGGAAGCACCTTCGAACTCACACACAGACTCCTTATCCTCAGGGAATTAGAGAGAAATGCGACAATTGTCAACCCAGTCGAGTCGATGCTCCAGTACTCTAAGGAACAGCTCACAATGCGCCTAACGAGCCTTGGCTTACCTCACCCGAGGACAATCGCGACAGAAAACGTCGAGGAGGCGTACAGCTTCGCCCATGACCTGCTCGAGCAGGGGAGTGAAGTCGTCCTCAAACCGACCTGCCGCGCGAGGGGTGTGGGAGTAACTAAGCTCAGCGGAATAAGGAGGCGCGACGACCTCCTCCAGTTCCTCGTCTGGTACACGCGCGAACACGCCGAGGGCGTCTACTATCTCCAAGAGTACGTGAAGAACCTCGGCTACGACGTCCGCTGCCTCGTGATAGACGGAAGGGTCGTCGGTAGGGAGAGGCGGTTCAACCAAATGGACTTCCGGTACAACATCGCTGTCGGCGGTTCCGCGGAGGCCTTCAATGACTCAATATATGACGACCTTTCAGTCGCCGTCGCAGAGGCGACCGAGCTTAAAATATGCGGAGTCGATATCCTACCCGGTGAGGACGGTAAGCCGTACGTCCTAGAGGCGAATTGCTACCCTGGCTACAAGGCGCTCATTGAAGCGACGGGAATACCCATTCATGAAAAAATAGCCGACTACCTGCAGAGCCTACTACGCTAACTCCTCTTCCTGAGTCGCGCGCACCGCGGTAGATTTCGAAAACAATGGGTTTCAATACTATACCCCTAAGTAAGAGTCAGCCGAACCGGCTTAAGATTAACCACATTTCTGAGGACTATGAGTATCGGAGAATCTCTCTAACTCAGCTTCGAAATCTATTCTGGATAGTTGGATCTCACAGGATAGGCTCCCATCATCTTCACAAGTCATGGAATAGCCCCGGGTTTCGAGGTTCTTCAAGAGGTGTAGTTTCTCCTCAATCTTGGTTAGGTCTGGTTTCTCCCCTCTGCATAGAGTGACTACGACCTCGATGAAATATTGAGTCTCACCCTGGTTGATCCTCGCGCCTACACCTACACGGCAGCATTCATGGGGTTGTAGAGGGGTATAGGACTCCCCCTGGGAGGAGGAGAACGCATCACGCCTTAGGTTTTCGAGATCTATCGGCTGCATCTTGCTTTCCTTCTTAGCTTTTCCCGAAGCGGCGGAATGCGATGACCCCGGCGATTATGATTGCGGTGCTGGCGACTGCTACAGTCAGGAGGTCGTTGATGATCGTTGGGCTTGTGACGGGGGCTCCTCTGAGGAATATGCTCGTCAAGGCGTCTGTGACATACCAGGTGGGTACGAGGCGAGAGATGTACTCGGGAGCGGGGACGAATGTGCCGAGGAACATCAGGGGTAGGATGAATACGAAGCTGATCCCTGTTGCGGTACCGCTGTTCCTAGCGAACGCGGCGGTGATTAGACCGAGACCCACGCAGCTTATTGTAAGCATGAGAACAGCGGCGAAGGCAACCACCACACCAGTGATTCCGCCGAGGGGCCTGAAGCCCATCGCATACGACGCGGCGAATACCATCGCGACCTGAACCTCACCGAGGAGGAGGT
>Ga0315275_10007306_pt1 | contig 10660 bp, 8 predicted proteins | sample YL17G03_0_MG_FD_205557 | JGI IMG/M metagenome (GOLD analysis project Ga0315275, IMG submission 205557) | Sediment microbial communities from Yellowstone Lake, YNP, Wyoming, USA - YL17G03_0 | ecosystem: Environmental > Aquatic > Freshwater > Lake > Sediment | place: USA: Wyoming | collected...
TTTGTCACCAATCCCAATAAGACCACCAACGATCCGGACGATGCGCTCTTCCAGGCCTATGACGAAACCACAGGCAAGACCCTCGACGGCGTGTTTCTCGCTGGATGGGCACGGAAGGCGAGTGAAGGCTTAGTCGGCATCGCCAAGCGGGACGGGGATTGGTGTGCAGAAGTCGTGAGCCGATACCTCGCGACAATAGATTCTGGCCGTCACTCGAACGCAAAAGTCGTCCTCGACAAGCTCCACACAGCCCTCAAGAGCCACAAGAGCCACCCGGTCGATGTGAAGGGTCTCCGCGTGCTTGAGTCGATAGAGAAAAAGCACCAAGGTGCGACTGATTGTATCGGGGAGTTCAAATACGCGAGTAATCAGGAAATGCTCGAACTGATCGAGCGTGGGAAGGCGTAACAAGCAGAGCGATCACGTGCACCGCTATCCGTCCCCCCACTTCAATTTCTCTCGAAGAACTTCATAGTAGCCACTTTCCGGGAAGCGGATGAGTCTCGTCCGGTATTCCGACATCTTGATTTCAACTGTATCTCCCTGGGTCATCGCCACTCCAACTTGACCATCCAGCGTTGCCATCGCTCCATCATCTTTGCTGGTGAGTGTCACCTCTATTTCGGCAGTTGCAGGAACGATCAGGGGACGGTGCGTCAACGTGTGGGGACAGATCGGCGTCACCATGAGTGATTGGACCGCCGGATTGATAATGGGTCCGCCAGCCGACAGGGAGTAGGCCGTCGATCCCGTTGGCGTGGTGACGATCACTCCATCGCTACGTAAATTGGTGACGAACTGCCCCTGAATGGAAATCTTCAACTCAATCATGCGAGCCAGCGTCCCCTTGCTGATCACAACATCGTTCAGCACCACTCCTCGCGCGACGGTTTCTCCATGCCGATGGACATGCGTCTGAAGCATGAGTCGTTCATCGAGAACGAAGTCATTGGCAAACACCCGCTCAAGTGAGGGGTATAGGTTCTCTAATCGGACCTCAGTCAAAAATCCTAGTCCACCCAGGTTGACGCCCAAGATGGGAATGCTTCGCTCCCCGGCAAGTCGAGCAGCGTTGAGCATCGTCCCGTCACCGCCGAGAACAAGAAGCACATCCGCTTTGCTCGCCAGTTGGGTTTTCTGCACCCCCCCCTGCTCGCCCAGCAGGGCCGCCGATGTCGTGTCCAAGATGACGCTAATACTTCGAGCCCTAAGCCAGGTGACCACATCAAGCAATGTATTCTTGATCTCAGGGAATTTAGGCTTTGTTAAAATCCCGATACTTTTGTTCTTCATTATGAGAAACCAGTCGTACGGCTATTAAGATACCGGTGAAAAAGTCCGAGATTGTATCGGGAGCGATCTTTTGAAGTCAACGAACGAGGATGAGTCACCCGCCTCATGACCGTGGTTGTTTCGAATTCCTTTTTTTGAGGTTGTGTGTTTCTCTCGTAGCCTTGACACCTAAAACCCTTCTAGTTAGAATTAGCCTAGATTTTTCGATGGGTTTGTTCACACGGACCTGGTTATAGGCTCCACCTAAAAGGAGGCAGGATGTTCGAACGATTCACGGACAAGGGTCGGAAGATCATCATCCTCGCGCGGGAAGAGGCAGAACGTCATCAAAACGACTACCTCGGAACCGAGCATCTCGTCTTGGCTATTCTCCGTGAATCAGACGGAATTGCCCTGATGATCTTGAAAAAGATGGGACTCTCGACCGAACAAATCCGCTTGGAAATCGAGCGGAACTTGCCAGGAGGAGGGACCACTATGACCTTTGGGGAAATCCCATTCAGCCCCCGGGTTAAGAAGGTCATCGAGTACGGGGTCGAAGAAGCCCGTCTCCTTGGACACAATCATATCGGCAGCGAACACCTCTTATTGGGGCTTCTCCGAGAAGAGGAAGGGATCGGTGGAAAGATCCTTCGCAGCTTAGGCGCCAATCTCCTGACCGCCCGACAATTGACCGTGACATTCTTGCGGAAGTCCGCACCGCGTGAGCGCGATCGGAAGAGCAACACTCCGGCACTCGATGAGTTCGGTCGTGATCTGACCCAGCTTGCCCAGGAAGGGCATCTGGATCCCGTCATCGGCCGAGCCGACGAAATCGAGCGGGTACTTCAGATCCTGAGTCGTCGTTCGAAAAACAATCCCGTGCTCATCGGTGAAGCCGGCGTTGGCAAGACCGCCATTGTGGAAGGTCTCGCGCAGCGGATCGTCCAGTCCGAAGTGCCGGACAATCTTCTCTCACGGCGCGTCATTGCACTCGACCTCGGAGCCCTGGTTGCAGGGACAAAATATCGAGGCCAATTCGAGGAACGGCTGAAGGTCGTGATGAAGGAAATCGTCCAAGCCGGAAACATCATCATCTTCATAGATGAACTCCATACCTTGGTAGGAGCAGGGGCGGCAGAAGGATCGATTGATGCCTCCAACATGCTCAAGCCAGCACTATCGCGCGGCGAAATTCAGTGCATCGGCGCGACGACGCTCGATGAATACCGAAAGCATATTGAAAAAGACGGAGCCCTCAAGCGCCGATTCCAACCGATTCACGTCCAGCCACCGAGCATCGACGAAACGGTACAGATCATCAGAGGACTTCGTGATCGGTACGAAGAACATCATGGCGTCGAGATTTCCGAAGAGGCCATCCTCGAAGCGGTCAAGTTGTCCGATCGATACATTAGCGACCGCTTCCTCCCGGACAAAGCCATCGATTTGATCGACGAGACTGGGTCGCGGGCTAAACTGCAGACCTATGCGCTGCCCACAGAGCTGAAGGCCATGGAGCAAGAGCTGAAGAAGGTCTCTCGCGAAAAGGAACTGGCCATCTCGATGCAGAACTTCGAGGATGCGGTTCGTCATCGCGAGGAAGAAGAACGGCTGCGCAAACTCCTCGATGAATCCAAGCGCGAGTGGAAGAAAAACCAGGAAAAGAACAAGCCGACGATCGGAAAAGAAGACGTGGCCTATGTCGTCTCCAAGATGACGGGCATTCCGCTCTTCAAGCTTGAGGAAGAAGAGTCGAACAAGCTGCTGCGCATGGAGGAATTCCTCCATAAACGCGTGGTTGGCCAGAACGAAGCGATCTCAGCTGTGGCCCGGGCCATTCGGCGGTCACGCGCCGGCCTCAAGGAAGCGCGGAAACCTATCGGATCCTTCATCTTCCTGGGACCCACCGGGGTTGGGAAAACCGAGTTGGCAAGAACGTTAGCGGGATTCCTCTTCAATAGCGAAGACTCACTCATTCGGATCGACATGTCCGAATATCAGGAAAAGTTCACCAGTTCGCGACTCTTCGGGGCCCCTCCGGGATACGTGGGATACGAAGAAGGTGGCCAATTGACCGAACGGGTCCGACGTCGGCCCTATTCAGTAGTCCTGTTCGACGAAATCGAAAAGGCCCATCCTGACGTGTTCAATATCCTCTTACAGGTCTTGGACGACGGTGTGCTGACCGATAGCCTCGGACGGAAGGTCGACTTCAAGAATTGCGTCATCATCATGACCTCCAATATCGGGACCAAGATGATCCAGAAGGGGGTCTCGCTCGGATTCCAGAGCACAGAGGGCGATCAGGAGCGCCACAAGAAGGAAGAAGTGTTGGGAGAATTGCGCCGCTCGTTCAGCCCGGAGTTCCTGAACCGGATCGACGAGATCGTGGTCTTCCATCAATTGGACAAAACGCATCTCTACAATATTCTCGACATCCTTTTGGGTGAACTCAACCTTCGTCTCCTCGACAAGGGTGTGGAACTCGAGGTCGAGGACGACGTCAAGCAGTGGTTGATTAAGGAAGGCTACGAACCGCTCTACGGAGCCAGACCGATGCGCCGGACGATTCAGCGTGCGATCGGCGATCCACTCTCTGAAGAGATGATCAAGGGACGATTCAAGGAATGTCGAAAGATCCGCGTGGTGCTTCGCGACGGCGCTCCGACATTCATCGAACAGGAGGCCATGGCTGGCGTCTAATGTCCCAGCCCTGTACCTGCACGATGCCATCGTAGAAAGAACGACACGGCCCTTGTGGCGCCAGCGGCCACAAGGGCCGTGTTATTTGGCCTCTCTCAGCATGACGCATTTTTTGTTGGTCAGTTCGCATGACAGGCAAAGATTTCATGAATACGACCGCTGAACAGCTCACTTCCGCCTGGGTACCGGGGCCCATCCTCGGAATCGAGACGTCATGTGATGAAACAGCCGCATCGGTTCTTGCAACAGAGGGCGCCGTCCTCTCAAATATTATTGCCTCACAGCATGCCGTTCATCAGCGATTCGGCGGTGTCGTTCCCGAGCTCGCCTCCCGTGCCCACATTGAAACGATTGAAGATGTCTCCGCTGAGGCTATGCAAAAGGCCAGTCTCACATGGACGGATCTCTCTGGCATCGCTGTCACTCAGGGACCTGGCCTTGCCGGCGCTCTCCTCGTCGGAGTCAACTATGCAAAAGCACTAGCCTATGCCTTGAACATCCCGGTGGTCGGCGTGAGCCACCTTGAAGGCCACATCGCCTCCGCCTGGCTGCAGGACCCGGCGTTTCCGTTACCCTGCGTGATCCTGGTTGTATCGGGCGGACATACCCATCTTTACTATAAAGAACTTAACGGTCACTGCCGTCTCCTTGGCGCGACCAGAGACGATGCGGCAGGGGAGGCCTTTGACAAAGGCGCTCAAATGCTTGGACTGGAATACCCGGGAGGACCCGCCATCGATCGCTTGGCTCAACAGGGAAACCCAGACACCATCACCTTTCCTCGTTCCTATTTCAAGAAGGGGAGTCTTGATTTTAGCTTTAGTGGTTTAAAGACCGCTTTGCTCTATACACTTCAAGCAATGCCTGAGCTATCTCGCACAGCGCGAGCGGCTGACTTTGCGGCTGGCTATCAGGAGGCTATCGTTACCGTCTTGGTCGACAAAGCTTTTGCTGCCGTCCGGTCATCCGGTGCTCGTGCCTTAGCTGTTGTCGGAGGCGTGTCGGCCAATTCTCGATTACGCACGCTGCTCCAGCAGCGCGCCGTATCCGAAGACCTGAGCCTGAGCCTTCCCCCGCTGGCCTATTGCACAGACAATGCCGCGATGATCGCGGCGGCAGGGAGGCAGGCTCTTCGTGCAGGGATCCGTGCACCCTTGGACCTCGATGCTCAAGCCTCAATGGCATCACCCTTCGCACAGGCGATCTACCGATCTACTCGGTAACTTAAGGACACGACGCCCATTCCTGAAATTCACGGACAAGTGCTCGGTCTCCGCGCCAGCCAGCTCGCCATGCTTGAGCGGCTGTATCGTCGACGTATGCCAGTGGATGATGTCATCTCATCTGAAGCGGCAAAAACTCTCGCCCAGTTCACCCTCGAGATTCGCCGGCCCATCGGACTGGTCATCACCAGGCGCGGAGCCGTGCAAGACGTCCTGGTTGGCGCCGGCACCGAGCCCTCGCCAACGACGCTGGCCACGTTTCGTGCAAGCCCGCGATCGCTGAGGGGTCTTCGTCTGATCCGCTCGCACTTGAAAGACGAACCCATCAGTCAAGAAGACCTCACCATGCTGGGCCTACTCCGACTCGACATGATCGGAACGTTGGCCGTCATGCCCAAAGGCGAACCGGGACTGCTCTCCCTGGCTCATCTGAATCCTCCCAGTCCGCAGGGGCCCCTGTATACACTGCTGAAGCCCACGCTGGTGCACCAATGTCCGGTGAGTTTCGAGACGTTCATTCGGGAACTGGAGTCAGACCTCCAACGTCAGAGCGCGTCGCACACGATGGCCCAGGGTCAGACCGCCATCCTCGTGAGCGCCTCGCCCAAGAGTAAAGCCGAGCAGGAAGAACGCCTTGCCGAGCTGGCAGAATTGGCCTCCTCCGCAGATCTCACGGTGATCGACCGTTTAGTGCAGCGCACACAGGGCGGCCATCATCGGTTTCAATTGGGCAGCGGCAAACTTAAAGACGTGCTGGTGCAAGCTATGCAAAAGGGTGCGGACCTGCTCATCTTCGATCAAGATTTAGCTCCCGGGCAGCTGCGCGCCATTGCGGAGATCACTGACCTCACGGTCATCGATCGGACCCAGCTTATTCTCGACATCTTTGCGCAGCGGGCGCATAGCCGGGAAGGCAAGGTACAGGTCGAGTTGGCGCAACTTCGCTATCTGCTCCCCCGTCTCTCAGGCCAAGGAACCAGCCTCTCACGTCTGGGTGGGGGCATCGGCAGCAGAGGTCCCGGTGAAACGAAGCTCGAAACGGACCGCCGTCGCATCAGAGAGCGCATCGACTATTTGGAGCGAGAGATCGAGGGCTTTGCCCGCCACCAAGACCAACGGCGATCGCGCCGCGTCCGACAGGATTTCCCAGTCCTGTCCATCGTGGGTTACACGAACGCCGGTAAGTCGACATTGCTCAACGTGTTAACGAACAGTCAGGTACGCGCGGCCCCACGCGTCTTTGAAACGCTCGACACCACCAGCCGACAACTGCGTTTCCCCCATGGCCGCGAAGTCATTATCACCGACACGGTGGGATTTATTCGAGACCTTCCCAAGGATCTCCTCGCCGCGTTCAGAACGACCTTGGACGAATTACGCGATGCCGACCTCCTCCTTCATGTGGTCGATGCGGGAGCGAAAGATCTGGATGCTCATATCGCCGCGGTTGATACCGTGCTTCAAAGCCTCATCCTCGATCAGCTCCCACGGGTCCTGGTGTTTAATAAATGCGATCAACTCCCGACCGGGCAAGCGGAGATTCTCTGTCAACGCTACGACGCGATCGGGATTTCGGCTCTGAATCCTGAGACTTTACGTCCGCTCATCCTGCAGCTTGAAGAACGGTTAGCCCTGCTCGTCCCAGAGGACGGCTCTTCCAAGAAATCCACGCCCCCTGGCCCGCTTGCATCTCGCCCCTAACTCACTGCACAATCGTCCTTCGCTGGTACCAGCCATGACTACGAAATCTTTACCATCGTTGGATCCTCAGGTACGCCTTCGGGCGATTGCAAAGACGCTCCAGCGCACGATGCCAACCCCAAAGATGGAACTCGACCATCGTTCCCCTTGGGAATTACTCGTGTCCACGATCCTCTCAGCTCAATGTACCGACCAGCGAGTCAATCAGGTTACGCCCTCACTCTTCCGGCGTTATCGGGGACCAGCAGAGCTGGCAGCAGCCAACCTGCCTGAGCTCGAACAGCTTATTCGCTCGACCGGCTTCTTTAAACAAAAGGCCAAACATCTCATTGCCTGCGGCAAGGCCGTGACAGAGCGCTTCAGCGAACAGGTCCCGCAAACGATGGAAGAGTTGATCACCTTGCCGGGCGTCGGCAGAAAGACCGCGAATGTCATTCTCGGGAACGCCTTCGGCCAACCCGGTATCGTCGTCGATACCCACGTGAAGCGCGTGGCCAAGCGACTCGGCCTGACTAGATCCGACAATCCAGCTCGTGTTGAACAAGACCTGCAGCAACTCGTGCCAAAATCCCAGAGGACGGCCGTCTCGCAACGTTTGTTGTTACACGGCCGTTATATCTGCCTCGCAAGAAAACCTCAGTGCCGAACCTGTCCTGTCTACCGGCACTGCCCATGGAAAGAGAAAGGCCTTCGATGATTCATAGTATGACTGGCTTCGGTCGTCAGCAGGCTCCTTGGCAAGATGGATCGGTCACGGTCGAAATGCGCTCCGTCAACCATCGCTTTCTTGAAATCGCCTGCCGCCTTCCTCGGCCATTGAGCCACCTGGAAGACTCCTTCAAGAAATCCATCCAGCAGCGCTGCACCCGTGGACGCGTTGACATCACAGTGACGGTTCAGGCTGGCAAAGGCCGCGCAGGAAGCGTCAATCTTGACCAACCCCTCGCAAAGCAGTACCATGATGCCCTTCGCATTCTCAAGAAATCCCTGAAGCTGAGCGGTTCCATCGATCTGGCGCTCATGGCTGGGCTCCGTGACGTGGTGTCGGTATCGGATCAACCGACAGAAGACCCGAAACTGGCGAAGATCGTTCAACAACTGACGACCAAGGCACTGACAGATCTTGAGGGCATGCGAACGCACGAAGGGAAGGCCCTAGCAGAGGATATGCGAGCGCGGGTCCAGACCATTCGGGGGCACAAGACCCTGATCGCCGCACGAACCCCTCTGCTGGCCCAAGAAGCCTTTGAGCGCATGAAGACCCGCGTGGAGAAGCTACTGGGATCGGAAATTCCCGATCCCCCACGGCTCTATCAGGAATTGGCAGTGTACGCGGATCGTGGCGACATTACGGAAGAAATAGTCAGATTGGACTCGCATATGATACAGTTTGAGCAGACGCTCAACCGTGCAGAATCTGTGGGCAAAACACTCGATTTCCTGCTCCAGGAAATCGGGCGGGAAGTGAACACGATCGGCTCAAAAGCCAACGATGCGGAAATCGCCGGTCATGTGGTTCAGATGAAGGCCGAACTCGAACGCATTCGCGAACAGGTCCAGAACATCGAATGAGCTCAAGCACCACGACGAGTACAATGGCGCACGCGTCCAGCCAACCACGATCCTCGATGGATCGACGTGGAATTCTGTTCATTATCTCTGCGCCCTCCGGCACGGGGAAAACCACACTGTGTAAGCAGCTCACCACGAATCTTCCTGATCTTTGGCACTCAGTTTCCTACACGACAAGAAAACCACGGCCAGGCGAAGAGCATGGGCGCGAATACTATTTCATCGAAGAACAGCCGTTCCAGGAAATGATCAATCGAAATGAATTCGTCGAGTGGGCCCGTGTATACGGAAACCTCTACGGAACACCGTGGAAATCGCTGACCGAAAAGATCGATCAGGGGATCGACGTCTTACTGGAGATCGATGTGCAGGGGGCCATGCAGGTCAAGAAACGATTCGAGGACTCGGTGTCGATCTTTATTCTTCCCCCCTCGATGACCGTGCTCCGGTCCCGACTCCAAGCCAGGGCCTCCGATACACCGGAAGAGATTCAACGGCGACTGCATAAAGTGAAGGAGGAGGTGTGGAGCTACCGGGAATACGCCTATATCGTTAGAAACGAAGACCTTAGCCGGTCGCTTCGCGATCTCGAAAGTATCTTCTGGTCGGAACGTTTGAAGACAAAACGATTGAATATGACGTGGCTCGAAAATAATTTCATTCTTGACGACGAACAGAAATCCTGAGATCGCAACGATCTTTCTTAACACAAAGGAGCACTGCATCCATGATCGACATGTTGAGACTCTTACCGCAATACGAGCCAGGCGAATTTGACTCACGTCACCGACTGGCGATCATTGCAGGCCAGCGGGCGAAGCACATCGTGCAAGGATCGAGTCATGCCGCCTCTCGCTTCACCAAAGAAACGACCATTGCCCTTGATGAAGTCCTCCGGGGACAAACCAAATACCTTATCGGCGAAGAGGCGCGGGCTGCGATGAAGGAAGCGAAGCGCGGCAAGGAAGGCGAAATGGAGCGCATCGCCATGATGACCGGCGACGATGCGAAAGAGATCAAGAAAGAACTGAGCGTCTATGTCGACGATACCCCGAAGCCCGTGGTGAGTGAGAGCGAGGAGTAATTAGTGAAATTCTCCGGCTCCATAGGGCCGACGTTGATCGGGAAACGGATCGTGCTCGGCGTGACCGGCAGCATTGCAGCCTATAAGGCTGTCTCGTTGCTCCGGACCCTGCTCCGTGAAGGGGCAACCGTCCAGGTCGTGATGACGCAATCGGCCACGAAGTTCGTCACCCCGTTGACGTTTGAAGTGCTCTCCGGCCATCCGGTCTCGACGGATGTGTTCAAGGCGCATCAGGAGATGAAACATTTGTCGTTGCCTGAACAGGCAGATGCCATTGTGATTGTGCCGGCCACGGCCAATTGTCTCGCGAAATCCGCACTTGGACTGGGTGACGATTTGCTCTCGACCATGCTCCTCACGGCACAGTGTCCGCTGATTCTGGCACCCGCCATGGACGGAGGAATGTGGATGCATCCCTCCGTCACAGAGCACGTGCGGACCTTGCGTGCGAGGGGAACGACGGTCGTGGATCCTGAAGAAGGCCCTCTCGCCTCCGGACGGATCGGACAGGGCCGTTTGGCAGAGGAAAGCAGGATTCTGGAGGCCATTCACGCAGCCCTGGCTCCACAGCGCGATTGGCAAGGACACCGCATCCTGGTTTCGGCAGGCCCAACACAAGAACCGATCGATCCGGTGCGCTTCATTTCAAATCGCTCGTCCGGCAAGATGGGCTATGCCATCGCCGAAGCTGCCCAGGCGAGGGGAGCCCAGGTGGTCCTCGTTACTGGTCCCACGGCCTTGCTAGCCCCTAGAGGCGTCGAGATCGTCTCGGTTGCCACGGCTGAAGAAATGACGAAGGCCCTGTCTGCGCGCCTGGCATGGTCCACAGCTGTGATCATGGCCGCCGCCGTGGCAGATTTTCGTCCCAAAAACCCTGCCTTGCAAAAAATGAAGAAACAGGAGCGAACCGACCAGACGCTTGATCTCGAACGGACCACTGACATCCTGGCCTCCTTATCTGCCCAACGGACCACGCAACTCATGGTTGGCTTCGCCGCTGAGACCACCGATCTGATAGCTCACGCGAAAGACAAGCTGCAGGCGAAAGGGCTCGACCTCATCGTCGCGAATAATGTCTCGACAGAAGGGGCGGGGTTCGGCA
>Ga0315275_10007307_pt1 | contig 10660 bp, 11 predicted proteins | sample YL17G03_0_MG_FD_205557 | JGI IMG/M metagenome (GOLD analysis project Ga0315275, IMG submission 205557) | Sediment microbial communities from Yellowstone Lake, YNP, Wyoming, USA - YL17G03_0 | ecosystem: Environmental > Aquatic > Freshwater > Lake > Sediment | place: USA: Wyoming | collected...
CAAAGCAAATTTTTTACCAGAAAATAAGTTACGAGCGGAGAAATCGCGCGCTTCTCTTCTAGATATACACAAAATCATCGATAATTTGTATTCAGTTTGCGTGCACGAGTTTTTTAGCCACCTCTACGCTTGCCCTAATCATTTCCTTCACCTCGCCACCGACTAGAGTACTCTTACCTGCTGGTTGGAATGGGTGGGACATAATCATCGTATCCGCTTCAATCTGATACAACTTGTTCAGGGAGGCGAGGTAGATTTCTTTATCCATCCTTATCAGGTCCTCCCTCTCCCCGCAGACAGAGTCGCCCGTGATCAGAGTTTTATTCTTGTGATCAATCAGACAGATACTACCCGGTCTATGGCCAGGGGTATGGATAACTGTAAAGACTCTATCCCCCAGCTTTACCTGATCTCCGTCTCGTATTATTGTATCCGCTGTAGGCACCGCCTCATGCTCAAGCTCGTGAATGGAGATAGTCGCCCCGGTACCTTCCTTGAATACAGCGTTCCCACGTACATGATCACCATCACGGTGAGTGTTGACGATATGATTCACCTCATTGAGGCTCCTGCCTTTCTCTTGAATCAAGGGAAACACATAATCCGCAGGAGTGTTTTCATAGCCGGTATCCACCACACCTATATTTTTTTCACCGAATACCAGTATTACGCAACAATACCATCCCGGCCTCATCTCCTGCTTTATAACGTACAAGTCATCCGATACGATCTCAACATTATTCATCTTTAGGCCCCTTACAGTGAGAGAATGTATGGACGTAATTTAAAAACACACGCGCGCACACTCCGTCGCTCCTTCGTAGCTACATGGTTGACGTGTGTGTGACTCACTCTACGCCCTATTTTTCAGCCTTAGCTAAAGCTCTATTTGTTGAGGATCGCGTCATCTAGACTCATTCTCATCGACTTCACGGGCGCCTCATCGGGCCAACCCACGATTATGTGAAGCCGGCTCACTAAATCCTCATGCAGCCCAAAGCGTTGCCTCAGCTTAATCTGAGTCTCCTCTCCGTGTGTCATCCAACAAGCACCCAGACCCAAGGCGTGCGCCATCAAGCAGATGTGATCACCGGCAGCCGCTGCGTCGTAGAATATATTTTGGGGGACCCGCTTGTCGAACCTCAGAGCCTTGTAGCCCCTCATGTCTTGACAGACTACGACCATGACGCAGTTCTCAACTGGGATGTCGCTACTAACAAGCTTCCACTCCTCGGGATCCCGCAAGATAATGAACCTCCTAGAGTCCACGTTGCAGCCCTGCGGAGACATCAGCCCCGCGTACAGGATCTCCTGGACCATCCAATCGGGGACCGGCTTGTCCTTGAATTGGCGGATTGACCTCCTCTCAAAGAGCAGTTTCTTGACCGCTTCCAGCTCCTTTTCGCTGAAAGGCTCAGGCAACTCGGTTCCGAGTTCAACCCGCTCTCCCGCGTTGAGCCTCTGAGCCATATCGATATTTTTCTTACACCACAGGATATCCGGCGTATCATTGGGCAGCCCCCTCTTCTCCCAGATCTCGAGGAGACGCTTAGCCTGCAGACCGAAGTCTTGGGGCTTCTTCAACTTTCCCTTCAGGATCCTGTATATCATGACCTCGATGCCGTGGTGGGTCCTCTCGTGGAGTATGCTCCGGAGGGAGTCGATATCCATCTCAAGAAGCTCATTTCGGGAGTATCCATGTATCTTCTCGAAGTTACTCATGAGTTATCAGGGGCATTTGAAGGGTTTAGCGTTTACTCACCCGTACTGAAGGAATTAGGCGCGTACCTCGACTATGGCTTTAAGCGTGCGAGGACCGAGGAAAACTGGGGATGACTCATTACAAACGAATTAAATCCCGAGATCCTGCAAGCAAATACGCGCGCGTGCGCGATGGGCATCTTCTTGGCTATCATCAAGCCAATCTCGTCCACCTAGGCATCCGGGACAACCTTGCTGACGAGGCCCAGCTCGGTCGCCTGTCTGCCGTTGAAGCCCTCGTTGAGGAACATGTAATCCATCACATTGTTCCTGACGATCCAGATGGGCAGGCGGAGGCTGATCACTCCCCAGGAGCGCGCACGATCGTCCTCCTCAAATCTATGCGCGGGGACCTCCAGCATTTCAAAGATCATCCTCTTACTGAGGCGCGCGCGACAAGCGAATGATTAGCCTTACGCATACGCAGTTAAGCTTCATGATCTGACGGCTATACTTGTTTCACGTAGTTTAGCTGGAGATCTGTTATCCTAGCCCTCAGTCTCCTCGCGTCATCGGGGGAGAGGTTCGGGGCGATTTTTTCCGTGAGGAATGCGACGCAGTCGATGGCTGATTGCGCCTTAGCCATATCCTTATCAGCTTCAGTCTTGCCCGGGGCGAGTCTTATACCCATATACTGCCATGCCTTCTCAGACATGATACCTATGAAGAGTCCTAGGAGGTCGTCGAGTTCGACCGCTGTGAGGTCGAGGGTCGCTGGCTTTTCCTCTGTCATTGGTTATTCCCTCAGCTACTCCTCGCTTATCCATTTTCGGATATAAGCTGATGCTTACGTGTGCGAAATAAATATACTCTTATAAATTCATAAATTACTTATTAAAAGTAAATTAATAATCATGCTCTGAAAATCAATGAATTCCATCTTTATTAAATATTAATGATGTAAACTATCTTAATGAATATTAATCATTCAATGATGTTTAAGGCCAGTACATTAATACTATTAATAGGTGTATTAGGTGATGAAATAACGACTTTATTAGGAATTTCTTCAGGGAAATTCATTGAAAGTAATCCCTTAACAAACCAATTAATCAATAATGGTTCTTGGATACTCGTAGATCTAATATCCATTTTAATATGCGTTTCAATCCCCTTCATAATAATAAGGAAAAGCGATAATCAAAATTGGGCATTTTCCATCTTACCTCTTTTACCCGGATTAATCAGATTAAGTGCCTTTATATCCAATTTAATATTGATTACAAGTGTATAATTATTCTATTTCGCGCGCGCGTATGCCTGCCATCGTGGATGTGGTCACAGATAAGACAGAACGCGCCCCAGCACGCGTCCGTTACCTATGATAACCATATCCGAAAATTGATTGAGTGCGCGTGTCTATATCTAATATTATGATGCAGTAGACGCATGCGAGTTACTAGAATTAATAATTCGTTCACTCATGCTCAGGAACACCTATCGTGCGCGTCTTTTTGTGCGGTATGTTTAGTTGTGCACGCTTCATCTATCATCAGCTACGATTATTAAATCATCAAACAAGCGTCTATAGGGGACGGAACACGGAGACTACAAAGGTGATCATGTCATGAAGGTGGCTTGGGGTATCACGGGCTCAGGGGACTACATGCCAGAAATAATCAAGACCATGAAAGAGATAGCCCAGAGGGACAGCAAAATAAAGATTTACATTTTCCTATCGAAAGCCGCAGACAAGGTGGTAAAGTGGTACGCATTATCCAAGGATCTAAAGAACATCTCTGACAAGATCTACACCGAGGTGGACTCCAACACAACCGAACCCTTCTACTACATCCCCGGAGCCCTGCAGATTGGCAAATTCGACTTCTTCATCGTCTGCCCAGCGACAGGGAACACCGTAGCAAAGATAGTCGGCGGGATAGCCGACACCCTGATCACCAACTCGGTGGCCCAAGCATCTAAGGCTAACATCCCCATATACATCCTACCCGTAGACCACGTCGAGGGTAAACAGGTAACAACACTACCATCCGGAGAAAAACTGGAGCTAGAGATGAGAGAGGTCGATCTAGAGAACACGTCAAAGCTGTCGCAGATGAGGGGTATACACGTTTTCTTCAGTCCTGCGGAGATAGAGGCAATCTTTAAGAAATACTCAAAATAAAGCAGCGTGTACCTTATAAGATTACGCATAGAAGTCGCGCGCGTGTGGGAGTATTCTCTGGCTGATGTCCCCGTGTTGGCTCTCTATGTCGTCGATTATACGTGGGGGGTTGCTCCACGTGGGGTAAACGAGGGCATCAACTCCAGCCCCATCTATAGCCGCGTGCGCATTCGTGGTGTGCTGGTCTGTGTAGTACCCTCAAAAAACAGATTAGGACTACCTCCAGGGCGCGCGCGAGAGCATACTACATTTAATAATTTAAATATATACATACAACTTTGGGTGTGGGTAAGAGGATGAGTAAAGAAGAACTTCTACGGCTCTTGTTTAAAGGCGTCTACATAGAAAAGTTCGAGGTAGTCGACAGATCACCGTGCTTAGCGGAACCGGAGAGGTTCAAGATCGTGGCCAAGACCGACAAGAAACTGGAGAGCGTCCTACCCATCCTCTTCCTGGCGGTACCCAACGCGAGGTACTCCGAGTCCTCCAAGACCATGAGCTACTCATTCGACAGACACAACGTGGTCGTAGGCTACAACGGAGAGGTCGCGGTAACGTTCATCAAAGACGATGATGAGCTCAAGGATCTGACGAAGAAGATAACCGACCTATTGAACCGTGGACTTGCCTACCAGGCCTCCCACCCAAAGATGCCTAGCGACCTCCTCGAGGAAAAGAAGAAACTGAGCCCCATGGTTCTCAATAAGAAGTTACCACAGACAAACTGTAAAGAGTGTGGCGAGAGCGGCTGCTACGCCTTCGCCTCCAAGTTGTTCATTGGTGAGAAGAGCGTTGAGAACTGCCCATACGCGGGCGCCGTTGAAATAAAGAGGTTACTGCAACCGATAACCTTGTAAAACCAAAGGTGAGAGGAGGAAGGTCGAGATTATCCTTCCCCTCTAAAGTGTTATTACATCGTTAGCGTAGTTTGGTCTGATAGTTATGGAAAATGTGGTTTCGGTAAGCATCAAAGCGGTGATGGCAAACCCCGATTTGATGACGGGTGACAATATCAACGCGCTCACAGGTGGACATGGGGGGTTGACCATCGCTACTGCTTGCGCAGCCAACTGCATCGCCACCGATATTCTGAAAGGTAAAGACATCATGATTAAGGCTCGAAACCACCCGGAGATCGAAGCAGATCAGGTGCTAAGAGAAAGCATAGAGATCGCGAAGAAAGCCGGCGCGTTCGCAGCAAACGCTGCGCTATTATCCGCGAGTTTGCTCTACTTTGCCGGTGCTAACGCCCGCATAGGTTGCCCAGGGGGGAACCGTAAGCTCGGAGCAAGCGCGAGAATGATAGCTGGAGCGGAGAAGGGGGGCGTACTGCTTATACCTGCGGGAAAATCAACAAACAAGATAACAGCGTTCCCAGCTGTGCATGCGATCTATCACGCGGCTATGGAGGGAAACCTAACGAGTGTCAAGGGAGAAGAACTTCCCACTCTTGGCCCGATGTATGGTCACGGTCCCCTAGCTCAAGATTATGTCTTCCCGGAGATCTGCAAAAATGCCGCGCGAATTGGAACGGAAGCTATGGTAAAAGCACAGTCAGGCGTGGGAATGAAACCAAACATGATAGTTTCTGCTATCCTCGGGACAGCGGCTACGATGGAGATACTCCATCCCGATGCGGAGTTCGAGGTTCAACGAGATGGCAAATGGATAATGACGGATACATCGGAGATGACGGGAAGGTTCGCCGCTAACGCCATCAACCTCCCAGGCAAACTTCACTTTAGGGGAACCGGAGAGGAAATGGACTCGGCTCGTTTAGTTGGTGACCTGGGCTTGATGTTTAAGGACATCGGCACCCCATCTGTAGTGGGTATGCTGCAGTTCGCCGAGATCCTAGCAAGTGTTGAGGAACTAGGCGACTTTGGTGCTGGCGTTAGCGGTGGCCCACTCTGTGGCCCAATGCCACATCAGATAGGTGCAGACTGTGTGATTGCCCTGCGAGTTCTGTCACAGACTAAGTCACCAAGCAAAGCGATGGAGGCGGTAAGAGTCAATAAAGAGAAATTCCTAGACCCTGAGACCGCGATGATCGCGGCTAACACGGTAGCTCGCAAGGCTCATAGCTTCTATCCTGGACCGGTGACAGAGGCTATAGTTGAGGCCACTGAGAAAGTGACGCTTGATGCCGTGGAAAGTAGGGTTCAGCAGTCATACGAGTTACTGAAAACGGGTCACAGCATCTCAGACGTGGTAAAGGGCTTCGAAGACGCCAGAAAGAAGAAGGTGGAGACATCCGCATCCGCCATGTTCAGCAGTATGTTAGGAAAAGATGTTCAAATTAATATACTTAAAATGAAAACTGGGGCTAGGCTACCACCGAATCTCACAGAGTATTATGGCTTCGACCTAGACGCTGATGTGGAGGTCACAATCGATAGGCAGAAAATGCTTCTACGTGGACTATCACAGAATATAATACCGGACATGGTGATCAGGGGAAATAATGAGTATAGCAGCGTCCTTCCCCTCGCTGCTGTACCAGTAATTGAGCTAATGTTGTCTGCCCATACGATAGTAAATATCACTGCCCCATGCGCGGTTGCGTGCGCGCTAAAAATTGTGGACCCGGAGTCAGCGGCCTATGAAGCAGAAAAAGCTGCCTACATAACTGCTGCGATCCCAGGAACAAGATCAAGGGCTAGAAAGGTTGGAGAACTCGCACTCCAGATGATTAATGAAAAGTGACGTTTAAACGGATTTGGTCAAATGATCATCTTAGCGACTCTCGATGATATCTCCGGTTTAGTTGTCCCTCATGTTATTGAGAGGTTAATGGAGAGGGGAGCGAACAGTGTTCATGTATCTCAGACCGTGACCAAGAAGGGGAGAATCGGACTACTCTTTATAGTGGACGTGGCTGAAGACGACGTTAATTCGGTTGGGGAAGCGATAATGACCGAGCTTGGTTCATTGGGATATAATGTACTGAAAACTGAGCATGTACACTCCACGAATAAGATGATTGATCATAAATTAGTTGTCAGATTAAACAATGAAGAGCGCGTGTTTCAAGTCAAAATCAAGAAATCATCCATTATGACTGGGAAACATATTAAATCAGAACCAGAGGTAGTGGAATTATGCGCTGTTATTGAAAATGTTAAAAAAGAATTTAATTCAGTTCTACCACTGAAAGCATTGATCAATGAAATCAAGAATAATGTGGAAAAAGGGGAAGTAACCACCATTATAAGGTTGGCTTGAATCTTGCGCGCGATACCCGCTAAAGAGACATCGCCCTATAAATCAAATGCTTCAGAACGTTTATCAGGAATATGATTGAGTTGTTCTCAATGTCACAGTCTGGCAACTGGAGCTGGATCAACGTTCGAGACCAGATATGCAAGCTTGCAGGCAAACTGGGATTCCCCGAAGGAGAACACCTTGATTTCCTGAAGATCAGAGTCGACTTGAACGATGGAAAATTGCTTGACCTACTCAATAACAGGGAGCTTGATGCAGGTGACCATCATCAAGGCTTCCTGATTAAGACCGCGTACTACATCCTCGTTGGATACGCCCAGGCCAAGAGCGTCCAATTGACAGGGAGGCTCATCGCCTACAGAAACCTGAGAGGCGCGAGATTCGGAGACTTCTCAAACATAGGGGCGCGCGAGAAACTCCTGACTCTATTTGCAGGCGGCGACACAAGGCTTAGGGAAGCCGCTAGACTCCTAGGCGGCTATGGGGTCGACTTTCCCTACGGCGACTACACCTTCAAGATCAACGCGCTGCCTTTCATCCCTTTAACCTTCGTCCTGTCATCAAGCGACGATGAGTTCCCCGTAGACGCGAGGATTTTCTTCGATGAAAACATAGAGAGCTACCTCGATGTTGAGAGGATCAATTTTCTGACCAACCTTACGATATATAGATTAGAGAAGGTGATCGAGACGCCATAGCCATCTAGGCACGCGCGCCTTATGAGCGCTTTCAACTCGGGCATGTCTGCCATCGTGGATGTGGTCAAAAATAAGACGGAACGTGCCCCAGCATGCGTTCCTTATCCATGATCGCGAGCAGCGGTGGGTTATTTTTTTTAAAAGAGCAGTCTTCCATCTTCGACGTACTTCTTCCCGCCGATGAATAGGGTCGGCCTGAAGGATATCACGTCGATGTGCAGCTTCGCGATTATCCCGGTTTCGCCCTCCTGCAGTATGCGTCCTCCGGAGTCGCCGAAAGCCGTGTGTATGGTTCCCTCAGATTGCTTGATCTCGTGATAGGGGGGAACCGTCATCGGCATGTTAGGCGCGCCCAGCGAAGTGAGACCCTTACGAGTGTATGGGTTCATACCCACCGCCAACTCAGCCATCCTGTAGACGTTCGGGTCCTCGATGGTCGCCAGCGCCTTCATGAACGCTTCGCCCATCTCTCCCTCGGCCTTCACGAGGACGCCGTTCCTGATAGTGAGCTTAGCCACCTCACCTGGCGTAACCTCGCTGAAGGTGCCTATCCAGTCGACGACCTGGACCCCATTAGCGTCGTTGAAGTCGCCCACCGACATGCACTCGTTCTGAGTCCAGCTCGCCTTCCCCGAAAAGGGCCCCCAGCCCTCGAAGCGCCTAGTCGTCCCCATCAGCTCCTCGCCCCCCGTGATGAGTCTGAACTCCTTCCCCTTGTGCTCGTTCAGCATCCTGGCCCAGCGCTGCGCCTTCTCAGCGAGAGCGATGGAGTCGATGTCTCTTATGTGCCAGTTCGCCTCCTTGACGGATGACTGCCACCCGAAGAGGAACTGGGCACCGGCCTGGCGGGCGTCCCTGATCTCCTGGAGGAATGCCGGGTCCCAGTCGGCGAACCAGAAGATGTAATCGCTAGCCTTCATAGCCTCAGCGACCGTCCTCGGGAGCTTCACGGCTCTTCCCAAGGACCATAACCCTATCGCTTCCTTCGGAGTGTTAACCACGAGTACGTGGGGGATGGCGTCGATCGCCCTGCACATTGTTATGAGGGCGCTGTACCTCGTCGTCTCGGTGTCCGGACTTACGCAGATGAGGACCTCGTCCCCTGGCTTCACCTTCTTGAACTCGAGACTCCACTTCGCGAGTTCGCTGAACAATGTCTCCCTCAGCAATGTATTCGGTCTCCAATCTATGCTTACTATCTAACAAGATTCGTATGTCCTAAATCACTTTGCTGGCTCGCTCAATTTCTTAAAAAGTGAGTTCTCTTCACGTACGCGACACGTTTCCGAGCGTAGGAATTGGGTGCGTGTTATCATTTATCTGAGGACTCAAGGGATCCTCCTAAGGTTATCTCGTCGTTTGATGTCTCAATTCTACATACATCTATAGGATTCGTATTAACTTCGTTTTCTGTTTATGTCCCTCGAATAAGCTGTCAAGCAAGCATCAGCAACACACAAAACAATCAACACCCCCTAAACCCACCCAGAACACCCTAACAGCAGCCAAAACACCGAGAAACACCATCTAAAAACACACATACAGGTCCCGAATCGCGCGCGAGCCCATGTGGTGTCTAAAATGATCCTGATCTAAAGGGTATAAACAAGGCTCGTGTGACAAAAAAACGATTTCCATTAATTATTGTTATCCAACCGTCTCTAACCGATCCTTAGCTGTATCTGGTCTTGGAAGGCATCGTAACCAGGATCCCCAGCTTCACAATCTGAGTGACCGCTATGAGAATCAGTATAAGTGTTGGATCCACCACCCAGAGGTAGCCACCCATAATTGGGCCGACGAAGCTGGTTAGCCCCATAAAGAACCCCAGGATACCAAACCATGAACCAAGGAGCTCCCGTGGCACAAGTTCAACAGTTATCGAACTCTCGGTCACCCCGGCAAGCATCGTGAAGCCATTCAGAACTCCCGCAAACAGCAAAGCGACATTATTTTGAGCGCTTGCAAGGATGAGTAGCCCAAGACAATACAAGGGGGTAAGGACGAGAAGCACCTTCTTTCTGCCAAGCCTATCAGCTGTTAACCCCACAGGTATTGCGAGGAGCACAACAGCAAACCAATAACCCGAATCCATTAAGCCGAGAATGATCGTATCTGCTCCCTTCACCTGCTTGGCGTATAGGGGAATGTAGAAGCCCATGTACCATGGAATCGACATCAGCATGTAGTATGCCAACCAGCGCCTAACGTGGACTCCATCACGCAGGACAGAACGGATACCAGCCGTGAAATCCCCGCTATCAGATTGCCTAGGCACCACAGGGTTGTTGAAAAACCTGACGACAACCATCAGCGCCACCAGAATCCCAACAACGCCCAACCAATAAAGAGGCCGAATACCCTCGATGGTAAGACCACCTAGAAGAGAGATCAATATCGCCGCTGCTAAAGGCGCAAAGAGCCTGGGTAAGGCGGCTACAGTATCACAGAGCTGCATGCCCGTCGTCCTCTCAACACTATTCAAGCACGCCCCACAAACCATGGGGCAGATATTGTTGAAGACCTGAACCGCTATCGCAGTGAAGAGGAAAGCAAAGATAGTGATTTCCCAACTCTGTGCGAGTCCGAAGATGGAGTAGCCGACTGCAAAGAGAGTGATGGAAGCAATCATCATCTTCTTGACCCCCTGACGATCAGCGAGCAGACCGAAGGGTATCGACAGAAGCGTATTTGCGATTCCACCTATTCCAGCAAGAAAACCGAGCTGGACAGCTGAGGCGCCCAGAAGCGTGACGTAAATCGATTGATATTGCTGGGTTAAACCCATCGATGCGTTGAGCATCATATTCTTAACGATGTTTACTCTGAATGGCTTCTGCTGCCTAAGCAA
>Ga0315275_10007308_pt1 | contig 10659 bp, 7 predicted proteins | sample YL17G03_0_MG_FD_205557 | JGI IMG/M metagenome (GOLD analysis project Ga0315275, IMG submission 205557) | Sediment microbial communities from Yellowstone Lake, YNP, Wyoming, USA - YL17G03_0 | ecosystem: Environmental > Aquatic > Freshwater > Lake > Sediment | place: USA: Wyoming | collected...
TGCCCCGCCCCGCTCTCCCGCCATCGGACCCGGCTGCCCCTCCGGCTGCATTTTCCGGAATTCCGCGACAGCCTGAGCGCCGATATCGCGGGGCCGTCCCTGGGGAATATCGGGGTCGTTGGCGGCGCCGCGGCCCGATGCCCGGCCCGTCGCGGCTTGTCCGCCCCTCATACCGCCGCCTCCGAACCCCCCAAATCCTCCCTGCCCGAACACGGGAGCCTGGCTGAAGTAAACGCCCAGAGAGTCATCGTAGCCATAGACAATCGGGCTCGATTTGTCCGAGACATCGGCCTTATAGACACTGCCCCGGGCCCATAAGTTTTGCGTCTGGCGAATGGAGATGCCCTGGGCCAGGCCGAACTGGATCGGAAGGGAGGAGCTGTTGGTCAGGGTTATGAATAAGCCACCATCCCTTATGAAATCGCGGAGATGGAGGACGCCGTCGAGTTCGAGCCCGCCTCGCATGTCGTCGATGGACTCGTTCGTGCCCAGGTTGGGCGTCAGGGGCGTCTTTTTCCAAGCGATCGGCTTGTCCCCGGAGAGTCCGGCGACGACGCTCAACGCATCTCCCGAGGGCCCGAAGAGGATGACGTCATATTTGTCGCGGAGTTTGGCGTTGTCGCGGATGGTCAGCACCGATATATAGTCGTAGGGAATTTGGAGCTCGTCGAGAGCAATCCGGACCCAGCCTTCGGTCTGGGTATTCTGCCAGGTGTGCATCACGGCGATGCGCGGCGCGGCAATTTCGTGGGCAGTCACGTCAGGCGAGGCGGGTAGGCCGTAGATCATCAGCCCGAAGTTTTTTCCGGCTTCGTCCAGCAAGCCGTCCAAAGTGCCGGGATTGTCCGCCGCTTTGATAATGAAGCTCCCCGCGTTGAATTTTTTCCCGTTCGACTCGAAGCTCTTCTCGGCGGCAAATATTTTCAGGTCTTTATGTTTGAAGCGAAACGAGGCGAGGCCGTTTTCTGCGGCATGATTGATCACATAGGCTTGAGCCGTCCCCGCTCCGAGCTTCGTCAAGCCGCCCGGAGCCTTGACCTCGCCCTTGACGAGCGTCATCGGCGCCGTCAGCACCGAGACGTCCTCGACCCGGACGGTTTTCACGTTGAAGAGAGGCCCGAGCGTCCAGCCGACATCGTCGTAGGGCGAAGGGTCGTTCACATTGAAATACTGCTTGTCGAGAACCATGTCCGCCATCCGCGAAAACGGCTGGTCCATCCGGACGACATAGCTTCCCGCCGGATATTCGACGTCTTTCACCTTGAACGCTTTATCCGCTTTGTGGATTTCGAGACCCTGCTGCTGGAGGAGTTGGAGGAGGCGGGCGGCCATGCCGGGCCGCGGGTCATTCCCGGGGAAGATATAAGCGGCCGGGCCTTCGTTTTTCGCCTTGGCCACCGAGCGCTTGCTCTTCAGATAGAAATTTTCCATATAGCGCTCTCGGTTCGCGGCGACGTAGTTCATACCGATGAGGATGGCACTCTGCTGCAAGTTGACGTTGTTTCGGATCGACCAGACAAGCGACGATATGGGGGGATTCGGGCGATACCATTGCCGGTCTCCGGACGCGGCGATGACACGGGTGCTTCCGTCTCCCGCGCCTTGGGTTTCATAAAAGCGGCCGATCGCGTTGTGGCCGTTGGCGGCATAAAACGCGTAGTTGGGCGCCCATCCGTCATAAAATCCGTGCGTCCAGACGCCGGGCACGCCTTCCCGCGTCATCCCGTCCACTTCGTGGTAGGCCAACTGGTGCCATTCGTCGACGACGATCGGGTCGAGCCAGGCGTTATAAGGTCCGGTTCCGGTCGAGATATAGAGATGAGAGGCCGATTCATGGAGGTCGTGCATCACTTGAGGATGGTATTCGAGCGTCACCTTGGTGATATATTTTGAGAGGGCCAACGCCAGACCGATGCCGTCCCGGTTGTCGTCGTGGGAAACATATTTGCCCCACCAGACGAAGCGCGTCGCGAAGGGAGCCTTGGGATCCTTACGCGACAGCATCGCCGTGTCCACATACTTGTCCCGGCCGTCCACTTCCAGGATCGGGGTGATCATGATAATGGCATTGTCCCGGATAGCCTTGATGAAGGGCGTTTCGTCCACCGCGAGGCGGTAGGCCAGTTCCATCAGCATTTCGACGGAGCCCGTTTCACCGGAATGCATGCCGCCGGTCGCCCAATAGAGCGGTTTGGCCTGCTTGATGAGCGCCTGGGCATCGGCGTCGCTGATTTTTCGAGGGTCGGCCAGCTTGGCGTTAATCTCTTTATAGCGGTTGAGGTTTTTGATCGTCGCCGCGTCGGAAATAGCCGCGACGATCCAATCCCGGCCTTCTTCGGTCTTGCCCACCCGGAAGACAGTGACCCTGGGCGAGGCCTTATCCAGGGCGTCGAAATATTTATAGACATCCTGCGAATAGCTGAGGATGTTCGGCGCGCCGACGATATGGCCGAGGACGGCGAGCGGAGTCGGGATCGTCGCCGAGGCCGGAAGGTAATTTACATATTTCGTGAGGAAATGGGGATCGGTCGTATATTCCTTGATTTTCTTAGTGTATTCCTCGTCGATTTTCTGGGGAAAAGCCATGGAAAAGACGAGAAGCACAGCCATTCCCAGCGCCTGGGGTATTTTAACCGCCCTCGAGCGCGACATGAAACGGACGACAGCCTGAAAAGACGATTTCATGAGCCTCCTCCTTCGGGAACAAACATCGATAGGGGAATTAATACTGATTTTTGGGGGCCTCGTCAACTCGGGGATTCGGGATATTCCCATCGTTATGGATTCCCCATTCTCCGTACTATATTAGCGGGTTTAAGATGTAGAGCAGAGACGGTCCTCTGCCCAAAGGACAATTTCCGCGGCCGGAGCCCGACAGCCAGGCGGAACGATACCTCAGTAAATAAAAGCGGCTAGCCCTACGCGGAAAGCCAGGACACCCCCGCTTTCCGTATCACCGTGCTCGGGCGTCATGGACTGGATCTGATAATTTAATTCGACAATTATGGCCACATTCGGTTTCAACATATACGCGACCCCGCCGGCGCCTAGGAATAAAAAGCCGGTGGACGTCGATGAACTACTATAAGGCCCGCTCCAAGAAGAGGTTTCTGCAGCATATCCGAATGCCGCTCCCAGATACGGATAAAATTTGTTGCCCGCATCGAAAAAATAGGCAACCTTAGGCATGATTCCCACGATCGTTGAGGAACTATTTCCGGAAGATTCCCTTTGATACATGAGGTCCGCTCCTACGGCCAAGCCGCGCATGATAAAATACGCGAAGCCAGGTTCGAAGCTAATCGTAGTCTGGACTTCGTCTCCGTAGAGGTCTCCGCTCTTGCTTAATATCGAGAACGAGCCTCCCAAAGTGAAGCTTTTTTTATCAATCGGACCGTTCTGCGCCTGGGCCGTGGATGCTATAAATCCTACGAAAACAAAGAGAAGAGCGCCTGAAATTTTGTTTTTCATTTAATCCTTCCTCCTTTGTATCAAATACCTTCTTAGATTTATTGTCAATTATTTCAGTTATTTGAAGTTTTTTCTCATTATACCTGTGGATCGATCTAAGGGGGGCAGGTCACTCCCGTGTCACAACTGTGTCACAAAATTCGTTTAATCTCGCTTAACTTGGATTAAAGGAGCCTAAAGCTTAAATCGCAGAAAACTCGGGGAAATCAGGGGCAACAGGGATATTTCGGTGGTGGAGCTGACCAGGATCGAACTGGCGACCTCTTGAATGCCATTCAAGCGCTCTCCCAGCTGAGCTACAGCCCCACAAGAGGCCTCTCATCTTATTAAAACGGGGCTTTTCCGTCAAGGTAATGGGGACAAATATTCGAATTCGAGACCATCTGAACCCGTTGCCAAATCCTGAGACACGATCCCGAACCCTGAGATTTGGTTCATGTCCCGGAATTCGTTTGCCTCTTTTGATTTAGGCGCCGCGCTTAAGTAGAATGATCCCCAGAGATAAGGAATGAAGTCCTCTTGCGGCTGGCCCCTCACATCAAATAAGGGCGCCGAGGAAATACCAAAAAGCAAAATCTTCAAAATCGCCGTGGTCGGAAGCTCGAACACGGACATGATCATCAAGACCGCAAAGATTCCGCGTCCCGGCGAAACGATTCTCGGCGGCGAATTCCTCATGGCGGCCGGGGGGAAAGGCGCCAATCAGGCCGTCGCCGCATCGCGCGCCGGGGCAAGAGTCACCCTCGTCGCCAGGGTCGGAGACGACATGTTCGGGGCGCGGGCCGTCTCCGGTTTCAAAGTCAAAGCGGTGGACACGACGGCCGCCGGGGATGTCTTCAACGGAGCGCTGGCCGTTGCCCTCTCCGAAGGACGGCCGCTTCCGGAAGCCGCCCGGTTCGCCAACGCCGCGGCGGCCATCTCCGTGACGAGGCAGGGCGCCCAGCCATCGGCGCCCTTTCGAAGTGAGATCGAGGATTTTTTAAAGAAGAGGACCCGATGATACGCGAAGACGTCAAGCGCGCCCGGGAACGGGCGTTTCACATCATCCAAAAGGCGGGCCTGGCCATCACTCCGGAAGAACGGCAGAACATGGAAGTCGCCGATTTCGGGCTTAATGATCTAGAGCACTACGGAATCGAAGTGATCATTTACGAGAATAACGACCGTTACTGCGCCAAGGAACTCGTCCTCTTTCCGCGGCAGATCTGCCCGGAACACCGGCATCCGCCCGTGGATAAGAGCTATTCCGGTAAACAGGAAACCTTCCGCTGCCGCTGGGGCGAAGTTTTTCTCTATATCGAGGGCGAACCGGCCGCAACGCCGAAAGCCAAGATCCCCAAGGGCGACGAAAAATATTTCCGCGTCTGGCACGAAATCGTCCTGAAGCCGGGCGGGCAATTCACCCTCCCGCCCGATCACCTCCATTGGTTCCAAGCGGGTGATCAGGGCGCGGTCCTGAGCGAATTTTCGACTCCGAACACGGACGAATACGACATCTGGACGAACCCGGCGATCCGGCGGATCCCGACGATCGAATCCGGCTATTCGTGAGCGGCTTCGGCCATCGCCGCGACATTTTCAGGGGGGACGTTCGGCAAGAGCGCTTCGTGACTCGGACTGACGATCCAACACGGGCCAAAAATGTCGCGCAGCCGGCGGACTTCTTCCTTGACTCTCTGCGGCCCGGCATAAATGAGCAGGCGCTGCGTATCCACTCCTCCGAAAAAAGCAATCCGGCCCCTGAAGTCGCGGGAGAGCCTTTCCGCCCCCATGTTCGCCGCGAGCGCTTGAAGGGGATGGAGGGCGTTGACTCCGGCCTCGATAAGGCGCGGGATGACGCGGGTGATCGAACCGCACGAATGGAGGATGACCTGATAGCCGAACTCGTGAGCCAGGTCGGTGAATTTTTGGAACCAGGGCAGGACGAATGTGTCAAAATGCTCGGGGCTGATTAGGCAGTCGAGCTGGGTCCCAAAATCGTTTCCGAAAAAATAACCGTCGACGAGATCGCCGGCCTGCTTGAAGAAACGGCGGTTCGCCTCAAGATAAAAGCCGCAGACGCGGGCGGTGACGGCATGGACGACATCCGGATTCGTGACCATTTTGACGAAGTAGCTTTCCATCCCGAACAAGTCCATGACGTTGTGAAAGAAGGGCGCCCAAAATCCGCTTGCCCGGTAATAAGGACCGCATTCCCTCAAGGCATCCAGGCAATCGCCGAAATCGAGGCAGTCCGGATCCGGCCAATCGAACGCTTCTATGTCCCGCTCGGTTTCGGCCTCGACGAGAGGTCCCGCCTGGCCGTGGAACGTCTTGAACTCGCGGGCATCGAAAATCCCTTTTCCGGCGGGATGTTTATAACCTGAAATGAAATATTGGGGCGTTATCCAACGGAAGTCGTCGCCCAGCTTCTGACGCAGATCTTCCTCTGTCTTTGTCCCGAAATAGGCGTGATAGATCGGCCAAGTGTCGGGATAGGGATTGCCGAGCCAGAACCCGCACCGCTCCCCGGGTTTGAGGGCGATGATGGAACGGATGAGGTCGCGGCCGGTCATGCCTCCCCCGAATCTATTCCTTGCGGAGCTGGGTTCGCTGATAGATCCAGACGGCGGCCGCGAAATAAACTGCGGTCAACCCGACGAGCATCCCGATTTCGTAGCCGACGCTCGCCAGCGACGCTCCGAACGATAGAATTTTGTTCAATGCGACGACGGCATGCGTCGGCGGAAGAAGGTCGTTTACGGCGATCTGGCGCGACCCCCAGGTGAACAGGTGGACCCGGCCGATCGGCATGGCCGCGCCGGTGAACCACATCAATAGGAAAAACGGCAGCGTCCCGATCGTCAGGACCGCGGTGGCGTTCTTGCAGAAACAGGCCGTGACCAGTCCGACGGCGATCACCGAGCCCGCCGTCAGAACGCCGACCACGACCGCGGCGAGCAAGGAGCCGTTCGAGCGAAAGCCGAGAGCCATCGCTGTAACAAACGTGAGGACGATCGAAACCGCGCCTATGACGACCTGGGTCAAACTGATCCCGCCCAGGAAGTCGAATGACGTCATGCACGACACCCGCAGCCTGCGGAGCGTCCGTTCTTCCCTTTCGCGAACGAGCGGCAGGGCGGTAGTGAAAACGAGTAGGATAATAGAGAGAATAAGGAGGCCGGGGACATAGAGTTCAAACTCGGTCCGGGGCTTGCCTGAGCCGACGAACTCCTCGGCCCATCCCACGGGCGGTTGATAGCCGGATATGGCCTGCGCGATCGAATCGGCGGCCGTGAGCATCAGGGCGGAAGCGATCATATAGGCGGGATTGGAGGCATCTCCGGCGATAGTCACGGCCGGCCGCTTCGCCGGAGCCGCGTCCTGTCGCCCGTGAAGCGCCGCGGAGAATTCTTCGGGGATGATGAGCAGTGCGGCCGCATAGCGGTTCTCAAGCTGTCCATCGGCCTTGGCCCGGTCGCTCACGACCTCGACCCGGAGAATAGGATCGCCGTTTTTGTAGCGCAGCGCGTCGAGGGCCTCGACCGCGCGCTGTCCTTCGTTGACGATCCCCTGTCCGGCGAGATCCAGGCCAAGGTCGCGATTGATGATCAAGACTTTATAAGACGTCGTTCCTCCGCCGGAGATAAACCAGTAAAGGAGGACAAACAACGGACAGAGGACAAGGACCATGGATAGGGAAGCCCAATCGCGCGCTTGTTCAAGAAGAGTTTTCCGGAACACGGACAAAACTCTCATTCCCGGAGTCTCCTGCCCGTCAGGGCGATGAAAACGTCCTCCAGGGTGTTTTCGCGGAGTTTGACTTCGAGAACGGGGACATTGTGTGTCTTCAAACAGGTCAGCGCGGCGGGGATCGCGGCGACGATATCGCCGGCACGGATAACCAGGGTCGGGCCGACCCGGACGGCCTGGAATCCGAGCCCGGCAAGCTCGGCGAGCGCCGCGTCGGCGTTGCTCTCGGGGCCGATAAGGATCTCGAGCACGCTGCCGCCGCCGGCCGTCCTTTTCAGATGTTCGGGCGTATCGAGCGTCAACAGCGCGCCGTGGTCGATGATGGCGACGCGGTCGCAGACACGATCGGCCTCATCCATATTGTGCGTCGTGAATAGAACGGTTTTTCTCCTGGCCATGGCTCGGATATATTCCCGGACGAGGACCCGGCTCTGGGGATCGAGCCCCGCTTCCGGTTCGTCCAGGACAACCACGTCCGGGTCGTGGACGAGCGCCAGGGCCAGGTTAAGCCTGCGCTTCATCCCGCCGGACAACGTGGCCGCCTGCCTATTTCGTTTATCGCCTAGGCCGAGGTCATCGAGAAGCCGGATTCCGGACTCGCGGGCGTTTCGCCGCCGCAGGCCGTACATCGTTCCAATGAATTCAAGCTGCTCGAGGCAGGTGAGCTTCGGCCAGATCACGATCTCCTGGGGACAGACGCCGACGCGCTTCTTGACCACATCGCTTCCAGCCTGGACTTCCTCGCCGTAAAGGCGGATTCTGCCGGCGTCAGGCTTGAGAAGGCCGCAAATCAAATTGATCGTCGTGCTCTTTCCCGGGCCGTTGGGGCCGAGGAGGCCGAAGACCTCGCCCTCGAGAATATTGAGCGTCAAGCCGTCGACCGCGGTGATATCGCCGAATCGCTTGGTGAGCGCCGCGGTTTCCAGGACCGCACGCTGGAGATGGGAATTGACGTGGGAATTGGTGACGTTCATCATTTATGCCTATTTTGCCTTCCGTAAAGAGGGAATAAGGATAAGCGTCACCATTTTAATCACCGGTATTTCTTGACGGCATCGAACATGGCGGCGATATTCTGCGGGGGAACGTGGGGCATGATGTTGTGGACCTGGGTGAATACAAATCCGCCGCCGGGGGCGAAGATATCCATCCGCCCTTGCACCTGATCTTGGATTTCGGCCGGTGTTCCGAGAGGGAGAACGCGCTGGGTGTCGCATCCGCCTCCCCAGAAGGTCAGGTCCTTCCCGAACTCTCTCTTCAGCCCGGCCGGGTCCATGCCGCGGGCGCTGGTCTGGACGGGATTGATGATTTCGACGCCGGCCTCGATCAGGTCGGGCAGGATATCGGCGATCGCGCCGCACGAATGGAGAAACAGATGAAGGCTCGAGCGCTTCTTCACCATTTCGAAAATGAGCTTTTGACGCGGTTTGAAGATTTCGCGATAAAGCTTGGGCGAAATTTCGAGCGCCTGCTGCGTCCCCAAATCGTCGCCCATTTGGATAATCTGGACATAGCCTTCGATTGCGGGAAGAATCTTTTCCAGGTTCTCGAGATGGAGTTCAAGGAGCTTGTCCAGGAGCGCCGCCGCTTTCCTCGGGTTCTCCACAAGATCGACGAGGAACTGGTCCATCCGGCAAAGGTACTGGCCCCATTCAAGAAGATTTCCGCCGAAGGCGATCATGACCGCGTAATCCGTTTTTTCGTAAAGCGATTTCGCCCGGCGGCGGATATCGGCCAGGTGCTCGGGAGTCAAGGATTTATGGTAGGGTGCCGTCGGAAAAGCGGACCAGGTCACACGCTCCATGAGGCAGGGAAGACGATCGAGAATCGACAAGTCCGCGCCATCCCAGTCCTTGAGCGGAAAATCGGTCTGGCTGAGATAATATGCGCCATTCGGCATGGCGCCGATGGGTTTACCCTCTTTGCTCAAGCCAAGCCAACCTCCATCATGGGGAATAAAATTCACGTAGCGGGGAATCCGGGCAGGGGCGCCGTCGGGGAGGGTGAAATTCTTCCAATCGTCCTCTTCGGTTAAAAAAACCCGGCCGAAATCAACGACATCGGACTCGACATAATCCAAGATCGCCTGTTCCGGCTGGGCCAGCTGTTGGACGACGTCATAAACATCGATTGATCCCTCCTGGATTCCCAGATGATTTTTCAATCGGCCGTAGGCGCCGGCCGTGATCCCCGTCGAGCGCATCGCCCCAAGATCGACCGGGACTTTGTCCGGCTCCTTGTGCCGGATCGCCGCCAGGACTCTCTCTCTCCGCGTCATCCTGAAAATATCATAATCAAAACGTTCACGCGGCGCCAACGTATTTTTCATGAAGAGGGCTTGGACTTGAGCCGGATTTGAATTAAACTTCGGGAAAAGAGCCCGAGAGGAATAATCTTAAAGAGGAGGTTTGGATGCTCCAAAAATCTTGCCGTATCTTTATTCAAGGCTTAAAAAAATACGCTCTCGCTCTTCTCTTCGCCGGTTTGGCCCTGACCATGGCTTTATCGGCGGGTCAGGTCCAACAGCCTCAAGCGAAGCCCGCTCCCGCGCCGCAGACTCCGGAACAGGCCGAGATCGCGAATATCCAGGCGCAGATCCGCCAGCTCCAGAAGCGCGTCCTGGAGCTGAGCGCCCAAAGATCCGCGGAGCGTCATAAAAAGGATGTCGAGAGCAAAATTCAGGATGACGAGCTGATCCGGAAGCTGTGCCAAGGGCTGGTCGATTATAAAAAGATTTCCTACAAGAGCGGCATCGACGGCCTCGAAATCCCCGCCTATCTGTTCCAGCCTCTCCGCCCGCGCGGGACGAAAGGACACCCCACCCTGGTCTGGGTTCACGGCGGAGTGCACAGCAGCTTTTCCTCCTCAGCGATGCCGTTCGTCCGGCAGGCGGTCGATCGCGGCTACATCGTGATCGCGCCGGATTACCGCGGCAGCACGGGATACGGCCAGGTCTTTTACGAAGCGATCGATTACGGCGGCTATGAGATCGATGACGCTCTTGCGGCGATCGACTATCTCAAAACCAACGTACCCCCGGCCGACCCCGACCGCCTCGGGATGATCGGCTGGAGCCACGGCGGATTCATCACCCTCCATTCGCTGATTCGCGACCAGGGGAAAATCCTGAAATGCGGCTACGCCGGCGTTCCGGTCACGAACCTCGTTTTCCGCTTGTCCTACAAAGGGCCATCCTACGAGGGCGATTTCGTCCAACAAAAACGCATCGGCGGCGAGGTCCATGAAAAACAGGACATCTATATCGAACGTTCCCCGGTCTATCACGTCGACAAGATCAAAGTCCCGGTCATGGTCCACGTCGCGACCAATGACCAGGATGTCAATTTCGTCGAGGACCAGATGATGATTTACGCCTTGAAATACCACATCCCCCAACTGGCCGAAACGAAGATTTATGTCGATCCTCCGGGCGGTCACAGTTTCGAGCGCCTGACG
>Ga0315275_10007309_pt1 | contig 10658 bp, 15 predicted proteins | sample YL17G03_0_MG_FD_205557 | JGI IMG/M metagenome (GOLD analysis project Ga0315275, IMG submission 205557) | Sediment microbial communities from Yellowstone Lake, YNP, Wyoming, USA - YL17G03_0 | ecosystem: Environmental > Aquatic > Freshwater > Lake > Sediment | place: USA: Wyoming | collected...
TTGATTGTAGTTTTTATCCCTCGACTACGCCCCCTATGGGCTGATTATAATTCACGTTTCACATTCACAATGTCAATAATAAAAAATATTCGGATTGGGTATTAAGTACGCCAGATAGATTTTTTAAGCTATGTGTTTTTTGTTTTTACAGTAATTATGACTTTAATAATATTTTTTTATTAATGCGTGAAACGTGGGATATTATACGCAAGAACACTTTGAAATCAATTCCGATAAATGAGGATACAATGAAAAAAATAGATTTTATAAGATTATTTATTGCTGGAATAACTCTTGGGATAGGTATGAGTTTATTTGGCTTTTTAATAGGTCACTTTTATTCAAAACAATATCAAGGATTAATATGGATTGGAGTTATTTTTGCAGGGGTAGCTTCTTTATATCCTTTTGTGGTTCATAAAACCATAGACATTATCAGCAATCGCACTAAAAATGAAAAATATAAAAAGACCATCAATAGAACGAATCCATAAGACAGAAGCATATGATGTATTAGAAGCCTTCTGTGATGATGATAAAGGAGGAGAAAGTGATTTTATGCTGTGCGACAAGTACGATAGACAGCAAGTAGTAAACCTTCTTTATCCGATAATACGCAAAGAGATTATAGCGACTGCCGATAATAATGATTTAAAGAAACCCTGTCCTAGATGTAGTGGTAGTGGATGGAAACCTAATGTATGTACACCTACTCAATGTTATACATGCAGAGGTAAGGGTTATCTTTAAATCATATACATTATGTTCAATGAGGTTTTCAAATGGATACAATGACAAAATGGAGAGATGAAATTAGTAAATTTTCAAAGGATGAATTAATAGATGAACTAAAAAGACCTTTAGGAATATGGATAGAAGACGTGAAAAGAGAGACTCTTTTAAGGATATATGAAAACCTCACTAAACATAATAACAAAATAATTCAATCATCCAAATGCCATCATCATTGGGAACAAATAATAGTAGATAATAAATTTGAGGATAGATGCACAAAATGTTTACAGTTAAAGGGTGACTGAATTATTCAGTATCCATTATCAAAAAGTTGGAGGTTTTAAAGATGAATATTATTGAAGAAACAGAATTATGTAAAGTGAGTCTAAGGATGCAAGATAATATAACATTGACTGCATATCTTATATCCTCTGAACATTGGCAAAAATTGAAGGAGATATTAATGCAAAACCATAAACCATCCGATAATATTCGCTAAACTCAATATGGTAAAAAAAGATTCAATCTTAGGAAACGTAAACTCTCTGAAAGAATTTGTTTATTTGTTAAATAATTTTCAGGATTATAAACAGTTCAAGGAGAATGAATTAAAATTCTACTTTTTATTGTATAAGAATAATGAATACGGCTTTGAAAAAATCAGTAATTATGCTAAGAGTTTGGCAGGTATTAATACATTAAATATAGAGAAAATTGATGAAGAAAAAAATATTCAACTTTTTAAAATTAGGCTATCAAAAATTTTACAGAGAAAAGAAGAAGTGTGTGAAGCATTATTCTTATTTGATGAGCAGCAGAAGTCTTTGATGGTATGTTCCGATTTCCCTGCAAAGATGATCTCGGTAATCTTGGAATCATTCATACGTAGTTTATATCCATTTGTGCAAAGAATGGCTATTTCTTCTAATGAAATTGAAGAAATAATTGATTCTCTTGAAAAAGAAGGCTATAAGGTTACAAGCTCTATGCTTGCGAAGAAAAGATGGTGGGAAAAGGTTAGGCGTTCGGGTGTTGAATATCCATCAAGTGTCCCAATTGTGAATGCGAGAAAGGATTCATTGGAGTTGGAAATAGGGGAACTTATCCTCTTTTCAGATGCAGAGTATGTAAGCAGGACTTTACTCCTGAAGAAATAAACCAGCATAACGGCATCGAAGTAGAACGATGAGAGAGCGTGGAGCAGGCAAATGGCGGAAATTTCATATTTACAATATTCAAAGAACTACTCACGTTTGCGAGAAAGGTCATCATCTTCTTTGGAAAGGAACGGAGACAAGGTACCTCTGCAAAAAGTGCAACGAATATTATGAAGATGACGGTCACGGAAAGATTATCAAATTTAAACTAGAAGGAGATGAGAACGATGGATGAGACAATGGGAAAAAGAAAAGAAAAGAAGCTGCTGAAGACGATGAAGAAGAAATCGTAGAGAAAGCCAAGTGCTCTGAAAGGAAGCTTGAGAAATTCAAGGAAGAGTACGAGGACGATATGACAAAGGTAGCTTTAAAGTCCGCATACGCTTCGGGAAAGAGCTCATCTGTCGTTGGAGCAACTTTCGGAAAAAGACACGCTACGGCAGGCAATCAGGGATATGCGTTCTTAGCCAAAGGATATATCTCCAATGAACTGACACCGACTTATGTAACATATACAGTAGATGGGAATGGAAATCCGACACAGATAAATGAATATCTGAATAATGGCGGTCCAAAAATCAGGCAAGTTGACATCGTGTATCAGGTTGACAAAAACCCCTACACCGTAACAGAGACAGGAGCGGGAGTTTTGGCAGCAGGATATTCAACAAATGTCGTGACCACATACACTTACGCAAGTGGCTCAGGATCAGGACAATCAGGCAATCTAGTTAGTATGACTAGAACCGCAACATAAGGGGGATAAAAAATGGTCGTAACAATCGAGGATGTAGAAGCTAAGTATGCTGAGGTTCTTTCAGCAAAGAGCAACAGGCTAACGCAATCTGATTTATTCAGGCAGAGTTTTAATTCGGCTGCAAAAGCAAAGGCTCTTTATGATTTGGGCGTGACAACGATTGATGAATACAATGCAGTAAAGACTCCATTCGATTTAATCGTAAGTGATTTGGATGGCACTGAAACAATATTCAGCACGAAGATAACTGACTATAATTTTCTTGTTGGTGGTTAAACGACAAAGACAGATGCAGATAATAAGAATAGTGCAAACCCAAAAGCTGCTAAGGCATTCAACTCAATCAGTTAAATACGGCTAAAAATCAGAAAACATATCTTTCATCTGAAGATGGTCATAATATTTGAAATATCTTTCTGAATGGAATATTTTTTTAGGCATGCAGTAATATGACCTTATCCCGAGCTGCTTCCATATGTCAAGGGCTTCTACAGACGTGAATTTGAACAATACTGAATAAGAGCTGTCTTTTCCTATATGCGGGGGCGTGCTTTTGCACTTATAGCATATCTCCATCTGCTGCGGCATATCAGAATTCTCATTGTGCCTAAAGCCGCAGTCCCTGCACACTTTTGTATAATACTGCCTTATATAGACAACCCTATGGCACATTTGTCTTAGGACGACATCACTTGCCCTTCCGAGCTGTGTTATACAGATAAGATTTCCGTAGCCGCTTTCATTCTGCCCTGTCATCCTGCGGAGAAGGCTTATCCATTTCAGTGCGATTTTATTGACATGGGACATAGAGCTTCTTGCTGAAAGTATATTATGGATTTCATCGATGACAATCGAGACGGGCTTTGGCAGTTTTTCCCAGAATTCCGTATTCAGCTTATATTCATAAACAGGCTTTCCTCTTGAGACTGCTCCTGTAGCCTCTCTTTTTATTATCATGTCATAAGTGAGCGGATGGACATTCGGGAGGCCTTTAGTCTGTATATTGGTATAATAAGTTATCCATGGAGTTTTTACCATCTCACGGACTGCTTGGAGAGTTTTGCCAGCTCCGACATTCCCGACATAAAGTATTATCATATTCTCATCCGAAAAATCCCATGGATATGAGGAAAACCAGAATATAAGCTATCTGAAATAATATTCCTGTATAAAGCAGCCAATCTATTGTTTTCTGAATATGCGATATATCAGGCTGTTTGGTTATTGCTGCCGCCTGCCTTAATGCATTTTCATTCCTATTAAATAAATAAAATAATGTGAGGAGAAACATAGAAACAAAAAGCATCCAAAGATATTTATTCAATGCAGTATATTTGAATGCCACTATGCATTCTTCCCTGCACTGGGAGGCGCATTGGGAAAAAGTCATCATCGCCAGCTGCGCTATCGTATCATTAAGGAAATAAGCCATAATCATCCTCTATATATTTATTCACGATCTTGCTGAAAATGAAATCATCAGTTATCCTGAATTCTTTGTGCTCAGGATGGTATTTAAGGTATATCTGCTTGCATGTTGTCCTCATCTTTTCCCTGTTTTCATAGACAACATGGACAGGAACGTATATCTTACCCACGGCCTTTTTCTCCCGAAAAAACCCTTTTTTCTATTGATTTAGACATTTTATGTCTATATTTTGTTAATTAAGTATTTAAACCTATCTATATTTTATATGAAAATTCGTGTTTTTATATAAAATATAAGCCGTCAACGGGGAGGTAAAAATAAAATGAAAGGAGTTTCAGGCTTACTTTTGATGGTTGTTGAGCTTATCATCTTGATCGCTATCCTTGCAGGATTAACCCCTACAGTGATGACCAGCCTTACAAATTTATCAGTCACATTGACAAATTCAGGGCAAAGCATGGGTTCACTTTTGGCAGCAAACAGCTTAGGCGGAATCCTATATGAAAGCAAGTTAAATCTTATTTCAAGGAATGGTTCGTCCTTTGCTTATTGATTGTCGTAGGAGTGATTTTCTTATCTGTGAAATCAGCTAAGGGAGGCAGTGGATATTAGCCATCTTTTTTAAGGGGCGGTGAAACCGCCCTATTTTTCTATTTTAAATAAAAAGATTTATATATGATGAATATTGTATCATTTAAAACTGATAAAAACGGGGTAGGTAAATGAAATTTAAAATAATCTCTTTATTCATTCTCTTAATCTTTATGCCGTGTGTTTTAGCGAATACTGAATATATAAACTGGGGATTTGGATATCAGACTATAGGTCTGGCTGAAAGGGGGCAGTTATGGGGCTCTTTAGGAGGAAAAGGCTCAATCCCTATCGGAAATATCACTTTGACTTTAGCAAATATCGACCTTCCCCATGTCATCGACCTTGACCATGATGGAAAAAATGAGATGATATTCTATACTGGGACAAATATTTTCATGTATAACGATGACGGATCTTACCTATCAAATTATCCTGTATCACATATATACAGGAGAGGCGCCATATTGGCGCAAAATGGGACAGAGCCTAATCTATATGTCCTTATAAAGAATAATTATGGTGACTGGTATATCGATGTGCTGAAAAAAACCGGGGATGCCCTTATCAGGAAAGACCGGCTTAATATAACTGATTCTGATTATCCCGGATTTATTTTTGGTAATTATGATATATATATCCCTGATGTGTCGATGAATATAAGCATATTCTCGAAAACAGATGGCTCTCTTAGATCAAAAGTGATCACTGAAGAAGGGAGTATCATCTATGAAGGGACTGCCGCGCGGAACCAGACATTTTTTAACCCTTTCATAGTGGGTGATTACAATAGGGATGGCTATGATGAGTTTGTTTATGTATATAAAAAAGGCTCTCTTGGCAAAGCTTCCTCATATGATACATCATCATCATCATTCAATGCCGAAAATATATCGATATCAGGCGGCAGCCCCATGCGGTCAGCTAATATAATGGCAGGTTCCATAGGCTCATCAGATGCATATCCTTCTATCGTGATATCTACATCTGATGTGGGAAATGTCGAGGTCAGGGTATTGGATTTCAGCCTTAATACTCTTTTCACATCCGGCCTTACAGGTTCATCTCATTTTCCCACAACAATGATAAATGACATAGATAGCGATGGAAATAATGAATTCTGCTATACTAATTTTGTGACAGCTGGATTAAGATGCTATGACAGCCTTTTCATGCTGAAAGAGACTTTCCTGCAGGCTTATCTTCCTTCATCAATAGCTGATGGGCAATTGGCATCCGGCAGGTATGCAAAGCATGAATATGCCGATTTTTTAGCAGAAGATGGCATATATACAAGAAATTCATCCAACATGAGCAGGTTCTATAAAGTATTTGGCTTTCCATCCAATGTATTCAACTTTATCCCTGTAAGCATAAAAGACAAGGAAAACTTTATCCTTGATATATTGGCTGTTGGAAAAACACAGAGCATAATATTTTTTTCTAATCCCCTATCAGCTATCTGCGGCAATGATGTCTGCAATTCAGGCGAAAATGCCCTGACATGCCCTTCAGACTGCTCTCTTATATTGCCTACGGATGCTGTGCTGACAGAAGTGTTCATAAACCCATGCAATACTATAGGATGGCTGCAAAACACGACAGTCGAAGTGTCTGCTAAAGCTGAGACATTAGACGGCTCTATGATAAATATATCAGCATTTATGTATTATGGCTCTGCATTTCAGTCATACACAAGTAATTTCGTGGCAAGCGGCTCGACTATATTATTTAATTTCATAGCTAATTCAACATGCAGCGGATGCACTTTATTGGTAAGTGCTGTATCAGAAGGCTCTGTAAATGAAAATACGCTTTCATTCCCTTTCACTGTCTCATCTTATTCAGGAATATCTTTCGGGGATTCCTCATGCGGCATAACACAGCCTTTAGATGAGGTGCTCGCCCAATTCAATGCCAGCCAGACAATGAATGTGACAGGCAATGCTGTCGTATCAGCCCTTACTGCCCTTAATGCATGGCTGAAGATAGGGCTGCCTGCATTATGGGTTCTCCTGATGATAGGCCTATCAGCCATCATATTCATCATAGGCTATAACATGCATGCTCCTGCAGGCCTATTGATAGGGCTGATATTTTTCCTTGATGGAGCCATGCTTATCCTTGGAGCTATCCTCCAGATAATAAATACAGGCATAGCCATCGGCCTTATAGTGATGGGCATAATAGCTGTCGTCATAGGAATCACAAAAAAAGTAACTCCCTCATAATGATATTTAAAGATAAGAAAGCGCAAGTCAATGATACAGTCATACTGCTTATCCTTGCTTCTGTATTCATAGCTTTAGGCATACTTGCCCCAATCCTGCAGGAAGGATTCAGCTCATCCGTGATAAACCGCAATAATGTGGATATCCTGCAGAAAGATAAGCAAGCTGCAGAAGAGCAGGATGTCTATTTTCTCGGGCAGCATATAAGGACTGATGAAGAATGGCTTAGCGGCAATTCTACAGGCAACCCGAACAGCATAACAGCAGGGACTAATATCCTTACATCAGTGATAGCCATGTTTTTCTGGTCTTTCACGCTTCCGTTATGGGTTGATGTGATCCTCACAGTTTTCAGGCTGATATTCTGGTTTTTAGTTTATAGGGCTGTAAGAAGCGGTGGGGGTTGAGACAATGATAGTTTATATCATCAAATGCTCAAATAATGAATATTATTGCGGCAAAACAAAAGATTTAGATAAAAGGATGTTTCAGCATCGAAATGAAAAATATCCTCATTGGTTCTGCAATGATAAAAGAAGAGATTTTGAATTAATATGGACATATCCGGCGGATATAGAAAAAAAGATTAAAAAATTTGGGGTAAAGCAGTTTGCAGAAATTGTCTCAACCCCCAGCGGAGGGGGCTGAGGCAATGATAGTTTATATTATCAAATGGAGACAATGAGGGTGATGAAAACGAGGGAGAGGGAGATGGCGGGTGAGAGGGAGATATATCTTTTTGCATTATTCATCCTGCTTATCTGTGCCATCGGAGGGATAGCTGTCGGGCAGGCAGCATTATCGCAAAAATATTATCCTATCTATGACAACAAGACACAATCCATGCCTATCTATAAGAATGTCATCGAAAAGGTAGAATATCAATGTGTCATGGATAATAAGACTATGGCAGTCTCGACATGCACAAAGGATGCCGTCAGAAGGGAATTTGATAAGATGATCACTATCACCATATCATCAAAGATCATAGGCTATTCAGATGGCCATGAAAATATCATAGGATATGTCAATTTGGATAAAGGCATCATCATAAGATGGGGCTATGATATAAAAGGAAGAAACTTAAAAGACCACCCAGCATGCGTCCAATACGAAAAAGATAAGGGGTTCTGCGATGAGATATATTGAAAAGCTTTTCATCTGCATTCTATTGATGATTTCCATATCTTCTTTTGCCCATGCTGCAGACCTGACAACAGGCTTAGTCCATAGATGGAAATTTGATAATTCTCTTACCGATGATATCGGAGCAGCCGCAACAAATAATATCGGAGAGATGTATTTTACCGGGGACTTGTTCGGTGTTCCATTGAAATGCATATCAAAAAATTCGGAGGATGAAAGAGTGGAAATAACTGACGATACTGAACTGGATGGAGGCAATTTCTCGATATTCTTCATCTCTAATTTCACAGCCAAAGGAAGCGGATGGACATTCATGTCAAAGGCAAATACAGGAGACGGCTGGCAGTATGGCTATTATGACGGCACATCCGGAGGCTATGAATATTCCTTTTATTTCTTCACAAGGAAATCCGGCTCATCATGGGAATATACCTTTAGTGATGCCTATAATTACCTGATGGACAATAAATTCCATTCAGTAGGATTAGTTGTTAATAAGTCAAATGTGCAGTTTTTTGCTGACGGAAAGATGATATCAGGGCATGCATACACGAATATATTGGGAGAGACAAATACAAATACATTGAAATTTGGCGTAGATCTTGAGAATTTCGGATGGTCAAAATTCTCTTTCGATGAAGTATATGGATTCAGCTCATCAAAGGCAGGAGAGGATTTCCTGTTTTATAATCAGACTGTGGCAAGCCCTGCTGCGCCTTCAATAATAAACAGCTCTTTCAATGTGACCAATTATGCAGACTTGATAAGCAATAGCACAGCATGGAATACGGGAAAATATATCAATGTATCACGAAATGCAATTGCCTTCACTTTTTCATTGAATATAGGGGCAAATGCCACATGCTCTATCCATAATCTCAATTATACTGATATGATAGCCATGAACAGTAATTATGCGCTGCTATCCAATGCCGTTCCTTTGCCCACTGTGCATAGTTTCCTATTATTTGATAATCTTAGCGCATATAACTCAACAACGTGCACCTATTGCGCTTATTATGACGGAACTAAAACCTCTCAGTCCGGCTGCTTAAAAACTATGTTTTCAGATATCTATCCTCCCGCAAACACTTTCTTCTCTCAGGAGCCTTCAGACTTAAGAGATACCAATGCTTTTGGATCTGGCCTTAAGATAATATATAATGTGACAGACAGGGATTCTTCAGCGGCTTCTGCTGTGATGAATGCTTATGCAAATACTACTTCAGGGATGGCACATTCATGCATAAGGGATTCATGCTCTGCTGCTAATTTCAGCATGAATCCTTTATCCAATTCATCAGGGCTTTATATCTGGAATTTAAGCGATAATCAAATATACAGCCCTTCAGCATATAACATAAGGCAGGATTATATGCAGAATACGCTTCATTCTGTGTTATCCTCTTCACAAAGCATAAAGATAGATTTCACTCAGATAAGCCCTTCATATCCTTATAATTTTCTAGAGGTGATGGCAAACGGCATTTCAGGGCTAAAGACATTCTATTACTGCAACAGTAGTTACAGTTCAACATCGTTCCTAACTTCACCAAACTGCGCCTCTTTCGCTGTCCTGAATTTTTCAACTCCTTATAATCATACACATACAGCCTATTCAGCGCATAATATGATAACCATGCCTATATCATCAGGGCATATCGGCTCTATAGCAGTGACGAATATCTCTCATATAATAATCGCCAGTGGTGCAGCATGGAATTATAGCTATATATCGAATAATTCAAATACATTTTCAGCATCAAATAATAATGGCAATACATGGAATATACAGCCCGGAACTTTAGATTCACATATCCATCAGTTCTCTCCTGAAAATAAATTATGTTATGATATAGCATCAAGCGACTTATATGGGAATGCGAACAGGTCTGAATTAAGATGTGATAATATCGATATATCAAGATTTCCTCCTTCAAGCCCTCAGGTATTCCTTCCTAATTCATCAGTATATGCAGGAGAGATAAGCATAAATTACACTGAGGCAGTTCCATTCTCTCCAATAGATACGCATATAGCATATTATGATATCAGCCTTTATACAGAGGATGATATCTTCTATTCATATATAGGAAACAATAGCCTGAGCCTGTCAATGATATATAACATATCAGCGATCCCTGACGGAAATTATAAAGTGTATGCCGCTGCCTATGATAATGATTCATTCTCTTCAGCCGGAATAAGTGAAATATTCACGATAGACAACCCTATTTTCAATATAACAATCATAAGGCCTTCACATGGCTCATGGTTCATGCTGAAAGACACAATATTTTTAGAGGCAGTATGCCTTAGCGATGAAAATATCACAAAGATGAATGTATCGATATATGACTCCATAGGAAATATAGCATTCAGCGAGACAGATTATAATTCTGCAATAAATGCCTCTTATGTATTTGCAGACGGCCTTGTATCTGATATTTATACCGCAGAATTCACATGCACTGATATTATAGGAGATACGATAAGCAATATCATCACATTCCCTGTTTATTATTATTTTCATCTTGATATGTTTATGCCTCCTGAAGATATAACTTATTTTTGGGTTAAAGAGGCATTTGACACTTATGAAGTGATTACTG
>Ga0315275_10007310_pt1 | contig 10657 bp, 11 predicted proteins | sample YL17G03_0_MG_FD_205557 | JGI IMG/M metagenome (GOLD analysis project Ga0315275, IMG submission 205557) | Sediment microbial communities from Yellowstone Lake, YNP, Wyoming, USA - YL17G03_0 | ecosystem: Environmental > Aquatic > Freshwater > Lake > Sediment | place: USA: Wyoming | collected...
TGACGCAGCTAATTTATTCCACCACGCCCCCCCCCCCACTGATTTTTTCGTTAGTTCCATTTCATACAGCCAGATCGGAGTCGCGAAATACCGCCCTCGCGCAATTATTTTCGATCTTATCCCCTGCGCCTCGCAATCCTTGTCAAAATCAGGGTATCTTCTCTTCATAATCCAGGATGAGATTAGGTACCCCTTGCCATTTCCCTTGAGATGCTTCCTTAAGCCGTGGACAAACTTTCTCATTATATGTGCAGACCCGACCATAAACGGGAAATTCCATACAACGAAATCGTAATTCCCCTGTACGCCGTCAAAAACATTTGCTACGATTGTTTCCGCATTAACATCATGCATAGAAAAATTAGTGTCCGCGTTTTCCAGCACTTTTTCGCTCAGGTCAGTGCACACCCATTCAATATCCCCGTTCATCAGCACCGGGAATACGCCGCATCCGGTTCCAATCTCCAGCACGCTACCCTTCAATTTTCCTTTAAGGTTCTTATAAAGGAAAAAGGTATCTCCGGTCGGATGGTGGACTCCTTTGTTCAGCACCAGCGCCTTGCCGTGGAAATTGATTTTTGTATCCTTGCCAAAAACAGCCTTGCTCATTATTGGAATCAGGTTCCCATGGAAGCTCCTGTTAAATATTTCGAAGACCAGGTAGACCAAAATAATAAGGGCAATGCTCGACAATGATATTAAGAGTAAGTCCATAAAAAAAATCCTTTGGGACACTTTTTAAGCTAATTGGTTTTTTTCTTCTTCAGCCCGCGAAGCCGCCAAAGCATCATTTTGGCGTTAGAATACACTAGGAAGGTGTACGCCACCAGTCTCAATGTCATGAACTTGTCCCCCTTGAAAAAGCTTCTTGAAATGTTTCTTATTGTGTTCAGGGAGAATATCGAGTTAGCCCTGCTCTCGCACTCAAGCGCCTTGATCTGCAGCTCCCCTGGAGTAAAGTTCTTTGGTTTGTAATAAACTTCGAGATATCCAGGGACGCCCTCATTTACCGCGTCTTCGTAAGGGTTTTTATTCAGCCACCAGTCTTTCCTGATCCTGTCCTCTTCAATAAGGCTTTTGTAAATGGATGTGTTCGGATAGGCCCGCAGAATGCTGAAGCTAACCGTACCGAATTTCGATTTCTCCAGGGTTTTCATTGTCGCTTCTACTGATTCCGGAGTATCTGTGTCAAGCCCAATGATTAGGAGGGCGCCAACCCCGATTCCTAAGCTATTGGCGTATTCCACAGCCTTGTCCAACCCTTCCCTCATGTTCTGGAATTTTTTTATCTCCTTGTGGGTTTCAGGGTTAAAAGACTCCACCCCAATCATCAGGCCCATGCATCCGGATTTAGCCGCTGCATCGATGAGCTCCTTGTCAAAAAGTGCAGCCACGGTTGTCTGGGAAGCCCACTTGATTTTCAACTCCCCGAGCTGTCGGAAAAATTCTATTGATTCTTCTTTCGGGAAGAAAAGTTCATCGTCAACGAACAAGAGTTGTTTCTCATTCCACTTCTTGAAGCTCATGGATTTTATTTCCTTTATAACATCCTCGGTTTTTCTTCTCCTGTGCTTTCCCCAGATCTTTGACGATGCGCAATAGCTGCACATGAAGGGGCAGCCCCGGGTTGCGATTATCGTGTTTGGAACAAAATACTTTTCCCTCTTAAACAGATCCCGTCTTGGTATCGGAGTGGCACTCAGATCGCACGGACCTTCAGATACGTATCTTTTCTTCACCTTGCCATTAACAAGGTCCCTCACGAGCTGTGGCCAGGTCATCTCTGCCTCTCCTACTGAAATGGCATCCGCGTGCTGTTGGGCCTCATCAGGACAGAGGCTGACATGGTATCCTCCCATGACCACGACCCTGTTTCTTTTTTTGAACTCATTTGCGTACTCATAGCCCTTTCTGGCTATGTGGGTGGAAAGGGACAGGACAACGGCATCGCAATCCATATCAAAATCGATCGGTTCGATCTGCTCGTCTATTATCTGCACATCAACATCCAGGTCTTTTGGAATCATGGCGGCAAGAAAAGCATGGCAGAGGGGCGGCTGAGCTATGGGGCCGAATATTCCCTTTTCGAAATTTTCTTCCTTAAGATTCAACAGCTTTAGCCTGAAAGTCATGCAACATCACCGGTCTTTGACGCCGCAAGCGCATTTGCACAGCTCATGAAAGCGTCAAGGGAGGAGTACTTGAAAGATACCCCAAGCTCCTTTTCAATCCTGCGGTTGTCCACCACTATCGGGTAAGCAAGGTAGGAGACGGAGTTTTCCGAAACTCCCATGGATGGCTTTACCCTGAACAGGACATAGAACAACCCATAGAGTACGCTGTAGGGTATGGGAACAACGCCCTTTCCAAGCCTTTTCGAAATCTCACGGATGGTGGTAAATTCCCTTGGTGCAACGTTGTAAGCTCCGAAGAAGCTCAGGCTGCTGAAAATACGTTCAAGAATGTTTAGCAGGTCTTCCTCATGAACAAACTGGACAGGGCAGTCATGGCCGATAATTGAGAATCCAAATGGCAAATTCAGGAAGGTTTCCACAGCCCCGCCGTTTCTATCTGTTGGGCCGACAACTGTGCAGATTCGGAGCATGGCAAGTTCCAGGTCCTTTCTAAGAGAGCCCCGGATCTTCTCAACCTCCTCTTCCATCAGCCTTTTGCTGATGCCGTACTTAAGCGTGCAGGCCTTGAGGGGTTCATTTTCCTTTATGAATAGCTTGTTTGACTTGTTTGCCCCATAGGCCGAAATGCTTGCTGTTATTACGATCCGCTTTACAGAATCCACTTCGTTTGCAGCCTCAACAATCGCTTTCGTGCCTCCAACGTTCACTGCAATCGCTTTTTCCAGGTCCCTGACTTCCCCCAGGATAAAGGCGAGATGGAATACCTGTGATATCCCATTCTTTCTCAGAATTTCCAGGTGCCTGTCCCGGTCACGGACATCCGCCTTTTCGAAGATAAAACGCTCGGAACTTATGGTCGGTTCGTTTATGTCAGTCCCGTAGATTTTGTCGACTCCATCGTTCCTGAGGAGCTGCTTTACGAGGGAGGTACCGAGGTACCCGGAAACTCCGGTTACCAGCACATTCTGCTTTTTCGTTTCAATCATAAAAAACCACGATACGAATTTGTTATCAGGAAGTAATTTAAAAATGAGCGCTCCAGTGTAAGCGTGTGATTGGATGAACAAGAGAGCCTATAATTTTGTTTTGGAATTGTTTGATTTTACCGAATTGGACAGCAAAATCCAGCGTGATCTCCCCCTTTCCAGCATGAGAGGCGGAATCATGAACACTCTTTCCGGGATTCTCATCGCCGTACTTACCTTGCTTGCATTCACGCTGCTGTCTGTCGTATACTTAGGCATGGTATTCGATTCCCTTCCGGTTTCTTCGACAGTTCCCGGTGTCAGGCCGTCCCTCAGCCCAGGCCTAATGATCGGTTCCGTTGTCTTTTTCGGCATTCTTACCCCGATAGCTATGTTCATGTGGATATTTACTCACCAGCTGATTATCTTCGCGCTCACCCGCCTCTTCCGCGGGAGCGGCAGTTTTTCCGCCCAGTATTTTATAACCTCTTTCATCACCCTGGCGCTTGGTACTATGTCCCTGGGGTTCATCCCAATGTTCATACTCAGTGTATTCATCCCCTGCTTCAACTTATTCTTTATCCTATTCTTCCTTGCTGTTGCAGTTTACCTTATGATTTATGTTCAGGCCAAAATGCTTGTCGCAGTTCATAAGACATCCTTTGCATCTGCTTTGGGTATAACTATCATCTCAACAATCGGCTTTGTCATCGTCTACGCCCTTCTTCAGTTCATTCTACTGAAAATTGGGTTCGGGCCAGACTTTGCAACTGAACTTAGCTTCTTTAGTGGTTCCAGTGGCGGAGTCCAAAACCTTGCCAATATCACCAATATATCCACGGTCCGTATACTGAACAATACCCCAATCAGCCCATAATTGGTGAGCCTTTGCCTTTTGATGCAAAAAAATTCATTTCAAGCTCGCTCAGCTACGTAAGAAATACCATCGGAGATAGTTCAGCTATAACAGCGGTTTCCGGAGGCGTGGATTCGTTTGTGGCAGCAACCCTGGCGTCCAAGGCAGTACCAGGCCAGCTGTTCACTGTTTATGTGGACAACGGGCTTATGCGAAAGGACGAAACCGAGCGGGTGAAGGATGCTGCTGATTCCGTTGGCCTAAAGCTTAAGGTCGTGGATGCAAAAAAAGAGTTCCTCGAAGCGCTCAAGGGCGTAAGCGACCCTGAACGAAAGAGAAAAATAATCGGAGAGCTTTTCATCCGCATTTTTGAAAAAGAGGCCAAGAAGAGCGGTGCGAAGTTCCTTATCCAGGGAACAATTGCTCCTGATTGGATCGAGTCCGGGGGGCTTGGAAGGGACACAATAAAATCCCATCATAATGTCGGCGGGCTTCCGGAAAAGATGGACCTTAAGCTCTGCGAGCCGCTCCGCGAGTTGTACAAGCATGAGGTAAGGATTGTCGGGAAGGCCCTTGATTTACCTGAAGCGATATTCAACAGGCAGCCGTTTCCAGGCCCTGCGCTTGCCGTCCGAGTAGTTGGCGAGGTGACTGAAGAAAAGGTGAGAATCGTCCAGGATGCCTGTGCCATTGTTGAAGAAGAGCTTGAGCTTGCTGCCAAGGAGAAAAAGATGGAGATCCCCTGGCAGTATTTCGCTGCCCTGCTTCCGTCCAAGACGGTTGGAGTCAGGGGCGATGAGCGTTCTTACCAATACACGGTCCTGGTCCGCGCCGTGCGTTCGCTTGATGGCATGACTGCGAACTTCTCGCTTGTTCCGTTCGATGTGCTGCAGAAGATTTCTACAAGGATAACGAATGAGATACAGGATGTCGGAAGGGTCGTTTACGACATTACGAATAAGCCGCCCGGGACTATAGAATTAGAGTGATGACTGCGATCCTGCATATCTAAGAAGTTGAAGCGTTCATCAATGAGTTAATACGCAGAGGGCTTGCGGCAAACAAAACAGAGGCGATCCGAATGGCCATAATAAGATATTACGACAACGTGGCGCTGAGAAGGAAAGCTTCACAAGAGCCGCTTAATCAATCTTCAGTAGAAACAGTCTGGAACAATCCCAACGACGAAGGGGTATCGGAGTTCTATCAGAAGAAGTTGGAAAATTAATTGGCCTGATAAAATAGTACTTGCGTATAACGAATAAGCCGCCTGGGACAATAGAGCTGGAATGATCTGGTTTTCTGAGCTGGCTTAATCTTTCGGTATATCTATTTTTTCACCTTAATACATGATGACTTTCACTGAAGGGGCGAGCTTGATCTTGTTATACTCATAGTTCTCCGGAAAGAGGTCTTTGTAGAGCTCAAGAATGATACCGATTTCTCCCTGCTTGAGGAAGTTAAAAAGTTTTTCTGCAGTGGGGTGGGGAAGTAGAAGAACAGTAATAGCCTGAACCCCCCGCGGATCAACATTGCGCAGGCTTGTTTGTGCTTCGAATCCAACCAGCGTATGCTCGTTTTCGCACCTGAAGTGAACAGAGCTGCATGCACCATGATACTCATGCGCTCTTCTATCCCGTTCGAATTGAATGTCTATTTCATGTACCAGTTTACTCTCTCTTAGTAAATGGCCGTAAGCTTCCTCACTGAGATTCCTTATTTCATCAGTCGTATCGTTTCCAATATATCGATCCGTAGTATGAAAACCAGCATTATGCGGAGTTTTTGATATGACGTAACCTCCTCCGAATATCTTAATTTCTTCGACTAGCTCTTCCTTGGTAACAGGTACTGATTCAGTTTTTCCAGATTGCCTCTCGCCAGTTGGTTTTTTTCCATTATTTACCCGATCTCTTGTGACCTTCATTCCATCAACATCGAGCATCAGATTTAGGGAGAGCCTGAACCCATATGTGGAGCTATCTTTGGGAAGAAGTCTATCATAGATGTCTTGGATAATTGTTTGATCGCCCCGAAGTAGAAAATCCATGAGTTTTTTTCCAGTGTTTACAGGTATTGCAAGAAATACACTAGTTGTGTAGACACGTCCACCATGCAACCTGCTTCTTTTACCAGAAGCAACATTTGCTTCAAAACCAACATGGCAAATCCCTGGTTTGAAAACGAAACAGATGATATCAACAGATTCTTTGTTTAATTTTGAATTATTATAATTCAACAGCACCTTACTAAGATCATCATCTCCCAGACTCAAGATATCTTCTTTCATATATAGTTGTTGTCTCTCCATGAAATTCTTTACTTCTTCATCCATCTCTTTGCCCATGTGTATATCTCTGATGTGCAGCATCTCCTCTTCACTGCTATATCCGATTGAAAAAGCACCCGTCACTCTCCCTATCTCCTCGAGCAAGGCCTCTTTGGTTACTGGAGCCCTTGCTTGATTCGCATCCGGTTCAGCCTTCAGCTTCGCGACTTCTCCAGAAACCGGCTTCGCTCTCTCTGCGGCTTTCTTTGCCTGAAGCCTTGCCAGTATTTCCTGAAATCGCTGATTTCCAGCTCCCCCACTATTGCTGCCCATTATCTCACTTAAAATGCATTAATAATGTTGTTACAAAGGTTATTTAACGGTTATCTTTATAGATATTTCTGGGGTATTAGAATTGGTTTAGAGTAGCAAAGTTATCCAAGACCATACAGAACATTTGAGAAATTTTTCAGCAGGTCTCCGCGATAACGTTCTCTGTTCCTAGCAACAGTACAAAAAAGATCCGCTCTGGGCAAATTAGCAACTGTTGTTTCACCCACCCTGTAGTACTCAGCCATCCTTGCCGTAGTTACTGAAGGTGGGTGCCCGACCACCCGTTCCAGAACAGGCAGTACCCTATGCGGGCGAGTTGCAAGCTCTTCCCGAACAACGTTATCTTTTTGTAATTCGCTGCTTTTTGCCATATTTCCCCAATCTATTTTTTGTGCGAAACTCTTTATAAAGCAATCCTGAGATTAATTTTTTATGCCTGATCTGAAGGAAGCAAAGAACCTCATCGCAAGCGGTAAGTACAGGGAAGCAAGCAAGATCCTCGACCGCATGCTCATTGAGAATGAATCGGATGAGATCTGGTACCTCCGGGGGCTGGTTTCCCTCAAATTGAAGAACTATGACGCTGCCCTGGAATCATTCGAGCGCGCGCTCTACATGAACAAAAAGGCCCTTTATTTCAGGATGAAGGGCGTTGCCCGGATGGAACGATTTGAGCTGGAGCAGGCCATTGGTGATTTCGGGGAAGCGCTGAAAATGGATTCCGATGACCTCCTTTCCAACTTCTACATGGCCGTTTGCTACATGTTCCTTGACGATCCGAAAAGCTCGGCGTACCTGAAGAGGGCATTCTTTATCGACAAGGAGCGAACAAAGAACATGCTCAAGGATTTCTACATAATGTTCTTCAGGCAGGACCCCCTTATCGGAAAGGCGATCAAGGAGGATCTGGCAAGGAGAATCGACAGGATAAAGACCAACTAATCGACTGTGTTGCACAACTGTATACCCCTTAGTCCGACAATCCGCGGTCTTCTTTCGGCATACAATGGAGATCTCGTCTAAGAAATACTTATGCTCGATCGGCCATTGGGTGCTCTTCTCAGGTTGTACAACAACATCAACTAATCCACATTCAGCTTCTTTTTCATTTCCTTATGCCAAACGGTCTCGTTAATCTTCCGTACAACCGTGCGCTCAATCATTCGCTCGAGCTCGGTCTTGTTCTTTTTCCCTAACCTTAGCTCTTTTTTCATTTTCTCGAGAAACGCAGGGTTTGCCAGGATCAGATGGCTGCATACGCGTTCCATCCTTTCCCGCTCCTTTCTCGATTTTTCATACGCGCGCAGAGCCTCATACTCAGGAACAGAGCCTTTGCCCCTTGCCTTTTCGAACTCATTCCTTTTCATTTTCTCTTCTGAAACTAGTTTTTTTATTTTCTCAATAAACAAGCCAAGCTGGTTTCCAATTAAGGAGCTGTTCAGCAGAACCGACCACCCTTCCCTTACCAGGGCCCTTCCTTTATTTTCAATGGCCTCTACAACATCACGTTTTTCTGGTTCGCCCTCGACGATCTCCTTAAGAATCGGCCACGTTGCACCAATTGACCTCGCATCTATCCTTGGCCTCGGCCATTTTTCCACGAATTTTTTCGCCTCGCGAAGCTGTGCCCTCCACATCCTTATCTCATCAAGCCTTATCTGCGCCTGTTCTCTTTTTTCCTCTTTTCTGGATATCAGCCAGTCTTTCTTTTTTACAAGGTCGCCTATTCCGTCATCTTCAAGAAGTACGGAAAAAAGCTCAGGAAAGTACCTTTTTATGAGGACCAGCTCCTGCAGGTTCTCGTACAAGTGCTCTGAAACCTCGGCCCTGATCTTTTTGATCTCTTCGCGTTTGGCGTTAAGCTCGTCCCGCAGGTCCTTGGAGTAAAACCTATTCAGTTCCCTATTTAGAGACCTGAACTCTGTTTTCTTTTTCCTGAGTTCTTCTGATTTTTCCTGTATATAGTCAATCAGCACTTGCCCCACCTTTTTTTACAATTTGTTGATAATGCTTTTGCATAAGCTGGGCGTCAAAGTCAAGTTTTGGGCTTTCGCATATCACTGTTCCTGAATATCCGTTTTCAGCAAGCGCCTCCATGAGCTCCCTGAATGGTGGGACACCTTTTGTTCCGAGTGGAAGATGGTTCAGCTCTCCCTTATCGCTGAAATTGATTTCGGAAAAATGGCAGTGTATGTGTTTCGAGTACCCAGGCAGCCTTTTCTCAACCATTTCCAGGACAGAACGATAATCGTCTTTTGTTCTCAGTTTGAAATCGCCCCGTGCCACCATGTGCGAAAAATCGAGAACCGGCTCCACCATTTCTATCTCTTCGGCAAGGGCGATGTTTTCATGCAAGGAGCCGAACGCGGATTTTTTTCCGACTGTTTCTGCACCAAGTATCGTTCCAATGCCGTGTTGCTTGAGCCTTTCCACAAGGCCTATGAGCTCTTTCTTCGCAATTGCAAATGCATCTTTTTGAGCCAGGCCCTGGTAGAACCCTGGATGAAACACCGTGATCCTTCCCCCTGCCAGGGCGGTTGCTTTCGCTGCCTGGAAAATATGCCTCCTGCTGTTTGCCATCTTCTGTTCGTCTTTTGAGCAGAAGTTTACGAAATACGGCGCGTGCGAGGAAAGCGATATATTGAGATCTGAGGCCGCCTTCCCGACCTCTTTTGCATCATGGTCTTTCAGCCTCACTCCCCTAACAAACTCCATTTCCATGGCATCCAGGCCGATAACCCTGCAGCAGCGTACGCCTTCAAGCGTGGATTTTCCTTTGCATTGGATGGGGATACCCGCTGGACCGAATCGGATGCCATGTTCCTTGGCCATATGAAACAATAAGGAAGGGAAAAGATAAAAACCGAGAGCCGAAGTAATGCACCAAGTAACTGACGGAACATAAGAATAGCTCTAGACGAACGTCTGATAAGAAAACAGGAAGAAAACAAATGAATAAAAGAATAAAGGGAAGACTTGCTACTGGCAGAGATGCTTTTGTTCGTTACATACTTCTCCTGACACGCAGTCTTTGTCAGATGTGCAGTATCCAATTCTGTTAACGCATGAGTGATCTGATGAGCAGATCTGCCAGAATCCGCAATCAGTGTCCAGGCCGCAGGAATCCTTCTTGACCGTGCAACGGTGAGTATTCAATGAGCAGTACTCCCATGGATTGCATTGGTTGTCTGCATTACAGAACCCTTGCCTTGGGACGCATTTCTGGTTCGGGCTCTCACAGCGTGCCCATACTCCGCAATCATCGTCATTGTTGCAGAATCCGGGTTTCGCCAGGCAGGTGTGGGTCTTTGCATCGCACTGCTGCCAGCTACCGCAGTCAGTGTTAATGCTGCATCTACCGTTAAGCAGGAAGCATCGCTTGTTTGCCTCATCGCACCGTTCCCATGAGTTGCATTCAGTATCCGATCTGCAAAATCCTGGTCTAGGTGTACAAGTGTGGGTGGCGGGGTTGCAGTTCTCCAGGCTGGTATCACATTGGACATTTTCGCTGCAGAATCCAGGTGCTGGTTTGCAGTATTTGTCTGCAGTGCAAACCTGCCATGCCTCGCAGTTAATTGCAGTTCCGCATCTGCCTTGCTTGTAAAGGCAGGTATGGGTTGAATTCGCGTCGCATTCCATCAAGGGATCGTTGCATTCAGGATCCGAGGCGCAGTATCCAGGTGAGGTTCGGCACATCCCCTCAGAAGAATTGCAGAATTGATATCCAGCGCACTGTTTGTCATTTGAGCATTGGGCCTGGCTGTTTAAGCATCCGGAAAGAAAGAATGCTGCCACAAGAATGAATATAACCAACAAACCCTTTTTCAGCATTAAAAGCACCTGGATTGTGATTAGCTCTTACTACTTTTTAAAAGATTGTACTACGTGGGGTATTTGGGCAAAGTCCTTTGCACTTTTGTCCGCATGTGTAGAAGCACCTGCGTACCTGCCAGTAGCCATTCTTATGGTCCGCATCCTGATTTTTTTTGCAGGAAGGATATCTGTATCCTCCCTGTCCCCGACCATGACAGATTGTTCTGGCCTTACCCGAAGTCCCTTCAGTATCTTTCTGAAAAAGGCAGGGCTTTTTTCTTTCCCA
>Ga0315275_10007311_pt1 | contig 10656 bp, 11 predicted proteins | sample YL17G03_0_MG_FD_205557 | JGI IMG/M metagenome (GOLD analysis project Ga0315275, IMG submission 205557) | Sediment microbial communities from Yellowstone Lake, YNP, Wyoming, USA - YL17G03_0 | ecosystem: Environmental > Aquatic > Freshwater > Lake > Sediment | place: USA: Wyoming | collected...
TTGAAATCATTGTCGCCCGGCGTGTAATCGATTAATCCTTTTTTTGCCGCTTCCTTCAGCGCTATTTCCGAGTCGCCTGAGCACGGGACCATGACGTAATGCGGAAATTCTTTTTTCAGCTTCTCACACTTTTCGTAAGCTCCAGGCAGGTCTATCTTGTTGCAGGCTATGAGTATCGGTTTTGTAGCCCTTCTCAAGTCGACTGCCAGTTTTTTCATCTGCTCCTCCGTCCAGAGATGGGGCTTGTTCCTGTCAAGGCCGTGCTCCGTTATCGAGGCCGCGACGAGCGCCTCAGTGACGCGGAATGCGGACAACTGCTTCGCCAGCGCGTCCTCTATTTTTGTCCGTGTGGCCTCTATCTGCCTAGCAAATTTCTCCCAGCCCTTCTTCAGTATCCCGAGATACCACAAATCCAGCTCTTCTTCCAAGAACCTCACATCATTGGCGGGATCGTAGCCAACGGTTGATTCCCCTTTCTCGTCGATCGTGCCCGAAGCGTCAACAACGTGTATCAGCACGTCCGCGCGGTTGAGGTCGTTGAGGAACTGGTTCCCAAGCCCTTTGCCTTCGTGCGCGCCCGGAACCAAACCCGCGACGTCCATAAGCTCCACCGGCACGAAGCGTGTGCCGTTCTTGCAGTAGCCCAAACGGGGATTGCACTGAAGATTGAACTCCCTGTCGACGCACTTCACACGGACAAAGCCGACGCCGTGGTTCGGCTTGATGGTTGTAAAAGGATACGATGCTATCGCAACATCGATGGACGTGGCGGCCTTGAAGAACGTGCTCTTGCCGCAAGAGGGCTTGCCCACGATGCCGACCAACATCGTATCAACGCCTCCCTAGCGTATGCAGGGTGTAGGCTATCTCGAAAAGCACTATGGCCAGTATCCCCAGATTGACGGAAAAGAACAGCAGGTCCCCGATGAGCCACGAATAGGTCATGAGGCAGACGTTCCCCAGCGCGTAAACGGCCGCGAAGCGCAGGTCCACCAGGCCCTTGTGGTTCTTCACCGACTCGAACGTCTCGAAGAGCCAGGCCCCGAGTATGCAGAACGCGCCCAATATGCCGATTTCCAGTGCCACTAGCGAACACCTCCCAGATGTTCATAAGTGTTCTTGTGTAAAAAGCGCATAAAGTTCGCGAATGCTTTTTCCATGTTACCACCATGAGATTGCATCTTTATATTGATTTTCTGGCATATTATTACTATGCAAGCCCCTCTCTGCGAGGCCTGCCTGAATTCTGACATACTTTGCGGCGGCTGCGCGGCAAAGCTGGCGGGCGGGCAGCTGACGCAAACCGAGATAGAGGTCTCGCGCTTCCTACACAGGCTCGGCGACAAGGTCAAAAGCCTTCAGGAGGCGAAGCTCGTCAAGGTAATCGACAGCGACGTCCTCCTGCTGGTTGCGGGAAAGGGCGACGGCGCAAAGCTGGTCGGGAAGAGCGGCGCAATAGTGAAGGCGCTGGCGAAAAAGTACTCAAAGTCCATCAAGGTGCTCGAGGAAAAGGAATTCAAAATTTTCCTGACCGAGCTGGTGCAGCCGCTGTCCGTCTCGGGCTTCAATACGGTCTACACGGCGAGCGGCGAAGCGTACAGGATGCGCGTTCCGGCCAGCCAGAAGCAGAAGCAGCACATCTCGCCGCTGGCGCTCGCGGACATAGCGAACAGGCTGTACGGCAAGAAAGTGGACATGGTCTTCGAGGATTAGGCCCGAAAGTAAGGTTTAAATGTTTATCTATATTTACTACTAGTATGTTAGGAAAGTTTAATATCACCGGTTTTGTCCCGAACGCGGAATACTATGTCTCAAGGTGCGCCTCCGAAAAGGAAGCGCAGGAAGTCCTCGCCTATCTCGTCAGGAAGGGGGAGATATCCGAGGGCGAAGGGCAGAGCCTGCTCAAAGGCTTCAAATGCAACGGCGGCAAAAAGACCGAGCCTTTCGCCTCCAAGAGCTTCACCGTGGCCGACCTTCTGGACGAGCAGGCGGCCGAAAAGCTCAAGGCGCTTGAAAGCGGCTCGTTCAAGCTGGCCGCAAGCGACAAACTGTTCGAAGAGATCAACGTCAAGCTTTACGAGGCGCTCGGCTTCACGGCGAAAATAGACCCGGTCAACGCCGACCATTTCCTAGGCAACAGCGTGACAGAATACGACGGCGTGTGGGGCCGCCTGAAGGCCATAGAGGTGGCCGACGTGAGCGACAACGAGGTCCTGCTCGACGGCGGCTGCTACAAGGGGTTCCTTTCGCTGACGGCGGGATTATTGTTCAAGAAGCTCGGAAGGGCGGTGGAAATAGTCGGCGTGGACCCGCTGGCCGAACACACGACCATCTGCAAGGACAACGCCGAGGCCTTCGGGCTCGAGAACGTCAGGTTCCAGGCGGCGGAACTCACGGAGGCGGAGTTCGACAGCGGGGTGGACGTCCAGATATTCTACAAGTCGCCGGCGATAGGCGACGCGGCCCGTGCGGGCAGCGTGTGCTCCTACGGCGACGAATCCAAGAACGTGCTGGACAACACCATAGCCTACCTGAACGAGGACGGAAGGATAATCATATACGACACCGAAAAATCCACGATAAAATTCTGCAACACCTACCTGAAGAAACAGGGGTTCATCTGCAGCGTTTCCAAGCTCTGCGACGGCCTGCTTCTCAAAGCCGAGCGCGATTGAATGACAGCGACGTACGCTTCAAAGCTGCACCGCAGCGGAAAGCACGCACTTCTTGCGGTCGCGGATTCGGGGATAGTGGGCAAGAGCTTCAAGGGCGACGGCGTGCAGATAGACGTTACTGACAGTTTTTACGGCGACGGCCGAACCGACGAAAAGGAAGTGAAGGAGTCCATGAAAAGGATGACCATGGGGAATTTCACCGGCAAGAATGCGGTCGAGCTTGCGGTGCGTGAGGGCTACGTGGACGAGGACGGCGTGACCCTGGTGGGCGGAGTGCCGCACGCCCAGTTCTACGACAGCGGGCTCCTCTGAGGGACCTTTTTTAAGCCCCGCGCGCAATTCTTTCCATGCGCAAGGAAATAGGCGAACGCTACAACGCGATAGCCGAGCAGTACGCCGAAAACATACGCAAGAACTTCTGGAACAGGATACTGGAATATCCGCAGACATCGGCCGAAATCAAGAAGCTGAAGCTGAAAGGCAGGAAAGCGGTCGACGTGGGCTGCGGAAGCGGCCGCTACACGGCGCTTTTGCTGAAGGCGGGTGCCAAGGCCTGGGGCATAGACAACAGCAAGGGCCTGATAGGGATAGCCAGGCGCGAGGTGAAGGGCGCGGAGTTCAAGGCCGGCGACGCGTGCGACACGAAATACCCGAGCGGCTTCTTCGACGCGGCTTTCTCGGCGCTCGTGCTCGAATACCTCGACAAGGACAGGTTTTTCAGGGAGATGAACAGGATACTGAAAAAAGGCGGCACGTTGCTTTTCTCCATGCACATACCCTACACGGAGCTCGGCGAAAGGACGAAGGACGGGACCTTTGTTTTCAAGGACTATTTCCAGGAGGGGAAGTTCTACAGGCACTGGCCGAGCTACAACACGGATATCTGCTTCAGGCACGCCACGATGCAGACGGTGGTGCGGGCGATGCTGAAGAACGGGTTCACGCTTACCGACTACATAGACATCCGGCCGCCGAAAAGCTCCAGGAAAAACTTCGAAAAGGACTACGAGAGGGTCACCAGGCTGCCTCCGTTCGCACTTTTGAAACTACGGAAGGCGGGTTAAAAATTATCGGTATTTAAGCTTTCGCCAATTAGTATCCTAATGCACTCTGGCCACCTGAAAGTGGTTGGTGGACATCGTCTGGACGGCGAAATCGACATACAAGGTTTCAAGCACTCCGCAATACCGACCATAGCCGCTTCTCTTCTCGGGCGCAACAAAACCGTGCTGCACGACGTTCCGATGCTGAAGGACGTCGACATGCTCGCGGAATTCATGGTCAAATATTACGGAAGCAAGGTGGAATTTTCCGACAAGACCATGATAATAGACAACAGGCGCACGGAATACAGGGACGACTTTAACGACATTGACGCGGGGCGCGCCAAGGGCGTGCACGGCCCGACCTACCTCATCATTTCCTCCGCCCTGAGGTTCGGCGAGGCCCGCCTCTACAAGACGGGCGGCTGCCAGATAGGGAAGGGCAGCGGCACGCGCACAGTAGACCACATAATGGAAGTGATGGAGAAGTTCGGGGCGAAAAAGAGGTGCAGGCGGGTGCGCACCAAGACGCAGGACTACGTGGAAGAAAAGATATACGCGCAGAAGCTCACGGCGACGGACATAGATTTCTCGTCTTTCTCGGACTTCAGGAAATCGGGCGCCACAAAGGCCGCGATAATGTGCGCCACCGTTGCCAAAGGGAAGACCAAACTGACGAACTCCTACGTGGCGGACGAGGTCGTGGACCTGGTAAAATACCTGCAGCACTGCGGCGCGGACATAACGCGCGACAGGAGCAAGATAATCATAAACGGCCCGAACAGGCTCGAGGACGCGGAACTCACGCTCCAAAAAGACCTCACGGAAATAATGACCTTCATGTGCGCTTCGGCCGTCACGAAAAGCGACCTCACGCTCAAAATAGATCCCGACAAGATCGAACGCGGAATGAAGACCGAGCTGAGATACCTGGAGGGCATGGGCATGGTTTTCGAGCCCGATAACAAAAACTATTGCATCCACCCGCCCAGGCACATCAAGGCCGCCAACATAGTGTTCAAGCCGTTCGAGGGGCCGTACAGCGACAACAACCCGCTCTATGCGGCGGCGCTGGTGAAGGCGGACGGGCCGAGCACCATAGAGGACAGGGTGTGGACGGGCAGGTACAAGTACGCGGACGGCTTCGGGAAGCTCGGTGTGAAAACGAACCAGAAAAACAACAAGCTCAAGATATACCCCTGCAAATGCATGCTGCCGAACAAGACGTTGGCGTCGGCCGACCTGCGCTGCGCGGCCGCCTACGTCCTGGCCGCGCTCGACGTAAACGGGCCGACGAACATAACCAACTGCGACCATCTGGAGCGCGGGTACGAGGACCTGCCGGGCAAGCTCAGGTCGCTCGGCGCGGAAATCTACGAGGTGGTGAGATGAAAGTCCTTTTCATAGCCCCGCCGCAGAACAGCGGCTACTTCAACCTCTGCTACAACTTCACGGAGCTGGGCGAGGTCTCCACGTACGTGGCGAAGCAGTCCGCCTACGCGGACAGCGTTGACGTGCTGGATGCCAGCAAAAAATCGCCCAATTCGTGGAAAAAAATAGGCTCGCAATTAAAGAAAGGCTACGACGTCGTGGCCATCTGGAACCGCTTTGATAACCTGAGCAATGCCCAGAAGGTGGCGAAGATGGCGAAAGAGGCGAATCCCGCTACCATGACGATAACATACGGCCAGCCGAGCACGCTTGTGCCGCGCCACTTCACCCGGGAATACGAGCTGGACGCGGTTGTGAAGCACGGCCCCTGGGAGCTGGTCCTGGAAGGCTATCTGGGCCACCTCGCGGAAGGCGGCAAAACCGGAGAAGCGAAAGGCTTGCTCATGAAGGAGGACGGCTGGCGCGACAGGGAGGACCTCGCGGCGCCCGGCGAGCCCTTCTGGGAGTACGCTGACCTGAGCAAGCTGCCGCTCAAGGATTATTTTGAAATCTACAAGGAGGAGGGGCACATAGCGGGGTTCAAAGGGACGAGGGAAATGAGCTTCTCGGTCTCGCGCGGCTGCAAGATGCAGTGCAATTTCTGCAATGCCCACAAGATACACGGCAAGAAGGACGTCAGGAAGCCCGTGGACTACATAATGGACTACGTGGACGAGAACTTCGGCCGCTACGGGTTCGACTTCGTCTCGACGTTCTCGCCGATACTCACGCTTGACCGCGGCCATGCGATAGGGTTCAGCAGGGGCATGGGCGAGCGCGGCATAGACTGGAAGTGCGTGTCGCACATCAGGCACGTGGACGACGGACTGCTGGAGGAGATGGGAAAGGGCGGCTGCCAGAGGATAGGGTTCGGGCTCGAGACCATGGCCCCGGAAGCGGAGCGCTTCATAAAAAAGAAGTTCAGCAGGAAGGAAGTGGAGAAGGCCATAGACGCCTGCCGGAAGCACGAGGTCATCCCGATGATGTTCCTGATGCTCGGAATACCCGGGGAGACCAGGGAAACGTTCCGCTCAACCATAAAGTTCCTGAGGGAGAAGGAGGCGGAGATAAGGATGACGGCGTTCACGCCCTTCTACGAAATAAAGGACAGCATGAGCATAGACCAGATAATGCGCTACGACAGGGAAAGCATAACCGCGGAGAACGTCAAGGGGATGAAGCGCGAGGAGTTCGAGGCGGCCGTGAAAGACATCAAAACATGGGCGGAGGGTGAGAAAATATGAAAGAAATGCACAGCGGAAGGGTATTCGCGTTCCAGGACACCGACGGAACGTATGTTCTCGACAAGGCGAACTCAAAGGCCTACAAGACCGACGCCAACCTCGGCGACACGGCAGAACTCCAGAAGCTCATAGACTCCTTCGGCGAGCCGCAGGTGGACAAGGAGCTCAACCTCCCGTACATGCGCGCGCAGCTCTGCGTGACGCACCTGTGCAACTTCAAGTGCTCGTACTGCGACCTTGACGGCGAGAACACCTACAAGAAGGACGCGCTGATGTCGCTCGAGACCGGAAAGAAGGCCGTCGGAACAATACTCTCGTACAAGCCCGAGCACGTCAAGAACGTGCTGCTCAGCTTCACCTCGAACGGGGAGACGCTCACCAACTGGGGCATGGTAAGGGAACTGATAGACCACTGCGAGGACACGGCAAAGAGCAACGACTTCAAGTTCTCCTACAACTTCGCGAGCAACGCGACCATGCTCACCGACAAGATAATAGACGAAATCCTGGAGCGCCAGAACCTCAACGTATTTTTCAGCCTTGACGGCAGGGAGAACGTGCACGACAGGCTGCGCCATTACCGCTGCAAGGAAGGGAGCACCTACAACGACGCGGTGGGCGGAATAAAGGCCTTCATGGAAAAGGCGAAGGTGAAAAGGCCCGGCAAGGCGATCTCCTCGAGCACGGTGCTGACCACCTACAACATGGACTTCAACGACATCTATGACCACTTGCTCGGGCTCGGCTTCGGGCGGATAGTGACGAGGCCCGTGCGCGGCCCGCGCGAATGGGAGTTCGCGCTGAGCGACGCCACGCTGCCGCTGTTCAAGGAATCCTACGACAACTTTTACAAGGCGCTCAGGGAGGGCGCGGACAGCGGCGACAACGGGCGGCTCAACGCCATGGCGCCCGTCTACGACTTCTTCGGGAGGCCGTTCTACATGCTGCTCCTGAACGAAAGGAAGTTCCACGGCTGCCCGCACTGCCCGCCGGGAACGAAGGACCTGAAGCTGTTTTCCGTGACGTTCGACTCGAACGGCGACATAATCTCGCCGTGCAGGGACCTGATAGGAAACGAGCAGTTCAAGGTCGGGACGCTGGAGAAGGGCTTCGACGACGCGAAGCTGAAGGGCATAACGACCTTCCACAACGAGGACAAGCAGTCCTGTTCCGAGTGCTGGGACGAGTTCGTGTGCGGCGGCGGCTGCAACCTGCAGGCTTACTACGCGACCAAGGACATTGCCAAGCCCGACCCGGTGATGTGCGACCTCACCAGGCACGCGACGAAGCTTTCCATGAAGCTGCTCACGCACATAGAGGAAGCGCAGCCGGAACTTTACAAGAAGCTGAAGGAGAAGGGGCAGAAGAGCGTGCCGTGGCACTACAAGTACGAGTAGCCTACTTCCGATATCTTGAAACAATGAAGTTCGCGGCGGACTCCACGCCGCCCAGCTCCGGCGGGACGTCGCCCAACTTCATCTTCCCGTCCGTATAGCCCCTTATGACATAATCAGCAGGATTTTTGTTGCGGACGACTTCCGCATAAAGCTCCCTGTCAAAGTCGGCCGCCACGGTCCCGAGCGCGCTGCCGACGCTGAAATAGAACTCCGCGGAATTGTGCATCAGGAGCCCGAGGTCGTTTGCCATGTAGCGTTCGGCCTGCACGGGCGAAAGGTCCTTTGCGAACAGCGCGCCGCCCAAATCACAAACACGGACGGTTCCGTTCTTCTGCGGGCGGGTGTAATTGAGAAGGTGGCTCTGGCGCGGGCCGTGTATCAGGCCGGCCGAATGCAGCGAACCAAGCACACGTCCGCTCCCTTCGAAGACAAGGTCGTAGACGAACTTTCCGACGCCTACGCCGGCCTCCTCGGCGGCGCCCTTAAGCTTGTCGACTATGACGTCGGCCTCCCTTTCGGGCATGAACGACAGCTTCTTGTCGCGCCTGCTCAAACTTATTTCCTCCACGCGGCCGTCCGGGCACAGCAGTCCCGCCAGGAACGTGCCGAGCTGTTCCGCTTTTCCGTTCCTTTCGTAGAGCACGCCCTCGTACTCCCCGCTTCCAAGCCCTATCACGCTGACGGGCACGCCCTTCGAAAAAGCGTAATTTGTCATCTCGACCTCGCGCGCGGCGTCCGAAGCGAGCAATCCCGCAGGCTGCTCTATGAAAGTGCGCTTCTTGTTTCCGTCCGCGTCAAAGACGGTGGCGCCCTCTGCCGCTTCCAATCCGTCCTTCTTCTCCGTATATAATATGGGAAGCGGCGGCATGTCCAGATAGCGGCAGCCCTTGATTTTCACGCCGGCGAGCCTGAGATTTTCATACTTCGCGTCCTTCGTCCTTATCACGGCGGAACGGCCGCCCGACGGAACAGCCCCGAACCGCCTTCCGCCTACCTTCTTCACGGGCAGCTTGAAATCGGCGACCTTACGCGCCTTAAGGGACTTTTTATCGTAATCGATGACGAGATTGAGCGCTCCGCCGAGCTCCGCCAGTTCGGCCTTCTCAAGATATTCGGCGGGCACGAAGCGCCCTTCCGCCTCGACCAGTTCCAGCTTCATAATAATGATGGCACGCGAAACCTTTTAAATATACCACTAGATAGTGAAAATTACAGCAAGGAGTAGACGTCTTCCCTGGCCTGCGCCGGGGAGAGGAAAAGTACGGTCTTGAAGCCCATCCTTCCGGGCCTTACCAGGTACTTCGGGAGGTCGTCCAGGATGACGCACTCGTCGGCCCGCACACCGAGCCTTTTCAGCAAAGCCTTGTAAATCCTCCTTTCGGGCTTGGCGGCGCCGACATCGTAGGAATAGAGCGTGAGGTCGAACTCCCTGCGGACGGACTTCCTTTTCCTGTCCGCACCCCTGTAGATGGCGCTGTTGTTGGAAATCATGGCGACCTTGTAGCCCTCCTTCCTGAGCCCCCTTATCAGCGAGACCACGCTGCGGTCGGGCACGATGCTCTCCTCGTACGTGTCCAGCCAGGCCTTCCTGAACCTGGACGGCTCCTCCACGCCAAGCTCCTCGGTAATGGACTTCCACAAAAGGTTCACAGGCACCGCGCCCTTCAGGGCCTTGCGGCCGAGCCGCTCGTAGGCCTCCTCGATTTCGCCGTAGTCCAGACCGAACTCCTTGCCGACAACCCTGAATATTGCCGGGTTGGAGTTGGGCCCCACAACGCCGCCGTAATCGAAGGCAAGCGCTTTTATCATTTCCTCACCCTTTTCCCTGGCGGCAGTATCGCCGAAAGGTCCGCTTTGAGCTGTTCCGCGGAAACGAAATGCACGGTGCGGAAACCGAGCTCCTCCGGCATGCGCAGGTGCTCCTCCTGGTCGTCCACAATCACGCAGTCCCGGTATTTCACGCCCAGGCGCCTCACGGTCTCGTCATAGATCTTCTTTTCGTCCTTTCGCGAGCCCACTTCGAACGAGTGGACGGACGCGTCGAACATTTCCAGCACGTAATCGTCCTTCAAATATTCCTTGTAAATGTTCGGAAGATTGGACAGGACGCCGAGCTTGTAGCCGCGCTTTTTCAGGCACTTCACTATGGAGACGACCCCGTCATTTATGCTCCTGTTGCTCTGGTGGTTCCTCATCCAGACGGACTTCAGGCGGGCGGCATCCATTACCACGAGCTTTTCGGAGAACGCCTCCCAGAAGTATTCCTCGGTGATGGCGTCCTTCTGCGCGGGGACGTTCAGGAGGACGTATTCCTTCCTTATTTTACCGACGCTGACGCCGAACTCCGCGCTCACCGCCTCGTAGGTCTTGCCTATCGGGTTGGAGCCTATGACGCCGCCGTAATCGAATATCACAGCCTTTATCATTAGAACCTTCCCTTATTCAGATAGCAAAACTTTAAAAGTTGCGCAGTCGCCGCGGTCAGAACATCTTCAGCAGCTTCGAAAACGCCTTGGCCTGCTCCTTCGCGTCGTCCAGCGCATTGTGGGTGTGCCTGCCTTCGCCAAGCTTTTTCATGGCGCCGGCGTCAAGGTCCTTCACGAGCCCCCTGTAAAGCGAGCCCATGTGCTCGCCGCCGTGGCCGAACGGGTCCGGTCCGCCGTAAAAGGTGCCGAAGTACCAGTGTATGAACATGCCGTCAAACGCAGGCTCGTTCGAAACAAGAACGGCGGTTTTCTTCTTGCTGACTCCGGAGACCCAATCCGCGAACTCCTTCATCGCGGTTTTCGGCTTCTTGCCGGCCACGCTGAGCACGTCAAGGACGTAATCGGGACTGAACTTTTCGCTTTTCACGTCGTATTCGGGC
>Ga0315275_10007312_pt1 | contig 10656 bp, 7 predicted proteins | sample YL17G03_0_MG_FD_205557 | JGI IMG/M metagenome (GOLD analysis project Ga0315275, IMG submission 205557) | Sediment microbial communities from Yellowstone Lake, YNP, Wyoming, USA - YL17G03_0 | ecosystem: Environmental > Aquatic > Freshwater > Lake > Sediment | place: USA: Wyoming | collected...
GAGTATTGCAGAAATTGGGATGGAACATATGGGATCCTTGCGAGGTTAATTCTGAATATAATGCGACGCCCAATGAAGACAGCACGCGAGTTGATATAGCTCTTTTTTCAACACCACGGCGACCGGCTGTATTTATTGAAGTTAAGGCCGTTGGTAAAATTTCGAGCGATTCACTACAAAAAGCAGAACTTCAATTGCGGGACTATAATAAAGATAACATGGCTTTTTTTAGCATAATTACTGATGGACAAATCTGGCGGTTTTATCTTCCACAGAGCAGAGGGAGGTTCTTCGAGCGATTTTTTAAAGCGGTCGATCTATTGAATGATGATTTGGATGGTATTGAGGTTTCACTATGTACATTCCTCAAGAAATGTGAAATTGAAAATGGCAACGCTGTACGCGAAGCACACAATATTCTAAGCTTAACCGAAAAACAAAGGGTAATGGAAGACTTGCTACCTCAAGCAAGAAGGGTGATTTTAGAGCCACCATACCCAAGTTTGCCAGATGCACTTATTGAGTTAGTAGCTGAAGAGGGCTTTACGATTAATGTTGAAGAGGCCCAAGATATTATTAAAGCAACAGCAAATAAAATGCCGCCTCCCTTGCGGCAACCGCTTGATCCGCCAATAAAGAATGTGTCTGTTAGTAAACCTCCAACATATTTTGAAACTTCGGTAGAGACAATAATTCGTCCGCCTGATGAGCCGCCCAATCTCAGTTTTACAAAGATTATTCAAGCGACATTTGGAACTCAAAATACGAATAAATGGAATGCATTGGTGCGTTGTGCGGTAAAGGCAGCATTACAAAAAAATATATCTATTGGCAAATTGAAAAGTCTTTCAATACCTGTACAAGAAGGGCAAAAAAATGACGAGGGTTACCATCCATTGCCAGACATGAATGTTTCAGTAGCAGGTGTTGCTGCGGGTAATGCATGGTCTTTAGCTCTACTTCTAGCCAAAGAGCTAAATGTTGAAATAACGGTTAGATTTAGATGGCGCGAAAAAGATGGTGCAGCCTATCCTGGGAAAGAAGGACTGCTTCAGTGGAAACCATAGCGAATAAGTTTACAAAAACCTTTGGGGATTGGAGTGGGTCAATTCGGATCGCCTAAAGGCGGCCAGACAAGTATTTGCAGAAATTGAATTGGGGAGGTATAATGGGAATTGAAGATTGAAGATTGAAGATTGAAGATTTGACCCCAGAGAGATAGTCCAAGGGACATCTCACGGGGCAGGGAATTTGAGATTACTAAGAAAATATGGATATAGAAGTAGAATTATCGCGGATAATAATTGACGAAGGCAGCGACCAGCAGGTAATCGTGCTGAAAGAAAAAGAAGGTGAAAGAAACCTGCCGATAGTCATCGGCATTGTCGAAATAATGGCCATCGACAGAAGACTAAAAGGCAAAACAACAATCAGACCACTGACACATGATTTGCTGGGCAATATAATCGAGGCACTGGGGGCAAAGATTGAAAAGGTCGTGATAAGCGATTTGAGGAACCATACATATTACGCAACAATTCATCTAAACATCAACGGCAGAGAAGCCGAGGTTGATTCGCGGCCGAGCGATGCAATCGCCATCGGCGCGGCCACAAACGTGCCTATCTTCGTAGCTGAACATGTGTTTGAAAACGCGTAGCCACCAAGACACGAAGGCATGAAGGAAAAAGGAAGTAAAGAGGTAAGGAAGCAAAGAAATAAGGAACGTCGAACATTGAACATCGAACATCGAACTTCCAATGTTGAATGAGATTGCCACGGCCTTTCAGGCCTCGCAATGACATTATTCGCGTACATTATCTTCTGTCGGCGATTTTGAGGAGCAAACGGTAACGATAATCAAAAGAAAGACTGCGACGGTCAGCATTGAATCGGCGATGTTAAAGGCGGGAAAATGCACGTCACCATAATAAAAATCGAGAAAGTCACGGACTCTGCCGTTGTTGAAAATTCTGTCATATAAATTGCCGCAGATGCCCGCCGCAAAAAGGGCAAGCGAAAAAATAACAACCGCACGCGGTCTGGAGGTCAATAGAAAGACGGCAAAAACAATAACGACCGCAAAAAGCGAAATCAGTATCAACGGAATCGTCCTATCGGCGGCGATGCCCCAGGCTGCGCCACGATTCTCAACGAGAACAAACTGAAAAAAGCCGGGGAAGACAGTATACCGCGGATAAGAAAGAGAGCTGAGCCAGCGGAAAACATAAGACTTTGTCCATAAATCAGCGGACAGACCTGCCAGAAAGACCGGCCAAAATATTAAATGCGCGGCAGAAGCACTTACCGGGCTGTTTAAAAGATTCCAAAGGCGAGAGCAGCAGCGTTTGTCGGCAGTTTCGGCCATGCTACCCCTACTGCGTATATTTTCTGTATAATTTCAGGAGCTTGTCCTGAGAAGGATTCAAATCGAGAGAGCGGCTCCAGTGAGCAAGGGCCTTTGTTCTGAAATCAGCGGCGGCGGAATCGTTGAGACTCTTCAAGACCCTGGACCTCATCATATAGGCAACGCCAAGACCTTTGTGCGCACGCCAGTCGTCGGGAGCAAGCTGAACGGCCCTGAGATACTTTTCAATAGAAAGGTCTGTTTCACCGAGCTTGAGATAAACAAAACCGAGATGCCGCCATACCTCGGCATTCGAAGGGTCAAGTGCCGCGACCGATTCGAGAAGCTGCTTTGCGGAGTCATACTGATTGGCGCGGAGATAGGCAACAGAAAGCGAAAGCATTAAGTTGGGGTCATTGCCCTTCAGCTCAATGGCTCGCTTGTATGAATTGATTGCCAGCTCGTTGTCCTGCCGGGCGGTATATATGTCGCCCAGCAGTTTCTCAACCTCGCTATCGGCCGGTGCAACGTCTTTGGCCGACTGACCAAACTGGAGCGCAGATTCGTAATCGCCAAGCTGATAATAAGAATTAGCAGCGCCGCACCAAACTTCAGAGCTTTGCGGGTCAAGGTCACAGGCCTTGGCATAGGCCTTTGCCGCCGAGGTAAAATCGTTCATCAACTGATAAACCCGGCCAAGGTCGCGAAAGTCCTCATAAGACCAGGGGTTAAGCTCCGCGGCCTTGCGGTAAGCCTGCACGCTTTCGGGAAGTTTGTTCTGCTGAAGATAAATACTGCCAAGAAGAGAATAAGCCATCGCAAAATCAGGCTTTTTTTTGACGGCCTGCCGGAGCTTTTCAATCGCCTGATTCGGCTCGTTCGACGAGGCAAGCGATACGGCATCGACGTAAAGGCCGGTGGAATTATCCTTTTTGGCGGATTCAGCACAGCCTCCAATAAAAACGAGAGCCACTGCAATAATACCTAACCGCAAAATCAACAACCTGACTGCATCCGGCATGAGTCAATCCCTTTCATCAGCAGAAAATTTCGGTCCGGTCTAAAAACCCATTTTGGGTGATTATACCAGACTAAAAGCTTCTGTCAAAAGGTTTTAAGAAAAGTAGCGGGCTAAAGTTTGTCTTGCAAAACATATCCTTTGAGGATATAACTTTGCTTAATAACAAGTAGTTATGTAAAACCGGACAAAATAGAAAAGCCAAGGAAAACCAATGAGATACAGCAAGAGCCTTATACCGACAGTAAAAGAAGTTCCGGCAGATGCGGAAATCCCAAGCCATCAACTGATGATTCGCGCGGGCATGATGAGAAAACTGGCAAGCGGGACATATATCTATCTGCCGTCAGGCTGGCGAATACTGACGAAGGTTATGAATATCGTCAGGGACGAAATGAATGAAAGCGGCGCACAGGAAATACTTATGCCGGCCGTCCAGCCGATGGAACTGTGGCAGCAAACCGGACGCAACGTCGATTACGGACCAACTATGGCACATTTTACCGACAGGCACGGGAGAGAAAATGTGCTTGCCCCCACCGCGGAAGAAGTCGTTACGAGCATCGCGGCAGGTGAAATAAACTCCTATAAACAACTGCCAATAAATCTTTATCAAATCAGCTTCAAATTCAGAGACGAATTTCGGCCGAGATTCGGCGTGCTGCGAAGCCGGGAATTTATGATGAAAGACGCCTACAGCTTTCACGCCGACGAGAAAAGCCTCGATGAGACATATAAAATAATGTATGAGACTTATTGCAGGATTTTCAGCAGATGCGGTCTGAAATACGCCATCGTCGAGGCAGAGTCCGGCGAGATGGGCGGAAGCAGCTCACATCAGTTCACCGTGCCGTGCGAATCCGGCGAAGATATTATCGTCCAGACCGAAGACGGCAGTTACGCGGCAAATCTTGAAAAGGCACCTGTTGACGCCCTGCCGAAAGCAAAACGAGATAAAAAATACGACAAGGTCCAGGAAGTCCACACGCCAAACCAGAAAACCATCGACGAAATCTGCGTGTTCTTAAAGGCAAACGCAAAAGAACTTATCAAATCACTGGTTTACAAATCAGGCAGTGAGCTAATCCTCGTTCTCGTCCGCGGAGATTTTGAAATAAACCCGGAAAAACTACGCTGCGCCGCGGGAAAATCCATCGAACTGGCAGACGAAGAAACAATTAAAAAACTTACCAAGGCTGAGGTCGGCTTCGCAGGGCCGGTGGGACTTGCTGAAAAAGTAAATAAATTCATTATAGACCACTCGGTTCTGACAATCGAAGCCGGGATTACAGGAGCAAATAAAACAGATTATCATATTAAAAATGTCATACCCGGAAGAGATTTTCCAATCGAAGGCAAAAATGTAATAATCGCCGACATACGAAACGCGGTCGAAGGCGATACATACAAGGGTAAAAAACTGCTCTTTAAAAGAGGTATCGAAGTAGGACAGGTCTTCAAATTAGGTACGAAATACAGCAGCAAACTCGGGGCGAAATTTCTCGATAAAGACAGTGTCGAAAAGCCGTGCATAATGGGCTGCTACGGCATTGGAATAAACAGAATCGCGGCGTCCACCATTGAAATATCACACGATGACGACGGGATTATCTGGCCGATAAGCATTGCGCCTTATGAAGTTATCATCGTTCCTGCGGGAAACGGCGACGAAATCCTTAAGGCGGCAGAAGAACTTTACAATGAACTGATTGCCGCCGACGTGGAAGTGCTGCTTGACGACAGAGACGCAAGAGGCGGAGTACAGTTCAAAGACGCGGACCTTATCGGAATACCAATAAGAGTAACAATCGGCGCCAAATCAATCGCAGAAAATAATGCTGAAATAAAATTAAGAAGAGACAAAGAAATAACAAAAGTCCCACTACAAAAAACGAAAGAAAAAATCATAGAGTTGATTGAAAAATTAAAAGCCGAACTGGATGTGGACGCTTAAAAAACCTGAGCCTGTAAAACTTATCGTCGGCATACTTGCCTGCGATGAAAAGGCTGCAAATGCCGCCGTTGATATGATAAAGGCCAAATTCGGCAAATGCGACCTTGAAAGCCAGGTTTGGCCATTCAGGCATACCGAATATTACGCCCGAGAAAGCGGAAAAGAGATTGTCAAAAAATTTGTGGCGATCGAAAAACTGATTTTGCCGGATAAACTGGCCGGGATAAAACTTAAAACCAATAAAATGGAACAAAAACTTGCCGCAAAGCTGGGCAGGAGCCTGAGCAGACCTGTTAATCTCGACCCCGGCTATATCGAACCATCGAAACTTGTGCTGGCAAGCACAAAAAATTTTTCGCACAGAATTTATATCGGCAAAAAAATCTGGGCTGAAGTTACGCTGATCTTCAGCAAGGGACAGTGGAAAGGTTTTGAATATTCCTTTCCAGACCATAAAGAAGACAGGTATCATGGATTTTTCAGCCAGGTCAGGGAAAAACTTGTTCAACAATTAAGGGACTAATTACTATTGAAGATTGAAAATTTAAGATTGAAAATTGAAGAATTATTAAAAATAGTCTCGCCACAAGCGAATCCACAAATCTACAATTTTCAATAACTTTGAGGGAGTAAATTTGCGATGAATTTGCCTATTATTTATTCTACAGCCTTTTTAACGGCCCTTATTGTTTCGACAGTGCTAACGGCTGTAATAAAAAAAATTGCCCTTAAAACGGGATTTGCCGCTCATCCGCGACCGGACAGATTTCATAAAGAAATTATTCCGCTGGGCGGAGGAATCGCAATATTTGCAACGATGGCCCTTTTCTGCATTGCAGCAATTGCAGCCGTTAAGCTATATCCTGCCTGGGCGGCGGACGAAAGCGGATTTTCCATCCAAAGGTCTGCCGTCAAAATACAAGAACTGATTATAATAATCATCTGCTCAGCGGGGCTGTTTGTGCTGGGGCTGCTGGACGACATAAAAAACATCGGGCCGACAGTCAAACTGGCGGTGCAGTTTGCGGCGGCATTCGCTGCCGCATACTTTGCCAATGTAAGGGTCGAGCTTTTCATCGAAAGCAAAATTATCACCTCAATTATCAGCACCTTCTGGATTGTGCTTATTATCAACGTATTCAATTTTTTAGACAATATGGACGGCGCGAGCGCGGGAATCGCCTTTATAATTTCCATAATCCTGTTTTTCGCGGAGGTCCTTTCAGGACAAATTCTCGTAGCCGGTTTTGCCCTTGTTTTCGCAGGCACACTGGCAGGCTTTCTTGTTTTCAATTTTTTCCCGGCCTCGATTTTTATGGGCGATGCAGGGTCATTTGTTGTCGGATTCTTCATCGCACTTATTACACTAAGAACAACATATTACCAGAGCACCGACAGCAATAACTGGTACGTAGTACTGATGCCGCTGGTTATAACGGCCCTGCCGCTGTATGATTTTATAAGCGTAACAATCCTGCGAATCCGCCAAGGGAAAAGCCCATTTGTCGGCGATACACAGCACTTTTCGCACAGGCTCAAAAAACGGGGACTAACAGAAGTGCAAACGGTATTTACGCTTTACCTTGCAACACTCGCGACGGGAGCGGGCGCAATCGTTCTGAAAACCATCAACTCGGCCTATAGCGTCCTTGTATTTGCGCAGACGATACTGGTGCTGGGTATTATCGCTATTCTCGAATCAACCGGAAAAAATGACTCAGAAAAATAACAACAAAACACTCCGTATTTTCGAATCGGTCCTCTTTGTGCTGCTTATGTGCGTTATCGCCCTGAGACTGAGCATTATGGAAAATCCCAACATAGAATCACTTAATCTGCCGGGCATTTTCTACGACAACCTGCTGAGCGTAAGCATTTCAAGCCTGCTGATTATCTGTGCTGCCGTCTGGTTTGCCGGTAAACTTGCCGGCGGAAAATACCGGATGAGCGGACTTGAATACGGCGTGCTGATTTTCGCCATTGCCGCCGTTTTCAGCACAATCGCAGCTTCAAACCGCAGGGCCGCCATAACCGATTCAATTACAATCCTGTCGGCGATGCTGACGGCCGTCGTGCTTTCAAATCTTCTGGAAACAATCGAAAGAAAAAAAGTCCTGCTCTTTGTGCTGACAGGTATGGCAATTGCAAATGTATACCAGTGCAGTGAGCAGTTTTTCAGCAGCAACAAACTTATGATAGAAGAATACAAGGCGGAACCGACGTCGCAACTGGAAAAACTCGGCATAGAACCCGGCTCTTTTGAGCATATGCTCTACGAACACAGATTGTACTCAAAAGATGTCAGAGGATTTTTTACCACAGGCAACAGCGCCGCCAGTCTGCTGGTGCTTGGGATATTCTGTGTTTTCGCCGCCTTCGACTTCAAGGTCAACTTGTCCGACAAGAAAAGTGCTTTAAAAAAACTATGGCTGCCGGTGGTTTTGCTGCTTATTCTTTTCGGCGGTCTGCTCGAAACACACAGCAAAGGGGCGGCTGTATCCCTGGCTGCCGGCGGACTTCTGCTGTTTTTATCTGTAAGATTCGGCCGGAATCTATGGCGTCATCGAGGCTTTATAATCATCGCTGCGGTTATTTTAATTATCCTTTGCACAGCCTTGGTCATCAGCTACGGCATCAGGCACAATACGCTGCCCGGCGGAAATTCAATGCTTGTCAGATGGCAATACTGGTCAGATGCAGGTAAAATTATCGCCGGCCATCTGATAACCGGAATCGGAGGCGGGAATTTCGGCACATACTATACATACTATAAACTACCAGAGTCGCTCGAAACCGTAAGGGACCCACACTGCTTCGTATTGAGCATACTAAGCCAGTATGGAATAATCGGCCTGGCAGGATTCTGTATAGCAGCGTTTTATCCGATTATAAAGGCCTGTATGCAAAACGGCTCCGCCAAACCTGCCGAGAATAATATAATTATCGCTGCAAAGGCCTGCGGGATTTCGATTGTTTTAGTCCTGCTGTTTGTCAGACCGCTCGCCATAAGAGCCGAAGTCGGCAGCGGTATCGAAGTCATCTTATATATCCTTGCCATCACATATGCAGCACCGGCATTTTTCCTGGGAACAACATTATGGGTGTGCGCAAAAACCGAAGAACAATCGAAAACCAGACAAATCTTTATCGCCAGCCTTTTATGCGGACTTGCTGCGATGCTAATCCATAACCTGATAGATTTCGCACTATTTGAGCCGGGAATAATAACGGCCTTCTGGGCATGCATAGCAGTAGTCTATTCAGACTGCCGAATGAAAAATATTCCATACATTCGTTTAAAAACAAATAAAATCAGAAAAATTATCCCAATCGGCGGGGTATTCATTACGGCAGCAGCTCTTATATGGTTCTGTATAATACCCGGAATAAAAACGGCGACCAAGACAGAAAAAGCAAGACTGCTTTTCGCAAACGGAGAATTTGAAGAAGCAACAGGCCTTTTACTCGACGCCAGTGCAGACGATAAAATAAATCCGACCCCTGCCGCCTTTGCCGGAAAAATGTTCCTGTATATATTTGAAATGAATCCCGGAAATTCGCCGGCTGTCTTACTGGCGGCTGAAAAATCACTGCTTACGGCCATCGAGCGAGATAAGGCCGATTTCAAAAATTACGAAAATCTCGCAAATGTGTACGAAACGCTCGCACAGATAACGTCCGATGAGCGGCGATTCTGGTTTGAAAAGTCTTTTTTCGCCCTTCAGCAGGCACTGGAACGATACCCCTGCTCATCAGAACTGCATATCAAATTTGCGGAAACCTGCGAACAGCTCGGGAATATCGACCTTGCAATCGAACACTACAAAAAGGCCGTAGAAATAGAAGACGCCTATACCAAGCAGTTTAAAATAATGTATCCCGGAAAAGAAGTATTCAGCAGGATGGGCAAAATAAAATACAAAGAAGCAAAAGAAAAACTTGAAAACTTACGAAGATGAAAGAGAATCTGAAATAATAAATCTCTATCAGCGGAGTTAAATATGAAAAAAATATTATTTGTCTTTGCCGCTCTTGTATCTGCCGGCATCTGCAGAGCCGAACAGCCGGACATGTCAAAATCCGTAGTAATGATTCAAATCGTCAAACAGGGCTACAATTACACAACGCCATGGAAACAGCAGGCCACAACGGGAGGCACAGGCTCAGGTTTTATCCTCGCAGGAAACAGGATTCTTACAAACGCTCACAACGTCTCGGACAACAGATACATCATCATCAAAAAAGAAAATATCGCGAAAAAATATCCTGCCAGCGTCGAGTTTATCGGCCATGACTGCGACCTGGCCCTTCTGAAAGTGTTCGACAAAACCTTCTTCGACGGCACCGAACAGCTGGATTTGGGAGAACTGCCAAGCGTCGACACCACAGTTTCGACTTACGGTTTCCCGCTGGGCGGAACACATATCAGCGTTACCAAAGGCGTAGTATCAAGGATTCAAACCGACGTATATGTCCACAGCGGCGCTGATGCACACCTGGTCGTTCAGACAGATGCAGCGATAAATCCCGGCAACAGCGGCGGACCCGTAATGCAGGACGGAAAGGTCATCGGAGTCGCTTTCCAGGGATTAATGCAGGCAGAAAATATCGGCTACCTGATTCCAACAACCGTAATCAGGCACTTCCTGCTGGACGTCAATGACGGCAAATATGACAGTTACGGCTCAATCGGGGTGACCCTTTTTGCCGGTTTACATAACGACAGTTACTATGATTTTCTGAAAATTCCCGCCGATACGCAGGGTATCGTGGTAACAAACGTAATGCTCAACAGCTCCGCTGAAAAAGTTCTGCAAAAAGAGGACTGTATAACAAAGATTGACGATTACGACATCGACAATGACGGAATGATTATGATTTACGGCACGAAACACCATATGTCGGAAGCAATCGAACAAAAACAAATCGGTGAAAAAATCAACCTGACTTACTGGCGAGGCGGCCAGAAAAATACCGCTGAACTGACCATCGGGTTAAACCGACCTGTACTTGATTACTCCCGGCTTTATGACGAGCAACCCCGCTACGTGTGCTTTGCGGGACTGACATTTATTTCAGCATCAAGAAACTTCCTCGAAACATGGGGCAGAGACTGGATGAAAGATATTCCACATACGCTCAGATATCTATTCAGCGATTCACAAAAAATTAATAAAGACCCGCTGCGAAAAGAATACGTAATTCTTTCCGAAATCCTGCCCGACCCAACCAATGCTTATGCCGACGGATTTTTAAACAAACCGCTTGAAAGCATAAATAATATGCCCATCAGAAGCCTCGATGACGTCAAAAAAGCCTTTGAAAATAAAGACGCCG
>Ga0315275_10007313_pt1 | contig 10655 bp, 9 predicted proteins | sample YL17G03_0_MG_FD_205557 | JGI IMG/M metagenome (GOLD analysis project Ga0315275, IMG submission 205557) | Sediment microbial communities from Yellowstone Lake, YNP, Wyoming, USA - YL17G03_0 | ecosystem: Environmental > Aquatic > Freshwater > Lake > Sediment | place: USA: Wyoming | collected...
CAATTTCCACCCACTTTCGGGACGCGGCCGCAGTCGGGCGCGGCAGGCAAGACTGCCCGCCGCGCAAGAGCGATACCCAAACTTAAAGCGGCGCGAGAGGAAAACCCCATGCTCGACCTGGAAACGATCCGGACGCGAACGGACGAGGTCCGCCGCAATTGCGAAAACCGCCGCATGAAGGCCGACGTGGACAAGGTCCTGCGCCTCGCGGACGAACGGTCGGCCCTGATCGTCGAGATAGACGGCCTCCGCAGCCGCCGCAAGGAACTCAGCCAGAAGATCGCCAAGGCAGCGGATACCGAGCGAGCGGCGCTCATCGAGGAAGTCGGCCGCCTGAAGGCCACCTTGGAAAACCGCGAGCCGCAACTTGCGGCCGTCGAGGCGGAACTTCGCGAGGAACAGGCCAAAATCCCCAATCTGACGCATCCGGAGTCGCCCATCGGCCCGGACGAGCGGTCCAACAAGGAACTGCGGCGGTGGGGCGAGGTCCCGAAGTTCGATTTTAAACCGCGCGACCATGTGGCCATCGGCGAGGCGCTCGGCCTCGTGGATTTCGACGCCGGGACGAAGGTCACGGGGTCGAACTTCTATTTCCTGAAGGGCGAGGTGGTGCTCCTGGAACTTGCGCTGGCGCGGCTGGCCCTGGAAACGCTGCGGCGTGAGGGTTTTACGCTCTACGAGACGCCCGACATGGCCAAGATGGAGGTGCTGGAGGGTTGCGGGTTCAATCCGCGCGGCGAGGAATCGCAGATTTACCGCATCGAGGGGGCCGACCTGGGTCTCATCGCGACGGCCGAGATCACGCTCGGCGGCCTCGTGATGGATGAAATCCTGCCGGACGAGCGGCTGCCGATGAAGGTCGGCGGAATCAGCCACTGTTTTCGCGTCGAGTCGGGGGCTTACGGCCGGGCCGGCCGGGGCCTGTACCGGGTCCACCAGTTCACTAAGGTCGAGATGTTCGCGTTCACGCGGCCGGAGGAATCGGACGCGATGCACCTGGAACTCCTCCGGATTGAAGAGCAGATTTACCAGCGCCTGGGCATTCCGTACCGCGTCATTGACATCTCGACGGGCGACCTCGGCGGGCCGGCCTACCGGAAGTTCGACCTGGAGGCGTGGATGCCCGGCCGAGGCGAGGGCGGCGAGTGGGGCGAGATCACCTCGACCTCGAATTGCACGGATTACCAGGCTCGGCGGCTCGGCATCCGGTTCCGTCGCGGGCGCGGCCAGAAGCCCGAACTCGTTCACACCCTGAACGGCACGGCCATCGCGATGAGCCGCACGATCATCGCCATCCTCGAAAATTACCAGCAGTCCGACGGGTCGGTCGTCGTGCCGGAGGTCCTCCGGCCGCTCGTGGGATTCGACCGGATCGGGCCGCGAGCATGAACCCGCCCGTGTCAGGCCCTTCGCCCTTGCGTTTTGCGCCGAAGTGTGCCATAACGGGCGGCGACAAGGCGAAAGGCAACCAACCGTATGGCCCGTCGCGATTTCCAAAAGAAGCAGGGCGGCGTCCGCCTCAGCGATTTCCAGAAACAGACCAAGGCCGCGCCTAAGCCGATCTACGTCCTTCTCGGCACCGACCTTTATCTCCTGGACCAGGGACGCCGCGCCGTCCGCCGGCAGGTCCTCGCCGACGCCGACCCCGGCATGGCTCTCCTGGAACTGGGGGGCGAGGAGGCCGTCCTGGCCGACGTCCTCGACGCCCTGCGAACACCCCCCTTCCTGGCCCCGCGCCGGCTGGTCATCATCCGCGAAGCCGAGAAGTTCTTCGGCCAGAAAGGCGGCGGCGAGGAGGAGGAAGACGCTGAGGCCGCGCGCGGCGACCCCTCGACCAGGCTCGGGGTCGCCCTGAGTGCATCGAAGGGCGACGGCAAGAAGGTCCGCGAGGCCATCCTCCGATATCTCGACGCGCCGGCGTCCACCGGCTCGCTCTGCCTCGAGGTGGCTTCCTGGAACGAGTCCACGAACCTCGCCAAGCGCGTCGCCGAGGTGGGATGCCTCATCCGCTGCGAGATCATTGATCCGAACTTGCTCCCCCGCTGGCTTCAGACGGAAACTCGCGAGCGATACCATAAGACGCTCACCTATGCGGCCGCCCAGATGCTCCTGGAGTATCTGGGCGCCGACATGGCGGCGCTGCTTGCGGCCATAGACGCCCTGGCGCTCTTCACGGAGTCCGCGACGGTCATAGACGCGCCGGACGTTGACAGCGTGATCGCGCGCGGCCACCACGAGCGGGTCTGGGCGCTGTGCGACGCCGTCGCCGAGCGGCGGATCCCCGCGGCCCTCGAACTCCTGGACGCCTTCTGGGCCGAGGGGATGGTGGCGCCGCAGATCGTGGGGCTCCTCAGGCCGACGTTCCGGCAACTAATCAGGACGAAGGCCCTGGCGCGACGGATGAGCCTGGACGCCGCTATGGCCCAGGCCGGCGTCTTCTACGGCGCCCAGGACCGTGTCCGCCGCGCACTGGCCGCGTTCTCCGACGACCACCTTGCCGGCGCCTACCAGGCCCTCGTGGACGCCGACCTCGAGGCCAAGACGACGCCCGAGCGCCGGCTCGCCATGGAGGCGCTCGTTCATCGGCTGTGCCGGCCCGAGGCAGCACGCAACGCCGGGGTCGCCAGCCGCTCTACGACTTGAGTGACGCATGAACCTGACGATCATCCAACCTGCGGCCGACCTCAGGCCCGGCGGATCGCCCTACCGCGACGAGGTGGCGATGCTGGGAGCGGCACTGCGGCGCGGCGGCCACCAGGTCACTCTGACCCTTCTCGACCGGTGCGACGATGCGTTCCTATCCGCCGCCGTGGCCTACGCGAGACCCGATCTCGTGCTCCTCTACGTCGAACCGCTCGTGGCGGACCTGGCGGTCCGTATCGCCGGGGCGCTCGGCGCCATCCACGGCGGTCCGCTGGTTCCCTTCGGGCCGCACGCCGCCCTCCGGCCCGATGAGTGCCTGAGCCTGACGGGGGCGGAAGCGGTCGCCACCGGCCCGGCCGACGTAACCATCCCGGCCTACGTGGCCTCGCGCCTCTCGAGCCTCGACCATCTGCGGACGCCCGGCCTGTGGGTCAAGTGCGAGACGGGCGTCATGCGGAATCCGCCCGCTCCGCCGCCGTCGGGCGATGACGTGCCCGTGCCCGCCCGCGATCTCTATCCGTTTGAGAAAATCGTGGATGCCGCCGGGTTCATCCAGGTCACGGTATCGCGCGGCGGGGAAGCCGGCATGGCCGCGCAGGCCGCGGGACCCCAGACGCCGTGGCCCGCCTCGGCCTCGTGGCCCGTCCTCCATCGGCCCGTCGGCGCGGTCCTCGGGGAGATGCTTCAGGTGGCCGACGAACATTTCGACCTGACGGGCTTTCGCATCGGGAACGAGCGGTGGCTCTCGCGGCCGGAGTGGGTGGCCGAGTTCGCGGACCGCTATAGCCGCGAGGTGGCCTTGCCGCTGCTCGCGCGGCTCTACGCCCCCGACGTCACGCCGGAGGCGGCGACGATCCTGGCGCGGACCGGCTGCGAGGAAGCGCGCCTCCCGATCGGTTCCGGTTCCGCCCTGATCCGGAACGACGTGCTGGGCCTCGCCGTGACCGACGCGGCCGCCGAGGCGGCCTTTGCAGCCCTCCGCCGCGCTGGCGTCCGCACGGTCGCCTGCGTCGAGGTCGGCGCGCCCTACGAAACGCCCGCCAGCATTGACCAGACGGTCGAGTTCCTTCGCCGCCTCGATCCGGACGGCATCGAGGCCGTACTCCACTACCCCGTGCCCGGAAGCACGTCCGAGCGGATCGCGCTGGAGAACGGGTGGCTCGTGCCGGACCCGGCGTCGGCGTGGCGCAGCGGCCGTCCGGCGGTCGCCCTGCCTCGCCTGGCGGCCGACGACCTCGTGACCCTCTGCGAAACCCTGCCCTACGAAGTCCTGCGTCCGCGCATCGCGCCCTTGATACGGCTGGCCCGGCGCGTCAGAATCGGGAAGTTGGGCACGCTCTACGAGTTGGCCCTCCGGCCGCTCCTCGTGCCGCCGACGAGACGAAAGAGACGATGAGCCAGAAAGCGCCTCTCTCCACCGGCCGCAAGAAATGGCGCCTCGTCCGCGCCTACCTCGCTGGGCGACCCGTCTGGTGCGCCTGGCAGGTCACCTACCGATGCAACTTCCGGTGCCTGATTTGCTCCTACTGGAAAGAGCCGCACGCGCCCGCCGAAGAACTCTCCGTGCCCCAGTTCGAGCGCGGCTCGGCGAACCTCGCGCGAAACGGCTCGATGCTCGTGAACCTGGCCGGCGGCGAACCGCTCCTCAGGCGCGACTTGGCGGCCGTCGTCGCGGCGCTCGCGCGGCACCATGTCCCCTTCCTTACGACCAACGGATGGGGCGTCACGGCCAAGCGGGCACGCGAACTCTGGAAGGCCGGACTCTGGGGCGTCAGCGTTTCGATTGACTACGCCGACGCCGCCCGCCACGACGCCCAGCGAGGCCGCGAGGGCGCCCTGGACGAGGCCATCCACGCCGTCGAGATCTTCCGTGACACGCGGACGGCCGCTCACCAGCGAGTCAACATTATGGCGGTCTTGACGGCCGATAACCAGGACGACATGGAGGACGTCTTGGCGATGGCGTCGCGGCTCGGCGTCAACTTCATGGTCCAGCCTTACGGCGTCCTGAAGACGGGGGACGAATCGCATCGGCCGCGGCCGCCGGTTTCCCGCAACCTGCTCGACCTCAGGCGGCGGTACCGCGCGTTCCTCTCGAACCCTTACTTCCTCTCGCGCTTCGATGCCGCCCTCGACGGCGGCATCCCGGGCTGTCGCGCGGGGCAGGCCACCTTCAACATTGACCAGCGCGGCCTGGTGGCCAAGTGCGTCGAGGACCGATCGCACCCCCTCGGCTCGATCGTGGAGACGCCGATGCCGGCGCTGCGGGCGCGGCTGCGCGCGGCGTGGCGGGCCAACCGCTGCCGCGAGTGCTGGTACAACTGCCGCGGCGAGGTCGAGGCGCTATACAGGCTGCGCGGCCTGGCGGCGGCGATCCCGATGCTGCTGGCCGACTCGTGCTTCGTAGCGAAGTAGCATCGCTACTTCGCAGAGTAGCAATCGCGCGTCCGACAGACCTCAGGGCGATAAGCCTTGTCCTACTTGGCGGGGGTCGCCGGGGCGGCCGGCGCGGGTGCGGCCGGTGGTGCGGAAGGCGCGGCTGCACCTGGAGCCGGCGCGGGCGGGGTCGGCGGTGCGGTTGGAGCCGTCGGCGCGCCGAGCGAGGTCCTTATCTGCTTGGCCTGGGTCTCCAGCCTCGCGGCCTCTTCCTCGCGCTTCGTATTCCGCAGCAAGTCGGCGTACTTCTCCAGGACCGTGGCCACAATCAGGCTGTTCGATCTGAGTCCTTCCTGCGACAACCTGATGGCCTGAAGATAGTTGGTTTCGGCATCGGCCAGTTTGCCGTCGGCCTTGTACGCATCGGCCAGCCCGGCGTAGTATTCCATCATCACCGGTCGGTTCCAGCCTACGACTCTCTTGGCTATGTCGAGAGCCCGTTGCTGCATGGCCACGGCTTCGGCCGACTTGCCCTCGGCGACGTAGATGGTGCCCAGGCGCTGGAGCGCCGCGGCGACCTGGAAGTTCTTGGCGCCCATAGATTTCTCGTAGATTTCGAGAGACTGCTTGCCGGCCTGCTCGGCTTCGGGCAACTTTTTCTGATCGCGATAGAGTTCGGCCAGGTTGGCCAGCAGGAGGGCCGCCTGGAAATTCTTCGGCCCGATTTCCTTCTGGACAATGACCAAGGCGCGTTTGAAGAGCGGCTCGGCCAGGTCAAAGTGTTCCGAATCCTTATAGATTCCCGCCAGGTTGTTCAGCGCCGGGGCCACGCGGAGATTGTCCGGCCCAAAGGCTTTTTCCAGGATTTCGAGGACGCGCTTGGCGGGTTCCACGGCCTCGGCGTATTTCTTCTCTGCCACGCGGACCATCGCCAGATTGACAAGGCTGGCCACAAGCCGCTCATTCGTGGGTCCGAAGGACTCGGCCAACTTGACCGCCGAGACCGATTCGGCCTCCGCCGTAGCGTAGTCGGCCCTGTCGAACGCGGCCGCCGCCCGCTTCATCGTGGCGGCCCAGGCCTCCTCTTCGGGCGTCGGAGGGGCCGCCTCCTTGGCGCCGGCCTTGGGCGCCCCGGCCGCAGGCGCCGCAGTCACAGGCGCAGCGGGCGCGGGCGCTGCGGGCGCAGGCGCAGCGGCCGCGGCCGCAGGGGGCGCGGCGGTGTTAGGCGCGGCCGGTGTCGGGGCGACGCCGGATGCCGGCGCCGCATCTCTGGGGGTCTCCGCCTTGGCTTCCTCGCTTAAGCGCGCCGATCCGAACGACAGGCCGACAACCAATGCCAGGAGCGCCGCCGTCCCAGAGGGCTTGGAGATCATCATGTCAACCTCCCTTGTGGCCTGAATCAGAGACATGCCGAGAGTTCTATCCATGCCGACCCGCCTCTAAGCCACAAGATTACCGCCGCGGCGCTTTGGCGGCCAGCAAAAACAGCGTTTCCCTTTTTCGTTGCCGCAGGGCCGGGCCTCGCCTATAGTCTGCACAGGACTTCCTGCCGGACGAAAGAGCGGGGAGGAGACCTCATGTCGAAAGCCGCAAGAGCCACGTGGACGCGCCGGCATCTCTTGGGCATCGAAGACCTGACGGCCGCCGAAATCCAGGCGATCCTTGACCGGGCGGAGCGGTTCCTCCCCTTTGCCACCGGCCGCAAGGCCGCACCCCAGGTCCTCCGCGGCCGCACCGTCCTGAACCTTTTCTGCGAGGATTCGACGCGGACGAGGATCTCGTTCACACTGGCGGCCGAGCGGCTCGGCGCCCGCGTCATCCAGTTCCACGCCGCCACGAGCAGCCTCAATAAGAAGGAGACGCTGCTCGACACGGCCCGGAATATCGAGGCGATGGGCCTCGAGGCCATCGTCATCCGCCACCAGGAGCGCGGCGCGCCGCACCGCTTGGCCGAGGCCGTCCGGTGCTCCGTCCTGAACGCCGGCGACGACGCCCATGAGCATCCGACGCAAGCGCTCCTCGACATGCTCGCGCTGCGCCGCCGGTTCGGGCGGCTGGAGGGTCTGACTGTGGCCATCGTCGGCGACATCCGCCACAGCCGCGTCGCCCGGTCGAACCTCTTCGGCCTCTCGAAGTTCGGCAGCCGCGCCATCTTCGTCGGTCCGCCGGTCTTCCTGGAAGGCGTCGAGGTCAAGGCCGAGATGCGGACCGACTTCGATGACGTTCTGCCCGAATGCGACGCCGTCATGATGCTCCGCGTCCAGTTCGAGCGGCACGTTCTTCTCGCCTTCAACGCCGAGCAGTACGTCCGCGGCTATCAACTGACGGCCGCGCGGCTCGCGCGGGCCAAGCCCGGCGCCGTCGTCCTTCATCCGGGCCCCGTCAACCGGGAGCTGGAGTTGAACGACGAAGTGACCGATGGGCCGCAGAGCCTGATCCTGAACCAGGTGACCTGCGGCGTGGCGGTGCGGATGGCGTGCCTGGCGCTGTGCATCGGTGCCGTGGAACGCGAGCGTAAGGCCGAAGCCGTCAAAGCCAGGAAGGGCAAACGCGGATGACCCGCCTGAGGCTTGCCGGCGGACGCGTCCTGGACCCTGCCTCGGGGCGCGACGAGGTCGCCGACCTCCTCATCGAAGACGGCCGCATACGCGCCGTCGGACCGGCCGCGAGAGCAGGCCCGGTCGACCCCACGATTGCCTGCGCCGGGCGGTTGGTCGTTCCCGGCTTCATTGACCTCCACGTTCACCTGCGCGAGCCGCCGCTGGACACCGGGCCGGGCGAGGACCTCGCCGAGACGATCGCCAGCGGCGCCTCGGCGGCCGTCGCCGGCGGGTTCACCACCGTTTGCGCCATGCCCAACACGCAGCCGCCCCTCGACTCGGCCGACGCCGTCGCGTGGTACATCGAGGCTGGCCGCAAGGTCGCCCTCGCTCGGGTCCTCCCGGTCGGATGCCTGACGCGCGGCCGGGAGGGTCGCCAGACGGCCGACCTGGAGGCCATGCGGGCAGCCGGCGCCGTCGCCTTCAGCGACGACGGCTCGGACGTTCCCGACGCGGCGGTCTTCGAGCGCGCCCTCAGGGAGGCCGCACGTATCGGGGCGCCAGTCCTCTGCCACTGTGAAGACGCGAGCCTGACCGCGGGCGGCGTCATCAACGACGGGCCGCTGGCCACCGTCCTTGGTCTGCCGGGAATCCCGCCGGAAGCCGAGGACGTGGCCGTCAAGCGGGCGTGCGATGCGGCCGTCCGCACCGGTTGCCGCACGCACATCTGTCACGTGTCCACGGCGGACGCCGTCCGAATTGTCCGGCGGGCCAAGGCCGCCCGCCCTGGGCGGGTGACGGCCGAAGCCGCGCCGCATCATCTGGCGCTCACGGAGGAATCGCTGTCGAGCCGCGATGCGGTCTTCAAGGTCAATCCGCCCTTAAGGTCGGGCCACGACGTGGACGCGGTGCTCGAAGGCGTCCGCGACGGGACGATTGATTGCCTGGCGACGGACCACGCGCCGCACACGGCGGCGGCCAAGGCCCGGCGTCTGGCCGAGGCGCCGTTCGGCATGATCGGCCTGGAATCCGCCTTGCCGGTCTATGTCCGGGCGCTCATCGAGCCGGGTCTGCTTACGTGGCCGCAACTCGTGGCGAAGTTAACGGTCAACCCGGCCCGCATCCTCAGAATCGAAGCCGGAACGCTGGCAGTGGGTTCGGCGGCAGACGTGACGGTGATTGATCCGGACGCGCGGTGGACGATTGAGCCGGCGCAGTTCCGGTCGCGCGCGCGGAACTGTCCGTTCGCAGGTTGGCAGGTTCGCGGCCGGGTGATGATGACGCTCGTCGGCGGGCGGATCGTCTACGGCGGCAACGACTAGGCCAGGTCGAGCGCCAGTTCCTTCTCGAACTCGAGCGCCACGCGGGCGCCCGTCTCTCCGTCCGGCGGCTGCTCGCGCCGAACCACCCGGGCCTTGGCGGCGAACTGCTCGAGGAAGAACGTGTTGGCCGTGTCGCGCGGCACGGCCAGCCGCACCGTCACCTCGTGGCCGACCTCGATCACCTCGTCCGTGATGAAGTACAGCCCGCCATCGCTCACGTTCAGCGTGCGGGTCCGGACATCGCGGCCTCCGGGAAATTCCACGCGAAGACGACAGGGGACCTCGAACCGAGGATATTTGCGGCGCTCGGAGGAAGTGCTCATCGGAACTTCCCTTCTGCCGCCGACTTGCAACCACCCGACATGGTCTCGGACAGGTATAAGCCCGACCGCGCCGTGAATAGTACCACGAAATCGGACGGATGCAAGTCCAATCCCCTCAGGTCCGGCGTGCGAGACTGACAACCGCCTGGCACGGGCGGCCGCAGAGGACCGCGGCGGCACCGCTGCACCATAGCCAACGCCGCCCGTCCTGCTACAATACCGTGCCATGGCAGGCGAAAAGGTGATCGTGGCCATGTCTGGCGGCGTGGATTCGTCGGTGGCGGCGGCCATTCTGAAGGACGGCGGCTACCGGCCGGTCGGCGTCTTCATGTGCGCCGGACTGACGACGCCCGATGCGTCGGGCGGCCCACGGCGATGCTGCTCGCCCGACGACGCGGCCGACGCCCGGCGGGTCGCGTCGCACCTCGGCATTCCGCTGGCGGTCCTCGATTTCGCCGCAGACTTCGGGCGGCTGATGGACCATTTCTGCGAAGAGTACGGCCGCGGGCGGACGCCCAACCCGTGCGTCCTCTGCAATCGCGACCTCAAGTTCGGACGCCTCCTCGCATACGCCGACGCCGCGGGAGCCAGATACGTGGCGACCGGCCATTACGCCCGCGTCGAATGGGAAGGCGGCCGCTGGCGCCTCAAGCGCGGACTGGACCGGGCAAAGGACCAGTCGTATTTCCTGTTCGCGACGCCGCCGGAGCGCCTGGAGAGGATCCGCCTGCCCCTGGGCGAGATGACTAAACCTGAGGTCCGCGCCATCGCCCGCGACCTGGGCCTGCCGGTCCACGACAAGGCCGAGAGCCAGGAGGTCTGCTTCGTGCGCAGCACGATCAGCGACCTGGTGCGCGAGCGCCGGCCGGACCTCGTGAGGCCCGGGCCGATCCTCGACCTCGCCGGCCGCCAGGTCGGCCGCCACGAGGGCATCGTCCATTTCACGATCGGCCAGCGGCGGGGGCTGGGCATCGCGCTCGGCCAGCCGCGATACGTCGTCGCCATCCGCGCGGCCGACGCTGCGGTCATCATCGGTCCGGCCGAGGCGTTGCGGTCGCCGGGCCTCGCAGCCGACGGCGTCGTGTGGCACGAGGCGGTGCCGGCCGAGCCCGTCCGGGCCGAGGTCCAGATCCGTTACCGACATGCCGCGGCGCCGGCCTGGATCACCCGGGCGGCCGATGACAACGTCGCCCTGGCGAGCCGGGCCGAGGTCAAATTTGACTCGCCGCAACCCGCCGTCACGCCCGGCCAGGCCGCCGTGTTCTATCGCGGCGACCGCGTTCTCGGCGGCGGGTGGATCCGTGCGGCAGCAGATAAAGGAGGATAAAGAATACAATGTTCCTTTTTCCTCGCGAACTGGCCTTTCGCAGGTTTTCATGCGGCCCTGGTAGCGGATGAGAAGAGCGTTGCGAGGGTGGCGGCAATTTCGCGTGAGCCCTTGCGCCGGGGGC
>Ga0315275_10007316_pt1 | contig 10654 bp, 11 predicted proteins | sample YL17G03_0_MG_FD_205557 | JGI IMG/M metagenome (GOLD analysis project Ga0315275, IMG submission 205557) | Sediment microbial communities from Yellowstone Lake, YNP, Wyoming, USA - YL17G03_0 | ecosystem: Environmental > Aquatic > Freshwater > Lake > Sediment | place: USA: Wyoming | collected...
AGGCGGCCATGTAGCGGCGCATCTCCAGAGCAAAGATCCAGATGAGGTTGGGCTCCAACGGCCGCTCGATCATGTTGTCGAAGATGGAGAGGAAGGCGCCCTGGGGGTGAGGGTGGCAAGTGGACATCTTCTCTTCGGCCACCACCAGGACCACGTCGAAGAGGCCGGAGGCCACGTGATACCAGCCCTGGATGGGCGAGAAGACGCCGGTGCCGCCGCCCACGTAGCCGCGCATGATGGGCTTGCCCCAGGCGCCGGCGCCGTCGGCCAGGTACTCGCCCTTCATGTGGACGCCGTCGAAGACGTCGGGGGCGGTGCCGAGGGCCACGGCGTCGACATCCTTCAGGGTGAGCTCGCACGAGTCCAAGGCCATGCGCGAGGCCTGCCAGGACAGCTCGCGTCCAGTCTCCAGGGCGCGGCGCATGAACTTGGTCATGCCCGCGCCGACGATGGCTACCCTACGCAGACCCACGCTATGCCTCCGGTTCCGCGCCCAGCACCACGACGGCCCCGGTAGTCGTGGGCACGCCCCGCCAGGACTGCGCCAGGCCTACCTCTACGTCCGGTAGCTGGCGAGGGCCGGCCTCGCCGCGGAGTTGGCGCACCGCCTCCACCAAACGGTAGAGGCCGGTGGCCTCGCCCAGGTGGCCCACGCCCAGGCTGCCCCCGGAAGGGTTCACCGGCAGGTCACCGTCCATGCTGGTGAGCCCTTCGACGGTGGCCGGGCCGGCCTCGCCCGGGTGGAAGAGGCCCAGGGCCTCCAGGTGCTGGAGCTCCTTGTAGGAAAAGGTGTCGTCTACTTCTGCGAAGTCGATCTCGCGGCTGGGGGTGGTGATCCCCGCCAGCCGGTAGGCCTGCTGGGCGGCCAGGTGCGCGTAGTGCGCGACACCCCACTGGCGGCTGTCCAATGCGGGGGTGTCGGTGCACCAGCCGGCGCCCAGCACCCAAACGGACTCGGCGTCCAGGGCGCGCGCTCGCGCCTCCGAGGCCAGCACCACCACCACAGCCCCATCGGCGGGGGCGGCCACGTCCAGCCGGGACAGGGGCGCGAAGGCGGCCGCCGCCTGGAGCACCTCTTCGGGCTCGAGGTCGGCGCCGTAGCCCGCTGCATCGTTGAACAGGGCGTTGCCCCGGTTCTTGGCCACGACGTGGGCGCACTGCTCGCGGTTGGTGCCGCTCTCGTAGAGGTAGCGAGCCATCTCCAGCCCGGCCACGACGTGGGGGTGAGCGCCCAGCGGCCGCACGTATATCGGGTCCAGGGCCAGGGCCAGGACGTGGTTGGGTGTGAGGATGTTGGACGCCTTGCTGTGGGCCTCTACGGCCACCACGTCGAAGGCGCCGGTGAGGATCTGCATGTAGGCGGCAACCACGCCCTGAAGGCCATCGCCGGCGATGGTATGGACTGGGCGCAGGGCAGCGCCGATCTGGTCGGGGACGTACTCGTCGAAGATACCGGTACCTTCGCTCAGGTCCTCGGAGCAGCAGACGAAGCTATCGATATCGCGGCGGGGGTCGATGCCGGCGTCGGCGTAGGCTTTGGTGGCGGCTTCGAACATGAGCTCCTTATAGGAGAGGCCGGGGCTGGTTGCCCGGAACTGGGTGTGACCTACACCCACGATGGCTACTCGGTCGGGCATGTCGCCTCCTTGGGTTGCCACCACACAACGGCCCGCATGATACCAAAATTTCCACCTTAGAACCAGGGGATGGCCCATGATTGTCGAAGATTTCTGTGATATGCTTTGCGCGCTTGCCTCGGGCAGCTACGCCCGAGGTTACATTCCACCAAGAGGGAGGTGAGGAGCTTATGAGCAGACGTGTGGCCATCGTGAGTGTCGGCCAGACACGACACGAAGCGTTCAAAGACGACCGCGTCTACTGGGAGAACGACTACGAGGCCACCAAGCTGGCACTGGAGGGCGCGGGCCTGGACAAGGGCCAAATCGATACCGTCATCGCCTCCGGCTGGGACGCCGTCGACGGTCGCACCATCTCCGACATGCACACCTGCATGGCCATCGGCGGCTATCTCAAGGACTCCGCCCACGTGGGCGAGGACGGCATCCTGGCCCTGGCGTACGCCTATCTGCGCATCGCCTCCGGCCAGTTCGACACGGCGGTGGTGGCGGGCCACGGACACCGCGAGGCGTCCTTAGAGCGGGTGAGCAACGTCGTCTTCGACCCCCTGTTCACCCGGCCGGTGGGCGCCAACTACCTGGCCAGCCTGGCTATGCAGGCCAACGCCTATGCCCAGCGCTACGGTGTCAGCCAGGAGATAGCGGCGAAGGTGGTGGTCAAGAACCGCGCCAACGGCGCTCACAACCCCTACGCGCATCTGACGTCGCCAGTGACGCTGGAGGAGGTGCTGGGCTCAGGCTGGGTGGCCTACCCCCTGCGGGCCCTGGACTGCCCCCCTGAGTCGGTGGGCGGCGTGGCCCTGATCCTGGCGGCCGAGGAAAACGTCAAACGCATCACCAGCAAGCCGGTATGGATCAAGGGCATCAGTTGGGCCATCGAGAGCTACTATCTGGGGTCGAAGGACCTGTCCCAGATGCCCTCTCTCGCGGCCGCGGCCCAGCGCGCCTATGGCATGGCGGGGATCACGCGGCCCCTGGAGGAGCTGGACCTGGCGGAGATCCACGAGCCCACCTCCTATCACGAAATCATGGCCTACGAGGCCCTGGGCCTGGCGGAGGCCGGCAAGGGCAGCCGCCTGGTGGAGGAAGGCGCTACGGAGCGAGGGGGCAAGCTGCCGGTGAACCTGTCCGGCGGCTGTCTCTCCACCAACCTCCTGGGCGCCTCGGGCTTGGCGCGGGCCGCCGAGGCCACCCTCCAGCTTCGCGGCGAGGCCCACGGGCGGCAGGTCGCCGGCGCCAGGCTGGCCCTGGCGCACGGCTTCAGCTCGCTCAGTGGGGCGGCCGCGCCAACCAACTGCGTCGTTGTCCTGGAGAGGGGGTGAGCCATGGGTAGTAGAGTAGCCATTGTTGGTGTGGGGCTGACCAAGTGCTCCAGCCATCGCAAAGACGTTACCTACCCCGAGCTGGTCCACGAGGCGGTGAGCGGCGCCCTGGCCGACGCCGGCATCGGATTCGAGCAGATCGATGCGGTGGTCTACGGTTCGATGGACCCCTTCGACGGCATCTTCGCCCCCGAGCGCTGGTGCGTGGACTCCTGCGTGAGCGCCGGCGTCCTGAACAAGCCCTTCATGAAGATCACCACCGGCGGCACCACCGGCGGCTCCACGGCCCTGGGCGCCTACTATCACGTCGGCTCGGGCATGTTCGATGTGGTGCTGGCGGTGGCCTCGCAGCGGGTGGGCGAGACGATGGAGGCCCAGCTTGTCCTCAACACCGCAGTGGACCCCATCTACGAGCGCTGGATCGGGGGCGGCGCGATCACCATCGCCGCCAACCAGGCCGTCCACCACTTCCACTACTACGGCACCACCGAAGAGGACCTGGCGATGGTGGCGGCCAAGAACTACGCCAACGCTCTCAACAACCCCTATGCCCACCTCCAGCGCCACCTTACGGTGGAGGACGCCCTGCGCTCGCGCATGATCTCCTGGCCCGTGCGATTGAGCGACTGCTGTCCCAGCTCCGACGGCGCTTGCGCCATCGTCTTCGCCTCCGAGAAGCGGGCTCGCCAGATAGCGAAGACCCCGGCCTGGGTGCGGGGCGCCGGCCAGATCACGGACAACTACTACGCGGGCGACCGCCCCTGGTACCACGACTGGGACAGCCTGGCCATGCTGGCGCGCCGCGTCTACAAGCAGGCCAAGATCTCCAACCCCATGGACGAGATCCAGGTGGCGGAGCCGTATGTCGCCTTCACGGTGCAGGAGCTCATGGAGTACGAGGCCCTGGGCTTCGCCGAGCCCGGCCGCGGGGCTGAGCTCATCCGCAAGGGCGTGACGGCCATGGGCGGCAAGGTGCCGTTCTGCCCCTCGGGGGGTACGCTCTGCACCAACCCGATTGGGGCCACGGGCCTCATCCGTGTGGCGGAAGCGGCGCTACAGGTGATGGACAAGGCCGACAAGCGGCAGGTGCCCAACGTCAAGACGGCTTTGGCCCACTCCTGGGGCGCCGTTATCGGCTTTCACACGCTGATGATCCTGGACAAGGAAGCTCCCTAAAGGGCGGAGGACCATTGCCATGACTCAAGAGGAAGAGATCCTGATAATGCCCGGCGCCTGGAACCTGCCCTTCCGTCACACGGCGGGCCGGTTCGCCAGTCGCTTCTTCCGCGAGCTGCGGGACAGCCAGAAGATCTACGGCGTGCGCTGTCCCCAGTGCCGGCGGGTGCTTCTGCCGCCGCGGCCCATGTGCGAACGCTGCTTCACCTCCATCGACGAGTGGGTGGAGGTGGGGCACCAGGGCACGCTGGAGGCGTACACCATCTGCTACGTGCCGTTCCTGGGCCTGCCCCCGCCGCCGGTGGCCATGATCGTGGTGAAGCTGGACGGCGCCGACACCTGCCTCCAGCACATCATGGGCGGCGTCGACCTCTCCGATCCGGACAAATCGCGAGAGGCGGTGAAGATCGGCATGCGAGTGGAGGCGGTCTGGCGGGACCAACGGCGGGGCGAGATCCTGGATATCCAGTACTTCAAGCCGGCCTGAGGCTGCGCAGGACGAAGGGTCTGTGGCCTACCCCAGCGCCGGGGTGTCGTCCTCCGCCTCGTGGTAGCGGGCGCAGCGGGCGGGGTCCAGGAAGTGCTCGCAGCAGTCTCCGCAGGCGTTCAGGTGGTCGAGCTCCGCCTGCGCGGGCTCGCGCCCCTGCTCGAAGTAGCGGAAGAGGGCGTTGCGGGCCTGGGCGCAGGATACCTGCGTCTCCGGAGGCGGGGTCTTGGCGCCACTGCTCACCTGCTTCAGCAGACGCAGGGCAGGCTCGCGGCAGAGCTCGCAGTGCATGAAGTGGGCCTGGAGGCGTAGCTCATCGCCCTCCTCGCCCGCCAGCACGCCGATGCGCATGAGGTCCGGGAAGTGCGAGGGCGGTAGCTCCTCTTCCGGTTCGACGCTGACAGACATCTCCGGCACCTCCCCCTCCTGACGCATTCCAATACCTCGATAGCCCAGCCGGTCCGCCCAAGGCGGACAGGTCTGTTCCCGGGCGTCCTCTACTGGGGCGAGCCGCCGTTCGTCAAGCTGGCGAAACTGGTCGAGCTGAGCTTGGCCACGGTGGTCAGCAGGACCTCCTGCCCCACCGAATGGACCGGGCAGGACTTCTCGCGACCGCACTCGATGGGCGCCAGCAAGCAACGGTCGACCTTGGCCGTCCCGTCGATGGCTTCGATTACGTCCAGGAGGCTGATCTGGTCTGGCGGCGACGCCAGGCCCAGGCAGCCCAGACGGCCTCGCTTGTTGTCCAGGATCCCCGTTCTCGCCAGGCGCTGGGAGATGCGGCCCACATAGGACACCGAAAGGCGCTGGCGGCGGGCGACCTCTCTGATGCGCGCGTCTGGGTGGAGCGAGAGATCCAACACTACCCGGATCGCGTAATCGGCCTGCCGACTGATGCGCATGGTCCCTTCCTATGGAATTAGTTTAGGTAAACTTAATGTTATCACTAAGTTACATTCTTCACAAGTCCCTGAGACCCGAAAGACGCACCAAAAATGGCTGGCGACAACACCCCACTTTCGAATAGTGGGTCGACAGCGGCGCTCCGATGAGGCAAAATCCTTACGGTGGACTGCGTCCGCCGCCGGCGGCGAGAGGGAGGATGGCGATGAAATGCATGACCCGTACCATAATTGTTTGCACCAGCCGAGGACCTGAGTTCGTGGACATCACCGACCGGGTGGCCGCCATCGCGCGCGAGGCGTCTTTGCAGAGCGGCTTCGCCATCGTCTTCTCCCGTCACACAACCGCCGCCATTCGCATCAACGAGAACGAGCCGATGCTCATCAAGGACATGGAGCAGCTCTTGGAGAAGGTCGCGCCCGCCCGCGCCTACTACAACCACAACGACTGCGCTAACGGCGTCGATTCCCCACCAGAGGGCGGCCCCAACGGCCACGCGCACTGCCAGCAGCTCCTCCTGGGCGCCAGCGAGGCGGTGCCCATCGCTCAGGGCGACCTGGTGCTCGGCCAGTGGCAGCGCCTGTTCCTGGTGGAGCTGGACCAGGGCCGCGAACGGGAGGTCGTCGTCCAACTAGTGGGCGAGTAGGTCGCCGGCGGGCCCTAGGATGGGTTGATTCTCGACCCCCGCCTGAAGGCGGGGGCATCGGATTCGCCTCTTCATGCCCCAGCCTTCAGGCTGGGGTCGCGCGTGAGCCTCGAAGCCCAAGACCCGCCAACTGGAGCCAGTAGCGGCGAGTAGCTCGCCGGCGCCCCTCAGTCCTCTGTGACCAGCACGAACTCCTCCGGCGGGGCGCCGCAGCCGGGGCAGGCCTCCGGCGGCGCGTCCTGACGCAGCCACAGCCCGCCGCAGCGCAGGCAGCGCCAGACCAGCTCTAGCGCTGCCGTCCGGTGCGTGGGATCCGGCGGCTCTCCGCCGGGTTCGCCTCTCGTTTCGGCCACGTCGCCTCCTACCTCTCCTCCTCCACCGCTTCCCTGGCCGCCGCCGAAGGCGCCTCCCCTTCGTCCACCACCCGGCCGTCCAGCATCCGCACGATGCGCTGGGCCGCCGCGGCGATCTGGAGGTCGTGGCTGACCAGCACCAGTGTCACGCCCCGCTCCTCCTGGATGCTGCGCAGCAGCTCCAGCACCATCTGGCCGGCCTTGGAGTCCAGGTTGCCCGTGGGCTCGTCCGCCAGGAGGATGGGCGGATCGTTGGCCAGCGCCCGCGCGATGGCCACCCGCTGGCGTTCGCCGCCGGAGAGCTTGGTGGGAGGCGTGCCGGCGCGATCGCCGAGGCCCACCGCCTCCAGCAGCTGCTGGGCTTTGGTCCGCCGCTGCCAGAAGGAGAGCTCGGCCTCGTACATGGGGAGCTGCACGTTGGCGGAGGCGGAGAGGGTGGGCAGCAGGTTGTGGAGCTGGAACACCAGTCCCACCTGGTGCGCCCGGTAGAGGCTCAGGTCGCGCATCTGCGCCAGGTCGACGCCGTTGACGATGATGCGGCCCGAGTCGGGCCGGTCCAGCGCGGCGATGAGGTGGAGAAGGGTGGACTTGCCGCAGCCGGACGGCCCGGTGATGGCCACGAACTCGCCCTCGCGGACTTGGAGGGTGGCGCCGTTGAGGGCGTGGATGCGCCGCTCCTCGTAGGTCTTCACCACGTCCTGGACGTCGATGACGATACGGTTTCTACTCATAGCGGATCGCCTGAATCGGCGCCAGCCGCACGGCGCGAATGGCCGGATAGAGCGCCCCCAGGAGCGCCACCGCTACCCCCACAACCAGACCGCGGAGGAAGACCTCGGGCGTGTACTGGGGATCCAGGAAGCTGCGCACCACCGGGAAGACCAGGATCAGCCGGGTGAAGAACACCGCCAGGATCGATCCTATCACGGCGCCGATGAGGCACAACAGGATCGATTCGCCCAGCACCATCGCGAGCACCCGCCGTGGCCGCCAGCCCACCGCCCGCAGGATGCCGAACTCGCGGGTGCGCTCCATGACCGACATCACCATCGTGTTCATGACGCCAATGCCGCCGATGAACACAGCCAGGAAGGAGATGGCCAGGTTGGCGGCGTCCATGAGCTGAAGGCCCTGGTCGACATCGGCGTAGTCGGACAGGGTGCGCAGGGTGGCCAGCTCCGGGTGGTCATCCTTGATCTGGGCAGTGAGGGCGTCCAGGTCGGTGCCCGGCTTGGCCTTGACATAGATCAGGGTTATCAGCCCCTGCTTGCGTTCGTATTCCTGCACCGTGGCCAGGGGCAGCATGCCGCCGCCGTCCTCGTAGGTGTTGCCCGTGCGGTAGGTGCCGACCACCGTGAAGGTGCGGTCCTTGAGCTCGACGGTGTCGCCTACCTTCTTGTCTAGCTGGCTGGCGGCCTCCTGGCCCAGAAGGATCTCGTTGGGAGCGTCGGGGGCCAAGTGGCGCCCGGCCAGCAGCGGCACCTGAAAGTACTCGAGGTCGCTGGGGTCGAGGCCCAGCTGGATGAAGTACGGGTTGGACCCCAGACGCGATACCGCCAGGAGGACGCCGGTGGCGTGCTCCACGCCGTCGTAGGCGGCGACGGCCTGGAGCTGCTCCTCGGTCACGGTGCTGTAGGTGATGTCGGCGGAACCTGACTGGGCGATAGCGAAGTCGGAGCCGCCCGCCTTCAGGATGTCCTGGGCCGTGGCCCTAAGGCTATCGGTGACCACCCCCAGGGCGATGACGGTGGTGATGCCCAGGCTGATTCCGAACGCCGTCAGCAGGGTACGGACGCGCTGGCGCAGCAGGTTGCGGAATATGAGCATGAAGAACGGCATGGCGCACCCCTCGCATCAGCTGACCTCATTCGAACAACACCGCCAGGGCTAAGTATAGCGGGTAGCCTCGCTCAAAGTGTCTCCATTTGCGGATTCGTGCGCCACCCCATCCCCAGATTCTTCGTCCGCCAGAGGCGGACGAAGAATGACAGGAGGAGCCGTCTATAATCGTTCTTCTTCCGCCCGGAACCGGTGGTAGGCGATGGCCTTGGCCAGGGCGTTGGCCCCCTGCTGAAAGCTGCCGAAGGTGGCGATGCCCCGCGCCAGGAACTTGCCGCGTATCTCGGCGATCTTTTTCTCCTGGTTGCCGGCCTGGAGGATCAGCAGGAACGACTTCCGGGAGCGCTCCTTGTGTTCCGAAAGGAGGCTGATCAGGCTCTCCAGCAGGCTGGAGTGCAGGACCCCGCGCCGCGCCAGGTAGGCCACGGCGGTCTCGATGGCGATGGCGTCGACGTTGGGGTCTTCCTCCAGGATGTCGAGCATGCGCTGGAGGTTGTCCAGGCGGAAGCCCATGGCCAGCGTCCCGCCGGCGTCCAGCGGGTTGCGGTAGCTGCCGCCGATGATGTTGAAGAACGACTCCAGCTTCTCGTACGAGGCGGCGGAGAGCAGTGGCACCTCCAGGCCCGCCTGCTCGAAGGCGTCGGCGATGACCACCGACTGGCCGCCGGTCATGGCGATGAGGCCCACTCGCTTGCCGGTGCCCGGCCTCACGTAGACGAGGCCCTGCACCACGTCCACCATCTCCTCCAGGCTGTCCACGCAGAGGGCGCCGGCCTGGCGCATGGCCGCGTCCCAGATGCGGCCCTCGGAGGCCAGGGCCGCCGTATGGGAGAAGATGGCGCGGGCGCCGGCCTCGGTCTGGCCGCCCTTCCAGACCACCACCGGCTTGCGGCGGCAGGCGCGGCGCAGGGACGCGAACAGGCGGCGGCCGTCCTTCGGCCCTTCGATGTACATGCCGATGACCTGCGTCTCCGAGTCGTCCGTCAGGTAGTCCAGGTAGTCGGGGGCGTCCAGCACCTCGGCGTTGCCGTAGCTCACCGCCTTGCTACAGCGGACGCCGTGCACGGAGCCCAGGAGACTGAAGTTGATGCAGTGAGTGCCGCTCTGGGAGATGAAGCCCACGTTGCCCGCCTCGCCCGCCGGCTGCTCGGGGCTCTGGCGCAGGCCCAGGCGCGGGTTGTAGACGCCCATGCAGTTGGGCCCGATGAGCAACAGACCGTTCTCGCGCGCCAGATCGCCCAGCTCCCGCTGGAGGCGGACGCCCTCCTCCTGCTCCGTCTCGGCGAAGCCGGAGGTGAACAGAGAGACCGCCGTCACGCCCTTGCGCGCGCAGTCCTCGACGATGCGCGGGCTGATGTCGCGGCGCACGGCGCAGACGACGTAGTCCAGCTCATCGGGAATGTCGAGCAGGCTGGGGTAGTTGGGGACGTTCAGGGCCTCGATGCCGGGGATCTCATCCTTGCTGATCTGGACGGAGTAGACCTTGCCCTGGAAGGTGCTCATGGCGTTGAGCCACAGGTAGCCCAGCGCCCGCTTATCGCCCACCACGGCCACCGTGCGGGGGTTGAAGGTGCGCTCCAGCTTTTCGTGCAGGTCGGTCACGGGGCCGGCGCCCCTAGGAGAGGACAATGCGGGCGTCCACGGCCAGGGCGCCGTCCTTGTAGGCGAACACGGGGTTCAGGTCCAGCTCCGCGATCTCCGGGTGCTCCTCCACGAAGGCCGAGAGGCGGAGGAGCATGCTTTCCAGGGCGGCCAGGTCGGCGGGCGGCTGCCCGCGCACGCCCTCGAGCACGGGGAAGCCCTGGATCTCGCGGATCATCTGGCGGGCGTCTCGCGGCTCCAGGGGCACGATGCGGAAGGCCACGTCCTTCAGCACCTCCACGAACACGCCGCCGAGGCCGAACATGAGCACCGGCCCGAACTGAGCGTCCTTGGTCATGCCCATGATCACCTCGACGCCGGGCGAGGCCATCTTCTGCACCGAGACGCCCTCGATCCTGGCCTTGGGCTCAGCCTTGCGGGCCGCCGCCACGATCTCGTCGAAGGCGGCGCCCACCTCCTCCTCGGAGTGCAGGTTGAGCTTGACGCCGCCGACGTCGCTCTTATGGCTTATCTCCGGCGAGAGGACTTTCAGCACCACCGGGAAGCCCATCTGCTTGGCGGCGGCGATGGCCTGGTCGCGGCCGGCGGCGAGCTGGGCGCGAGCGGTAGGGATGCCCGCCTCCTCCAGGATCTGCTTCGACTCCACCTCCGTGAGGACGGTGCGCCCCTCGTTCTTCGCCCGGTCGATA
>Ga0315275_10007318_pt1 | contig 10653 bp, 7 predicted proteins | sample YL17G03_0_MG_FD_205557 | JGI IMG/M metagenome (GOLD analysis project Ga0315275, IMG submission 205557) | Sediment microbial communities from Yellowstone Lake, YNP, Wyoming, USA - YL17G03_0 | ecosystem: Environmental > Aquatic > Freshwater > Lake > Sediment | place: USA: Wyoming | collected...
TTCGATGCGCTCGTAGCGCCACGGCGCCCGCATGCGCCGCTGCGAATCGCGCATCTGGTCTTCGGCAAGCAGATGATCGCCGCTGCTCCAGACGCCGAGCGTCGGCACGGCACACTTCTCCCAGGGACCGAACAGCACGCGGCGAAGGTTGGCGCGATACCAGTTGAGGCCGGCCGTGAGGCGACCCGGCCGCGACATGTCCTTCACACAATCCTCGATCCGCGGATGCTGCCGTCCCCAGCCACGCAGGCCCGCGTAGCCGCGTTGCGCAAGCCAGCGCTCCGCGGCCCCCGGCACCTGCCATGCGAGCGTGTAGAGGCCCTTGAGCCTCTGCTCGAGCCCCGCCACGGCGTACTGGCGTGGATGCCCGACCGAGAGCGCAACTTGCGAGCGAACGAGCTGCGGATGTTCCAGCGCAAGGCACCAGCCCGCGACGGCGCCCCAGTCGTGGCCGATTACGCGTACCGGTGCATCGCCCGCGAGCCGGGCGATCAGCACGCGCAGGTCGGCAACTATGTGTCCCAGCGCGTAGTCGCCGACGGACGCCGGTGCATCCGAGCGACCGAAACCCCGCAGGTCCGGCGCGATGACACGAAAGCCCGCTGCAACGAGCAATGGCGTGACGTCGTGCCAGAGTTCGCATGAATCCGGAAAGCCGTGCAGCAGCAGCACGACGGGGCCGGTTCCCGCCTGTCGTACGTGGAGGACTACGCCGCTGGCGGACAATCGGGCATGGGTTGGCCGCGACATCACTGCCTCCGGGCGCGCAACGGGTTGCGCCGTGAGACTGAGCTTACCTCACCCCGAACAGGGTTGTGCCCGTGTGGCCTTTCTACCGGTGGCGTGGCAGGGCATGATCCCTGTAATTCCGACGTCGTTCGGCTGGTAAGGGTTCCTGGATGAACTTCCGTAAGCCATTGTTCGCCATCGCGCTCGCACCGAAGATGATGCCGTACTGCCAGGTGGCGGGTGCACGCCCGACGTATCCGGTGCGCATGGGACCGGCGGGCGTGTGACCCGCCTGCCATGAGCAAGGGACCGTTCCCGCCCCCGATTGCGGCGGTCCGGCCGCACAAGGTCCCTTCGCCGCACGGCGTCCGGGTCGACGACTACTACTGGCTGCGCGACGACACGCGCACGTCGCCCGAGGTGCTTGAGCACCTGCGCGCCGAGAATGCGTATCGCGAGGCGATGACCGGGTCGTTGCGGCCGCTCGAAGCCGAGTTGTACGGGGAAATCGTCGGGCGTATCCGCCAGGACGATGCGAGCGTGCCGTACCGCGACAACGGCTACTGGTATCTGCATCGCTACGACACCGGCGACGAATATCCAGTCTACTTGCGCCGCGCCGGCAGCGCCGAGGGCCCCGAGCAAGTCCTGCTCGACCTGCGCGAGAACGCGCGCGGGTTCGATTACTACGATGTCGGCTCGATCGAGGTCAGTCACGACAACCGCCTGCTCGCGTTCACCGAGGACGCCGTCGGCCGTCGCCAGTACACGCTGCGTTTCAAGTCGATAGCGACCGGTGAACTGCTGCCGGACGTGGTTCCGAACGTCGAAGAAGGCATCGTCTGGGCCGCGGACAACCGCCGCGTGCTGTACGTCGAAAAGGATCCGGTCACGCTGCTGGGATTGCGCGTGCGCGTGCACGAACTCGGCACCGATCCCGCGCACGACCCGGTCGTGCACGAGGAGGAAGACGAGGCGTTCTATACGTCCGTCGGCCTGACCAAGGACCGGCGGTACCTGCTGATCGATTCGAGCAGCACCGTCACGACCGAAGTCCGCTACGCGCCGCTCGAAGATCCGGCGCTGGCCTTCAAGGTGTTCCTGCCGCGCAGCCGCGGGCACGAGTATTCGGTGGACCACGTCGGCGAACGCTGGGTGATCCGCAGCAACTGGCAGGCGGTGAACTTCCGCCTGCTCGAGGCCTCGGCGGAGGACGTGGGACAGCGCGCGCGCTGGCGCGAACTCGTTGCGCACCGGGACGACGTGCTGGTGGCGGGCTTCGACGTGTTCGACAATTTTCTCGCGATCGAGGAGCGAGTCGAGGGCCTGCGCAAGATCCGCGTCCGGCCGTGGCATGGCGGGCGCGAATTCCACATCGACTCGGACGAGCCCGCGTACCGCATGGCGCTCGACGCGAACGAGGACGTGGACAGCGTGGTCTTGCGCTACACCTACACGTCGCTCACGACGCCGCGCACCACGTACGACTACGACACGCGCACGGGCGAGCGGGTGCTGTTGAAGCGTGAGCCGGTGCTGGGCGACTTTGATCCGTCGCGGTACGGGACCGAATACCTGTGGGTGCCGGCGCGGGACGGTGAGCGCGTGCCCGTCGCGATCGTCTATCGCCGCAGCCTGTTCCGGCGCGACGGCAGTGCGCCGCTGCTGCAGTACGGCTACGGTGCCTACGGAATTTCCTCGGATCCCGTGTTCTCGTCAAGCGTGCTGTCTTTGCTCGACCGCGGCTTCGTCTACGCGATTGCGCAGGTCCGGGGAGGGCAGGAGCGTGGCCGCCGGTGGTACGAGGCGGGCCGGCTGCTCGAAAAGAAGCATTCGTTCGAGGATTTCATCGACGCAACGCGTTGGCTGGTGGTCGAAGGGTACGCGGATGCAAGGCGAGTCTTCGCGCGCGGCGGCAGCGCCGGCGGCCTGCTCGTCGCTGCGGTTGCCAACATGGCGCCCGAGCTGTATCGCGGCATCGTCGCGCACGTGCCGTTCGTCGACATCGTGACCACCATGCTCGACGAGAGCATCCCGCTGACGACGAACGAGTACGACGAATGGGGCGACCCGAACGCACGCGCGTTCCACGACTGCATGCTGGGCTATTCGCCGTACGACAACGTCACTGCGCAGGCGTATCCGGCTCTGTACGTCACGACGGGTCTCTGGGACAGCCAGGTGCAGTACTACGAGCCCGCGAAGTGGATCGCGAAACTGCGGCGTCTCAAGACCGACGACCGATTGCTGGTGATGCGCGTCAACATGGACGCGGGCCACGGCGGCAAGTCGGGCCGGTTCGAGCACCTGCACGAGGTGGCCGAGGAGTACGCTTTCATCCTCGATCAGGCACAGCCTGGCCGGAAATAGGGGACGCTCACCTATTTCCTATTTCCGACTATCCCCCATCTCCCAACCTCTATCCCCTGGCGCCTACTTGGCGCCCGCAGCCGGCGGCGGCACCGGGAAGCCACGCTTGCGCATCAGCGCCGCGATGCCGGGATCGCGTCCGCGGAACTGGCGGTAGGCAATCGCCGGGTCGATCGTGTTGCCCACCGCGAAGACGTTGTCGCGCAGCCGCTTGGCCACTGCCTTGTCCCACGGGCCGCCTGCCTCCGTGAACGCATCCCAGGCGTCCGCCGTGATCGTGTCCGACCACAGGTAGCTGTAATAGCCGGCCGAGTACCCGTCGCCGGAGAACACGTGGTTAAACTGCGGCGTGCGGTGCCGCATCACGATCTCGGCGGGCATGCCGAGCTCCGTCAGCGTCTCGCGCTCGAATTTGTCTGGGTCGATCTTCTGGGAACCGGCGAGGTGCAGCTTCATGTCGACCAGCGCACTCGACAGGTACTCGACCGTCTTGAAGCCCTGGTTGAACTTGCTCGCCGCCTCGATCTTCGCCACCAGCTCGCGCGGGATCGGCTTGCCGGTCTGGTAATGCAGCGCGTAGCGGTCGAGGATCTCCGGCGTCGACAGCCAGTGCTCCAGCAGTTGCGAGGGGAATTCGACGTAGTCACGCGGGACCGCGGTGCCCGCAACCGACGGATAATTCACGTTCGAGCTCAGGCCGTGCAGCGCATGGCCGAATTCGTGGAACAGCGTGGTCGCGTCTTCCCAGCTCACCAGGACGGGTTCGCCGGGCTTGCCCTTAACGAAGTTCGAGTTGTTCGAGACGATCGTCTTGATGTCGCCGTCGAACCTTTCCTGCGTGCGGTACGCATTCATCCATGCGCCCGAGCGCTTGCCCTTGCGCGCATACGGGTCGAAGTACCACAGGCCGATCAGCTCACCCTTCGGGTTCGTGACTTCCCAGACGCGCACGTCAGGGTGGTACACGGGCACCTTGGCTGCGTCGACCGGCTTGAAACTGAAGCCGAACAGCTCCTTCGCCATGTGGAACATGCCTTCGCGCAGGTTCTCGAGCTGCATGTACGGGGTAACCTGGGTCTCGTCCAGGTCGTACTTCGCCTTGCGCACTTTTTCGGCGTAGTAACGGTAGTCCCACGGCTCGATCCTGATGCCGGCCTTTTCATCGTCGGCGATCTTCTGCATGTCCGCGACTTCTTCGTGGACCCGCGCGACGGCCGGTGTCCAGACCGCTTCCATGAGCTCCATGGCGCGTTCGGGCGTCTTCGCCATCGTGTTCTGCAGGCGCCAGTGCGCGTGGGTCGGGAAGCCGAGCAACTGCGCACGTTCGGCGCGCAGCTGCAGGATCTGCGTGATGTTGGCGTTGTTGTCGGTCGCGCCGCCGTTGTCGCCGCGATTGACGAACATGCGCCAGGCCTGCTCGCGCAGCGCGCGGTTGTCGGAGTACGTCAGGAACGGCTCGATGCTCGAGCGCGTGTTGGCGATCGCCCACTTGCCCTTCTGGCCGCGGCCCTCGGCGCCCTGCGCCATGCCGTCGCGAACCCCTTGCGGCAGGCCGGCGAGGTCGGATTCCTGGTCGATGTAGATCACGCCCTCGTTCTCGTCCTTGAGGACGTTCTGGCCGAAAGCCGTGAACCGCTTGGCGAGTTCCTGGTTGATCTCGGCCGTGCGCTTCTTGCCCGCGGCGTCCAGCTTGGCGCCGGCCCGTACGAAGTTCGTGTAATAGACCCAGGTCAGGCGCTGCTGCTCGGGGGTGAGACCCGCAGTCTCGCGCGTGTCATAGACCTTCGCGATGCGCTCGAACAGCTGCTGGTTCTGCGTGATCTTGTCGCCGAACTCGGCCAGCTTCGGCGCCATCTCACGCTCGACGGCCTGCACGGCGTCGTCGTTGAGCGTTGAACTGTAGACCCCGTAGACCGTGGTGACGCGATCGAGTGTGCGGCCGGTGCGCTCCATCGCCGCGATCGTGTTCTCGAACGTCGGCGCGGCCGGATCGCTCGCGATGCGGTCGATCTCGGCCAGTTGCTGCGTCATGGCCGCCTCGAGGGCAGGCTGCAGGTCCGCGACCTTGACCTTGTCGAAGGGCGGAATGCCGCCGTACGGCCCCGTCCACGGGGCAAGCAGTACGTTGGCAGGAGCGGTGGACGCAGCAGTGGATTTCATGTCGGCAGCGTCAATCGCGGCAACGGTCAGCAGCGCGCAGGCGCCAGCAGTGGCCAGCAGGGTCTTCATGGACGGGTCGGTCCTCGGGTGGGATCGTGCCGTTGGCACGGAGGCGCCAAGGGTACCCGACCCGGCCTGCAGTCCCAACCCGTGTTGACCGCGTTCCACCGCGCAAACCGCACCGTTCAGCGCGCCGACGGACCGGTGGGCGGTGTCGCGGGCAAGCCGAAATACGCACGCAGCACGCGGTGCTGGAATACGCACGCTGCGAGAGCCGTGAACACGGTGACGGTCCCCAGGATCCCGGCCAGCCGCAGGTAGGGTTCATCGTGACGCAGGCGCAGTTGCGCGAGACCCACGGTGGTCAGGACCCACTCGATCACCGCGACGGCGAGGACGACCTGCAGCGTCCTTGCGGCCCAGGGCCGTCGTACGGCCAGCAGGCCGACCAGCAGGACCGCGAGCGCCGCCAACGGCATCGCGCCCGCGTGGAAGAGATGTGCGGCAAGCAGGAGCAGGGCGACCGCCGGCAGCACGAGCAGGACGGCGCGATGCACGCAGCGGGCCTCAGGCCTTTTCCCAGAGCAGATCGGACTGCTGCCGGATTGCGGTGTCCAGCATGTCGAGCAGCGGAACGGCGCGCAGGCGGAGCTTGATGGACCGCTCGCGCGGTTCGTCGTCTTCGTCCTCGGTGCGACCGGGTTTGGCGGCCGGCGGAGCCGGCGACAACTCGTCGCCATGCAGTTCGAGCCCGGCCCGCAGCCTGGCTGCGAAGCCGGGAAGGTCGGCTGCGAGGACGGCGCTCGGCACGGTGCCGGAATGTCCCCCGAGCCGCACCAGCCTGACGGCCGGTTCACCCTGCATCAGCAGTTGCCCGCAGCGGGTCGAGAACTTGACGAGCATTTTTTACCCCAATCGTCGCCGTATTCTACTGGCACGCCACGCGGCGGGTCTCTGCGTAATCACGCAACCCGGGCCATCATCGGATAGAGGTAAAATTCAACCACGACGAGCGCAACCGCTGCTCCGATGACCGCCTGCGATTGCTGTCACAGGTGAATCTGCTGGTTGATCTGCCGCCCGCGAGGTAGATTTTCACTCATGGAACCGCCCGTACCCGCCAAAGTCCTCGTCTCGCTTGCCCTGGCGATTGCGCTGACTGCTGTTCCAGCGCTGGCGGCCGCTCCGGCGCCGGCGGCGTCAAGTTCGCCTCCGCGCACGATGAGCGAAGTCCTGGCGGCGACTACGCCCGCCGACTGGCGCCCCCTCGATCCTGAAAACACGCTGTACCTGCAACTGCCGCAGGGCCGGGTGGTGATCGAACTCGCACCCGCCTTTGCACCGCAACACGCGGACAATCTGCGTCAGCTCGCGCGCGGGAAATACTTCGACGGCCTCGCAATCGTCCGCTCCCAGGAGAATTTCGTCGTGCAGTGGGGCGACCCGGACGGCAAGCGCAGCCTGGGTGCAGCCCGCGGCAAACTGCCACCCGAGTTCACGGTCAAGGTAACGCCTGCGCTGCCCTTCGAGCCTTTGCCGGACCGCGACGGTTACGCGCCCGAGGTCGGCTTCAGCCAGGGGTTCCCCGCCGGTCGCGACCCTGCCAAGGGCGAAGCGTGGCTGGCCCATTGTTACGCGATGGTGGGTGCCGGTCGCGGCAACGAAGCCGACAGCGGCAGCGGCGCAGAACTGTACGTGGTCACGGGCCACGCTCCGCGCCAGCTCGACCGCAACATTGCGCTGGTGGGGCGCGTGGTGAAGGGCATGGAACTGCTGGCGACGCAGCCGCGCGGATCCGGCCCGATGGGTTTCTACGAAAAGGCCGAACAGCACGTGCCGATCACGAGTGTTCGTGTCGCGGCGGACGTGCCGGCGGCGGAGCGCGAGAACCTCGAAATCCTGCGTACCGACACCGAGCGCTTTCGCCAACTGGTCGAGGCGCGGCGCAACCGTCGCGACGACTGGTACCTCGTGCCGGCCGGCTACATCGATCTCTGCAACGTACCGATCGTCGCGCGGCCCCGACCTTAGCCGTCCCGACGATTGTCAGCTTCGGGAGAAGCATTCATGGAACGAATCTGGCTCAAGCATTATCCGCCCGGCGTCCCGCACGACGTCGACCTCTCGCAGTACTCCTCGCTGGTCGACCTGATCGACCACGGTTTCCGCGAGCACGCGTCGCGCAACGCATACGCCTACATGGACCGGTTTTTCACCTTCGGTGAAATCGACCGTTACTCCGCGGCTTTCGCCTCCTGGTTGCAGTCGCAGGGCCTCGCCAGGGGCGCTCGGGTCGCGATCATGATGCCGAACGTGGTGCAGTACCCGATCGCACTGGCGGGTGTGCTGCGCGCCGGTTATGTCGTCGTCAACGTCAATCCGCTGTACACGCCGCGCGAACTGGAACATCAGCTCAAGGACTCCGGTGCCGAAGCGATCGTGATCCTCGAGAATTTCGCTGCCACGCTGCAGCAGGTGATCGCGCGCACGGCGATCAAGCAAGTCATCGTAGCGTCTCTTGGCGAAATGCTCGGGTTCCCAAAGAGCGCGATCGTCAATTTCGCGGTGCGCCGTCTGAAGAAGATGGTGCCCGGGTATTCGCTGCCGGGGCACGTCAAGTTCACCGAGACGCTCGATGCGGGCGCGCGCCGCAAGCTCGAGCCCGTCACCGTCACGCAGCGGGACATCGCATTCCTGCAATACACGGGCGGGACCACCGGTGTGTCGAAAGGGGCAGCCCTCACGCACGGCAACCTCGTCGCCAACGTGCTGCAGATGGAAGCCTGGATCGTGCCCGCGCTGCAGGACACTTCGCGCGGACCGGTGCCTGGCCAGTTCGTCTACATCTGCGCGCTGCCGCTGTATCACGTGTTCGCGCTGGTCGTGAACTGCCTCTTCGGCATGCGCATCGGCACGCTCAACGTGCTGGTCACCAATCCGCGGGACATCGCAGGCTTCGTCAAAGAGCTCGGCAAGTACAAGTTCAACGTGCTGCCGGGCGTCAACACGCTTTACAACGCGCTGCTCGAGAGCGAGGACTTCCGCAAGCTCGATTTTTCGAGCCTGCGTGTCGCGAACGGCGGCGGCATGGCGGTGCAGAAAGCGACGAGCGAGAGGTGGCTGGCGCTCACCGGCGTGCCGATCATCGAAGGCTATGGCCTCTCGGAGACGTCGCCGGTCGCAACCTGCAATCCGATCCTGAACCGTGACTACAACGGCACGATCGGCCTGCCGTTCCCAAACACGGAGATCCAGATTCTCGACGATGCAGGTCAACCCGTGCCGCTCGGCCAGCCGGGCGAGATCGCGATTCGCGGTCCGCAGGTGATGGCGGGTTACTGGAACCGCCCGGACGAGACCGCAAAGGTCATGACCCCCGACGGGTTCTTCAAGTCGGGCGACATCGGCATCATGGACGAGCGCGGTTACATCAAGATCGTGGACCGCAAGAAGGACATGATCCTGGTGTCGGGCTTCAATGTGTACCCGAACGAAATCGAGCAGGTGATTACGACGCATCCCGGCGTCGTGGAATGCGCTGCCATCGGCGTGCCCGATGAGCGGTCCGGCGAGGCCGTCAAGGTGTTCGTCGTGCGCAAGGATCCTGCGCTCACCGTCGAGCAGCTCATGGAGTTCTGCAAGGAGAACTTCACGGGCTACAAGAAGCCGAAATACATCGAGTTCCGCGACGAGCTGCCGAAGAGCAATGTCGGCAAGATTCTGCGGCGCGAGCTCAGGGACGAAGCGGTCGCGGCTGCTCAGGCGCGCAGCGCCTGAGCAAGGGGTTAGGGGATAGGGGTTAGGGGTTAGGCGGAACGAAGTAGCAGAGGTCGAATCAGCTCTCAGAGTCGCAGCGAGGACTCGGCAACGTGCTGAACCGCTAGTCGACCGGCTCGGACGAGAAGTCGGCGACCTCGCCCTTGTCGTCGTCGCGCCTGAACTTTGAGACCATCCCGTCACGGCCACACGATCCGCCATGCCTAAGCCGCTGACCCAGGTCCTGCTCGCAGCCGCATTGTTTGGCGGGCTCGGCTACGCCTGGTTCTGCGTTCCGTTCCACGTCGACATGGCGCCGGCCGACAACGTCGCTACGCCGGTTGTCCCGCTCGACCCGGCAAGCCCGTGGCCGAAATTCCGCGCCAATGCCCTGCAGAACGGTCGCATCGCGCTGCAGCCCGTGATCGATCCTGCGGCCCGGCCCTGGTCTTTCCAGACCGGCAAAGGTGTTTTCAGTTCGCCGGTCATCGACAAGGATGGCACCGTGTACGTCGGCTCGGCGGACCAGAACTTCTACGCCATCGACCGTTTCGGCAAAGAGAAGTGGCACATCCAGACGGCCGGGATCGTCGACTCCTCGGCATTGCTCGACAGCAAGGGACGCGTGTATTTCGGGTCCGGCGACGGGCGCGTCTACGCGGCCAACCGGGCCGATGGCAAGTTGCTTTGGACGTTCAGTGCCCAGACGATCGAGGACGTGAAGCGGGAATTCGGCATTCAGCCGCACAACGTCAACTGGTTCGAAGGCAATATCGGGCTGCTGCCCGACGGCACGCTGCTGGCTCCGAACGATAACTACGTCGTTTACGGCATCGACCGCGACACTGGAAAACGCAGGACGCAGTACCTGTCGAACGAAATGGTCTGGTCGCTGCCCGCGGTAAATGCAGCAACCGGCCGGCTGTTTTTCGGCAGCACGAATTTCGCGCTGCGCACCGTCTTCTCTTACGACATCGGCAGCGGCGCACGCGTGTGGGTGCGTGGCGGGCTGGGTTCGGTGGCGGCCACCGGCCTGCTGACTTCCAGCAAGGCCAATGGTGGCGTGGTGGTGGGTGGCTTCGACGGCTATCTGCGCGCCTATAAACAAAGTGGCGGCCAGCAAATCTGGGCGGCCGGGCTGCGTGATCACATCTATGCCAGCCCGGCGCAGTTGTCGAACGGACTGCTGATCCAGCCGGCTGCCGATGGCACCGTGTACGCCATCGACCCGAAGGACGGCCACATCGTCTGGTCCTTCGACACGCTCGAACCCATCCGCTCGTCGCCCGCCGTCGATGGCAACGACGTGATCTACGTCGGTTCCGGCGAAGGTCGGCTCTATGCCATCAACCCCGACGGCACGCTGCGCTGGGCGCACCAGCTGATCGACGATGAGCGCAACGATCTGAATTCCTCTCCGGCACTCGGCAACGAGGGCATCGTCATCGGCGGGGAGAATGGCGGCGTGTTCTTTACGCCCTACGACTACTGCCTGAGTGAATCCGGCAGGAGAGACCCGAAGTGCGTGCAGGGGCCGAATGAGGGGCTGCCTGACGACGGGTCGTACCTGTTACCCACCAGCGTGTTCGGCAGACTGACGCTCGCCGCGCCGGACAGCATCGATGCCAACCAGCCGCT
>Ga0315275_10007319_pt1 | contig 10653 bp, 10 predicted proteins | sample YL17G03_0_MG_FD_205557 | JGI IMG/M metagenome (GOLD analysis project Ga0315275, IMG submission 205557) | Sediment microbial communities from Yellowstone Lake, YNP, Wyoming, USA - YL17G03_0 | ecosystem: Environmental > Aquatic > Freshwater > Lake > Sediment | place: USA: Wyoming | collected...
TTCTTCATCGGTCAATACAATCGGACAAGCGACGCGCATCGGCTTCACCTCCAGCGGAAGACTATAGCCGCCGAGGCGAACATAAGCAATGTTGATTCTGAAGCACTACACTAGCGCGCCGGCGCGCTCGGGCTGGATAGGTGGTACCCCCAAGGGGATTCGAACGCCCTGTCTCCGGGTTGAGGCCCGGTATCCTAGGCCACTGGACGATGGGGGCGAGGTGGGCATGCATGGCCACTCAAAGGCAAAGCGTGGCCATGCCATCCGACGGTCGCGGCCACTCCGCCCGAGCCAACGGGCGGCCCTAAAATCCCTTTTCGTCGCCGATCTTCCTGGATTCCTCGGCTTCCTGCTTGGCCGACGGGACCGTCGGCGGCGCCTCGCCCTTTTCCAACTGGCGGACGCGCTCGGCGATCTCGGCCAGGATCTCCTTGGCCAGGCCGGCGTCGTATCCGACGTCCACCCAGACCTGCTCGCCGCGCTTCGGACCGGCCTGATCGCCGAACGGCCGCGAACCCGGAACGTCCGCGACGTGCTGCTCGTAACCGCCCGATCGAGCGACGGCGATGGCGGCCTCGGTCGCCTCGCGCTGGAGTTGGACGGCGCACCGGCCGACGACGGTCGAGCCGCTGTTCTCCAACTCGAAGAAGACCGTCCGCTGCCAGCGCCCGCCGGCCCCGCGGATGTCGGCCAGCGTTCCTTCGCGTTTGCGATGGAAGACCTGCGGCCGCGTCTCGATGGTCCCGCTGGTCCACTTGGACTCGGCGACCTCGAAGTGCTGCTTCAGCACCGCCTCGGCGGCCTCGAAGGCACGGATCGAGTCGCGGGTCCCGAGGTCCGCCGCCTGCCAGGCGCGGTCGGCCCCCGCCGTGCACCCGCCCGCCAGGACCAGCACGCCGCTCAAAAGGATCACGCATTTAGTAGGGCTCATAAACATAGAATATACGGAAATGCCGGCGGCCAGTCAACGCCATTTCGGTTGCCCGCGGCGGCGGATTTCTCTACAATCCACCTGCGTCTTGGCGGGGGGCATGCCAACCCTCGCCGCGGAGGCGATTGAAAATGGGCAAGCAGCGCGTGGCGGTCTATCCGGGCGTCTTCGATCCTGTGACGCTCGGCCACCTGGACATCATCCGGCGCGGGGCGGCCCTGTTCGACCGCCTCATCGTCGCCGTGGCCAATAACCCCGCGAAGCAGCCGCTCTTTACCATCGAGGAGCGCGTCGCGATGGTCCGCCAGGCCGTCAAGGACATCCCCGGCGTCGTCGTGGACGCCTACGAGGGCCTGACCGTTGAGTACGTCCGCGGCCACGGGGCGTCGGTCATCCTGAGGGGCCTCAGGCAACACTCGGACTTTGAGCACGAGTACCAGTTGGCCTTGACGAACCGGACGATCGCGGGCATTGAGACGGTGTTCGTGATGGCCGACGAGAAGGTGGCTTACATTTCGTCGCACCTGGTGCGCGAGGTCGCGCGCCTGGGCGGCGACGTTTCGCGGTTCGTGCCGCCGGGGGTCGTCAAGGCCCTCCACAAGCGGATGGCCGGGAAGTAGCGCGCGGCTGAGAGAATCGTTCAGGACTCGCTACAGGAGGTCGCCCATGCAGAAGAATGCCATCCGGAACGCCGTGCTGTTTCTGCTCGTTGCCGCGGCTGGGGCGGCCGGCGCCATTGCAGCGGCCCCGGTGCCGGCCTTCGATGCAACAGGCGAAGTCGTCAACGGTCTGCGTCTGGACCTGTCGGCTGTCGCGCGCCCCGACGGCCAGCCGAAACTCCGGATCCAGATCACCAATGCCGGCGACGCCCCGCTCGACCTGCCCGACCGAGCGCCGTTGTTCCTGGAGGTGGCGGGGGCCGACGGGCGCTGGCAATCCTACCAACACCCCGCCTGGAGAAGCGACAAGTTGGGCAAGGCCATTCGATTCGAGCGGGGTCACAGCGAGTCGGAATCCGAGGCGGTCTCGGCCTTTGCCGCACTCGCACCCGGCCAGTACAAGGTGCGGGTCGGCATGAGCCTCGATGCCGGTATGCTGAGCGGATACGCCGAGAAGAACCTGTGGACGGGCATCGTTCGATCCAACATCGTTACGATAACGATCCCGGGCAAGTAATCCTCGGCCACTAAACCAAACGAAGGTTAAGAGAGGCTATTCCTGCCACCCGCGCGCTGGCGTTCGCGGCTAGTGTTATCGTTTGCGCTTGGCCTTTCGCTCCGAGTTCCGAGTTCCGCGTTCCGCGTTTGCATCACGCCGGCCCGAAGCCGCGCTCGGCGATCTGGACGGCCAACAGGAGCGCGCGGGCCTTACTCAGGGTCTCTTCGTACTCGCGCTCGGGGACGCTATCGGCCACGAGGCCCGCCCCCGCCTGAACGTCGAGGTGTCCGCCCGAAAGGACCATCGTCCGAAGGGCGATGCAGGTGTCCATGTTGCCTGCGTAATCAATGTATCCGACGGCGCCGGCATAGGGCCCGCGCTTCGTCGGCTCTAACTCGTCAATAATCTCCATCGCGCGGACCTTCGGCGCGCCCGAGACCGTCCCGGCGGGGACGCTGACGCGGAGGGCGTCGAGGGCCGTCAGGCCCGGTTGCAATTCCCCCGTCACGTTCGAGACGATGTGCATGACGTGGCTGTAGCGTTCGACGTGCATCACGTCCGAAAGTTCCACCGAGCCGTAGCGGGCGACGCGGCCGACGTCGTTCCGCGCGAGGTCCACGAGCATGACGTGCTCGGCCCGTTCCTTGGGATCGGCGAGGAGTTCCTCTTCGAGGCGCTTATCCTCCTCGGGCGTGGCGCCTCGCGGCCGGGTGCCGGCCAGGGGGCGGCTCGTGATCCGCCCATTTTCGACGCGGACCATGATCTCGGGGCTGGACCCCAGGAGCGTGGCGTCGTGCGTCTTCAAGAAGAACATGAATGGAGATGGATTGATCACTCGAAGGGCGCGGTAAATGTCCATCGGGTCCGCCCCGGAGCCGACCCGGAGGCGCTGCGAGAGGACCACCTGGAAGATGTCGCCCGCCCGGATGTATTCCTTCGAGGCCTCGACGGCCCGAAGGAAATCCTCGCGCCGGAAGTTCGATTCGAACGGAAGGCGGACCGGTTCGCTCCGGACCATGTCCTCGACCTTCAGGGGCGCCGGCCGCCGCAACCGGTCGCAGACGGCGTCTATCCGCCCGCACGCCTCGTCGTAGGCGGCGCCGGCATCAGCGCCGTCCGCTAGAATCGCGTTCGAGACCACCTGGACGGTCTTCAGCACATGGTCGAAGATGACCATCGTGTCGTAGAACCCGAAGACCATGTCCGGCAGGCCGCGGTCGTCTTTCGGGCACCGGGGCAGGTTCTCGTAATGGCGGATTATGTCGTAGCCGACGTATCCGACGGCCCCGCCGGCGAATCGCGGCAAACTGCCGTGATGGACCGCCTTGTGAGCCGCCAGGAGTTCTGCGAGTTTCGCCAGCGGGTCGGCGCACTCGAGCATCTCGGTCTTATCGGCCCCGATGATCTCAAAGCGGTTGCCGAACGTGCGGACCGTCTTTCGCGGCCGGACGCCCAGGAAGGTGTACCGCGCGACGCGCTCCAGGCCGACGACGCTCTCGAGGAGAAATCCCTGCTCTCCCTCCGCGAGGAGTTTGCGGAACGCCAGGACCGGCGTCAGGTGGTCCGCCAGTAGCGTGCGATAGACGGGGATCGTGTTGCCCTGCCGCGCGAGGGTCAGGAACTCCTGTTTCGACGGTTCGTACATGAAGCGCTCCTGCACTGAATGTCAGCCGGGAAGTATATCAGGCAGCAGGCTGTGCGTCATGCCCTTATCGCGGGGTTCCGGTCCGATCTGTCAGTTCGGAGCCTTGGCCGGCTCTTCGCCCGAGGGGCGGAAGACCCCGACCGGGTTGCCCGTGTACACCGTCCCATCCGATTTCACGGCGTGCGACCAACACGTCGCCGGCTTGGAAACCGCCGCCACGAACTTGCCCTTTTCCACGTCAAACAGTTTTGGCCCCTGCCCGTCGGAATCACTGGTCCAGATCAGGGCGTGCTCTTTGACAACGAGCGGCTTGATGTGATAGCCGAAGGCGCGGTAGAAATCCTCGCCGAGGAAGAGCCTGTAGTTCCCACCGGGCTTGAAGAGCGCCACGCCCCTCCCCCGGTCCAGCCCGTCCTCGTAGATCTTCGATGCCTGGACGTACATCCAGCCGCCCTCGGAGAGTCCCAGTGCGGGTTCCTTCAGTTCAAGATCACCGATGCGCGGCTCGCCACGCCTCGGCTCGGTGACCGCAAGGATGCGGTCCAGGCGGACCTTGATCTCCGGGTCGGTGGCCGCCTTCCGCATCTCCTCCAATGCCTTCCGGATATCAACCCCCACCGTCATCAGGCGCTGCGTCGCCTCTTCCCGCGCAGCAAACTCCTTGTGCCCCAACCGGGCCACCAGGTCGTCCAGGACCTTGCCGGCCGGTTTCTCATAGGGCACGAAGCACACGGCCTGCCACTGTTGGAACACCCAGACGCCGTCTGGCCAGGGCGCGACCTCCACAACGCCCGCTTCTCGGAACACGCCGGGCACCTCGATCGGTTTCCACAGGCCGTCGCGCCAGCGGTGCAGGATCATCCGGCCATTCACCTTCAGGTGCGCCAGGACCCCCTGCCCGTCGGCCTCGAGCACGACCACGGGATAGTTGAGTTCGCCGCGATCCAGCGGCGCCGCGTCGGTCATCGCGTGGTAGTCCGCCTTGCCGTCCGTCACACACAAGACACCGTGCGACTCAGCGATGAAGACGGTCCGGCCGACCTGGCAGTTTGCCCCGTGCTTGTACCTTAGCGAACTTTCAACACCCGTGTTGGTACAGGTTCCCACGTAGTAGTGCCCTTCTCCGTGGGCTGGATACTCCGAAAGGTCCTTCCCGTCATAGGAGAGGAGCATCTCGCCGCTGTGGGTCCTGAACCACACGCGGCCGCCGGTCTCGAACAACTGGACGCTCGCGCCGAAGAGTTGGGGGCTCGGCTTATTGAACTGGCCGCGGATGATCCGCTCGACGCCCGCCAAGTCATCCCGCGGCCCGTTATAATCGAGTTCGTACCAGACCCGCTTTCCATCCTGAACGAAGACTTTCTTGACGGCCTCCGGAAGCCACTGCCACTTGGCGTTGGTCTCCTGGATGTCGACGTGCGTCGGGAATTCCTTGGCCGCCAGCGGCAGGGGATCCGCCGCCATGATAGCAGCCGACACGGCACACGCCAGGATCGTCCTCATCGCCAGTGTATCCTTTCTTGAGGAAGGCCCTCACGGACTTTCCGTCGGCTCCGACAGGCGGGGCCGCCCGTCGGTGGGGCCAGACGGCTCCACCTCCCGGAGTGTACTCATGCCCTCGCCTCTGAGGTGTAACGCCCTCGTAACAAGTTAGATACCGGCAAGGCCTTCAGCGCTCAAACATTTTTGGGGGGAATGGGCAATTCCCTGTTTGCGCGTCTGCGGCCCCCTCGGCCTGTCGGGTGCCATCCGAGGCCTGCGGCGGGCGTCAGGTGGTCCGCCAGGAGCGTGCGATAAACCGGAATGGTGTTGCCCTGGCGCGCCAGGGTCAGGAACTCCTGTTTCGACGGTTCGTACATGAGACCACTCCTGCCGATATTCAACCGCAGCAGTATATCAGGCGGGTCAAGCGGCGTCACGCCTCCAATTGGCCAAGGTTTTGCGCGGCGGGTCTCCGCCTTCGCCGAGGCTTCGGCGGACAGGTCCGGACCCGCTACGCCCAATCGAGACATTTCCTTGCCCGCCGGGTGCTTTCGCCAGTATCATCCGGGTCGCGGCTAGGTCCGATAACCGCGGAATTGCTTCAAGGAGGCCCGTGTCCCATGCCGATAACGCTCTGGATACGACGCAAGCCGGGCTGTGAAGACCTTTCCCTGCCCCGATACATGAGCGAGGCGGCGGCGGGAATGGATGTCTGTGCAGCCGTGGACGAGCCGGTCGTCCTGGCGCCGGGCGAGGTCAAACTTATTCCGACGGGTTTATACGTTGCGGTCCCGGCGGGATACGAGGTCCAGGTCCGGCCGCGAAGCGGCCTGGCCCTGAAGCACGGCCTGGTGATTGTCAACTCGCCCGGCACGATTGACGCGGACTATCGCGGCGAAGTGGGGATCATCGTCGGGAACATCGGCCGCGAGCCGTTCACGGTGACGCGCGGCCTACGGATCGCCCAGTTGGTGGTGGCGGCGGTCGCTCGGGCCGAAGTCGAGATCGTCGCGGAACTGCCGGAGACCGGCCGCGGCGACGGCGGATTCGGACACAGCGGCACCCATTAACCCGCGGCCGTCGCGCCGGGGTCGGGCTACGCCACGGCGGAGCCGGGCTTCGCCAAGGCGGAGCCTGGGGCCGGAAGCGAGGTGGGCGTGGAGCCTGCGAGTCGCACTCGGAAGATCGCCGCCGTCATCACGTTATTCGGCGGACTGTTCCTGGCGGCCAGCGTCCTGTCGTTCGACCCGGCCGACCCGCCGAGCCACGCCGTCTGGCCGCCCCACGCGACGCCGAGCAACTGGTGCGGCACGGTCGGCGCCTACATCGGCTATTCTATCCTGTGGGCCATCGGCGACGGCGCCTATCCGATGCTCCTCTTTATCCTGTCGGGGGCGTTTCTGTGGGTGTCGCGGATCAAGGCCGAGGACAAGGTCTTCCGGGCCATCGGCGCCTCGCTTCTCGTGCTGGTGGTCTCGGTCGCCTCGGCCATGCTGACGGTCGGGGCGCGCCTGCCGGAAGGAAATGGCGGCGTCTTCGGCCTTGCGGCGTGGCAATACCTCGAGCCGCGCCTCGGGGCGCTCGGCATCAGCCTCATCATGCTCTTGCCGGCGGCGCTCGTGGGCCTGGTGCTCCTTACGGACACGTGGCTCGTGACCGTGCCGCTGGCGGTCTTCCGGTGGCTGAGGGACCGCGCGGCGGAGCCGTCGCGGCGCCTGGCGACGGCGGCGCTCGCCACGGCTACAGCCCGCCTCGGCCTCGATGGCGCGGGCGCAGCCGTAGCCGATGAGGAAGTGGACGAGGTCCCCCGCCCTATCGTCCGCAAACAGCGAAGGCCGCAGCCGGAGCCCGATGAAACAGAGGAGCCGGAACCGTCCGACTCGCGGGAGGCCGACCGGGAATCCGCCGAGGAGAAAGGCGGTCTTTCCGGCCCCTCGGAGTCCGAGCCGCCGCCTCTGCCGCGCAACGTGATCATCCGTCACAGCCGGCCTGTGCCGCCGTCGGATGATGAGGAAGAGGAAGACTTCGCGTTCACGCCCCTCGCCTCCACGCCGCGCAACCAGGAGTACCAGTTGCCGAGCACGGACCTCCTGGAGGATCCGGAGTACACGGAACCGGGCGATCAGGAAGAGCATATCCGCGAGCAAGCCGAGACGCTCACGAAGACGCTGGCGGAGTTCGACGTAGTGGCCAACGTCGTCGCCATCGAGACGGGGCCGGTCGTCACGCAGTACGAGTTGGCGCTGGCACCGGGCATCAAGGTCGGCAAAGTGATCGGCCTGTCGGACGACATCGCCATCGCGCTTAAGGCGCCGAGCGTGCGGATCGTCGCCCCCCTGCCGGGCAAGGACACGATCGGCGTCGAGGTGCCGAACACGTCGCGTCAGATCGTGCGCCTGAAGGAAATCGTGCTGGCGGCCAAGGATGCGCCGCAGCGGATGGGCCTGCCCCTGTTTCTCGGCAAGGACTCGACAGGAGATCCGCTCGTCCGGGACCTCGCCTCGATGCCGCACCTGCTGATTGCCGGCACGACGGGCAGCGGCAAGAGCGTGTGCCTGAACTCGATCATCATGTCGCTCCTGCTGGCGCGGACGCCGGACGACTTGAAACTCGTCCTCATAGACCCGAAGATGGTGGAACTGTCGGTCTTCAGCCGCCTGCCGCACCTCATGTGCCCGGTCGTCAACGACATGCGCAAGGCCGAGGCGATCCTGGAGTGGCTCGTCGAGAAGATGGACGAGCGGTACCGGATGCTGTCGGAGGCCGACGCCCGCAACATCACGGCCTACAACGCCCTGTCGCGCGAGCAGATCATCGAGCGCTTCGAGCCGGCCGGCCCCGAGGAGGAAGCCAAACTCACGTTCCACATGCCGCACATCTGCGTCATCGTGGACGAGTTGGCCGACCTGATGATGGTCGCCGCCAAGGAGGTCGAGACCCACGTGACGCGCCTCTCGCAGAAGTCGCGGGCGGTCGGCATCCACCTGGTGATGGCGACGCAGCGGCCGAGCGTGGACGTCCTGACGGGCCTCATCAAGTCGAACCTGCCGATACGAATATCGTTCCAAGTGGCCACCCGCGTGGACTCGCGGACCATCCTCGACTCGATGGGCGCCGAGAAACTCCTCGGCCAGGGCGACATGCTCCTGATGACCCCCGGCGCCAACAAGTTCATCCGGGCCCAGGGCGCCTTCGTCAGCGACACCGACATCCAGAAGGTCCTCGACTTCGTCACCGAGAAGGCCGAGCCCGCCTTCCAGCGCGAACTCATACAACTCCGCGTGGACGGCGACGACGAGGCCGGGCCGGACGAGGAAAGTCTCCTCGCCATCGGCGCCGACGACCAACTCTATAACCAGGCCATCGAAATCATCCTGGAGCACCAGCGAGGCAGCGTGAGCCTTCTTCAGCGGCGGCTGGGCATCGGCTACGGACGGGCCGCGCGCCTCATAGACCAGATGGCCGAGGACGGCATCGTCGGCCATTACAAGGGCAGCCAGGCCAGGGAAGTCCTCCTCACGCTGGAGCAGTGGCACGCCCTGCGCCAGGAGCGCCAGGCGGACGAGAACCCGAAGGACAAACGCCTCATGAAGGAAGAGGCCGACCTGGAGACGTAAGGTCGAACTACTGAAGGCGTCCCCGGGGACGCCTGTCGTACGTCGTACGCGGAGCCGCGTCCTCCCCCCTACCGCGGCTCCGCCCTTTTGCGCGGCTTTCGTGGCTGGGCCGACGGCCGCGGGCTATAATGACGACGCTCTAGAAATTCGCGGCGCCAGGAGACCAGGATGGAGATCCATCCTTTTGTGCTCGGTTCGTTCCAAGTGTCGGCCTACGTGGTCATCGCCGACGGGCGGGCCGCCGTCATTGACGCACCGGAAGGATCGGAGGCCATCATCAGGTTCTGCGACGCGCGGGGCCTCGTGCCCCATATCCTCGTCAACACACACGGCCACGGCGACCACATCTTCGCCAACGCCCTGCTCCGAAAACGGTGGCCGCAGATGGAGATTGCCATCGGAAAGGCCGACGGGCCGATGCTCGGAAGCCCCTTGAGGAACCTCTCGGCGGTCATGGGCGCGTGGACCAAAAGTCCGAAGGCCGACCGCCTCCTGGAGGACGGCGATCGCATCGAGGTCGGCTCAGCCGTCTTCGAGGTCCTGGCGACGCCAGGCCACACGCGCGGCGGAATCAGCCTCTACACGCCCGACGGGCCCGACGGGCGGCCCGTGGTCTTTACGGGCGATGCGCTCTTTGCCGGCGGCATCGGGCGGACCGACTTCCCCGGCTCAAGCCATAAGGCACTCCTGGAATCCATCCGCTCGCGGCTGCTGGCGCTCCCACCCGAGACGGTGGTCTATCCCGGCCACGGTCCGCCGACGACGGTCGGCGAAGAGGCCCGCACAAACCCGTGGCTCTGACACCCGCCCCGAGTGTTTACCTCATTTTTCTTGACGCGGGAGTTGCAACTATTGCTCTTCGCTTGGACAAAGTAACGGACAGGCGCTTCCTGACCGGCAAAATCGGCCGTTCCGGGCTGCCTTGGCCTTGCATTAGCGATGCGAAGAGCAATAATTAGTTTTGTGCCAAGATAAATCTGAACACATTAGGATGCATAACTCAAAGGAGAGGCCATGAAACCAGGTATTTCATTGATACGGTATTGGGGCGGTTTGGCCGCGTTCATGTTTGTCCCGGCAATTCTCGGCTTTCTCTCGACCGGCTGTAGTCCATCCCTATCGCTCCAGCAGTTGAAGGATAAGCTCGAAGAGATTAGAAAATCTGACGGCGTCGTCACACAGCGAGCGCTTTATGCGGCGATTGGGAAGCCGAGCAAACAACAATCGGTTGGCGAAGATGTGTACCTTTACTATTCGGTTAAAGAAGGCATGGCCCAGATTGTCGCAGCCGGTCCGGCTTGGGAAGGGAAGGTCCCGACGTATGTTCCAATAAAGGAGGCGGGTCCGACACCAGAGAGACCCGAAAACCTTGTAAAGTGGTATCTTGATCGCGGGGGAGCCAATCCGTTCTCTACAAAGGAAGAAAAGGTCGACATTTACCATGCTCGCGTAATAGTCTTGCGCGATGGAAAGGCCTTTGAGACATACACCGCTGCGGCGCATGGGTACAGCTCCGGGGCTCCGCCTGTCTACGAGACTTGTACGGTCACCCATCATCTGAAAGGTCAGGGTCCAGCCGATGACAAGAACATGGAAGTATATCCAGGCAGACTCGAGGAGGAGCCTTGGCCGAGTTACATGGCGGGGTACTTTGCTATCCGGGACAAGGCGGGGGCTATGCGGGCTACTGATTCCGGTAAAACTAATGTCCTATGTGCTATCTGAATCTGAACGGCAGTTTTGTGCCGCGGACGAACGACCGCAGCAGGTCCTGTTGCCCTGTGACGGACTGCGCCGCCACCAGCACCGTGCCGTGCAGT
>Ga0315275_10007321_pt1 | contig 10652 bp, 8 predicted proteins | sample YL17G03_0_MG_FD_205557 | JGI IMG/M metagenome (GOLD analysis project Ga0315275, IMG submission 205557) | Sediment microbial communities from Yellowstone Lake, YNP, Wyoming, USA - YL17G03_0 | ecosystem: Environmental > Aquatic > Freshwater > Lake > Sediment | place: USA: Wyoming | collected...
TTCGTCTGAGGAGGTTGTGTATGAGACACGTCGTAGCGGTAGCGTTGTTTGCGCTCGTGGCGTCTCTGGTATTCGCGCCGGTGGCGTCTGCCCAGCGCAATTGGGTGCGGGGCACCGTGGTCAGTGCCGTCGGGGACACGGTGGTCGTGACCGTGACCGGGAAGGACATGACCTTCAAGGTCGACAAGACCACTGAGCTGATGGCCCGCGGGGCCGGCACCGCGCAGCGTAAGGCTGAGCAGCAGGGCGCCGAGGGGGTGAAGCTCACCGACTTCGTCAAGCCCGGCGTCGGCGTCGAGGTCCAGTACAAGGACGTCGGCGGAGTGCTGTGGGCCACAGCTATCCACTCCGGCGTCACCGTGCCGGCGGGTGCGCCGAGCGACGAAGTGAAGGGGAGCAGCGCGCGCGGCGCCATCACGGCCCTCGCCAACAACTCGATTTCGGTGAAGGACGCCGACAAGGAGTCGACGTTCGTGGTCGACTCGAAGACCACTGTCGTTGGCACCGGCATGGGCTCGATCAACAAGAAGTTCAAGGCGGAGGGCAAGTCGCCGACGATCACGGACCTGCTCGGCGCGGGCGACCAGGTGATCGTGTACTTCAAGGAGGCCGGCGGCGTGATGCGGGCCAGCGAGATCCGCGTCATGACCAAGGCCGCGAAGTAGAGCGGTTGTAGCAGCCGCCGGCGTGGGGGGGGGCCCCCCCCCCCGGCCCCCCCGGCCGAGACACGCCGACGGGTTCGAGGGTAATATCGGCGGATGCCAGCGGCTTCCCTGCCTCCGGACTGGCCGGCGCTGCCCGACGAGCAGTTGCTCGATGTCCGCCTGTGCGACCTGCCATTGCGCATCGAGGGCAGCGTCGTCGAGACGCGCATCGGCGAACTGCGCGGCGAGCTGACCAGCCGGGGTCTCGACCTTCCTCTGCACTTCTACCTGTCAGACGAGTGGTTCACGCCGGACGGACTGTCCGCGATGGCGGTGCCGTTCTATCTCGCGCATCCGCGCCTCGAGAAACTCGAGGAGACGCAGATGCTCGAGGTCGAGGGCGGAGACCACGAGTGGTGCATGCGCATCCTGCGGCACGAAGCGGGGCACCTGATCGACAACATGTTCGCCCTGCGCCGCCGCCGCAACCGCCGGGCGCTCTTCGGCTCGTCGTCCGAGCCCTACCCAGAGTTCTACGACCCGAAACCGTACAGCAAGAGCTTCGTGCTGCACCTCGACTCGTGGTACGCACAGAGCCACCCCGACGAGGACTTCGCCGAGACGTTCGCGGTCTGGCTCGCGCCGATGAGCGACTGGACGCACCGCTACGCGGATTGGCCGGCCCTCCGGAAGCTCGAGTACATGGACGACCTCATGCGGTCGCTGGCAGGAAAGCCGCCGCTGGTGGTCCGGACGGACGAGGTGGATTCGCTGCACCGGCTGCGCGAGACGCTGCGCCAGCATTACCGGCGCAAGCGGCGGCACTACGGCGTCGATCGCCCGGACTTCTACGACCGCGATCTCCGCCGGCTGTTCTCGGATGCGCCCGAGTTCGCCGGCAACATGACGGCGGCGGCGTTCGTCACCCGGATCCGGCGCCAGGTGCGCCGGCTCGTCGCCAACTGGACCGGCATCTACCAGTACACGATCGATCAGGTGCTCGAGGACATCGTCGTCCGATGTCGCGACCTGAAACTGCGTCTCGCCGTGCCCGAGGACACCGCCCGGCAGGAGTTCACGGTGCTCCTGACGGTGCAGGCCATGAACTTCCTCCACAGTGGAAGGCATCGGCTGGCGCTATGAAGAAGGTCCGGATCCTGGCGCTCGTCCACAAACACCTCGTTCCCCCCGACGACACCACGGGCGTCGACGTGGTGAACGCCGAGTGGAAGATGGAGTACGACGTCACGGTGACGCTCGAGGGCTGCGGACACGAGGTGACGATCGTCGGCGTCCACGACGACCTCTCGGCGATCCGCACCTCGATTGAGTCGTTCCGGCCGGACATCGTGTTCAACCTGCTCGAGGGCTTCGCCGACATCAACACCTTCGACCAGAACGTGGTCAGCTTCCTGGAACTGCTGCGCATTCCCTACACGGGCTGCAACCCCCGGGGCCTGATCCTCGCGCGCGACAAGTCCCTCAGCAAGAAGTTGCTGACGTACCACCGCGTGCCCGTGCCCGATTTCACGGTCGTCCGCCGCGGCCGCGCGATCCGGGCCACGCGCCTCCGGTATCCCCTGATCGTCAAGTCGCTCATGTTCGAGGCGTCGATCGGCATCTCGCAGGCGTCGGTCGTCGAGAACGCGGAACAACTCGCGCGTCGCGTCCAGTTCGTCCACGAGAGCCTGGGCACGGCCGCGATCGTCGAGGAGTTCATCGATGGGCGGGAACTCTACGTCGGCGTGATCGGCAACGACCGCCTCCAGGCGTTCCCCGTCTGGGAGATGTCGTTTGCCCAGATGCCGGAACGCACGTGGCACCTGGCAACCGAACGCGTGAAGTGGAGCACCAAGTACCAGAAGACGCACGGCATCATGACGGATGAGGCCGTGCTGGCAGAGGGCGTGGCCGCGAAAATCCAGCACACGGCCAAGCGGGTGTACCGCGCGCTGGATCTGAACGGCTACGCGCGCATCGATTTCCGGATGGACGCCGGCGGGCGGCTGTTCGTCCTCGAGGCCAATCCCAATCCCCAGCTGGCATGGGGTGAGGACTTCGCCGAGTCGGCCGAGCGCGCCGGTGTCGTGTACCCTCGGCTGCTCGAGCGCATCGTCTCGCTCGGACTGCAGTGGCGGCCCGAGCGCGTCCAGTGAGACGGGTGGAGGGTAAACGTGGGCCTGCCGGAATCCGTGATTGCATGCGAGTGCTGGGCGCGTGACGGGCTCCAGTCGATGCCCGTGCTCGTGTCCACGGACGACAAGGTCGAGATGCTCAATCGCATCGTCCGCGCGGGCTTCAAGAAGCTCGAAGTGACCTCGTTCTCCCACCCGAAGCTCCTGCCCCAGTTTGCCGACGCCACCGACGTGCTGAAGCGCATCGAGCGGCGGGCCGGAGTCTCGTACGTCGTTCTGATGCCGAACACCAGGGGGTTCGACCGGTTCGAGGTCTGCGTGAAGGAGGGCTACGGCGCGGATGAGATGATCCTGATGACCTCATCCAGCGAGAAACACAACCATCTCAACTTCCGGATGTTGCACACGGAGGCGATGGCCGAGCACGCCGGCATCATGCGGCGCGCCCACGGGCTGGGCGTGAAGATCATCGGCTGTGCCGGGACGGTCTACGGATGCCCGGTGAACGGCGACATCACGACGGGGGAGGTGGCGAAGATCGTCCGCTTCTACCTGGATGAAGGCGCGCAGACGATCATGCTCGGCGATACGACCGGCGTGGCCAATCCGACGCTCGTCCGCGAACGGGTCGGCGAGTTGATGGCGATGTTTCCCGGTGTCGAGTTCATCACGCACTTTCACGACACCCGCGGATCCGGCATCGTCAACTCCGTGGCCATGCTCGAGCTCGGCGTCCGCCACGTGGACTGCTCGATTGGCGCCATCGGGGGGCAGCCGGCCACCGGCGCCGCCAAGTACTCCGCAGGCTACACGGGGAACACCTGCAGCGAAGACCTGCTGGCCCTGCTGGAGGAGATGGGCATCGCGACCGGAATCGACATCGACGCGCTCATCGACGCCGGCCGCCGCGCCGAGGAGATCCTTGGCCAGCGGCTCCGGTCGAACGTGATCCGCAGCGGCCGGGTCATCCACGGCGAATCGGCGCCGGACAAGGAAACCGGCGTGGCCGTCCGCGCTTGACAGGCCGGCCCTGCGCCAATAGAGTCAGTTGGCGCCCCCCTTTCCGCTTGCCTCAACACTCATGTCGAGGGTCAATCATGAAGACAGGACGTTTCCTCATTCCGCTACTCGCACTCGTGCTGGCCGTGGCCGCGCTCACCGCCGTCCCGAGCGCCGACGAAGGCTTCTGGCCGTACAACAGCATCCCGAAGGCCGCCATCAAGGCGAAGTACAAGTTCGACGTGACGGACGCATGGCTGAACCACCTCCAGCTCGCCACCGTGCGCTTCGGCGGCGGCACCGGTTCGATCGTGTCGCCGCAGGGGCTCGTGCTGACCAATCACCACATCGGCCTCGGCACTCTGCAGCGACTGAGCACGCCTGAGAAAGACTACGTGAAGAGCGGGTTCTACGCGCCGACCTTCGCCGACGAACTGAAGGTGCCGGGGATGTCGCTCAGCGTCCTCCAGAGCATCGAGGACGTCACGGCCAAAGTCGCCGCGGCCATCACGCCGACGATGACGCCGCAGGACGTGGCGGCGGCGCGGCAGAAGGCCGTCCAGGCCATCCAGGGTGAGGCTCAGCCGGGCGTCACCAGGCAGGTGGTGGCGCTTTACGCCGGAGCGGTCTACAACCTCTACACCTACAAGGTGTACAGCGATGTCCGCCTGGTGTTCGGCGTCGAATACCAGACAGGGTTCTTCGGGGGCGACCCGGACAACTTCACGTACCCCCGCTACAACATCGACGTGTCGATGTTCCGGCTCTACGAGAACGACAAGCCGGCGCAGACGACGAACTACCTGAAGTGGTCGCCGAAAGGCAGCGTCGAGAACGAGCTGGTCTTCACGACCGGCCATCCCGGAGCGACGCAGCGCCTGAATACCCTTGCGCACTTCAAGTACCGGCGCGATCTCGCGTTGCCGTTCGCCATCGCCTCCAACGAAATGCGGGAGTCGGCAGTCAAGAAGTGGATGGCCCTGAGCGCCGAGAACGCGCGGCAGGGGACGACGGAGCTGTTTGGCATCCAGAACAGCCTGAAGTCGCAGCGCGGCCAGCTGAAGGGGCTGCAGGACCCGTCGGTGATGGCCAGGAAGGAAGCGTCGGAGACCCGGCTGCGCACCGAGCTTGCGAAGAACGCGGCGAAGCAGCAGGAACTCGGCGACGCGTGGGACGCGATCGAGAAGTCGCTCGGCGTGGCACGCCAGCTGGACGCTGAGCGGAACTTTATCGTCAACGCCGCAGGGCTGAACTCGACGCTCTTCGCGCAGGCCCGGCAGATGGTCCGCGCGGCTTATGCTCCGCCAGCAGCGGGCGCGGCGGCCGGGCGTGGCGGCGCGGGCGGACGTGGCGGCCAGGCGGGCCCTGGGGGCCCCGGCGGCGCACCGGCGGGCGGGCGCGGCGGCGCGCAGCCGGCGGTCAACGTGGCTCGCGAGAAGCTCAATCTGACCGAGTCGCTGGCCTTCATGCAGAAGTACCTCGGGCCCGACCACGCGATCGTGAAGCGGATCCTCGGTGGCAAGACGCCCGAGGCGCGTGCGACGGAACTGATCGACGGCACGAGGATTACGGATTCCGAAATCCGCGCGCTGCTGCAGGCGGGCGGCAAGGCGACGATTGACATCTCCACCGACCCGCTCATCGTGCTGGCGCGCTCGCTCGAAGCCGACGCGCAGGCGGTCACGAAGCGGTTCGAGGACGAGGTCATCAACGTCCAGGCCACCGCGTACCCGAAGATCGGGCAGGCGGTGTTCGCCGTCGACGGCGCGAAGGCGTACCCGGATGCCACCGGATCGCTGCGGCTGTCCTACGGCGCCGTCAAGAGCTACATGGAGGACGGCAAGAAGATCCCGCCCTACACGTACTTCGCCGGCATCTACGAGCGTTCGGCGCAGCACAACGGCCAGTCGCCCTACGATCTGGCGCCGCGGTGGGTCGAGAACAAGGCGGCGCTCGACATGAAGACGCCGTTCAACTTCGTCAGCACGAACGACATCGTCGGCGGCAACAGCGGGTCGGCGGTGGTCAACAAGAAGGGCGAACTGGTGGGCCTGGTCTTCGACGGCAACATCCAGTCGTTGCCCGGCTATTTCATCTACGAGGAGCCGATCAACCGCGCGGTGTCGGTGGACTCGCGGGCGATCATCGAGGCGTTCAGGAAGGTCTACAAGGCCGACGCGCTCGCCAACGAGATGACGGGCACGAAGGCGGCCGTCAAGAAGTAGTCGGAGCCAGTGGGGTCAGACTCGACCTGTGTGCCGTCGGACGTCAGGTCGAGTCTGACCCCACCTTTGTCTAGGGCTCCTCGTCGTCCGGATCGACGTCCTGCGTCAGGCCTGAGATGGCGGGCGTCTGACCGCAGCACCCCGCGGCCATGCATTCGCTGCACAAGGTCTGCCCGCACAGGCCGCAGTAGTCGAACAGATCGGCGCCCGACGGTCCCGCTCCACAGCGTTCACACTGCATCGGTGCCCTCCTCAGTTCTTGCGAGTTCACCTTCCCACGGCCAGCCATGCGATCACGACCTTCTTTCGTCCGGCCTTCTGCACGTACGCGAGGCGTGTGCCATCCGTCGACCACGCCGGCAGGAAGGCGTCCCTCACCCCCGGGACCCGCTGCTGCTGTTTCTTCTGGTCGAAGAACACCAGTTCGCCATGCGCGCCGACGTAGACCAGCGCCCCGCTCGCCGACGGTCCCCACGTGAACCTCGTCCCTGGAACCGGGCGTTCATTGATCCATATGGCAATCTCCTCGCCGAGGAGCCTGAGCCTGACGACATTGGCAGTCTGATCGCCGTGTGTGCCGTTTGCGAGGTTCGCGAGACTTGGGCTGCCGCCTGCCACCTTGTCCGGGCTCGACTCGCGATCCAGCACCCCTGACGCACCGGTTCCGGTTTTCAGGTTCTCGACGGTCTGCTCGATCGCAATGAGGAGCGAGGGAATGCCAGGCGCCACCCGGTCCTGCTTCACCGCCCAGTACTGCTCGGCCCAGTCAGGCTCGCGATCCACCGGGGTCAGTAACCCGCCGGCGACCTCCACGGTGTAGTGATGCGGCTTCTCATCCGGCGCCTTCCCCTCGACCGACTGCAGATACAACGTCGTGCCGTCCGGCTCCCAGGCCAGCCGGCGGATCTCGCCCTTGAGCTTCGAGGTCTCCACTTCGACGACCGCCGTCGGCGGCCCGAACGTCAGCCCGGAGACGTCGAGGAGCCCTTGATGAGCGACGGCGGACACCGGCAGTATCAACGCAAGCAACAGGCACATCGTCGCGAACCTCCTCTGGCCGGGCGGGACAATGCGGCAGATAAGGAAGCACGGACAGGGTACGCAGAGTCTAGCAGACCCTGTGTTACCATGCGCGGCGACGAGTCCCCTCCCAGGAGCAGATACATGAACAGACTCATCGTCCCTGCGGCGGTCGCCATAGGCCTCGCCGCGACGGCCATTCTCGGCGCCGGGCAGGGCCCGGCCGGCGCCACCGACCGCCTCACGGCCGATGTCCTCAAGGGCATCGAGTTCCGGAGCATCGGCCCCGCGCTGGCCACCGGCCGCATCGTCGACGTGCAGATCGACCCGAAGAACGCAAGCGTGTGGTACGTGGCCAGCGCGTTCGGCGGTCTCTGGAAGACCGTCAATCGCGGCATTACCTTCACGCCGATTTTCGATGACGGCGGATCGTTCACGCTGTGTTGCGTGGCCATCGATCCGAAGGACTCGAACGTGCTGTATGTCGGCACAGGCGAAAGCAACAGCCAGCGCAGCGCGCATTTCGGCGACGGCGTGTACAAGTCGATCGACGCCGGCAAGTCGTGGAAGCGCGTGGGCCTCGCCTCCTCGGAGCACATCGGCAAGATCCTGATCGACCCGCGCAACTCGAGCGTCGTCTACGTGGCATCCCAGGGACCATTGTGGTCGGCGGGCGGCGAGCGCGGCCTCTTCAAGACGACGGACGCCGGGACCACGTGGACGGCCGTCCTGACGATCAGCCCCGACACGGGTGTCTCCGACATCGTGTTCGACCCGAAGAACTCCGACATCATCTTCGCCTCCGCCTACCAGCGGCGGCGCGCGGTCGGCCAGATGATCGGCGGCGGGCCCGAGGGCGGCATCTTCAAGACGACCAACGCGGGCAAGACGTGGACGAAGCTGGCCAACGGGCTGCCGAAGGGCGACATGGGACGTGTCGGACTGGCCATCGACAGCCGCAAGTCGCCGGCAACGGTCTTCGCGCTGGTCGACGCCAAGCGCGACGAGGCCGGATTCTACCGTTCTGACGACGGCGGCAAAACGTGGGCACGCGTCGGGCACATGCCGCCGCAGGGCCGTGGCGGCGGGGTAGGTCGCGCCGGCGGTCCCGGCGCCGCAGGCGTGCAGGCGGCAGCAGCTCAGCCCCCAGCGCCAACACTGCCCGCGGCCGTGCCGCAGCCCCCAGCGCCAACGCTGCCCGCGGCAGCGCCGCAGCCCCCAGCGCCAACGCTGCCCGCGGCAGCGCCTCAGCCCCCAGCGCCAACGCTGCCCGCGGCAGCGCCTCAGCCCCCAGCGGCAACTCTACCTGCGGCAGCGCCTGCTCCCCCGGCGGCAACTCGGCCCGCGGCGGCAGCCGTCGATGACTGGTACCGGGGTGGCGGCGCGCAGTACTACCACGAGATTTTCGTGGATCCGTACCGGCCGGACACGATCTTCTCGATGAACGTCAACGTCGAGCGCAGCACGGACGGCGGCAAGACGTGGGGGCGCACCAACTGGGAAAACACCGGCGTGCACGTCGACCATCACCACCTGACGTTCGACCCTGCGGACACACGGCACATGCTGCTGGCCAACGACGGCGGCCTGTACGAGTCCTACGATGAAGGCGCCACGTGGCGCTTCTTCGCCAACCTGCCGATCTCGCAGTACTACCGCGTGTCGGTGGACAACGCGAAACCGTTCTACAACGTGTGCGGCGGCACCCAGGACAACTGGTCGCATTGCGGCCCGTCGCGCTCGATGATGCGATGGGGCGTGCGCACGAGCGACTGGTTCATCGTCGCCGGCGGCGACGGCTTCCAGACACGCAACGATCCGGAGGACCCGAACATCGTCTACGCGTCGTCGCAGGATGGCAATGTCTCGCGGCTCGACCTCCGGACGGGGATCTCGAAGTCGATTCGCCCGCCCCAGTCGCGCACCGGCCGCGGGTTCGGCGGCGGTGACGACGCGATGGCAGGCGGTGTGCCGGCGGGTGCGCAGGCTGGTGCCCCGCCGGAAGGCGGTCGCGGCGGCCAGGCGGGGGCCGGGCGCGGTGCGGCGGGCGGAGCCGGCGCTGCCAGCGCCGATCGCGCAAACTGGGACGCGCCGTACATCATCAGTCCGCACGCGCCGAAGCGCGTGTACTGGGCGAGCAATCGTCTGTATCGCAGCAATGATCGCGGCGACACCTGGGCGGTCGTCAGCCCGGATCTCTCCCGCAACCTCAATCGCGACGAGATCCCGATCATGGGCAAGCTGTGGCCAGCGGATTCAATTGCCCGTAACACCTCCACCACGGCGCTCAGCAATATCGTCGCGCTGGATGAATCGCCGCTGCTCGAGGGGCTCATCTATGCCGGGACCGACGACGGCCTCGTGCAGGTGACGGAGGACGGCGGCAAGAACTGGCGCAAGATCGAGCAGTTCCCCGGCGTTCCGCAGTGGACCTACGTCACGGACGTGTTCGCCTCGCCGCGAGATGCCAACACGGTGTTTGCCACGCTCAACAACTGGCAGCGCGGCGACTACAAACCGTATGTCGTGAAGAGCACCGACCGCGGGCGGACGTGGGCATCGATCACGGGGAACCTGCCGGACCGCCACGATGTGTGGTCGATCATCCAGGACCACGTGAACGGCGACCTGCTCTTCGCCGGCACGGAGTTCGGCGTGTTCCTCACGGTCGATGGCGGCAAGCAGTGGGTGCAGTTGAAAGGCGGCATGCCGCCAATCCAGGTGCGCGACATGACCGTGCAGCGACGCGAAAACGACCTCATCCTCGCGACGTTCGGCCGCGGGTTCTACATCCTCGACGACTACAGCGCGCTGCGTGAGATCAACCCGCAGGCGCTCGCGGAAGACGCGAAGCTGTTCCCGTTGCGGGATGCGGCCTTCTTCAATCAGACCGGCATGGCTCCGGCCGGCACCGCCGGTCTCGGACCGATGGCGGGAAACTGGACCGCGTCAAACCCGCCGTTCGGGGCGGTGTTCACCTATGCCGTTGGCAAGGAACTGTCGGCGGACGCGAAGCTGGTCCTCACCATCACGGAAGAGACCGGCAAGCAGGTGCGCCGGCTGGAGTTGGACAAGACCGTCGGTTTGCGGCGTGTCGCGTGGAACCTGCGCGGGGATCCGCCGGCTGCGGCAGCGGCGGTGTCAGGTCCGGGAGGCGGCGCCGGTCAAGCCGCGGGCGGTTTCGGGGGAGGCGGACGAGGCCAGGTACCAGCCGTGCCAGCGGGACGTTACCGCGCTACGATCGGCACCCTCGTCGGAGACAAGGTCACGGCGATCGGGCCGCCGCAGACCTTCCTGGTGACGGCCATTCCGCAGTAGGGCGCAAGGGCGCCGGCCGTTCAGGCCGCTCGGCGCAGGACGAACGGGCGAACCACGGCCATCAGCAGGAGCGCCACGCCGAAGGTGCACACGATGGTTGCGCCCGTCGGGAAGTCGAGCGTCAGCGACAGGTACACGCCCACCGCCGACACGATGGCCCCCATCGTCCATCCAATCGCCAGCCGGCGGCCGATGTGCTCCGAGTACATCATCGCCGCCACCGACGGCACGATGAGGTAGCAGAACACCAGGAGCACGCCCGCGATGGCCACCGACGAGGTCACGACGAACCCGAACGAGGCGTAGAACAG
>Ga0315275_10007324_pt1 | contig 10647 bp, 6 predicted proteins | sample YL17G03_0_MG_FD_205557 | JGI IMG/M metagenome (GOLD analysis project Ga0315275, IMG submission 205557) | Sediment microbial communities from Yellowstone Lake, YNP, Wyoming, USA - YL17G03_0 | ecosystem: Environmental > Aquatic > Freshwater > Lake > Sediment | place: USA: Wyoming | collected...
TGCCGCCCGAGCCGGCCGGCGGCGTGCCGGAAATGACGCCGTCCAACCCAACGCTCAGCCAGAACGGCCGGAAGCCGCCGTCGATCGCACTGTTGTACCAGTAGTATTCCGGCACGCCGCCCTGGGCCAGCAGCGTGAACGCGTACGGCGCCAACTCCGTGGCATCGTCAAGTTGCGCCGTCGTGATCTGCGGCGGGGGCAGGACGTACGTCAGACGCATCGTCACGGTATGAACCAGGGGCGGGTCAGAGGAATCGGTCACCGTGATGGTAATCGGCGGCGTGATGGCCTGGACGGTTCCAGGCGCAAGGTCGGGCGCCGTGCCCGACAGCGTGGCGGTGTCGCCGTTCGGGGTGAGCGAGAAGCCCGGCGGCAGGTTCTGCACGTCCCACTGGTACGGGCCCTGCCCGCCCGACAGCGTGAGCACGGCATCGTGCGATGCCCCGTCAACCGGCCACGCCGCCGGCACCGGCGGGCTCAGGCTGATCCAGGGCGACCCCTGGGGCTCGTTCAATATGTTCACAAGGGCATTTGGAAATGGGTATCCGGCCGTCTGGGCGAGCATCCCGGCCGGCGCAGGGGCCTGGATCGGCGTCTCCAGCGTGTAGGTTCGGCCGGGCTGGAGCGTGAGGATTGCCGTCTGGTCCGACGTGGCGGCGCTCGTCGCGACCGGCCAGATCGTGATGTCAACGAACCACTGGCCCGCCGGGATGGTCACCGAAGTGCCGGCCAGCGCCTTCGTGCCCACCTTGAGCGTGTAGTCCTTGCTGAAGACGGCCGTGCCGCTGCGGGCGAACGAGACGGCCAGCGCTGCGGCGGTGCTGCCCGTGCGGCTGATCCGGACCGTGCCCAGGTCGGGCGCCGCCGCACCGAACCTCGCGGCCTCCTCGTCCATCGCCGTGATGCCGACGGTCGGCAGGTCGTTGTCGGTGATGGTCGCCACGCCGACGTTCCTCGAGAGCCTGGCGCTCAGGTGATATGTCGGGCCCTCCGCCAGTTGCACCACCACCGTTTCCTTGGGCTCGGGCAGCGAGTCGTCGATGACGGTCACCGGAATCTTCACCGACGCCTGGCCTTGCGGGATCGTCGCGGAGTCGCCGATCATGGCGTAGTCCGTGCCGTTCAGGGCGGCGCCGACGATGCAAAGGTTGACGGTGAGTTCCGGGGTGGCGGGCGTGATCGTGCCCGACCGGGTAATCGTGAAGAGGCCGCCGTCGGCCTTCGCCCCGTCGAGCGTCTCGGCGGCCCTGGCGTCGGAGGCCGCGATCGAGACCGTCGGCTCGTTGTCGGCGATAGTCGCGGTGGCAAACTGCTTGGCGGCCGTCGGACTGAGCAGGTAGTCCGGCGAAGGCGCCAGCGCCGCGATGACGCTCTCCGCAGGTTCGGCCTCATCGTCGTCAAGGACGACAATCGGAATCTGGACCGAGGCCTTGCCGGCCGGGATCGTCACGTCCAGGCCGGGGTCCTCGTAGTCGGCGCCTGGCGTAGCGGTGCCGAGAAGGTTAAACGAGACGGTCAACTCGGGGGTCGTGCACGTAATCGGGCCCGTGCGGGTCACCGTGAAGAGGGCGCCGTTGGGCCTGGCCCCGCCGAGGGTCTCGGACGCCCTGGCGTCGGTCGCCGTGATCGTAACTGTGGGGAGGGATGACGAAAGGAGGAGTCGCGGCTCCAGCGTCTCCAGGCCGGCCCACGCCGAATCGCCAGCGGCGCCAGGACGACCCGTTGCCCCCGCAGGCTTCGCGACGCTCGCCCGCAGAAATGGCGCCAACATGCCGGTCGGCATCATACTCATCCCCTCAAGAAGACACCAATCTTCACTGCATCTCAGCCAAGGTAAGAATACTACACGATACGTGTTTTGTCAAAAAGTACGGGATAAATCAGCCACGAGCGACGGGCCACGAGACGCCTGCCACAGCAGGGCGTCGCCGGAGGGCGCCGTTTTGACTTCCGCGGCTCGTGGCCCTGCCGGGGGCGGGGCAACATGCCCCACCATCATGTCTATCGGCTTCTCGGCATAGCGTCCTTCGCCCTTCTTGTCTTCGCCCCCTCGGCATGCTAGACTTGGGGCAACTCCTGGATGGCAGCCAAGTGCCCAGGGCCGCTTTCATTGCGGGGAGGACCGGCGATGCGGTGTAGCAGGCAGGCGCTCTCGTTTGTCATGGCCGCCGCGGCCATTCTGCCGGGGCTGGCCCGCGGCGCCGAGGCCCCCAAGTTCGGGCCCGCCGAAGTCACCCTCGGCGGCGAGGCCGCCCCGGCAAGCGCCGCGGTCTGCGGCTTCTCGGTTGCCGCCCGCGGCGACGGGCCGCAGGCCGCCCTCATGGGGCCGCCCGCCACCTGCATCGTCTGCGTGCGACAGGGCGAAGAGGTCGTCATCTCCATCCCCATCACGGCGGGCCAAGGTCCCGTTACAGTCACGGCCGAGGTCACGGTTGCAGCGGGCAAGGAAGCGGAGGTCAGACTCGCCGTCGACGGCGACGGCGACGGCCGCATCGTATCGGCCGGCGAGGCCGTGCGCCTGACGGCCGGCGGCAAGCCGAGCGGCCAGGGGGCCGCGGTGCGTCTGAAGACCGCCGGCCGCGGAGGCGAGGCGGCGGTTCGCTGGCGCGGCCTTCGCCTGACGGTCGACAAGGTGACCCTCGACATTCCCGTATCGACCATCGCCCCGGCCGTTGGCCGCGGGCCGCCGCCGGTCCTGCCTGCCCTTCGCGCACCCATCGAGCAGGCGCTCATCGAGTGGGACTGGCGCATGCAGGACGGCATCGGCACGGCCCGCGCGGCGAGCACGTATGCGGCGGCAGTCCGCACGACCCTCGACCGCGCGAGGAGCCTGCTCGAAGAACTGCGGGCAGGCGGCGCCGCAACGGCCGACGAGACGCAAGGGCGCGAGACCTTCGAGAACCAGTGGAAAGCGTTGTCGGCCTCCGCCGCAGCCGAGGAAGATCGATGGGAAGACCTCTGGCGGCAAGTGCATCAGTGGCGCCGCCGCGTGGCCCTGGCCAACCCGCTCGCAAAGACCGGGCCGCTCGTCTTCGCCAAGCAGGTGCCGGGGGCCTTCAGCCACCAACTCACCCAGTACTACGGCCGCTACGCGAGGCCGGGCGGGGGGATCTTCGTCCTCGAAAAACCTGGCCAGTCCATGCAGTGCCGCCAACTCGCCGCCGGGGCGCTGCCGGAGGGGAGTTACCAGCACCCCGAGGTCTCGTACGACGGCCGCCGCGTGCTCTTCTCCTACTGCCAGGCCGAGGCCACGCCGGCCGACACCATCCAGGGCCATCACGGGCGGTACTACCACCTGTATGAGATGGCGGCCGACGGCTCAAGCCTGCGGCAACTGACCGACGGGGCGTTCAACGACTTCTCGCCGAAGTACCTGCCCGACGGCCGGATCGTCTTCATCTCCACGCGGCGCGGCGGATGGCATCGTTGCGGCGCCCCGGGGTGCGAGACATACACCCTGGCCGCCTGCAACGCCGACGGCTCCAGCGCCCGGGCGATCTCCTGGCACGAAACGCACGAGTGGGACCCGGCGATACTCAACGACGGCCGCATCGTCTACACGCGCTGGGACTACGTGGACCGCCACGCCGTCTACTACGAACAACTCTGGACCGTCCGCCAGGACGGCAGCGCCCCCACCGCCTTCTACGGCAACAACACGTTCAACCCGGTCGGCCTGTGGGAAGCGCGGCCGGTGCCGATGTCGAGCCGGGTGATCGCCACGGCCGGCGCGCACCACGCCATGACGGCGGGTTCGATCGTCCTGGTGGACGTGGGCCGCGGCGTCGACGGCCCGGCGCCGATTGCGCGCCTGACGCCCGATGCGCCGTTCCCCGAGAGCGAGGCCCTGCTCCTGCCCGGTTGGCGCGCGATGGCCCCGCGCGACGCCCCGCCGCCCGCCCCCGAAGCGCAGCGGTGGCCGGGGCACTGCTACCGCAGCCCGTATCCGCTGTCCGAGAAGCACTTCCTGGCCGCCTACAGTTTCGATGCCCTCATTGGCGAGCCGAAAGGCAACGCCGCCAACATGTTCGGCATCTACCTGGTCGATGCCTTCGGCAACAAGGAACTCCTGTACCGCGACCCGAACATTGCGAGCCTGTGGCCGCTGCCCCTCGGGCCGCGGCCCCGCCCGCCGCTGGTGGCCGCGGTCAGCCCGCCTCGCCAGGGCGACGCCGTGGCAAGCCCGGAGACGGCGGCGCGCGACGGGACGTTCCTGGTGCAGGACGTGTACCAGGCCGACCCGGCGCTCGTTCGCGGCGCCATCAAGCGCCTGCGGATCATGCAGGTCCTGCCGAAGTCGACGCCGGGAATCAACAATCCGCCGGTGGGCCTGGCGAACGCCTCCCCCGGCAAGCAGGTCCTGGGAACGGTGCCGGTCGAGGCCGACGGCTCGGCGTTTTTCCGTGCGCCGGCGGGCGTGCCCCTGGCCTTCCAGGCGCTCGACGAACTTGGCCGCGCGGTCCAGATTATGCGGAGCGTCACCTACCTTCAGCCTGGGGAGAACGCCTCGTGCATCGGTTGCCACGAGTCGCGAACCGCCGCCCCGCCGTCGCAACCGACGCCCGCCGCCCTGGCGCGGGGGCCGTCGGCCATTACGCCCGGCCCGCGAGGCTCCAACCCGCTCTCCTACCCGGTCCTCGTGCAACCGGTCCTCAACGAGCGGTGCGTCAGTTGCCACAACGCCACGAAGAAAGACGGCGGCGTCGACCTGACGGGCCTGCCGCAGGGGCACTACACCGTCTCGTACAACGCCCTCGCGCCGCGGGTGCCGTTCGCGGCGTGGACCGGCAGCGGCAACTTTCAGAAGGAGAACTGCGAGCCGCTGGCCATGCCCGACCACTTCGGCGCCCGGGCCAGCCCGGTGATGAAACTCCTCCTGGCAGGCCACGAGAAGGTCGTACTCACGCCGGCCGAGATCGAGCGCCTCGTGACGTGGATGGACTCCAACGCCCTCTTCTACGGCACGTTCGACCCGCAGGACCAGGCCCGCCAGCAGCGCGGCGAAGAGATCGCCGGGCCGAAACTCCAGTAGCCTAACACTACAGCGCAACATGGCGCGGCGGGTCTCCTGACCCGCCGCGCGCATGCGTTCTGTGGCCGCCGCACGGCACCTCCTGCGCGGTGGGTCGGGAGACCCACCGCGCACGGCGCCAAGTAGTTTCCGCACGCGCGATGGCACGCTGCCGCCCTCGCCATTGACCCCCTGACCATGTGGCGTTATAGTTCATGTTGAAGTTCTGACCCAGGCGGACCGGCGGAAAGGGCCCCGCGCCAAGGCGGGGCGGCTTTTTCCATGGATCTCGAACGAATCCTCAAGAAAACGCTCGGCGGGCAACTCCTCTCCCAGGAAGAGGCGGCGGCCCTCCTGACGCTGCCCAAGGGCAGCCGCACGCCCGTCTATGAGGCCGCCGACAGGCTGAATCGCGACCTGAACGGCCTGCGCGTCTCCCACATCTTCAACCGGAACATCAACTTCACGAACGCCTGCTCGGCGGCGTGCGCGTTTTGTGCCTACCGCGTGGAGCCCGGCGACGAAGAGGCCTACGTCCTCACACCCGCCGAGGCCGTGGAACTCGCCGGCCGCACACCCGGCATCGACGAGGTCTGCATGGTCGGCGGCCTGAACCCGGCCGTTACGCTGGACCACGTGCTGGCGATCTTCGCGGCGGTGCACGAGGCATACCCGCACGTCCACATCCACGCCCTCAGCCCGATGGAGATCGAGTGGTACTCGCGGCGGGCGGGCCTTACGGTTCGCGAGACGTTCCGAAAACTCGTCGAGGCGGGGTACGGCAGCCTCTGCGGAACGGCGGCCGAGATCCTGGTCGACGAGGTGCGGCGGGTGATCTGCCCGTCGAAACTCTCGACCGCCCGGTGGGTCGAAATCGTCAGGACCGCCCACGAACTGGGCATCCGGAGCACGTCGACCATCCTCTTCGGCCACATCGAGACGCCTGCCCACGTGGCGGAGCATCTGAGGGTCCTCCGGGACCTCCAGGCCCAGACGGGCGGCATCACAGAGTTCATCCCCCTGCCGTTCGTGCCGTACCGGACGCCGCTCGGACGTGCGCACGGCATCCGCGAGATGGCCGCCAAGGAAGACGTGCTGCTCCTCTACAGCGTAGCGCGGCTGTTCTTCGGGCGGCTGATTCCGAACGTGCAGGTCTCGTGGTGCAAACTCGGCCTGGAGGTGGCGATCGAGAGTTTCGCCTGCGGCGTGAACGACCTGGGGGGGACGCTCCTGGAGGAGAACATCACGCGCTCGGCCGGCGGCCGGCACGGCCAGGCCCTGACGGTCGAAGACATGGCCGACGCCATCCGCCGCGGCGGCCGCACGCCCGTGCGAAGGGACACGTTGTACCATTATCTGGCTACGCCCGTACGCACGTTGTAGTCTCTGACGTTCCGTGTCACCGCAGAGATCGCGGTGAGACGGTTTGACGAAGGGCCAAGGCAGGGGCGACATGACGAAGCAGGCCGCAATCATCGGCGACGGCGCCATGGGCACGCTGAGCGCCCTGCTGCTCGCGACCAACAAGATGGCCGTGCGGCTCTGGTCGGCGTTTCCGGAGCACGTGACCGACATGCGGCGCGAGGGCGAGAACCGCCGGTTCCTCCCCGGCCTTGCGATGCCGAAGGGCCTCGTGGTCTCCGGCGACGCGACCGAAGTGACCGCCGGGGCGGACCTGGTTATCGTCGCGGTGCCGTCGAAGCACCTGCGGGCGGTCCTCGAACGGATCAAGGGCGACCTGCCCGAGGCGCCCACGTACGTCTCGGTCATCAAGGGCATCGAGACCGGGAGCCTGCTTCGGCCGAGCGAGGTGCTCCGGCAGGTGGTGGGCCGGCGGCGCCTGGCGATCCTCAGCGGCCCGTGCCTGGCGCGCGAGGTGGCCCAGCGGCTGCCCGCCACGGTGGTCGCGGCCTCTGAAGATGCCCAGGCCGCCGACGCAGCGCGAAAGGCCTTCGCGACGCCCTGGTTCCGCGTCTACACGAGCGACGACCCGGTGGGCGTGGAACTGGGCGGCGCCCTCAAGAACGTCATCGCCATTGCCGCAGGCATCTGCGACGGCCTCAAACTCGGGAGCAACGCCAAGGCGGCCCTCATCACGCGGGGCCTCGTGGAGATGACACGCCTGGCGGCGGCGATGGGCGCGCGGCGAGAGACGTTCGCGGGCCTGGCGGGCCTGGGCGACCTTGTCACGACGTGCGTGTCGGACCTGAGCCGCAACCATTTCGTCGGCCACCAGATCGGCCGCGGCCGGACGCTCGGCGACATTATCGACGAGTTGGGCCGCGTGGAGGCCGAGGGCGTCGAGACCACGCTGAGCGTGGCGGCCCTGGCCGCGCGGCACGGCATCGAGATGCCGATTACCCAGGCCGTGCACGCTGTGCTCTTCGGCGGCAAGCGGCCCCAGGAAGCCCTGGCGGACTTGATGAGCCGCGAGCCGAAGAAAGAGAGTGACTGAGTCACTGAGTCACTGAGTGACTGAGTGACTGAGTACCTGAGTGCCTGAGTGCCTGAGTGACTGAGTACCTGAGTGCCTGAGTACCTGAGTGCCTGAGTACCTGAGTGCCTGAGTACCTGAGTACCTGAGTGACTGAGTAAAGGCACAACGGCATGGGTTCTGACATTTAGCCGCCCCGCTCGTCGGGGCGCGTGTTAGGATTGTGGGGCGCACGCACGACCGGCACTTGAGATTTCAGATTTGAGATCTGAGATTTGAGATTGGAGATGGAAACGCCGGACATCCCGGAAACGTTGATCCTGAAGCCGCAGAACACGACGGCGCTGATCCTGTTCGGCACGGCAGCGCTCCTGGCAATCTTCGTCATCCTGGCGCTGGTGCGCCTGTGGGGATCGCAGCTTCAGAAGTCGACGGGCCGGGAGGGCAACCTGGACCTCGAAGCCTTGAGGCAGATGCGCGACACCGGCCAGATCACCCAGGAGGAATACGAGGCGGTGTGCGGGACGCTCGGCGGCACGCCGCCGCCGAAGGGCCACAGCAAGCCCGCGCTTTCAGCCGCACCGCCCGAAACGCCGATAGAACCCCAGGGACCGGGCGCTCCGTCAAGCCCTGCATGACGGGCGGCAAGGCCGCCTCGCCTGTGCCGCAACCGTGCGCAGGCGCAGTTCCGGCAAGCACGGTCATGCAAGCGCCGCGTGGCCGTGCCACCCGGCGGGCGAAACTTGCCCATCCATATATGAAGCGCATAAGCGACGATTCGGAAAGGAGCAGTACCGATGGCCAAGAGTAACGGCGGGCAAGAGGGGCCGCGCCGCACGACCAGATGCAGTTTCTGCGGCCGAAGTCCCCAGGAGGTCGGCCCACTGGTCGAAGGCCGCGGCGCGGCCGTGTTCATTTGCGGCGAGTGCGTCCAGTTGTGCGGCACGATCATCCGCGAGGAAAAGCACCGCACCAGGGCAGGCTCGAAAGGCCTCGAACGCATCCCCACGCCGCGAGAGATCAAGGATTTCCTCGACCTGTACGTCATCGGCCAGGACCGTGCCAAGAAGGCCGTCTCGGTGGCCGTCCACAATCACTACAAGCGCCTCAGCCTGGACGCCGCCGCCGACGCCGACGAGGTGGAGATCGAGAAGTCGAACCTGCTCTTGATCGGGCCGACGGGCTGCGGCAAGACGCTCATTGCCCGCAGCCTCGCCCACATCCTCAACGTGCCGTTCGCCATCGGCGACGCCACGACCCTGACCGAGGCCGGCTACGTGGGCGAAGACGTCGAGAACCTGCTGCTGAAACTCATCCAGGCGGCAGACTTCGACATCGACGCGGCCCAGCGCGGCATCATCTACATCGACGAGATCGACAAGATCGGCCGGACCACGCAGAACGTCTCGATCACGCGCGACGTATCAGGCGAGGGCGTCCAGCAGGCGCTCCTGAAGATGCTCGAGGGGACGACGGCCAACGTCCCGCCCCAGGGCGGGCGCAAGCACCCCGAGCAGCAGTACCTCCAGATCGACACGACGCACATCCTGTTCATCTGCGGCGGCACGTTCGAGCGGCTAGAGGAGATCGTTGCCCGCCGCATCGGCCGCAGCGGCATCGGCTTCACCGAGGGCCAGCACCGCGAGGGCGACCGTTTCCAGCGCACGCGCGACATCCTGTCGCAGGTGACGCCGGAGGACCTGATCGCGTTCGGCATGATCCCGGAGTTCGTGGGCCGTCTGCCCATCATCACGCCGCTCATGCCGCTCGACGAAGACGCCCTGTGCCGCATACTCACCGAGCCCAAGAACGCCCTCACCAAGCAGTACCAGAAGTTCTTCGAGATGGAGGGGTCGGAACTGGTGTTCACACCGGAGGCGCTGCGCGAGATCGCCCATAGGGCGATGGAGCGGAACACCGGGGCCCGGGCCCTGCGGGCGGCCATCGAAAACCTCATGCTCGACATCCTGTTCGAACTGCCGAACCGGCCCAAGGGGCACCGGTACACCGTCACGATCGAGGTGGCGCGCGGCGAGGCGGACCTGTTCTCGCAGGCGACGCCGATCAAAGAGAGCGCGTAGGACGGCCGCCGCCGCTCACGCCTTTGCGGGTCTCTCGCCACGGCGCATCTTCGACCCGACCCGCCGCGCGCGTGCTTGGCAACGCGTGGATCGCGGTGGGTCAGGAGACCCACCGCGCAACAATCCGACATTAGAGCGCGCTGAGATTTGAGATTTGAGGGTGGCTCACCGCCGCCGGGCGACTTTCCGTTCGATCGCCACCGCCAGTTCGTCGCAGTCCGGGAACTTCGTACACTTCAGGCAGTCCGACCAAACCTTGTGCGGCAGCGACTCGCGGTCGACGCGGCCGAAGCCGAGCCGCTCGAAGAACGCCGGCGACGACGTCAGGGCGAATACCTTGCCGATGCCGAGTCGCCGGGCCTCGGCCAGGCATGCCTTCACGAGGCGGGTGCCGATGCCGCGATGCTGGTTCGGCCGCGCGACCGCCAGGCTCTTGATCTCGGCCAGGTTGTCCCACTCGATCGTCAGCGCCCCGCAGCCGACGACCGTGCCGCCGCGCTCGGCCACCATAAAATCGCGCAGCGACTCGTAGAGGTCTGCGCGGCTGCGAGGCAGCATGGTCTCCTGGCGGCTGAACGCCGTGATGAGCGCGTAGATCGGCTCGACGTCGGCCATGCGGGCCTGACGGATGATCACGGGTCGGCGCGGGCGGCGCTTGGCGTTGCTCATGACAGGGTATCGTATCCGTGCATCGCAGCCGGGTCAAGCGGTCGGAGGTTGTCCGGGTGCATGACCGTTCATGCGGCCGGCCGAAGACGGCCGCATGAACGGTCATGCACCCGCACATTCCCGTGGGAGTCACCCGCGCGAAAGCGGCCACAAACGACGGGTCAAGCCCCGAATCCAGGCATGGTTCACCGCCGCCGGGGATGAGCACCCAGTAAGCCCCCGGCACCGCCGGGGGATGCCTCAACCCGGTTCATCCCCACGCGGTGCGTGGTGCTTGTGAACCATGCCCGAATCTATACCAAAAATAGCGGTGCCGGGGAAAAACCTGGCGCCGCAAAAGGCATTTCGCTTCACGGTCCGGCGCCGCCGCACGTGCCACCAAGGCACCAGTGCCCCATCGCACCTCATTCGATGGGTGGCATGGCCACGCGCCGTTGCGTGGCCATGCCACC
>Ga0315275_10007326_pt1 | contig 10647 bp, 3 predicted proteins | sample YL17G03_0_MG_FD_205557 | JGI IMG/M metagenome (GOLD analysis project Ga0315275, IMG submission 205557) | Sediment microbial communities from Yellowstone Lake, YNP, Wyoming, USA - YL17G03_0 | ecosystem: Environmental > Aquatic > Freshwater > Lake > Sediment | place: USA: Wyoming | collected...
GTGCCCGTCATGATCGTGCAATGCGAAGGCAGCGTTAAGGGAACTTGGGATACAACAGTTTCAAAACGCACCCCTTCTCGAGCAAGCCGGTCCATGTTAGGAGTCTGAATCGACTTATAGCCGTAACAGCCCAGATGATCAGCGCGCAGGGTGTCGATGGTGATCAAAACCAGATTGGGATGAGGCCCGGCTGTGGCCGTGATTATGTTGAAAGCGAAGACCAACCCAACTTGAGTGAGGGCAATGACATGAAAGGGATTTGTTGAGAACCGCCTGTGCTTTGGACGCGATCTTTGAGTAAATCCAGCAGCACAAGACCGAACAAAAGTCATCGGCAAGAATACTATCACGCACCCTGCAGGCGGGCAACGGCCGCTGGTCCCTTCACACTTGGAGAGGAGGCCGCAAAAAAACGGCAGGCCTTCTCAAAGAGAAGACCTGCCGCGATCAAATCAGAGAACCGTCGCCAGGTTACGGCTTATGCCTCTCTGGCGGGCATTGTGTCCGACGCTCTCCTAAAACTCAAACCGAGCCCCAAACTGGAAAAGCCTTGGAGCGCTGGCCATACTGTTAATTCTCCCGGTGGTGGCGTTGGGCATGCCCCAGCTGGGGTGATTGAAGGCATTGAAGATGTCCACAGTCAACCGCAAATTCACGCTCTCCCAGATCTGCGTGTTCTTGAAGAGGGAGAAGTCAAAACCTCTAACCCCGGGACCCACGATGGTGTCCCTCCCGGGACGCTTATCCGTGTAGTAATCGACGAGCTTCCCATTGGCATCCAGGGCGGGGACAAAGGCAGCGGTATCAAAATACCTCGCAACAGTCTGTTCATCCTTCGGGAGATTCGGGTCTCCCACCTGCCATCTGGTTGTGTTCCGGATCCCGTAAGACATGAACAGTCCGGAACGAATAGACCCCAAGGCAGCCATCTGCCACCCCCCAATGAGTCGCGAAACGAAGCCGTTGCTGCTCGCGCCCCACCGCTGGCCGGGTCCAAAAGGCACATCCCAGAGGAAGTTGAAGGTGAACTGGTGGATGGGGTAGTAGGCGGAGCTGGCCTTTTCCAGGCGGATCCGGTCTGCCTGGCTGGCAATGCCACTCTGCCGGTCACCCAGGATTGTCAGCGCAGCCGAGCTACCTGCACTATAGTCCGAAGTGTTGACGGAGCGGTTCAGGGCGTAGAATGCCTGGAAAGTCAGGCCCCGAGACACATTGCGCCGGACTTCCGCCTGGAACTGATGGCTGTTGGAATAACCGAGAAATGTCAACCTGCCGACGTCGCCATACACCGGATTGGCCCGGCGGTTTTGAGTGGAAACACCGGGCATGGTGGAAGCCGGCGCGGCAGTATTGATCGGGTCAATTATTTGCAGGTTAGAGCCGTGTGTCCCCACGTAACTCAGGCGCAAACCAGTCCTCGAGAAGAGCTGACGTTCCACGGTCAGGTTCCAGCTCTGGGCCATGGAATCCTTTATATCCGGGGCAAAAGGAGCCATGGTAACGGGAACGCCAATGACTAAATTCGTATCATCAAAAGCAAGCGTGCCGCCGCCCAGCACATACGGGGGAATGGTGGTAGTGAAGTCTACCTGTCCGACTCCTGAATAGTCATAGGAAGGAGGGTAATCCTTCATCAAGCGGCGAAAGTCGAATGGAGGATTCCCTCGGCTGCGCGCCTGGAGAGTGATCAGCGGGAAGGTCCAATAACTGATTCCATAGCCCCCTCGAAGGATTGTTTTCCCGCTGCTGTCCAACCTATAAGCAAAACCGATTCGAGGCGCAAAATTGTTGCGGTCAGGCGTGAACAGGCCTGAGGGGAAGCCTACCTCGCTGGCGCTCTTAAAGACTACACCAGCAGTCTCGTAAGCCTGGATTGCGGCCTCATTAACCCCATATGCCTGTTCAATGGGGCCGGTCGTCACCATGGCTTGCGTCACCGGATCGTAACTGCCAATCTGGTCGTTCTTCTCTTTATACCGTGTGTAGTATTCGTACCGCAAACCCAGGTTCAGGGTCAGCCTTGAGGTGACCTTCCAATCATCCTGGAAATAGGCAGAAAAGTCCTTTTGCCGGTGGTAAAAGAAGCCCTTGTTTGTACGCAATTCACCTGCCAACGAATACCCCATCAGGAAACTGGCAAATCCCGATCCGGTTCCGGGGACCCATACACCGCTAGGATCCGCCGCCAGAGCGGTCCAGTCCGCGGGGAATTCGTAGCAGCCCCGCGGCTGCCCGATTTCGTCTGAATTGATGGCCATGTATCGGTATTGGCCACCCATCTTGAAGGCGTGATTTCCCTTCGTCCAGGACAGGTTGTCGGCAATGGTAATAAAAGTCTGCGGCGCCGTCTGCGGATTGTCGTCATCCCAATAACAGCTACCGAACTCAGAATTCACGGCAGCCGTATAAGGATAGAGGCAAGGCCAGCCTGAATCGCCCGTTGCGTTTTGGAGCCCCAGGAAGTCGGTTATTATAGGGTCTTTGATGGTGGGCCCGCGACGACTGTTCGGGCGGGTACCTCCGACGCGCAGCTCATTGACAATCGTGGGACTGAAAATGTGCGTGTCGGCCAGAGTGACCTGCCAGGTCCTGGCGGTGACCTTATTGAAATAGATCTCCTCGCTCACGCCACCCCTGGGATTGTCCCTAAGCTCGTCGGTCCATGAGAAGGTTCCGTTGATGGTGTCTTTGCCAAGTTGTTGATCCACCCTTGTTGTGTACTTGTTCCGCGTTGTGCTTGCAGACAAGTGCGTCTCCAGGTTCTGATCTTGCGGGGCACCGGCAACATTGGGGAGCGGATAACGCGAGAGGGCATTCGCGGCCATAGTAGAGATTCTGGTCTGCGGAATGATGTTATTGGGGAATTGATCTCGAATGTAGGTTCCGGTGGCAGGATCCAGCCGGGTCGTCAACGGGTCGTAGATCTTGAAAAGGCTGCTCTCCCCATAAGGAATGTAGTTGGAGAAGTCCCCATCCCGGATCTCCTGAGGGGGCGATCCCACGTGAAACGTGCTAAATTGAGGCTGACGCAAGCCTTCATATGTAAAAAAGAAGAAGGTCTTGTCTTTCCCGTTGTAGATCTTCGGGATGCGAACCGGCCCGCCCACTGAGGTTCCGAACTCTCTTCGCTGGAGCGGTGGCTGCTCATTCTGGGAGAAGGGATCACGGGCGTAGAACGCATTACTGCGGTAGGTCAGAAATGCTGCACCATGAAACGCATTGCTGCCCGATTTGGTTATATAGCTGACCGTGGCCGGCTTGCTGTATTGGGCCGAGGAATTCAAGGTTTCGATTCGGAATTCCTGGATGCCCTCCAGGGCTGGGTTGACACGGCTTATGTCGCCAGTGTATCTGTCCTCCATGCTGATCCCATCTCCCAGGAACATCACACTCCCCGTTTGCAGTCCGTTGATCTGTGTCCCGCCTGTACGGGTAACCCCTGGGGTGAGGGTGAAAAGACTGGTAATTTCTCGTCCATTCAAGGGCAGCGTCTTGATTCGTTCCCATTCTTTCGTGTCGGAAAGCGTGGCGCTGCCGGTTTCGACTACCGGCGTTTCGTCTCTTACTTCCACTGTAACGCTCGCAGCCCCCACGACCAGATTGATATCGACCGTCGCCTGCTGACCGACGCGCAAGACCAGTTTGCCTTCGAACTTGTTAAACCCGGCGTGCTCCACCATGATGAGGTAGTTGCCGGCCGCGATGCTGGGGAATACATACAACCCCGCCTCAGTGCTCGTGGTGGTTCGAGTCTGGTTGGTGTTCTGATTCTGCAGTGTGACATTGACACCCGGAATTACCGCTCCCGAACTGTCACGAATGACTCCTTTAAGCTCACCGAGAGAAGTCTGGGCCAATGCATTCGGCCTGAGGCACAGCAAGCAGAGAGACGCCAGCACCAAAACAGACCAAAGAGCCTTCCTGTTCATAAGTCCTCCCTTTAAGACAGCAGCGTCAGTTTCCATATGCTTTGCTCGTACCAGCCATCTTTCATCCTGTTCTCATTGGACTTTCCGGACCACCGGTTGTTGGATCCAGTCGCCTGACGCTAGAGAATTAGAAGATAAGGAAAACCAACTACGTCCGGGTTCAAATTAAAGGAAAAACAAGTTGCTTGTCAACGGAAATAAACTATGGGGGGATAACAGACCAGCCAACGCTTTCGTCATCCCTGGCAGGCCTACTGGGGAGGAGTCTCTGTTCCGGGTTTGTTTACCCGGCACAGGGGAACTTGCCGAGCGCCGTAGTCCAGTCTGAGGTCGCCTCAAGGAGGAGGTCCGTAGTTCCCCCTTGCCGTCAGTAATCCCGCAATGAGCTGAGAGAGCTCGGCCGGCTCGGCAGCGATCACGTGCCCCGGGTGATCTTCAGCAACCAATCGGGTAATGTCTATTATGTGGACTGGCACCCCGCCCGGTTATACCCACCTGTTCGCCTGCGATCCCCAGGGCGGCGGCTATTCGGACCTCGGGAATCCCAGGTTCACGATGACCGCACCCGGCATCGAACAGGGAATCGCTCGGCCCGGCTTCCGGATCCGATCTGTAGCAGCTTCGGAAGATGGCAGGTACATTGCGATGGGGGAGGATGAATCGCTGAGCCAGTTGATGGTCTTCCAGGTACATTGATGGCTGTTGCCTATTCGAAGCAGTACCTCATGCCCGGGATGGGCACAAGAGCATGAAAATGAGTGGGCGCGCGCCGCCGGCGCGGACCCACGCGGACACTTGCGCGCTCCGGCGGAGCGCGCCCACTCGGGCCCCCGCTATCAGCCTGTTTTCGGAACGGCAGCAGTAACCGGACAGACAGCCTATGCGAACTCTTCCGCTGAAATAGCCGTCGGGACGGCGAAGGCTCGGGCGAGCACCAGGGCGATGGCGCCGACCAGGCTGGGCCGGGCTTCCAGTGTGGTGGGAGTAAGACTGAGGTGGTCCAGGTAGAATCGCGAAGCGCGCTGCGAGAGTTCGCGCATCATGACGGGGTAAATCAGGTCCCAGGCACGGGTGATCGGACCGCCGAGCACGATGAGCTCGGGATTTACGGAATAAATGACGGGGACCAGGCCCCGGCCCAGATAAGCCGCCGTCTCCTGTATCGCTTCGACCGCATCCGGCTCGTGCGCGAGCGCTCTGGCAACGACGTCCTCAATGGTTGTGACTGTCCGACCTGATTCGCCAGAATCCTGCTTTGACCGACGGCGCTCTTCGTAGTATCGGACAGTAGCCGGGTCTGCCGCATAGGCCTCCAGGCAACCGCGTGCACCGCAGCTGCAGAGTGGCCCTTCGGGATGAAGAGAGATGTGCCCGAACTCGCCGGCTCCATGGAATGACCCATGGTAGAGCTGACCATGAATCACGATCCCCGAGCCAATGCCTTCCTCGATGTCCAGGAAAACCAGGTTGCGGGGGGGCCGAGCATGCTTGCCGAACCATATCTCGGCGAGCGCGCCCAGCCACGATCCGTTTTCGTAGTAAATCGGAATATCCATATCCAGCGCTTCCCGGAGCATGGAGCCCACAGGCACGTCCTCTCCCCAACCGAGGCCCTCTCCCGCCAGGACACGACCCTCTTTGGGATCCACAAGCCCGACCAGGCTGACGCCGATTCCCTCGATGGATTCACCGCAGTATGCCCGGAGCAACTCTTTGATCGACACGGCGATCTCTGCCACCGCACAGCGCGGATCGGACCTACGTTCCAACTCGGTGGCATGCAGGATCTTTCCGGTGAAATCACTCAAGGCCACTGCATAGCCGCTGGGCCTCAAATCGACGCCGATCGCGCAGGCCTTGCGCGGGTTGATGTGAAGATAGCGTTTCTTGCGGCCGCCCTTCGGCGAGGCTTCTCCCACCCCCTGTTCGAATATCAAATTGTCTGAAACCAGACGGGAGACTATTTTCGATATGGTGCTGCCTTCAAGCCCGGTGACCTCAGCTATTTCTATCCTCGAGATCGGCTGCTTTTCACGAATTACATTCAGGGCCATTATCTCATTCATGTCGCGCAGGACACGATGATTGGCGGGGGTAAGCTGGCCGAGGTTGATCTTCCGCATGACATTCTCCGACTGATCCTGTTCGGAGAGGTTAATTAGAGTATAACGGAATCTAACCGACCGAGCTGGAGCAAGTCAAGGACAAACATCATCAGTGGTTTGTCGAAGCCCGACCTTGAGGAACGATGCATCTGATTACTTGCTGATGGACGGCAATAAACTTGCTCGGGTAGTATCACAAGGCACGTCTTCTTGCGATTGGGCTACGGACCTTTTTGTGCGCAGTTAACCCGTGGTTCCGACGCCGCGAAATTCCGCTGGCAGGGGATGACCATGATTGAAATCCTGATATGTGCGCTGATCGTCCCGATGATCGTCGGGGCCGTGCCGGCCCGGTCTCTCCCGGTCACGTACGCTCTTGAGCAAGTGAAAGAACTGGATCCGCAGGGTTGGGGGCCGGTAAAGCGGGAAGGCGGGCGAAGCTACCGCGCCGTGCTCAAGGGCAGGCAGGCATGGCTCCGTGTCCCCAGCTGGTGGGGCGAATCCGTCCGTCCCCCAACAGGTGCCCGGTACATTCTCGAGGTAACCTACAAGGATGTCGTGGACAAGCCTGTGATCGCCGACCTATTCGGCGCATTTGAAACCAACCTGTCCCGGGGCGAGGTGCATCGCTTCGGCGGCGCGAACGATGCCCGGTGGAAGGTCGCCCAAATACCTGCGAGCTGGGACACACTGATCCGGCCGAAGGGATCGAAGGCCGCCGAGCTGGGATTTCGGGCTCCTGGGGATCTGCCGGTGGCGCAGATCAAGGTGCGAGAGGCTCAGCTTCCCCAGGATCAGGCGCGGTATGAAGCAGAGTCGCGCGAGTGGGTAACGAGAGCCCAGGCGCAGAAAGCGGCGAGCGCTGTCGCGCCGTCAGAGCGCGAGGTCCCCGGCCTTCCGGAACCGTGGCGACTGCAGCCGATGGTTCCCTATGTGCGGCCCTACTACAAGCACATATTGCCGGACAACGCGCCTCAGCAGGGCGAAGCGGGCGCCTCGATTCGCATCCGCATCGCTCAGAACGAATACGAACCAGGAACCTTCGCAGTTTTTGCGCAGCAAAATCTCGCGAACGTAGACTATTCGGTTTCGGAACTCAGGAACTCCCGCGGCGAACGACTGGCATGTGAGATCCGGCGCTACACCGCCGAGTATGCCCTGGAACAGATGCGCGTTCCCGGGGAGCAGATCAGGCGACTGGCATGGACGCCTCAGCGACTCTGGCCGGCATTCGGCACCGCGATCAGGCAGGGACAGTCCGGCTGGTTCTACATCATCGTTCATACTCTCGGGAAAGCGAGTGTCCCGGGAGTTTACAGGGGCAGAGTGGAGGTGACCTCCGGAACACACTCAGCCCAAATCCCGATCGAGGTCGAGGTTCTGCCCATCACGCTCCTGACGATGGATGAAGCCGGACTGCGCATGGGGGGCTGCGCCAGGGGACTACCCCCGGCTGGCGACATGGCCGTGATGCGCGAGCACAACCACAATATGATCAATATCTGGTTCCAGGGCGTGAGACCGGAGATGAAGAAGGCCGGCGACTCAATCGAGTTCGAGTTTTACTACCTGGACGATTGGATGAATCTGGCCAGGGAAAGAGGCCAGAAATCAATGGTCTGGTTCCTCGGCGGGAATCCGAACGGGTATCCGGAAACTCTGGCCATCGAGGCTGAGCTGTATGCTCTGATGTATGAAGGCGGGAAGAGCGCGTACTACGAGAAGATGAGCAAGCCGGAAAACCGGGGCAGGATCCTGCCCGAGGTGCGCCCGCTGTACAGTCAGTGGCTGAAGGCGGTAGTCGAGCATGCCAGGGAGAAAAACTGGCCGGAGCTGATCTTCACACCCTTCGATGAGCCCGCCAAGTGGGCCTATCGAGAGCCCCGGCCTGAGACGAACAGGAAATACGCCATCGGTTGCGGGCCCTGGATTCGTGACCATTTCAAGGCTGCATGCGCCCTGATCCACGAGGCAGTGCCTCAAACCAACGTGTACATGTCCCTGCACAACAACTACGAAACCGAGATCGACGGATACAAGGGCCGCGTAGGCGAGATCTTCATTCCTGATGTGGACATCGTCTGCACCAATGCCATAGAGGAAGATAACGGGCTGGGCGACAAGGGGCGCCGGGCCGGGAAGGAATTCTGGCAGTATACGGGGACCCGGACACCGCGTTACAGCTACGGCTTCTGGTTCGGATCCTGGGACTCGCGCGGCTCCCTCTGCTGGGCCTACAACTGGGGCGCGCGCTTCGACATCACTGAGGGTTCAAACTGGCAATACGCCTGGTACTCTCCGTTTGAGACCGTGCTTACGCCGGCGTACGAAGAGGTGCGGGAGGCCTGGGACGATCGCCGCTACCTGGAAACTGCAAAGGGTGCTGCCAAAGCTGCCGGCAAGGACATAGGACCTTTACTGGAGCGGATCCGTGCGGATGTAGTTGACAATCTGGGTGAGGACAACAGCTGGAAAACAGGACGCGACCCTGCCGCTATGGATCGATGGCGCAGGATGCTTGCTGACGTTATCATCACCCCCATGGAGATTGAGGGAAAAGAGAGGTGATTGAGGTGAGAACAATCCTGCTTGCGATCGCAACAGTCGTGGCCATGCAGGGGCAAATCAGCGCCCTGGATGTGCCGATTGTGGTCCGGGAAATCAACGGATTGACGCGGATCGGGAATCCCGTCAATTCAGGCATCCCGCTTCCGAAGGGCGCGGTTAAGGAGCCCGGAGAACTACGTCTCGTCGACCCGTTCGGGGGCGTTGTCCCTGCCAGCATCGAGCCGCGCAGCCGTTGGCTCGAAGACGGGTCTCTCCAGTGGGTGACGGTTCATTTCGTTACAGACATGGATCCCGGATCCACCCAGGAATACCGGCTGGTCACCTCTACCGCGCCCGCACCGTCGAATCTCGTCGACGTCAAAGAGGGAAGCGGGACGATCACGATCACAACCGGACCCGCGAGGTTCGTGATTCCGACTGACCGCCTGGCTCCGTTCAAACAGGTCTATCTGCGGCGTGAGCTTTCCAGGGATTTTGTCGAGCCCGATCAGGTGTTGGCCAGGCCCGCCACAGTCAGTCTCACCGCCCGCAACGGCGAATCGAGGGTTGTTCCGCGACCCGACAAACAGAACGAATTCAAGTCGGAACTGGTCGGCCTAGGAGAGCCTTTCACTCAGATTGCCGCGATCCGCTCAGCCGTGGTCGAGGAGCGGGGCCCGGTCCGCGCCGTCGTCGCACTCAAGGGGACCTTCTCCACTCCCGGAACAGAGTCTCTCGACTTCACGGCGCGGCTCTATTTCTACGGCGGATCGCCGTTGGCTCAAATGACCTTCAGCGTGATCAACCGGCAGATGGAGAGTATGGCGCGCTTCGTGGGTATCGAACGGCTGGCCGTGGAAATCGGGCTGAAAGGCGCCTCCAAAGCGCGCGTTGCAATCTCCAGGGACGGCAAGACCTTCGATACTACTCCCGGCAGGAAGCCGCTCAGCCTGATCCAGATGGCCCGCAACCAGGCGCGATTCACCGATTCCGACGGCAGGGTTACGGACGCGACACAGTCGGATGGTTGGGTGCAGATCGGCTCCAGCACCGGCTTCCTGACCGCCGGCACGCGCTGGTTCTGGCAGCTCTATCCCATGGGCCTCATTGTCGGGCCGGACGGCACCCTGGGGTTGGAACTGAAGCCTGCCGGCACGGATCGCATCGACCTCTACACAGCGGGCGCGAAGACGCATTTTCTATTCTTTCACTTTGCGGCGCCGGGTGTTGTTCCGCCTGCCGCCATCGCCGCCGGGACGACGCACCCGCTCGTGGCCGCCCCCTCGCCCGACTGGTACTGCCAGGAGACGCGCGTCATGGGGGATCTGTTCTCCGCCAACCCTAAGCTGTACGACCCGAAGTATCGGGACCTCGTATCCCGGTACCAGCGGCAGGTCGACGCATGCCTGAATCGGCTGATTTCCAACCGGCCTCGCCCGGGCTGGAAAGTGGACGAGTATGGTTGGCTGAACTTCGGCAGCGGCCTGCACCACTCCAGCTATGTTCGCGAGAATGCCCAGGAGAGCTGGTGGGACGGCAACTATTACGACTTTCCCCACGCTGTGATCCTCAACTACCTCCGGACCGGAGACATCGTAAACCTTGCGACGGCCGAGGAAGCAGGTCTGCATCTCGCGGATCTGGACATCTGCCATTCGTTCCCGGGCTACCCGGACCGTGCCGGCTCTCCACGCAGCGGCCCGGTGGTGGGCCATTTCCGCAACTACGCGAGCGGCCAGAACTATCAGGGGCACGATTCTTTCACCTTCTACAAAAACGAGAGCCTGTACGAGCTGTATTACCTGACGGGTGAGCGCTGGTATCACGAGGTCGGCCTCATGTCCTCCGATTTTGCCATGGCTTTCTGGGGCAAGGGCGCATTACGCAACCTCGCGCACGGCATCTGGGGCGTGCTCAGCGCCTACCGGGATACGCGTGAGCAGAAGTACCTCGACCGCGCGCGGTTTTTTGTAGACCAGTGGGGCAAGCCCTGGCAGGACGCCAACCAGGGCAGTTTCAAAGACCAGCAGTGGATGTACGGGCTGGTGTTTGAGGCGTACGACAAG
>Ga0315275_10007328_pt1 | contig 10646 bp, 10 predicted proteins | sample YL17G03_0_MG_FD_205557 | JGI IMG/M metagenome (GOLD analysis project Ga0315275, IMG submission 205557) | Sediment microbial communities from Yellowstone Lake, YNP, Wyoming, USA - YL17G03_0 | ecosystem: Environmental > Aquatic > Freshwater > Lake > Sediment | place: USA: Wyoming | collected...
TTGATCTCCATACCAAAGCCTGCGAGTCATCCGCCACGCGCCCGCGCGTAAGCGGATTATCCTATATGACCGCTGGTGACCGTTGCCAGCTTTAACATATGAAGAAAACTGACGCGCTGCGGACCCTGTCTCAATTTGCCGGCACAATCATCGGCGCCGCATCTGGCGTTGCGGCATGCGGAATATGGCTGTGGGCCCTTGGAACACCTCAGGGCACCTTATCACTCTCTGCCGCGTATATCGCGATCGGCGTACTGATGATGCTGATTGCCATATTCGCTGTGATCGCGTCGGCACGCGGTCACGGCGTGGCCCTGTTGGTCATGTTCATGATGTCTTTTTTCCCGGTTGGTGCTTACCTTTTTGGAATACCGCACGGGCTGCGCTGGATTGGCGTAGTGGACCTCGGCTTCCTGGTGGCCGGGCTCATGATTTGGTATTCGACACCGAAGACTGTTGAGCAGCGAGCGTCGGTCACCGATCAGGAAGATCGGTAGCGGGGATCTTTTGAAAGAACTGCGCGACCAGGACGAAGACCTTTAGGAATGGAGAGAGGCGCAAAGGAATGCCGGGTACGCGTATTGTCACGACCTTCACGGCATTCACGGCCCTTCGCGCAAATTACTTCTTTGGAAGGGCCCCGGCGTATTTTGTCCCCAAGCTCAGCCACTTCGCCAGCGCCGGTTCGTCCACGAGCCCGGCGGGATTGACCAGGATCCAACCTCTCATCGGGCGGCCGCTCAGGTCGAAGATGCGGGTGTGAGGTTCGGCCAGTGCGTTGTCGGTCCGGGCCGGGTCCAGGCGCACGATCAATTCGCCGCCCTGCACGCCGCAGCACATGTTGCCGTTGAGCAGAAACGCGAGGCCGCCGAACATTTTTTTCTCGGTCAGCCCTTTTTTCCCCGCAAGACGCTTGCGGACACGTCCGGCAAGCTCTTCATCGAAAGCCATCGCGCGTACCTCATGCTTAGTCGACGGCGGCGTCTGCTTGAGACAGTCCCGCTCGGAGACTTACGAAAACGTCGGTCTCGCTTCGTGCGCCAAACATTACTTTACGCTGCAGCATGCCCGAATTCAGGGCGAGGCAAAAAGACCTGTTCTGCTGTCGGGGATGGGGACGTACGGCTTCCCGAGATACGACGATCAGGGCTTTGCCCCCGACACGCTTTCAATTTTTCCCTGTTGACTTTGAAAAATCACGCGCGCAGAATGCGCCCCCTCTTGCGTTGAGGAACACATGAAACACCGAATGAAATTGATAGATACGCGATGCCAATCCCTGCCAGCGGGCGGGGAGGGCTTCGTACTGGATCGCCGGGAAATCGGCGAGGACCGCACGCGTCCGGAAGCGGAGGAAAGCTAGCGCCAAAGCGCTGACTACCCCGAGCCCGGACCGCGATAGCGCTCCGGGCTTTTTCTTTTCTAAAGCCCGGAGTTCGCCGTGAGGTGTCCGGGCTTTTTTGTTTTCGTGCCCCGCTGGCGGAATTGGGAGACGCGCATGTCTCAGAAACATGCTGATCCGGGTTCGAATCCCGGGTGGGGCACCAGGCATTTCGGCGAGCGACGCGCTCGCCATCCGCGCCGGCAATGCGACCGGACGAAGCGGATCGTTCTTTAACAATTTGGGATGTGGCAAGACCGGAGCAGACACGACTCAGCAATCAGACCGCCGATGCGCGGTCTGCTGTCTGCTCCAGCAGTTCCCGTCGTCTAAAGGTCAGGATAGCGGACCTTCAATCCGCGGATGCCGGTTCAATTCCGGCCGGGAACACCAAAGGATCGTCGTGAACGCGAATACCGCAGCGGGCGAGGCTCGTGAGTCCTCCCTGGCGCGCCCGGCCTGAAACATCGGCCGGGCGTGTGCCGCGGCGCGGGAGCGGCGGATGGTGGACGGATTAGCTCAGAGGTAGAGCGCGATCCGAAGGATCGAGGTCATGGGTTCGATTCCCATATCCGTCGCAATGGATAGCTCAGACGGGTAGAGCAATCGGCTGATAACCGAACGGTCGCGGGTTCAACTCCCGCTCCAGGCAATGGCGTTGTAGGTGCCATTAACGCAGTACCGGGGCCGGCTTCAGTGCGAGCGACAGAACAGCGTCGCGGGCACACCGGCCGTCCGACCGAGTGCGCCGCGCGGCGTACGCGGGCGAAGCGGCAACAGCCAGGCGCGCCTTCCTGTTCCAGAAATTCGGAACGTGTCGGTGGCGCAAGGCGCGGCCGCTTTCCCTCGCGCACGCGGCGGCGCCCGCCGGACGGCCGGGAGGCCGGATCCCTTTTTTCAACGTTGTCGTCAATGAAAGGAGAGTGAAAGTGTTTCTGTTTCGGAAGTTTCGCGTGAAGAAGGACGAACGCGCCCTGCTGTTCCGCAAGGGCGACTTCGTCGACGTGCTGGGTCCGGGCGAGTACGTGCGCTTCGACCCGCTGCGCCGGCTGACCGCGGAGAAGTTCGCACTCGCCGAGACTCGTTTCGAGCACCGGCTGGCCGACTTTCTCGTGAAGGCCGAACCGGCGGTCGTGGAGCGCGAGTTCCACGTCGTGGCGCTGGGTCCGGCGGAGGTCGGCCTGCGCTTCGAGAACGGCGTGCTTGCCGAAGTATTGGCGCCGAACACCCGGCGTCTGTACTGGAACGGTTACATCGACCTGCGCTTCGAGCGCATCGACATCGCAACCGATTTCGAGGTCGACGCAAAGCTTGTGCCGCAGCTGGTTGCCTTCACCGGCACGGGCTTCAAGGCCAAGGTAACCGGCGCCGACGGCGTGTACGGCGTCCAGGTGCCGCAGTTTCAGGTGGGCGTCCTGTACGTGGACGGCAAGCTCGAAGGCGTGCTCGAAGCCGGTCTGCGTGCTTTCTGGCGCTTTGGCCGCGACGTGCGCATCGAGTTCGTGGATCTGCGTATGCAGGTGATCGAAGTGGCGGGCCAGGAAATCCTGACCAAGGACAAGGTGCCGCTGCGCGTGAACCTGAACGCAGGCTACCGCGTGACCGACGTGCGTGTGGCCTTCGCCAAGCAGGCCAAGCCGGTGGACTACCTGTACAAGGAACTCCAGTTCGGCCTGCGTGCGGCGGTGGGGTCGCGCACCCTGGACGAGCTGCTCGAGAACAAGGTCGTGGTCGACCAGGTCGTCGCCGAGCACATCAAGCGCCGCGTGGCAGAGTTCGGCCTCGAGGTCGAGTCGGTCGGTGTGAAGGACATCATCCTGCCGGGCGAGATGAAGGTCATTCTCGCCAAGGTGGTGGAAGCGGAAAAGGTCGCGCTGGCGAACGTGATTCGCCGTCGTGAAGAGACCGCTGCCACCCGCTCGTTGCTGAACACCGCGCGAGTGATGGAAGACAACCCGATCGCGCTGCGGCTGAAGGAGCTGGAGACTCTGGAGAAGGTGACCGAGAAGATCGACAAGATCTCGGTGTTCAGTGGCCTCGACGGGGTGCTTAAGGATCTGGTGAAGATCCGATGAGGTCAGCAATAACTTGACAGGCCGAAGGCGATCCCTTCGGCCTTTTTTTGTCTACGCCAACAGCAAGTAGCGATCGCAGCGATCAGGACAGGCCAAGACTTCATCGTCTGAGATAACCCGCCTCGGCGTACCTGAGTGTGGGGATGAGCCTCAACTGACGACGCCGACGACCGTCCACAGTCCCCAGCCGATCAGCAAAACTCCCGTAGAGCGGCTCAGCCAGGTGCTTGCGGGGATCAGTTTTTCCGCGGCCACGTAGAGGGCCAGCCCGACGATCCAGCGCAATTCCATGACGCCGCCGTAGAACAGCAGTCCCATCAGCACCCAGCAACAACCCAGGCAATAGAGCCCATGGGACAGGCCCATGCGCAGGGCGCCGCCGTATCCCTTGCGCCAGTTCCGTGCAAGGAACATCAGCGGCGTCTGACAGTTGCGCAGGCAGGCCTGTTTGAGTGACGATAGTTGGTAGAGTCCGGCGGCGATCAGCAGCGCCGCACCCAGCGCCGTGCTGGTCACCGCCATCATGCCGGTCAACGGCACAAGTTCGTGAACGGAAATTTGCAGCGCCACGGCGGCAACGCTGAAGCCAGTCCAGATGGCGGCATAGCCCGCGACGAATAGCGCGAGTGGCGCGGCTGCCGCGCCGTTCTGGGAAAACTTCCGGCTGACTGCTCCGTAGATGAGAATCGCTGGCGCGGCCGAAGGCAGCATCATCGCCAGCATCATGGCCCACCACATGACGAAGAGCAGCGCGGTATAGGCCATCGTGCCCGGCGCAGGCGAAGCGGGCGACATCAGCGCGTCGCCCGTGTGAAATGTGGCCCAAAGGCCCAACGCAGTGACGATCGCGAGCGCCGCAAGCACAACGCGCCGCTCGTTCAGCGCGGCGCGCTGCAATAAGGTATCGGGCAGCGTGGAGCCGCCCAGGCTCACCTGACGACGCCTTGCCCGGTTATGTGGAGCATCGCCATGTGCGCATGTTTGCCGACGGAGTTGAGCGCAATGGGGCCTGCGGATTTTACGGTTCCGCTGGCATATTCAGCCTCGGTATATTCAAAGCCCTGGCGCAGGGAAACCTTGGCATGGTGCGGCTGGCCGGTGACGGGATTGCGGATCGCCTCGGTCTTGACCTCGACGACGCCGGGGACGCTGACATGGCCGACGCATGACTTCATGTCGATTTTGAAGTCGATCTTCTTGAACATCGGCGGGTGCACCGTGTCGCACATCGACACGAAGACCTGGAAAAAGGTGGCGCCCGGCTCGGTGTCCTGGCCCGACATGATCTTGAGGAGCGCCTCGCGCTGTTCAGGCGTGGCACGCTCGTCGACGATGGGCTGGATTTCGCCATGGCCCATGTGGATCGGGCCCGGCCAGGCGGCGGTCGCAGCCAGGCGCAGGCCATCGAGCTTCACCTTGCCGTAATGGCCTTTCTCGATCTGTATGCCGACCGCCGCGCGGCAAGTGCCATCGGTGGGCAGAGCATTGAATTGGCAGGGGCAACCATAAGCGCAATTGCAGGACGCAATCTCGGGACCGCGGATCATCCAGTCGGTATGAGCCATGTTCTCCTCCTTTGCGGTTTGAAAGCTTCTCAGTGTATGACGCCGCCGCCGTGATGGTGCAGACAGTTGAACTGGCCGTAACTGTCCTTGAGCGTGAAGGCGATGGCCCCTTTGACAGTGGCGCTGCCGCTGCCGATTTCGGCGATGTCGAACTCGATGCCGCCGGGCATGTCGATGCGGACCCGGTGATCCTGGCCGGTGGCCGGGCTCCTGATCGGGCGGCCCGCGGTTTCGAGCACACCGGGAATGGAGGCGCTCGCCGTGCGGGCGTCGATGTCGATCTCGAAACGGATTGGTTTGTAGAGCGTTGGATGGTGGGTATCCGACATCGCGCTGTAGACCCACCAGTGATTGGCGGCCTCTTCGGTCTCGCCGCCATGAAAAATGGTGTCCAGCGCCTCGCGCTGGGCCGGATTCGCATGCTCGTCGATGATGACTTGCATTTGACCCTTGCCCTCGAAGATCGATCCGGGCCAGGAGTAGATCATCGCAGCGCGCAGACCGTCGAGCTTCAAGCCGCCGAAATGGCCTTGCTCGATCTCGATCACCTCAAAGCCGCAGCAGGCGCCATGCGTCGGCAGGCTTTCGAACTGGCAGGGACAGCCATAGTCGCAATTGCAGTTGCCAAAAGACTTGCCTGCGATCAGCCAATCGATGTGTGCCGGTTTCCCCATTGACTGTCAGATGAATCTCGTCGCAGCGCGTTTTGACGTCGCCTCGAATCATATCATCCCGAGTCGGTCATGAATTATCCAGGCTGGAACTGAGCACTGTGCACTGAGTACTAGATTTTCCTAGTGCTCGCGCATCGAGCGCTGCAGGAAACCGCTGATCGGATCGAGGAAGTACTCGAAGGCCGTGCGCGCTTCGGTCTTCACGAAGACCTCGGCCGGCATGCCAGCCTGCAGCAAGAGATTGCCAGCCTGCTTGAGTACCTGTGGCGTCACCCGCACGCGCGCGGTGTAGTAGAAGCTGTTGGTCGCCTTGTCCTCCAACCGGTCGGCGGAAACGTAGACGACCGTTCCCGTGACTGTCGGAGTGATCCGGCGGCGAAACGATGTCAGCCGGACATCCGCTTCGGCGCCCGCCTGAACATAGCTGATGTCCTCCGTGCGCACGCGTGCCTCTACGATCAGGTCCGGATTTTCCGGAACGATGTCGAGTATCGGCTCGCGCGGACCAATCACCCCACCGACGGACGTTACTCTCAGATCCACTACCTCACCAGCGATCGGCGCGGTAATGCGCTGACGTTCCTCCGCATCTTGCGCCGGACGCACTCGCTCCTGCAGGTCGAAGATTTTCGCAGTCGTCTGGCTGAGCTCCGCCGAGGCTTCCTGCATGAGGGTGCTGCGCAGCGTTTCCGCGCGCAGTTGCAGGTCGGCAACCTTCTGGCGTGCGCGCGAAAGTTCCGATTCGTTTTCTCCACGCCGCGATATCAACTCGATGCGGCTACGCTGCAGTGTCAGGATCCGCACCTTGGAGACGTATCCCTCGCCCACCAGCGCCTCGTTGGCTACAAGCTCTTCTTGCGCCAGTCGTATCCCTTCGTCGTCAGCACGAAGTTGCTGCATGCGCCCCTTGATCTCATCCCTGGTCTCGACAATCTGCTCGCGGATCAGCGCAACCTGGTTCCCGTATGCCTCCCGGCGCGCCTTGAACAACGCGCTCTCGCGCTGCAACAGTTCCGCCACGCGCGGATCGTCTTTGCGCACAACCAGCTCTTCCGGAAACTTAACTTCGGGCGCCCACGCCTGTTCTGCCGCAAGCCGCGCGGCTTTGGCCAGATCAGCGTCGAGTTGCGTCTTTGCCAACTCATTGCCGGCGTCGACGCGGATATCCTTCAGCACGATCAGCGTCTGCCCGGCTTTGACCTTGTCGCCGTCGCGCACCAAAATCTCGCTGACGAGCCCGCCCTCCTGGTGTTGCACCGTCTTGCGGTTCATGTCCACCTTCACTACGCCCGGCGCTACGGCCGCACCGTTCAACGGCGCCAGGGCGACCCATGCCGACACCCCGAGCACCAACAGCACGATGCTGGCCACCCCCGCCCGGATCAGCAGGCGGGGGTTGTCGGCCTGCTCGACGTCCAGCGACGGCAATACCAAATCGAGGAGAGAGTTCGCCACTCGCTAACCGCTTTTGATCGCGGCTTGCGCGGGGGCCTCGTGGCCACCGGCCTCGGCCAGGCGCGGGCGCGCCGGACCGAGACCGTCCGCAACCGCACCCTGCTTTTCGATTACGCCGTCGCGTAGCAGGATCACCTTGTCCATTGCCGCGAGAAGCGGCGTTCGGTGTGTGACCACGACCACCGTCACCCCGGCGGGCTTGAGGTTGCGCACCGCTTCGATCAGCGCGGTTTCGCCTTCGTTGTCCAGGTTGGAGTTTGGCTCGTCCAGCACGACCAGTCGTGGCGTGCCATACAGCGCACGCGCCAGTGCCACGCGCTGGCGCTGTCCGGCGGAAAGAAACGCGCCGCCATCGCCGATCGGCGTGTCGTAGCCCTTCGGCAGCCGCAAGATCATTTCATGCGCATTGGCGCGTCTGGCCGCTTCGATCACCGCGGAGGAATCCACTTCGCCAAGGCGTGCGATGTTTTCGCTCACCGTGCCGGAAAACAGTTCGACGCTTTGTGGCAAGTAGCCAACGTATGGCCCGAGGCTCGCGCGCGGCCATGCGCTGATATCCGCGCCGTCCAGCCGGACCACGCCCGTCAGCGGGCGCCAGATGCCGACGATCAGTTTCGTCAACGTCGACTTGCCTGCCGCGCTCGGACCGACGATCGCCAGCGCTTCGCCGGGCTGCAACTCGAACGACACCCGTTTGATGATCGGCCGTTCCTGGCCGGCAAATCCGAACACCGCCTGCTCCACGCTCAAGGCGCCAAGCGGCGGCGGCAGCTTGGTTACCGACTCGGCGTCCTTTGCGGCGCTGAGATCCTTGTCCAGACGCCCATAGGCGCTGCGAGCATCGACGAGGCTCTTCCAGCCGGCGATCGCGGACTCCACCGGCGCCAGCGCCCTGCCGAGCAGGATCGTGGCAGCGATCATTACGCCGCTGGTGGCCCATTGATGAATGACCAACCAGGCACCGGCCGCCAGCATCGCCACCTGCAGGAACTGACGCGTGAAGCGCGACGCGCTCGATGATAGCGACGAGGCGCGATTGGCATCGAGCTGATGGTTCAGCACTTTGTGGCTGAGCCCGCGCCAGCCGCGGGCGAGATTCTCGACCATGCCCAATGCGCCGGCCACCTCGGCATGGCTGACAGTCTGATCGGCAAAGCGGCCCGCCTTGCGCGACTCCAGTTGCATCAATTCCAGCGGCCTCCGCGAAAGCTTTTCATTAAGCCAGGCGATGCCGAAAAGCAGCACCGCACCGGCCAGCGCGATCGCGCCGAGCAACGGGTGGAACAGCCAGATGATCAGCACGAAGATTGGCACCCAGGGTGCATCGAAAAGCGCCACGATTCCAGGTCCGGACAGAAAGGCGCGTATCGCGGCGACATCGCGCAGCCCGTGCATCGAGTTGCGGCTATTTGGCATGGTGCCGCGTCGCACCATGTCGACCAGCACACGCGGACCGACCAGTTTCTCCAAGGCGACGCCAGCGCCGGAAAGCAGCCGCGAGCGGATCACATCCAGATAGGCCATGAAGATCAGCGCGCCGACAGCCAGTATGGCGAGCATGACCAGTGTTTCCTGGCTGCGGCTGCTGACCACCCGGTCGAAAACCTGAAGCATGAAAAGCGCGGGCACCAGCATCAGCAGGTTTATCACCAGGCTGAACAAGGCCGCGTAGATGAAGTAGGACCGGAACCGGACAAAAAATTCGCGCATGGCCGCGTTACCTCCCCATTTGTTACTGCCAAACCTGCGGTGCCTCTGCCCCCGGGCGGGCGGGGTGCCCCTGGTCCGATTTCGACCGGGAAGCTTTATAGTTATATTAGTAATATCGCCGCTAAACTATTGCCGTACCGCAATAAACATAAACATTCTGGGCGTCCGTTGGCCACAATACAAGCCCCCTATATGCAAGCCGGGTACCGGCGCCTTCGTCCATTGCCCTGTTCCGCTGATTCGTGGGAAAACTCGCCAGCCTTGGAAGCCAGACCCCATGTCCGGTCGAAGCTTTCGTTATACATAGAGTTGCAGAGATAAATTCATGTGTTATCTGCAGACTTGCTCAGATCAAGAACGTCGTTCGCAATCGCGATACCGACCCCGATCAGGCCTCGCCCCCATATGAAATTTGCATGATCAAATTAACTGTTGACTTTATTTTCGCAAGGGATAAACTTTTCAAGTGTTTTTGGCACAACATTCGTTTGGTTGTTATTTTATTTGGCGGATAACGGGGATTTTTTCCGTCGGTTCGGCTGCAGGCTGAAGCGTAAAGAATTGGGGCGGTGTGTTTGCAATCGGGTTGCGCGCCCCGATCACGATCTTCTCAAGACAAAACCACACCCGTAGAAATGCGGGGTCGGAAAACCACGGGTCTCCTGTAAAGACAGCCGGGTTGCCTGGAAGAACATCAGGCAACCCGGTTTTTATTTGTGCGGGAGCGCACCTTAGGACGCTCCCCACAAGAAAACATAAGAAAAATAAGAAAGATAAAAAAGAAGCGTGGTTCTTCGTCGTTTTGCTCTTTCGTCTTTAAGAAGGGCGCACACGGCCGCATAAGAGGATGCGAGGCAGTCGTAAACGATGAGGTTGCGCAAATAAAGGTTGTTTAAGGGAGCGAGCTGTCATGGACGTCAACGAACTGTCGTTGCACGCCGCCCGGTTGCGTATTTCCACCGGTGTCAATGTCTTGGCCGATGAGGACATGGCGGCCAGCGGCACCGTGGCCGACGACGCCACCGATCTCACCTATGGCCTGGCGGGCGATTTGCCCTCAGGGCTCACGGCACTCATGCCGCTCACTTTCAACACGGATGGGACCGGGTCATTCGATCCTGGCGTCCTGTTTGACTCCTCGCACACCGGAGACGGCCACATCGTCTCGTTCAATTACATCCCGAACGAGGGCGCAATCAAGAGTTCACGCGCCGCACCTGGCGTTTCCTTATCCGGTCGTGCGCCGCAAATGCTCACTTGTTTCCACCCACACATACGGCCAGCTCTAATGAAGCGTCATTCCCGCGGAAGCGGGAATCCAGTCGAAAAACCAGGCAATAACAAATTCTGAATTTAGGAGAACACCATGGCAAAGCCACCCGTCCCGACACCTGTCCCGACCGTAACGACCGACCTCCTCGACTACCTGCCGGGCAGTACGGCAACCATCACCGCTTCGGACTTTATCATCGGCAGCACGCTGGAATTCCAGGTGCAGCACGTCACCGGTGCGGGTAAGGACGGCAAGTACGGAACCCGGGATGACACCCTCGATGACCAGGCGAATGCGACCGGCGCGGGCCACACGGCCTGGTATGTCACCGACGGCGTGCGCACCGCGGGCGCCGACGGCAAGTTAGGCACTGCCGATGACGGTGGCGATCTCGACGGCAAGGCAAACGGGACGATCGTCACCAACTGGTACGTGAACCCCGATGACTCCGCTGGCGCGACGTTCCTGCTGACGGCGACTAACGCCGCGGCAGGGCAGGCGGCCGCGACGTCG
>Ga0315275_10007329_pt1 | contig 10645 bp, 13 predicted proteins | sample YL17G03_0_MG_FD_205557 | JGI IMG/M metagenome (GOLD analysis project Ga0315275, IMG submission 205557) | Sediment microbial communities from Yellowstone Lake, YNP, Wyoming, USA - YL17G03_0 | ecosystem: Environmental > Aquatic > Freshwater > Lake > Sediment | place: USA: Wyoming | collected...
CGTGACTATAGTATCAGTCCGGTCCCAGAATGTACTCTTCAGACCGATTTGCGGGGTCACCTGAAGATAATCTCCCCAACGCAGCGGCAAGTAGAGTACAGGCTGAATATCATAAAAATGTCCCTTTTGACCTTCATCTCTGTGATAATAATCGTACGTTGCATCAATCTCGTAATACAGGGGAGTGCCCCAGAGAGGTTGTTTCATCCCCTTGAGGGTAATTTCGGGATATTTCTGCAAGGTTGCATCATTTGAGGCGCTCGCGAAATCATCGGTGTAGCGGACAAGCGCCGTCAGGTTATACAGTTGCCAGTTCTTGACCAGACGGACCGTCGAATCAAGGGAACCAAGGGATTCATCTCCCACAAATGATATTTTTTTAAACCGTTTCGCTTCCGTTGTTGAATAATTATCCAAATAGTAGTTGTGTGAGGTAAAGTCCTTGAAATACCAGTTATCGGATACCTTCCGGATATCCGTTCTAAAGAATAAAGAAGGGCTGAAAAGGGTCTCGTGGTTCAGGTAGTATGACCACCGCTTGTGGTCGGACTGCCAATCCCTGCTCACTGTCCCTGTCGTGGTCGCGTAGGATTCCTGGCCACGCCAGGAATCATTCATGAAGTCGCCATAGAATGTGCCGAAGGAATCATTGCTGAGGAAGTATCTGAATTCAACGCCTTCTTTAAACCCCCTCTCACCCATATAGCGCTGATACAGCGTCGCATCAGTACTTTCTGAAATTGCCCAGTAAAAGGGAAGTTCCACATCCCAGCCTAACTTATTTTTAGAATAGGAAAGATGGGGGAGAAGGAATCCCGATTGGCGGGTTGTCTTTGCAGGAAACACGAGATACGGGGTGTAGAAAACCGGCAGATCTTTTGCGAGAAATTTACTGTGTTTCACGGTGCCGTAACCGTCGATGGTTATATCCATTTCACTCCCCCTCAACCGCCAGTCGGGGGAATGTCCGTCACACGTGGTCATCGTCGCATCCTCAATATGGTATGTGGCTTCTCCTGTCTTCTCTATCTTTAATCCTGAGAGATAAAAGTGATTTTTAGAGAGAAACACCTTTCCACCATGAGCGACACCGGTTTTCGTATCAATGTTGAATTGTACTTTGTCTCCCTCAAGAATATCATTGTCGCTTATGATCATCACATACCCTTCCGCCGTGGCGTCATTGGTCATCCTGTCAAGGCTCACGGATTCCGCCAGGAGAAAGCCCCCGGAAAATGTTATGAACACATCTCCCTGCGCGTGATAGGTATCCTCCTTCTTGTCATAGGAAATATTCGTTGCCTCAATGGTGACGGGCCCCTTCGCAATTTTCTTCTCTGCAGCAACCGAACTGCATATCGGAAGAGCACAAAAAAGGAAGATTAAGCCAATGCTCGCGATAGTTCTTCCCGACACCATGAAGGGAAAATCTGCAAGAGCTATAGTATGGAGAAACGGTATCTTCTTCATCATGACATTACGTTATGTGTGAAAATATTCGCTTAATCTCACCGACGAGATAGAGAGATCCCGTGACACAGATCATATCGTCTAAACCGGCTATGGATAGGGCCCTCTTCAACGCTTCCTGAGGGCTCTCCGCGAGCTCGATTCGATCCTTGTACTGCCATTTTTGTGCAACCGCGGCGATCTCCTGCGGAGGCATCGCTCTTACCGTATCAGGTTTCGTAATGATCAATCGATCCGCAAGGGGAAAAAGTTTTTTCAACATGCTCCTGTAATCTTTATCATTGAGCACGCCAAAGATGAGTATTAAGCGTGTGTATGAAAACTCATTTTTCAACGCTTTGGCAAGGGCAGATACGCCGGCTGCATTATGGGCGCCGTCTACCACAACCATGGGGGCCTGCTGAAGGATTTCCAACCGCCCTGGCCATTGCACATCACGAATACCGGCAAAGACAGCATCATCATTGACTGAAAATCCCTTCATTGCGGCAGCTTCAATCACACCGAGGGCGACCGCGGCGTTTTCAATCTGATGTCTTCCCTTCAAAGGGCACATGAGACGTTCATGCCTCTTTCTTATTCCCTTGTAGGAAAAAAATCCATTGCCGAGCTCCTTGACTTTTATTTTCCCGCCAACTTTAAACAGCGCTGCTCCTCTCTCGCGACAGATATCTTCCAGAACACGAATCACGCTCTTTTGTGTGACCGCGGTGATGCATACCCCTCCATCTTTGATGATACCGCCCTTTTCACGGGCAATGTTTCCCAGGCTCCTTCCAAGATGTTCTTCATGATCGAAGGAAATATTGGATATGGCGGAGACAAGGGGTGTCACCACGTTCGTCGCATCAAGCCTGCCCCCCATCCCGACTTCCACGACAGCGATATCAACACCTTTTCGACAAAAATAGAGGAAGGCAACGGCTGTGAGAAATTCAAAATAGGTTACACTTTCCTTCATACGTTCTTGTACTTCCTCTATCAATTCCATCATTTCATCAAGAGCAATCATGCGTTGATTCACTTTAATCCGTTCCCGGATATCAATCAAGTGTGGCGACGTATACAAACCGACGCGAAAGCCGCCGCACGCAAGGATGGATGCCACCATGGCGGCGATGGAACCTTTTCCATTGGTTCCACCGATTAAAATAGTCTCATACGTATTGTAAGGATTATGCAAACGATCGAGCAGTCGCGAGACAGGATCTAGTCCGAGTCGTATATCTACACTTTTTAATCCATAGATGCGTTCAAGGGGATCCTGCATGTGTCGTCATTATGTAATGTAATGGGAATCGGCCCTTCTCAAGGCAATACCGCAGAGAGAGGATGTGGTCAGATGTGAATGACCTCACCGTCTTGAAGAATACGAATATTCCTGTCTTTGATTACCGCGATCTCTCGCTGAATAGATTCTCGGTAGTGGAGCTTCATATGATAAAGGTATATCTGGGGATTGTGGGTATTCAGTTTTTTCAGCTCTTCCTCCAGACCTGACGCCGTCAGGTGGCCCGTCATCTGCGCAATGTCTTCCATACTATTGGGAAGGGAAGTTTCAACAAATACCGCCTTCAGGTTATGGAGACTGTTCGCAACATTCCACACTTCTTCCGTAGGGCCTGTGTCTCCGATTATCACAATTGATCCTTCTTTCGATTCAATGACATAACTGACGGTTTCAACGATATGATTCACGAGGACAGCGGTCACTTCCATAGAGTCGAGGGTAATCTTTTCCCCGGGCTTGATAGTCTTAAATTTCAGGACCGGGTTTTTCGGGTCGGGGAGCAGGGAAAAATCCGGCCACACCACATTGTTGAAAAGATGGGTTTTAAGTGTATCAATAATGGTCTGGGTAGCGACGATCAAGAGAGGCCGTTCTTTCTGGAGATAGCAGATATTATCTGCCAGAAACGTGATATCCCTTACGTGATCGAGGTGTGCATGAGTGATAAGGACATGATTTATCTTAAGCTGCTCTTCAATAGTCAGCATAGAGGTGATCGTTCCGGCATCAACCAGAGTGTTGCCGTTCAATAAAAAACTTGTCGTATTGCATCCGGGCGTCTGCGATCCATGGCAACCCAATACTCTGATTTGCATTATTTTCTATCCTCTCAGTGACCGTCCATACACAAAAAGAATGAAAAAGGGTCAATATACCTTTATATCGGCTGTCAAAGGCTCATCGTAAAGTCTATCGTGGTGGATTTTATACGTTCGTGCTTTCTACAAACGTTCCCCAAACGGGCTGAACGTTAGCACAGCTTTTCCCTTCGGGCAATAACTTTATCGCCGTTTCCCGTTTCACCATAGAAATCCGGCGACCTTCTCACACCGACAGATTAATCCGGGACAACCCTGAATACTTCATCACCGGGACGAACACGATCAGAAACCTTGACACCTATAAAGTCTCCTGGTACCGCATTCACAATCGTCTGATTGTTCGCCTCCATTGATTCAACCACGCTCGTAATATCCGTAGTATGACCGGTAACTTTAATTGTATCCCCTACCTTTAATTCGCCTTCTGTAATCTTTATCGCCGCAACAGACGGCTTGGAAAAAAATTTTACGACTTCGCCTATTTTTTCTTCCGCCATACCTAATCCCCCTTTCTTGGCTGATAAATAGTTGAGAAAGAATAACAAGACCGCCGGCAGAGAACTGCATATCACGCGTAGTTTTCGGAAAATACAACAACTCATGATGAAGTATATTTTTTCTGACAAAAAAACAAGAAAAAAAGAAAAGCAGGGAGAGAAAGGAATCCCTGCTTTTCTTGCATTATTTTGGAAGATGATGAATGTGATAGTATTTAAGGAAGGAGTTCTCTTCCGATATTACTTTTGCGAGAGAACTTTTTTCTTTGTTTGCTCCTGTCCCGGAATAAATTCGATTATCGACATTGGGGCGTTGTCACCCACGCGATTACCCCTCTTCATGATTCTTGTGTAACCGCCTGCAAAATCGCGATAACGTGCCGATAGTTCATCAAAAAGCTTCGCCACGATTTCCTTTTCCCTTACATAGGAAAGTGCCTGCCTCCGCGCATGGAGATCGCCCCTCTTGCCAAGGGTAATCATTTTTTCTGCAACTTTTCTCAGCTCTTTCGCTTTGGCATCCGTCGTAGTAATCTTCTCATATTTCAACAGGGAAGTGACCATGTTTCGCAACATAGCCTCCCTGTGACTTGTAGTTTTGCCCAGCTTCCTACCCGCTTTCCTGTGACGCATCTAAAATAACTCCCTTCTCAAATCCATCATTTCGCGCCTGTACTCTCGCTTTCTTGATTCTCTTCTTTATTCCAGGGAGGAAAATCTAACTTCATGCCGAAGCTAAGTCCCATTTCTGCAAGAATTTCTTTTATTTCGTTCAGAGACTTTCTGCCAAAATTTTTAGTCTTGAGCATTTCAGCCTCTGTTTTTTGCACCAGCTCCCCAATCAAGTTAATGCCAGCATTTTTTAAGCAGTTCGCCGACCTTACGGACAGTTCCAGATCATCAACATGTCTCAAAAGGTTTTCATTCACGGTCTCTTCTTCTTTTACTACTTCCTGCTGCTCCTCCTCATCAACCTCGTCAAAGTTGATAAATATATCCAATTGGCCTTTCAGAATCTTCGCCGCATACGCAAGGGCATCTTCCGGCAGCACACTGCCGTCCGTCCAGACCTCCACAATGAGGCGGTCATAATCGGCAATTTGCCCTACCCTTGCATGAGTAACGGTATAATTGACTTTTTTTATCGGTGAAAAAGCTGCGTCGATATTGATCGTCCCTTCAGGTTGATCCGCTGTTCTTTCACTTCGTGCAGGCACATATCCCTTACCTGTCTTTACCACAAGTTCCGCCTTAAATTTATCACCGCCGGAGAGGGTCGCAATATGGTGATCAGGATTGAGAATCTCTACCAATCCGTCAGTAATAATGTCTGCTGCGGTGATAGCCCCTCCCCGTGAGGCATTAATATGAATGACTCTCGGCCCATCCTCATGCAGCTTAAAACGTATACCTTTTAAGTTGAGTATAATATCGGCCACATCTTCTTTGATACCTGGAATTGTCGAATATTCATGGAGGATACCATCAATTTTCACAGAGAAGATAGCAGCCCCCTGAATAGATGACAAAAGTACCCTTCTGAGAGCATTTCCAAGGGTAATACCAAATCCTCTCTCTAAAGGCTGACAGGTAAATTCGCCATAAAAGCGCGTACGGGTGCTTTCATCAATTTCAATTCGCTTGGGTCGTATTAAACTGCGCCAGCACTTTTGCATATTTTTTATTCCCTACCCTTCGGGTATTTATTTAGTACATCAAAGTGTTACTTAGAATAAAGCTCAACGACTAACTGTTCCTGAACGGGCATAACTAATTCTTCACGGGAGGGAAGAGATTTCACCACTCCTTTAAAATTATCCTTGTCCAGTTCCAGCCATTGTGGTACGCCCCGCCTGGCAACTGTTTCCATTGCCTCAAGTATACGTCCAACCTTCTTGCTCTTCTCCCTTACAAGGATTTCACTTCCCACATTAACCAGATATGATGGTATATTTACAGGCTTCCCATTCACTAAAAAATGATCATGCCTTACCAACTGCCTTGCCTCATTCCTCGAATTGGCAAAACCCATACGGAAGATCATATTGTCGAGACGTCTTTCCAAAAAGAGCAAAAGGTTTGTGCCTGTAATTCCTTTCTGTCTATCTGCCTTTTCGAAGTAACCCCTGAACTGCCTTTCCAGAAGGCCATACATCCTTTTAAGTTTTTGTTTTTCCCTTAGCTGTACACCATAATCAGAATGTTTTCTGCGCATCTGGCCATGATCACCCGGAGCATAACTCCTCCTTTCAAAGGCACACTTATCACTAAAACACCTGTCCCCCTTGAGAAAAAGCTTTAAGCCTTCTCTACGGCACAACCTACACACGGATTCTTTATATCTTGCCAAAAAAAACCTCCCAATCATCTAAAATGCTAAATTCTTTTATTTAAACTCTCAACAAATCCCAGATTAAAATATCACAATGCGGTTCGTTTTTATTGTTGTTTACACTGTGGTGGATTTCTTGCTCAGTGTTTCCTTTGTTATACTCTTCTTCTCTTCGGAGGACGGCATCCGTTATGGGGGATCGGTGTAACATCCCTGATAAGACTGATACTGAGCCCCGCTACCTGTAAAGATCTTAACGCCGATTCCCGGCCTGAACCGGGCCCCTTCACATACACTTGAACCCGCCTCATTCCCTGCTCCTTTGCCTTTTTGACGGCCTCCTCCGCTGCCACTTGCGCCGCGAAAGGGGTACTTTTTCTCGAACCTTTAAATCCCTGTGTCCCAGAAGATGACCAGGCGATGACATTGCCGCTCAGATCGGTAACTGTGATAATGGTATTGTTAAAGGTAGATTGAATATGTACAATCCCCTCGGGTACATTCCTTTTTTCCTTTTTTTTCCCTGTTCTTCTCGCTTGTTTTGCCATATCTCCTCCGGATCAGTATGTCCTATTTCTTTTTGCCGGCAATTGACCGTCTCGGTCCCTTCCTCGTTCGTGAGTTTGTACTCGTTCTTTGACCTCTCACGGGAAGTCCTTTCCTGTGTCGCAATCCACGATATGCGCCGAGATCCATTAATCGCTTGACGGACATAGATATCTCCCGTCGTAAATCACCTTCAACCTTGAGATCTTTATCGATGACATTTCTTATAGAGGTAATTTCCGAATCAGCAAGATCATCCGTTTTTTTATCGAAACCGATATTCGCCTTCTCAAGAATATCTCGCGCTTGACTCCTCCCTATCCCATATATATACGTCAATGCGATTTCCATTCTTTTGTTCTTGGGTAAATCCACGCCTGCAATTCTTGCCACCTGATAACCTCCTGACAATAAATAACTTTTGCTCTATCTATCCCTGTCGTTGCTTGTGCTTTGGGTTCTCGCAAATAACCCTCAACACACCACGCCTTTTGATAATTTTACATTTATCACAAATCTTTTTCACAGAAGATCTTACTTTCACAATCCATACTCCTCAAGAAGCCTGTTCTCTGGATACTGCCAAATGCATTCCGCTTTTCAGGCTTATTTTGTCCTGTAGATAATCCTACCGCGAGTTAAATCGTAGGGAGAAAGCTCAACAGTCACTTTATCGCCCGGTAATATCTTGATAAAATGCATTCGCATCTTCCCTGAAATATGGGCGAGCACCCGGTGTCCATTCTCCAGTTCTACTCGGAACATTGCATTTGGTAAAGTTTCCACTACTTTACCTTCTACCTCGATCGGTTCCTCTTTTGCCATAAAAAACCTGTCTCACGCAGAGATCTTAAAAAGGGTTTGTTGCGATAGAACTTCAGTTTAACATGCTAAGGATATCCGGCCCGTCCTCGGTAATCGCAACAGAATGTTCGAAGTGAGCCGATAATTTTCCATCTTCTGTCACAACCGTCCAGCCATTATCAATTACTTTGACCTGGTATGTGCCTTCATTGACCATAGGCTCAATAGCCAAAACCATACCGGGCTTTAGTTGTATTCCTCTCCCCTTGGTTCCGTAATTAGGTATTTGCGGTTCCTCGTGAAGCTTTTTCCCGATCCCGTGGCCGACAAAGTCCCTCACCACGGAAAAACCAGCAGCCTCGACACAATCCTGAACAGCTGCTGATATATCTCCAAGGCGGTTCCCTGCTCTTGCCTCCCTGATGCCATTATAGAGCCCTTGTTCAGTAACTCGTATTAACTTTGCCGCTTCCTCGGAAATTTTACCGACAGGAACCGTGATCGCAGAATCTCCGTAATAGCCATTATAATATGCCCCGAAATCAAGACTCACAATATCCCCCTCAACCAAAATTCTGTCTGAGGGAAATCCATGAACGACTTCTGAATTCACCGATATGCACAGCGCATAAGGATAGCCCATGTACCCCTTAAATGCCGGCTGGGCTCCCTTTTGCCTCACAAGTTCTTCCGAATAGCTATCCAGTTCACCGGTCGTGATACCAGGCGTCACCTTTTCCTTTAATTTATTCAAGATCTCAGCGACAATATAATTGCTCGCTCTCATTTTTTCTATTTCTTCTGGCAGCTTCAGGATGATCATTCCCCTTAACGCCTTTTTGCTATGCGTCCTTTCTTCATGAAGCCCTCATATTGCCTCGTCAACAAATGAGTTTCTATTTGACCTGCCGTATCCAGCGCAACACCAACCACAATCAGAAGCGCCGTCCCTCCAAAATAAAAGGGCACATTGAAATAGCTTATCAGTATACTCGGCAGGACGCATACTGCTGACACGTAGAGAGCCCCGCTAAAGGTCAGTTTCGACAATACATCATCAATATACTCTGCCGTTTTTTTCCCGGGCCTGATTCCCGGCACATATCCACCGTATTTCTTCATGTTATCGGAAACATCCGTAGGATTAAAGACAACCGCCGTATAAAAATAACAGAAAAATATAATGAAGGCGACATAGAGCGACTCATACATCCATCTCCCCGGAACCAACGCATCGGAAACCGCCTTCATCCATGGATGATCGATGAAATTCGCAATCGTTGCCGGAAACATGATAATCGAAGATGCGAATATGGGAGGAATAACACCCGATGTGTTGACCTTGAGGGGAAGGTGCGTTGTTTGACCCCCATACATTTTTCGCCCGACAACCCTTTTCGCATACTGTACGGGTATTCTCCTTTGACCGCTTTCCATAAACACAATGACCCCGACAACGGCGATCATCATGACACTAAGAATCACAATGAAAAAAATACCCATTTCACCCGCGGATAGCAGGCTGAATGTCTGGTAGATTGCTGCCGGACCCCTGCATACGATACCTGCGAAGATGATTAATGATATGCCATTCCCTATACCCTTTTCCGTAATCTGCTCCCCCAGCCACATGATGAACGCCGTACCTGCTGTCAGGGTGATCACGGTCATTAAGCGAAAGTTCCATCCCGGCTCCATCACAATGGAAGCCCCCGTCGGTCCGGCCATATTTTCCAGCCCCACGGAGATACCGAAGCCCTGGATGAGACTTAAAATTACCGTACCATACCGGGTATACTGAGTGATTTTGCGCCTTCCCGCCTCACCTTCCTTGGAAAGCCTTTCTAAATGAGGAATCGCTATGGTTAAAAGCTGAAGAATAATGGACGCGCTGATATAGGGCATGATGCCGAGAGCGAAGACGGACAGATTGGAAAGGGCCCCGCCCGCAAACATATCAAAAAATCCCAGCAACGAACCCTTCGCCTGCTCGAAATACGCAGCGAGGGCTGCCGTGTCAATGCCGGGCGTGGGAACATGTGCACCTATTCTGTATACCGCTAAAAGGAGAAACGAATAAAGAATCCTCCTTTGCAGCTCCGGGATCTTTCCGATATTTTTTAAGCCATCGAGCAAATCAGATACCCTCTATTATGATTGAACCACCGGCAGCTTCTATCTTCTCCCTGGCCCCCTGACTGATCATGTCAACTTTGAGTGTCACAGGATAGTCAATATTCCCTTTGCCCAGAATCTTTATGCCGTCCCCTTTTCTCTTCACCAGTCCGGCGCCGACAAGGACATCCTTATCGATAACGGACCCCTGGGGAAAGTTCTTCAACTTTTCTAAATTTACCGTAATTATTTTCTTGCGAAAAGGATTGCGAAACCCTCTCTTCGGCAACCTTCGGGACAGGGGCATCTGCCCCCCTTCAAAGCCCGGTCTTACTCCCCCGCCTGATCTGGCATTCTGGCCTTTATGTCCTTTGCACGATGTACCGCCATGCCCTGATCCATCACCACGGCCAACCCTTTTTCTCTTTTTCCTCGATCCCTCTGGTGGTTTTAGTGAACTCAAATTCATACCTTGTTCCCCTCACACTCTTCCATAGACACCAGATGGCTGACCTTATTGATCATTCCCCGAATCTCAGGTGTATCTTGAAGCACGACGGTGCTGTTCAATTTGCCCAGTCCCATCCCGCGAAGCACCTGCCGCTGTTTCTGCGGCCTGCCTATGTAACTCTTCACAAGCGTTATTTTAAGCTTTTTCTCCACCATGCTCCCTCTATAACCATATGCTTACTATTACAAACAATCTTATAAAATTTCGACTTTTCACACTGCTCATGAATAAAAAATTAATTTTCAGAGCTGCCTTTCC
>Ga0315275_10007331_pt1 | contig 10644 bp, 4 predicted proteins | sample YL17G03_0_MG_FD_205557 | JGI IMG/M metagenome (GOLD analysis project Ga0315275, IMG submission 205557) | Sediment microbial communities from Yellowstone Lake, YNP, Wyoming, USA - YL17G03_0 | ecosystem: Environmental > Aquatic > Freshwater > Lake > Sediment | place: USA: Wyoming | collected...
CAAAATCTTCCTTTTTTCAGTGAACTACCCCCCAACAAGTTGAGGGGCTTCCTGCTTCGCAGACAGGCTATGTTCAAGCCTCTTTTGTGAGGCAAGAGCAGGACTCCCATCTCCACAGGCGTAATTTCCCAGAGTTCCTCTGGTAAGTATTTCCTTTGCTGAATTCAAATCTCTATGCATTGATGCTCCGCAATATGGACACCTATGCCATCTTTGAGCCAGTGTCTTCGGTACTTTGTTCCCGCATTGCGAACAAACCTGCGATGTTCCTCTTGGGTCAACTGCTCTTGCTGTCCTGCCAGCACTTTCAGCCTTGCATTCCAGCATTCTTGTGAACTGACCCCACGAGGCATCGCTGATGTGTTTTGCCAGATACGGATGGCGTATCATTCCCGTTATGTTCAAATCCTCATAGCAGATTGTTCCGTATTCGGCTATCAGATTATGTGTTAATTGATGATGAAAATCATATCGCTGGTTTGCTGTGTGTTCGTGAATCAAAACGACATCATGCTGTGCCTTCTGCCAGTTCTTGCCATGTAATTTCTTTCGTGACAATCTTCGTTGTAGTTTCTTCAATCGTCTTTCGCCGTGAACCATGAATCTCGGATTGTCGATTCTTTTATCATTCGACAATGTGGCGAAATATTCCAAACCGACATCTATGCCTATTTTCCTCTTATTTGGTTTTAGTCTCTGGACAGGGACATCGATGCAACTGAATATGGCAAACCATTTCCCTGTCGGCTCTCGCTTTATCGTCAATGTTTTTATTTTTCCAGAAACTCTGTTCTGTGTTCTGCCTATGCGGACATTAACAACGCCTATTTTCGATAGGAATAGCTTGTTTCCCTCAAGCGTGAATCCGCTTTGCGGATATGTGAATGATTTGTATTTCTTTTTAAATCGAGGATAACCAACTTTTATTTTTTTCCCTATTCGTTTCTCTTTCAGCCTTCGGAAGAAATTAGCATAAGCCTTTGCAATCCTATCATTGATGTTCTGGAGAACCTGCGAATGGACTTGAGAAATGTCAGCATCCACACCATATCTTATGCAGTTGTTCATGTCGAATTTGGTCAAACCTTCATGTGTGACCTCGTATGTGGCTTGCCTGATTGAAAGCAATTCATTGTAAGTCTGCCTGCATATTTCCAGCGTGTTTTGTATCTTCTGTTTCGCTTCCCTGTTTAGGTACAACCTATATTTGTATGATTTTTTAACTTTCATATTTTTATACATATTTTCTATATTTATATCTATGCAAATCGCCGAAATTCATCCACCTAACAAGTTAAGTGGTCTTCTTTCGGCTCGGTTAAAGTATAAATGGAATGTTATGCCTCTCAATATATAGGTACAGGAAAAACACAAAAAGCAAACCGAGCAGACAATATAACCAAATCATATACTGCGGAATCACACAGGCATTCTGAACGCATCCATAGGTGCAACGAGTCAAGTCCTCAAAAATACTAGTTGAGTTCATTGAACCCGAAATATTCTGCACTGAATACTGCGCCAGTGTCATGTTGTCCTTGCAATAATATGTAGCACCGCTATCTCCACCTGCCAGAAATCCTGTCAGTCCACCCCCGATTCCCAGATATGCATAATTCCTGTTCTTCGCTTGGCTTCCGAATAATGCAAACATGGTCTTAATCACCTCTTGTTGCGATGTCGTGATATTCACGGTCACATTCGATATGTTCAGCAATCCGTTTATTATCGTCTGGTTAAGGCTTGCAATTTCAGCCTGCATTGCATAGAGTTGACTCATTATCGTTATATTGCTTGCCAATACGGTATTGTTCACGGATATTATAAGCGTTGTCAGGTTAAATTCGAGGTTGGACAAGGAGGTGTCGATATGGGCTATGAGGCTGGAATTGAGTCCGCTTATATCGGTAGATATGTTGCCTAGAATTCCAACTATCCCGTTAACCGTGACGTTTATCTCCTGCGAGATTGCCTTTATTTCCGTAAGGTTTCCCTTTATCTGGTTCAGGTCGCTCTGTATGGAATTCAGAATGATTTCTATGTTGTTAAGATGGCTTTCAATCGACTGGTTTATCGATTTTATTGTGTCGTTTACGGATGTTATCTCTTCCTGTATTCTGAAAAGTTTTTGCATTATCGTTGCATTCGATGCTCCGACAAGGTTGTAAACCAATGTCAGATTGTTTTGTATGGATTGCAACTGACACAGTATGCTGGATACGCTGTCGTTCACCGAAATTATGTTCTGGTTTATCGATGAATTCACCGATACTATGAGGTTATAGAGGCTGTTGAAATGCAGTGATTCCGTGCTGTTCATATATTGGAGAAGGCTGTAGATGTTTGTGATGTTGTTCGCCCAGTCGGAATTATGAAATTCTCCCGATGAATAATATCTTTGACCGCTTCCTCTCCTGCAAACGAAATGTTCCCTGTAAATGCCAGTAGGTACTGTAACTGTGAAATTATACGAATAAATGCCATCGCTTCCAGTTAAGTATGACATATTCGCATCGGAAACAAGTACGCTTCCATTCGGATAGTAAATCGTTGCATTGCAATCGCCATTGCTGACTGGAACATTGCTTATTATGAACTGGACTGATGATATTCCAGTTTCGCCTGAACTGTATTCTGTCCCGCCCGTGAATCTTATGCCGTCTGTTATGTTGGATATGGATGAATTCATATATGATAATAGTGTAGAAATTTGCGTTGTATTTATGGAAATGCCTGCAATCATCGGATTCATATTATATTGAAGTGTGTATCCGATGAGCAATTGGAGGTAGTCATGCAGTTTTGCATCGATATATCCCGTAAGTTCATCATAAAATGTCACATAATTGCCAGTTGTGTTGACATATAGCGATGCATTATAGAAATTATATCCCCACCAATCGACATCTCTTGCAAAATGGCACGTTCTCAATATTATGTCGTTTGATATGTCCGTATTGTTCAATATTGGCACTGTATATGTATAATTTTGCGATAAGGCATAAGGGTCGCATAATATGGGGTGTGTGAAATTGAGCGCATCAAGCAATGCCTTTGTCTGCATCACCTTGTATTTCATGTAGTTGTCCATTTTAATCCAATAAAGGTATGTATTTCCCTTTATCAAATCGATTGATACTTTCACCTCGCAATTGCCACTTGGCTCTGATGAGAATATGACTGTGGACAAATCGATATTGACCCATGAAGTGCCATTGTAATGTTTAATCCAGTAAATCGCCCCGCAACTCACCCCCTCTGGAGTGATGTAGCCCCAAATCTGGTCTGCTTTTGTTTCCAGTGCGGTTATCGTTATGTTATCCTCAATTTCCCCTTCTGGAAATGGGAATTCGCCAGTATGCGTGAATATGGAACATGAGGATTCCTTTTCCTTTACTATTTCTCCATTAACTACTCCGCATAAAGTTTCTTTTACATATGGAAAGTTATTGCGTGATGTGACATGGATTTCCCCAGAGCCGATTATCTGCTGGTATTGCGGAGAAAATTGTGCTACAACATCCACATGGACATAATCGCTCTTGAAAAGTGTCGCCGAACCGTCAGTCCCATTCGTATCGTTGAACATTATTGATACTATGCCATTTTTGACCAATCCAATGCTTGTTGCGTTGGTAGTTGCTATGGAATTGGCGACTGTCATAACGCTTCCCCCAGTATCGTCTATTTTATTTGGCAGTAAAATCCAGTTACCGCTCGTGAAATTCATTATGTATATGCTTACGCTGTCAGTATTTGGTGCGGCATTCCATATGCCAGTCCATATTATATTTAAATTTGATTGTAATACTGGTTGTGAGACATTGCTAAAATTCATTAACGTCTGTATTCTGTCCTTCCCATCCAATGATGCTTCCCTCACGACCCAATAAACGCTGTCAAGAACCCATGTGGAGGTATAATCACCGCTTGTCGTAGTTCCTGTAACTACTACACCAGAAGATGCTAGGCTTATGGCAGTCGTTGAGACATAATAGCATTCGACTATGGAAGGGTAGACACCTATCTCACTTGGTACTATGAAATTATAATAATAGACTCCATCTTCAAGAAAAGACATTGGTTCTTTTTCTACTAGACGTGAACCACACGGGGTATAGATGTCAACAAGGCAGGTGGCATTATCGACTGCTGTTTTGTTTGAGTCTAAAACCTGAACCCACACCTTTCCCATTTGACCAATTACATATTCAGTTCCATGAACAGTTATAGACGGGGAATTCTGGTAGACCTGTGCCTTGAGTTTTATTATCTCATCGTATAATTGCTTATAATTCGCATCCGTGTTTGATGTCTGGTTCTGTATTTTCAGGATGTCGGAATATATTTTTTCAAGGCTTGTGCTTGTGTCCAGAGGTGGAAGTGCATTGCAGGCTGGTTCTGGAAATACTGATTTGTCATCAAGCCTGCATCCGTATTTGCAAAATTCCGTATATCCGTATGAACAGGAATTGGTCTTCGGGTCTGGAAGTTCACCTTTCAGGTATAATGTTGAATCCATGCACCTGTCAGGGCATTCGCCGTTTATTGCTTCTATGCATCTATCAGTCAAATCATAGATGCAGGTTTGTATCTTTTCGTCAAAAGTGCCTTTTAGATATAGCGTGACATTAATGCAAGTGTCTGGACATTCACCCTTTATCGGGGGAGGAATGGCTGTTTGTGCCTTTACGCCAATCGCTAAAAAAAGAAGAAATACTATCGAAACTATCCAAATTCTTTTCTTCATGCATATTACCATTATCTTCGCTTTAATATAAATTTCACGGTGGAAGGATTAATCCCTGCCATACTGATACAAGTACCAGCATTATTACAAGTATTGCGATTATCATTCTTATGAACATCTCGTAATTTTGACCATATTCATAATATACGAAGCCGAGAACGGTGAATATCCCGATTAAACCAAATCCCAGTGTAAGCACAAGCTGACCAATTATATTGGACTGGTTGATTATGGGTTCGGATAGCACGAAAAAGTTTGGCAGGGTTGCTGTGTTGGCATTTCCGAATGTGTCATTGCACCAGACTTTGGCATCATATTCCGTATATTTCCTGTTTCCTATGCAACATACATTGTCTGTGTTGTTCAGGGTCGTGTTATAATGCCAATTACCACTTGAATTCGTCATTGTTTTGTTATTGCCCATGCCATAATCCACATAACAGGTATCTCCATTCCTGTCCATTGTCAGGTTAAACCGTATGTTATCTGTTTCTGTAAAATATTCATTATATGTTGGACTGGTTGTCTTAATTGATGGAGTTTGTGAAAGACATATTGGAAAATTAAAATCTGAAAGGGTTTCGCTTATTTCGATTGGCGAAGGGGAACTGCAAGTAGTTCCATTATCAGGTGAAGAAGTTAATATTCCAACAAGTTTTCTTGGATTGCTGGCTATTTTTTGAGGATTATCGATATATATGATGCCAGAACCAGAATCCCCCTTATCACCAAAAATTTCAGAATTATTTATGTTGGTAATATTGAATGTTGATGATGTTTTATTCGTAATATGCCCGAATGTCAAGCCAGTTGTCCTTCCGATTTTATAATAAAAGGCAGAATCATTTAAAGGATATTCATTCATAATGCAATCAATTGTATTGTTGAGAAAATCAGTTGAATTTCCTGTTATATTTAATCGTATGACTGCAACATCCACTATCCTACCACTATATATAAAATCTCCTATTCCGACTGTTGTATTGTCAGGACTCCAAACAGTGTTATTTTCTGATATAAAGATTATATCCCCAATTATAAGTTCTTTGCAATGAGAAGCTGTAATTCCATAATATGTTCCATTTATATTGAAAACAGCACCGATAGTACACATTCCCATTTCGCTCATTATCTGCAAGCCAGAAACAATCGGTCTATGATATGCTTGCAAATCTTCTATTAAGGCAGTATTGTTCAATGGGCAGTCCTGCGGACAGCTTACCCATTCCGCATCTGGGGGGCTTGTATCGCATATGCTGTCACCGCAGGTGCTAGCGAAGGCACGACCGCTATTTAATAATAAAAAAATTAGAAATGTAGTGATTATAATCGCAGGTTTTAGCATACATATTTTTCCTTTTTATATTTTTTCATATATCATTTTTATGGAGGATGAACAATCCCTGTCCATACGGCAACAATCATCAATATGATAATCACAACCCCTATCATTATTTTGGCGATTGTCTCTGGGTCTGGCTTCCCTGTAGAGGTGATGTATCCGAAACCAAGTAATGTCATCACCGCAAATAGACCCATTATGCCGAACCCTAGTGTAAGGACAAGCTGACCTGTTATCGAAGATGGGTCTACCATTGGGACAATTAACCTCATACTTATAGTATAATCTTTATTCGTATTCATATTTATGCTGTCGGTCTTTGCATAATATCCGCTTTTGCCAATTTGAATAGGATTCGGGGTGTTTTGCGTTTGACCACTGCTATTTGCGAAAAATTGCCTTACCCATAAGCTGTTATTGCCTATGAATGAAGATAGTAAATTGTTCTGCAAATCGTAAAGATTAATGTTTGCATTCAATGGATTCAGAATGTTAAGATTCCAGTAGACATTCACCTGCGAGGAGTCAATCGCAGATATATTCTCGGCATCATTCATCGTGCAGTTGTAACAGTTGAGAATGGCAAAATTCCTTGTTCGGAGAGAACCCATTATTGGCAATGGAAAACTTACATTACTCAAAAGATATGTATTTGTCCTTGTCGCAGTTGAATTGTAAATGTTCACGACCATGTTGTTCCTAACGTCAACCGCAGAAACGTTGCCAATGAATGTCGAGAAATATGCATTGACAGTTCCGCTTCCAGCAGAAGAGTTGGCTGCAAACATCCCATATGAAGATATTGCAGAGCAGATTGAATTCGTAATGTTTGCACTGGAAGCAGTGAAACTACATCCAGTCGTAGAACCATTAATATTAGCATTAAGCAAACTGACATTACCCGTAACATTCGTCAATGATAATCCAGTCGTAACATTTTGCATGAGAACATTGTCAACCAGCAGATTAACACCATTCGTCATGCTCAAACCAGCCGATGTCGAGTTTATTATGCCCATACCAGTAAAGGAAATGCTACTGGAATTGCTTATGGAAATTACAGTCCCTCTGCTGTTTGTTAAGTTCGCATTGCCGATATTGGAATTGATAACATTCGTGAAACTTAAAGCCGTTGTCGAATTTATTACATTCATATCCGATGCAAAAAAGCCAGTGATATTTGTCAGGCTTATGCCTGTTGCAGTCGAATTTATTATGTTCACGCCCGTAAGAGAAAGATTGGCAACATTCTGAACAAGAAGCGGATTTTTTCCATATTTGCTGCTTAATATATTGACATCCCTGAAAGTAATATTGTTCTTCCAATCTTGTACGACCCTCACGATAAATTCGTTGCAGTTTCCAGTGATGTTGACATTCTTAATAAGAAGATTAGATAAATTTGTAATCATATTCATAGACCTGTTCACAGTATTGTTGCAATCAAGATTCAGATTCATTATAGTAAGGTTATTTACGATTCCAACTTCGACAAGCCTCCCCGACACATTGCCAGATACGGTGAACCCGTTGCCATCAAAAGTGACATTGTTCACATTAAAAGACAAACATGTACCCCCCGCTGAAGTCAGATTGATGCTTCTGTTCATAACATAAGTCTTGTTGCCAGCAATGGCTTGTCCGCAGGACTGGTAGATTGTCCCTATGCTAATTTTGAATGTGGTGGAATTGTATCCCAGATTGCCGACCAAATCTGTGCAGTAGAATTCCGCAAGATAAATGCCGTTAGCCATGCTCCCATTGAAGTAATGCCAGTTTCCGCTCGAATTCGTCATCGCCTCTCCGCCATATCCATAATTGACGATGCAGGAATAGCCAGCCTCATTTAACGTGACATTGAACCATATCGAACTGTCATTATGCAATATATTCGGCAGGGGATATTGGATTGTAATGACAGGAGGAGTGGAATCTATTGTGAAATGAACCGAATTGAAGCCCATATCGCCAATCGTATCATTGCAGAAAAATTTAGCCAGATAATTCCCGTCAGCCATGCTTCCATTGAAGTAGTTCCAGTTGCCAGTGGAATTCGTCATTGTTTTGTTACCGTATCCATAATCGACAAGACAGGTATCGCCAACGAAACCAAGAAAAACGTTAAACCATATCGAACCGTTTGAATAAGTTGAATTGACTGGTGAATCCACCCATATCGGAAGAAGAGCGGCTACCGTGAACGAGACCGAATTATATCCAAGACCACTGACGGTGTTATTACAGAAAAATTCCGCAACATAATTCCCATTAGGCATACTGTCATTCAGGTAATTATAGTTGCCACTGGAGTTTGTCATGGTATGGTTTCCAGCACCCCAGTTCACGAGGCAGATGTCAAATGATGCATCACCCGTCACGTTGAACCATATTCTTCGAGTTTCATTGTAGGTTATGTTCAAAGGCGATTCGATATACGGAATTCTTGTAGCAAGGCTTACGTTAAGCACAGTATTATCGGCAAGCGGAATGCTGAAAAGACCATCATTATAACCAACCTTCGTTGCGGTTAACGCATAGGGCGCATAGCTTGTCCTGTTGCTCGGATATTGAGTGAACTGGCGAAGCATAGAGTCATAACCGCCACTGAAACTCGAAACTGGGTTGCTCATGTTGTCGGCAAGGCTGCATGAAGCGGAAAGGGGATTCGTGACCAGAAGATTCCAGTAGACATTCACCTGCGAGGCATTCCATGCCGATATGTTCTGCTTGTCCACAACTGTGGCATTGTAGATGTTGAGGCTGGCAGTGTCCCTTGTCCTCGCAGAGCCGACAGGAAAGCCGAGCAACGTGCATACTGGGGTGGAATTGAGGATTCCCCTGTTCGCATCGACAACCGAATTCCCCTGCAAGTCAATCCCAGAACACCTACCAAATAAGCTGGAGTCATTTATTGTCCCAGTAGAATTTGTCGCCGAAACCCCATAGGTGGAACTGTTAAGATTGGAATTCGTTATCATAAAATTGCTGACATTGAATATGTCCATTGCGGGGTATGTAGTGGACACATTCGAGTTCAAATAATCGAATGTGTAATTGTTATTCACAGCATCTTCTACCCTTATTTTCTTGTTTGCCGAGACATTCTGGAAATGGAGGTTGTACAGCGTATTGTTTGCGGGTGTCGTTGAAATGCCAGATATTGTGAAAGTATTTCCAGAAAATATGGAATTCTTTATTGTGACATTATCATAGTCATGAATTTCCATGTTGCAAGTCCCATAACAGTTATACTCTATGTTATCCCAAGTGATGTTGTTGCCTATGTAATTGACGGCATAGATGTTAAACGGTTTGTTCAGATAGAGTTTTGAATTCCTAAAAATATTATCCGTTCCGCAGCAAAACCTGCCAGTCATGTACGAACCAAAATCGGTAACACCTGTCGTATTGATTACAAGATTTTCAAAGATACTCCCAGAAACATTATGAAATGTAAATGGCTCATACAATTTGCCATAGCCAGTAAACGTATTGAATCCCACATAACTGTTCTTAAGGTTTGTGAACAAGAAAGTACCAGTAGTATTATCACAATATCCTTTTACATCGTTGTATGAAAAATTCACCTGTTTTCCTCTAATGTCTGCATTACTATAATATGGACTCACTCCCTCCACACATTGAAAATAAAAATTATTCCCGATTATGCTGGCATTAACATCATCAATATTTCCAGACCAGACATTACCGCAAATGCTAATATTATTCCCTGTCAAATTTATGCCAGAACCATGAAAAGCATGAACAGTGTTATCAGCCAAAACTTTAAGCGATGAACAATTCATTGCTTCTATGACAGAGCCAGTTATGGTAGTTCCATTCGCATTTGAAAGAACTATGATTCTTTGAGGGGAACTCGTTACATTTATGATTAAGTTCATAATGCTTATGTTTTCAGTATCCTGAAACGAAAGAACACTGCCAGTTCCATTCATAGTTATATTGAACCCAGAACCATCAAACGTGATGTTCCCACCCGAAGACAGGCTGAAACAAGAACCTGACGTATCGGTTGTTATGCTTGCATTCATGGCATAATCATCATTTGAAGAAAGGGTCTGGCAACTGTCTATGTATGTCAAAGCGGAAGCATTTTGTGATAAAGCCAAGATTAAGAATATTCCAAAAATCAGCCAGATGCCTTTTTTCGTTTTCCATATCATATTACCAATCCCTGCCATACAGCCACAATCGCAAGCACTATTATAAGAATTGATACCATTATCTTAATGAATGTTTCGGGGTCTTGTTCATAGCTGACATATATGAGCGTTAGGACAGCAAATAGACCCATTATTCCGAAGCCGAGAGACACGACCAACTGACCCGTTATGGATGGCATACTTCCCAGTACGCTGTCTTCAAGCCAGTAGTCCGACATCTGGTTCACATCGACAAGAACGCTGTTTCCTTCTATTCTCTTGTTACTGCAAATGTCATTTGGGCAGGTGATGCCGTTCCTTTTTAATGATAAATGGCTGATGTCAGTATAACCAGCATTTTTGAATGTCAGGGTCGCTGGATGGTCAAG
>Ga0315275_10007333_pt1 | contig 10641 bp, 8 predicted proteins | sample YL17G03_0_MG_FD_205557 | JGI IMG/M metagenome (GOLD analysis project Ga0315275, IMG submission 205557) | Sediment microbial communities from Yellowstone Lake, YNP, Wyoming, USA - YL17G03_0 | ecosystem: Environmental > Aquatic > Freshwater > Lake > Sediment | place: USA: Wyoming | collected...
AGGTTTTATCGACCCGGAGACTCCTTTTGATGCCCTTGAGGTTACGCGTCAAACGGGAATAAGACAGGCGAGATCAAAATATCGAGAACTCGCCCGTTATCCTTTAATCGAATCATCAGACGCACACTTCATCAAGGACATAGGACAGGGAGTTACAACGATCTTCCTTGAAAGAGGAACGATTGCCGAGTTGAAAATGGCTTTTGAGCATCAGGGCGGGAGATACATTCAGGAGTAAAACATGCTCGAATTATCTCTCCATATACTCGATGTCGTTGAAAATTCTACCCGTGCCGGTGCAACAAATATAGAAATAACGTTGGTTGAGGACACCTGCAAAGATACATTATCTTTGGAAATTAAGGACAACGGTTCAGGGATGAGCGAGGATGTTGTGAAAAAAGTCCTTGATCCGTTTTATACGACAAAAACGGTACGCAACGTCGGATTGGGACTCCCGATGCTTGCTCAGGCGACAGAAAGAACAGAAGGTCATTTTATTATCGAATCGAAGGGAGGTGAAGGGACGAGGGTTGCAGCGCTATTTACGCTAAGTCACATTGACCGACAACCCCTTGGCGATATCGCAAGTACTTTAGTTACGCTGATTGCCGGTAATCCTGATGTTGATTTCATCTATCGCCATCAACACAATGACCGGGAATACGTTTTAGATACGAAAGACGTCAAGAAAGAAATTGATGATGTGCCAATTAATCATGTTGAAGTCTTACATTTCATCAGGGAACATGTTCAAGAGGGCCTGAAGGAAATAGGAGCGGAAGCATGAATTATGTATTATCAAGGAGGAATTAGTGCATGAAAGCAAAAGCAGGAAATGTTGATATTGATATATCAAAGGAATTTACACCAGAACAACTCAAAAAGTTAGACGAAATCATTGCCAAGAATAAAGACAAAGCGGGGGCGCTGATTCCTGTTTTGGAGCAGGCGCAGGGGGTACTTGAATTTCTGCCAATGCCCATCCTGAAAATCATCGCAAGCGGGCTTAATCTGCCCTTAAGCCGAGTGTATGGAGTGGTGACGTTTTATTCATTCTTCACGATGACACCGCGCGGCAAACACACCATGCGCGTGTGTCTGGGCACTGCCTGCTATGTCCGCGGCGGTAAGGCCATTAATGATATTATCAAGAAAGAGCTTAAAGTAGAAGAAGGAGAAACGACTCCCGACAGGCTTTTCACGCTGGAAACAGTGCGTTGCGTAGGCGCCTGCGGATTGGGTCCGGTCATCTTCGTCGGCGAGAACGTCCATGGAAGGTTGAAACCGGCAAAGGTCAAGGACGTAATAAGTCAGTACAATTAATATGAAGGATGAGGGGAATATCTATGACAAAATTAACGATAGCAGATTTGAAGAAAATCAAGGATAAGGTTCACTCGGAAACCTCATTGAGAGAGGGCGGCCAGAGAGCGAAAGTTACCGTGCACATGGGTACGTGCGGTGTTGCCGCCGGAGCGAGGGCAGTGATGGATTCGTTGATGAGTGAGATCGCGGAAGCAGGAGTTGCAGATGTTCTGGTGACGACATCCGGTTGTGCAGGGATGTGCAGTAAAGAACCCATGGTCACGGTAGAAATGGTCGGGAAGGAACCGATTGTCTACGGACAAATGGATGCAAACAAGATGCGCCAGGTGTTCAAACGGCACGTCCAGCAGGGAGAGGTCCAGAGCATGTTTGCGATGGCCCGGGGTTAAGGCACTAGGGATAATTGTGAAGGGAGCGATGAATGCTCCCTTACTGAATCATGATATAATTACGTGAAGGAGGATAGTATCCACATGAAAGTGTTTCGTTCGCATTTTTTGATCTGTGGAGGAACCGGATGTCACGCTTCCGGAACCCTTAAAGTGAAGCAGGCGTTGCAGGGAGAGATTGATAAACGGGGATTTTCAGATCAGGTGAAAATTGTTGAAACCGGATGTAATGGTTTTTGTGCCCTTGGCCCCATAATGGTGGCCTACCCTGAGGGCGTCATTTATATGTCAATGAAAGCAGAGGACATGCCCGAACTGGTGGAAGAGCATCTCGTGAAGGGAAGAATTCTGGAGCGGCTTCTCTACAGAGAACCGATGACTCAAGAACTTATCCCCACTATGGATGAAATACCCTTTTTCGCCCTCCAGAAGCTCATCGTGTTGAAAAACAGAGGGAGGATTGATCCGGAAAACATCGATGAGGCTATTGCCAGAGACGGTTACGCGGGAATGGTAAAGGCCCTGACGGAAATGACGCCTGAACAGATTGTGAAAGAAGTGCTCGATTCAGGTTTGCGCGGCAGAGGCGGCGCCGGATTCCCTACGGGTCTGAAATGGAAGTTCTGCGCCTCCCAGCCAGGTGATGTTAAATACATCCTGTGTAATGCCGACGAGGGTGACCCTGGCGCATTTATGGATAGAAGTGTCCTTGAAGCCGACCCTCATGCCCTCCTTGAAGGCATGGTAATTGCTGCGAAAGCCATCGGGGCTCACAAGGGCTATATATACTGCCGTGCAGAGTACCCCCTGGCCCTGCATCGTCTGGAAATCGCAATTAACCAGGCAAAGGAATACGGGCTTCTCGGAGATAACATCCTTGGCACTGGATTTAGCGTTGATATTGAGATTTATCAGGGCGCCGGAGCCTTTGTGTGCGGTGAAGAGACGGCACTCATGACATCCATCGAAGGTAAGCGCGGCATGCCGCGGCCGAGGCCGCCCTTCCCCGCTATTGCCGGGTTATGGCAGAAACCATCCGTTCTGAACAACGTCGAAACCTTCGCCAATATCGGCCAGATCATCCTGAATGGTGCATCCTGGTATAACGCGATAGGCACCGAACGGAGCAAGGGAACGAAGGTCTTCGCCCTCACAGGCGATGTGAATAACGTCGGTCTCGTTGAAGTTCCCATGGGAACCACCCTCGGGCAGATCGTCTACGACATCGGCGGTGGTATTCCCGGCGGAAAGAAGTTTAAAGCCGCGCAACTGGGTGGTCCATCCGGTGGATGTATCCCTATAGAGCATCTCAATGCTCCGATCGATTATGAAAGGGTAACAGAATTGGGAGCTATTATGGGCTCCGGCGGTTTGATCGTTCTGAACGAAGATAAATGCGCCGTCGATATGGCCCGCTTCTTCATGGATTTCGTCCAGGATGAATCCTGCGGGAAGTGTACCCCCTGCCGGGAAGGTACAAAGAGGATGCTGGAGATGTTGACCAACATCACCAAGGGCAAAGGCAAGGAAGGAGATATTGAACTCCTCCAGGAAATGGCCGGTATCATTAAAAATGCCTCTCTCTGCGGACTCGGCCAGACGGCCCCAAATCCGGTCCTCAGCACCATCAGGTACTTCAGGGATGAGTACGAGGCGCACATAAGAGATAAGAGATGCAAGGCTGTTGTGTGTTCGGCCCTCTTCAAGTCACCCTGCCAGCATACATGTCCCGCGGGCATGGACGTTCCCGCGTATCTCGCGCTTATCCGTGCAGAGCGGCTAACCGATGCATATAAAGTCATGTTAAAGACAAACCCCTTCCCCTCCGTATGCGGGAGAGTGTGTGACCATAAGTGCCAGGCAAAGTGCCGCAGAGGCAATCTTGATGAACCCCTTGCCATCAAATTCCTGAAGAGATTCATCACGGATAACGCACCGAGACCCATAACGGCAGCGGTTCCTGTAACAAGGAAAGAAAAGATTGCCGTAATCGGCGCGGGACCTGCCGGTCTCACCGCAGCGCGTGATCTGGCATTGCGCGGATACAAAATTGTTGTATTCGAAGAGCTACCCACGGCAGGTGGAATGCTTGGCTGGGCCATCCCTGCCTACAGGCTTCCCAGGAACACTCTGGCCAGTGAAATTAAAGACAATGTCGAATCACTGGGTGTGGAAATCAGATGCAACACCCGCGTAGGCAAGGACATTTCCTTTGAACAGGTAAATAAAGACTTCGACTACATATTCCTGGCGACGGGCGCTCATAAGAGCCAGCCCATGGGTGTTGAGGGAGAGAATCTTAAGGGCGTGTACGGTGGAGTCGAATTTTTGAGAGATTTTAATGGTGACGAGGAAGCCTGGACAAGTGGAAAAAAGACGCTTGGCTCGAAAGTAGCCGTCATCGGCGGAGGAAATTCAGCCATTGACGCTGCTCGTGTGGCGTTACGTCTCGGCGCGACTGTCACAATCCTCTATCGTCGCGAGAGAAAGGACATGCCGGCCGCTATGGAAGAAATCATCGCAGCGGAAGAAGAAGGAATTAAGATTGAATATCTTGTCGCCCCCCTCAAGATCGAAGAGAAGGGCGGCAAGGTGAGTGGAATTGCCTGTGAGCGGATGAAACTTGGCGATTTTGACAAGAGCGGAAGAAAAAGACCGGTCGCAATTCCAGGCTCTGAATTCACTCTCAGCGTGGATACGGTTATTGCATCCATTGGTCAGGTGCCGGATATGACCTTTGTCCCCAAAAACAGCGGCGTCAGTGTAAACAAGTGGTCAACGTTTGACCTATCAGCAGGCAGCAAATCCCAGACGACCAATCCGAAGTTCTTTACGGGTGGTGATGCCCTTACGGGACCGGATACGGTGATCGGCGCGATCGCTGCTGGACATCAGGCGGCGAGCGATATGGATGCTTGTATACGGAAGATGAATGGTGAGCCGGCATATGTAGAACCGCCGGAAGAAAAGATCGACATACCATTCATCATTGAAGAGGAATCCGAGGAAGCGCCACAGGCGAAGATGCCTGAGTTGCACGGTCCTGACAGGAAACGAAACTTTAAAGAAGTCGAGCTTGGCTATAAGAAGCTTGTAGCTGTCCTGGAGGCAAGCCGCTGTCTGCGGTGTGACGCTGAAGTAAGCTGATCTTCTTTGATCACGAAATTTGAATTCAAAGGTGTCCTTTCCTTAAAGGATTGGACACCTTTTTTTATTAGCATAAAATATTTTATCATTAAGGTACAAGTCGGCGCGTTCACCCACTGCTGCTTCGACCGCCTAATACCTCATACTGTATACACAAGAACACCATTTATTTGAATATATGACATATATCAGATATGACATATGTCATTGATTCCATTAACATTATTTACCATTAATGCTTGACATTGAGATATAAAAAGTGTATACGGAGCCGCTTCGTTTATAGAGCGGCAAAAGCCCGTGATTCGCGTCGGTACCGCGCTGCGAAAACAAAAATGCTCGCTTAAAATATACAGATGTAAACAAGCATCGGTCCGAGAGGTATCGATGTTCTCTGATGATCAACGGACAGGCAACTCTTTATTAAGATGGTATTAACTTCAATCCATATACACTCGCCACCACGATTTTCAGCAGAGCAGTTCTTGCATCGAACATTAACTCCAGCTAACGTTAATTTTTTTTGTTCTCAATGTTATTTTGACAGATAGATGGTTTTTTACCTTAGATAATTAACTTATTTGGTTGTATGAAAGGAGTTTTTAATGGGAGCAAACATGTTTTCAGTAACTATCAATGGAAAGGAGGTGCAAGCGAATCCCGGGCAGACAATTCTTGAAGTTGCACGGGATAATGACATATACATTCCAACCCTCTGTCAGTATGCGAAAACCACAAACGTCGGAGCCTGCCGTGTGTGCGTCGTTGAGGTTGAGGGTGCACGGACATTGGTGGCGTCCTGCTGTATGCCTGTCAACCAGAATATGGTGATTAAGACGGACACCCCTGCAGTGAAAGCTGCCCAGAAACTGGTGGTTGAACTGCTGTGGTCCTCCGGCGATCATAATTGTTTAAACTGCGAACAGAATGGAAATTGTGAACTACAGAATCTTGTATACTGGTTGGGTATCGAGAAACCCAGGTTTGAAATTACCTCGCCTGGTTACCCCATCGAAACAACCAACTCGATGATCCAGAGGGACCTGAATAAATGTATTCTCTGCGGCAGATGTATCAGGGCATGCAATGAAATTCAGGTTAACGAAGTACTTGATTTTTCCATGCGCGGATTCCGCGCTAAGGTAGGGCCCGCGTTTGATACAGATTATATTGATTCTGAATGTTTCTTCTGCGGTGAATGTGTCGATTCTTGTCCGGTAGGCGCGATCACCATGAAACAGGCAAGATTTCAGGGCCGTCCATGGGAACTCAAAAAAGTCCGTACAACATGCACGTACTGCGGTGTGGGATGCCAGATGGATCTTAATATTCACGGCGGAAAAATCGTGAAGGTTACTGGAAATCGGGAATACGGCCAGCCCAATGAAGGCAGTCTCTGTGTCAAGGGAAGGTTCGGCATGGATTTCGTCCATAGCCCCGACCGTCTGAAGACACCACTGATCCGGAAAGATGGAGAACTTAAAGAAGCAACCTGGGATGAGGCATATAGCTTCATCGCAAAAAAACTTACCTCCATTAAGAAAAAGCACGGACCTGACAGCATTGCGGGATTTTCTTCTGCACGAGTTACCAATGAGGAAAACTATCTCTTCCAGAAATTCATGAGGGCGGTGATCGGAACGAACAATGTCGACCACTGTGCCCGTCTCTGACACTCTTCCACAGTGGCCGGTCTGGCCGCAACCTTTGGAAGTGGTGCAATGACCAATTCTATCGATGAAATTGAATTTACCGATGCTATTTTTGCCATCGGAACCAACACGACGGAAAATCATCCCGTCATAGGCGCAAAAGTAAAAAGGGCCGTCCGCCAGCACGGCGCGAAATTGATTGTCGCCGATCCGAGAAAGATTGATCTTGTGAAATATGCCGCCGTCTGGCTCCGCCAGATGCCCGGCACTGACGTTGCCCTGTTGAACGGCATGATGAACGTCATTATCTCTGAAAACCTCTATGCCAAGGAGTACGTGGAAACCCGCACTGAGGGCTTTGAGGAGATGAAGAAGGTTGTTGAAAAATATACCCCCGAGTATGCGGAAAAAATCACAGGTGTACCGGCAGCAGATATCAAAACGGCAGCGAGGATATATGCGCAGGCGGACAAAGCATCCATTCTCTACACCATGGGAATCACCCAGCACACCACAGGAGTCGACAATGTGAAATCCTGCGCAAACCTTGCAATGCTCTGCGGAAATGTGGGCATTGAAGGGGGAGGTGTGAATCCGTTAAGAGGTCAGAACAATGTCCAGGGAGCATGCGATATGGGTGCACTCCCTGTTGTCTTCACCGGTTACCAGCCGGTCGTGAATGAAGAAGCCCGGGCAAAATTCGAAAAGGCCTGGGGAGTATCCCTTCCGCCAAAACCGGGTATTACCATTGTAGAAACCCTGAACGCCGCCCATGAAGGAAAGGTAAAGGCGCTCTATGTCTGCGGTGAAAATCCCATGCTGTCCGACCCCGATCTGTCGCACGCAAAAGAGGCGTTAGAGCATCTGGATCTACTGATCGTGCAGGATATCCTCCTGTCCGAAACGGCCGAGCTTGCCCACGTTGTGCTGCCGGCAGCCTGTTTTGCAGAAAAGGATGGCACCTTCTCCAACACTGAAAGAAGGGTACAGCTCGTAAAAAAAGCCGTGGACGCTCCCGGCCAGGCGAAGGCCGACTGGGAAATCATTGCAGAGTTATCGACAAAAATGGGATATCCCATGAACTATGCCAACCCGGCAGCAATCATGAAGGAAATCAAAGAATTGACCCCGAGTTATGCAGGGATTACCTACGACAGGCTCGAAAAAGGCGGGATTCAGTGGCCCTGTCCCAATGAAACCCATCCGGGAACCAAATTTCTCCATATGGACCGGTTCTCTCGCGGTCTTGGCCTTATGAGCGCCATTGAATACAAACCACCCGCCGAAGTCCCGGATAAGGAATACCCCTTTGTGATGACGACAGGGCGTGTCCTGTATCATTATCATACCGCTACGATGTCGCGCCTGTCCAAGGGTATCATGGAAAGATGTCCGGAATCCCTCGTTGAGATTCACCCTCTTGATGCAAAGAAACTGGGAATCAAAGACGGGCAGTTTGCAAAAGTTTCGTCACGGCGCGGTGTGGTGCAGGCAAAATCCACTGTCACCGACCGTGTTCCTGAAGGTATAATCTTTATGAATTTCCACTTCAAGGAAGCAGCGGTTAATTTACTTACGAACCCGGCTCTTGATCCGATTTGCAAAATTCCGGAATATAAGGTATGTGCTGTTCGGGTTGAAGCGGCGTAGAGAATATAACTATTAAAGTGATATTGCCCCGCCTAAAAAGCGGGGCAACTTTAAATTTTTGAAAAGTTGATTAATTTTATAATGGAGGAATGTTGATTTATGAGTAACGAAAATTTAGAAAGTAAGAGATGGGTGATTGCGATAGCCGCAATCGTCATGCAGTTATGTCTGGGGACGGTGTATGCCTGGTCCGTTTTTAAGAAGCCCTTCATGACAGCCCATGGATGGGGGGAAACGGAAACCCAGGTGACGTTCATGATCTGCATCGGCATGATCGGTATTGCCGCCGCCTTTGGCGGAACCCTGGTGGACAAAAAAGGTCCCAAGTTTGTAGCCACCATCGGTGGTATTCTGTTCGGTATCGGAACACTCCTTGCAGGCCTCGCCGATCAGCTGGGAAGTATTTGGCTTCTCTATCTGGGCTTTGGAGTCATCGCTGGTATCGGCAACGGTTTTGGCTACATCACGCCTATCGCTACCCTGATTCGCTGGTTTCCCGATAAGCGCGGTCTCGTGACGGGACTCGCGGTGATGGGATTCGGCGGCGGCGCCTTCTTTATGGGCAAGATTGCTCCCCCCATGGTCATTTCCATGGGTGTGGCGCAGACATTCTACATCTGGGGTGTCATTTTCCTGATTCTTGTCACCGCATCAGCCCAGCTTTACAAAAATCCCCCCAAGGGCTGGCTCCCGGCGGGATTTACTCCCAAGGCCACGGGAGTATCGGCAGCGCAATCATTCACCTTTGATGATGCGGTAAAGACCCCCCAGTGGTGGATGCTCTGGGGCATGCTCTTCCTGAACATTTCTGCAGGACTCGGTTTGATCTCCCAGCTTTCCCCCATGGCACAGGACGTCATCAAGAAAGCAGACCCGACTATCGCAGCGGCGGCCCTCGCGCTCGCCGGAGGATCGATCCTTGCCTACGCGTCCATCTTTAACGGACTAGGACGGCTCTTCTGGGCCTGGACATCCGATGCCATTGGAAGAAAGAATGTGTTTATTGCCATGTTTATCACCCAGGCAGCGCTGTACATCCTCCTGCCCCAGATAGGCAATCAGATGATCTTCACCGTTATCTCGTGCTACCTTCTGGCCTGTTACGGCGGCGGTTTCGCCACCATGCCGGCATTTGTGGCGGACTCTTTCGGGCCCGGGTACATCGGCAAGGTATACGGCATGATGCTGACGGCGTGGGCCGCTGCAGGTATTGTGGGACCCCTCGTGTTTGCCGCCATTAAGGGGGTCGCCCTCTATGTCGCCGCGGGACTCCTAATTGTTGGACTCCTGCTTGCCCTCGGTTTCAAGAGACCGGCGCCGAAAGCGGCAAAGGCGTAGCAGTACCTTTTTTGAAGAAACAGAGGGGCGGATTCTCTCTCGTATCACCATAAGGAGAAGAGAATCCGCTCTCTTCCTCATAACCCCTTATGCCCCGTGGGAGGCCACGAAGGCATGAAAACATGTCCCCGCAAGTTGCGGGGATCACCCTCACCTTAATCCTCTACCCTGAAGGGCACGCGTCCCATCAAGGGAGAGGAACTCTCTTTTCCCTCCCCTGGTGGGAGGGATGAAAGGGAGGGGGTATTTTCGCACTAAGATTTGTATGGGAGGAATGGAAAAATGGGAAATACACTGAGTTCAGCAATTGATATTGCGATTACGAAGGAACAAGAGGCCTATGATTTTTATATGGATCTCTACAACATTGTAGAAGACAAGGAGGCGAAGAGCACCCTGAAATATATCGCCCAGGAAGAAGCGAAACACAAGGAATTTCTGACAACCTGCCAGGAGGGCCGCTTCTGCTCGGCGGTTTTGAAGCTGGAGACGCCCGTCGATTATAAAATCGTCGAGCATATGGAAAAACCGGATATTAAGAAGAACATGAAGAGTGCCGAGGTCTATATTGTTGCGGCCAACAGGGAGCTCAACGCGTATAACTTTTATAAAAGCCTGGCGGACAGCCATCCCGCCGGTGATGTAAAAGACCTCTTAAACAAGATGGCGAGCGAAGAGCTGAAGCACAAGGAAAAGATGGAGTACCTTTACACCAATACGGCATTTCCGCAGACCGCCGGTGGTTGATAGATTTTCTGACATTTTTTTACATGGAGACACTCTCTCCCTGTAGAGCGAAGTCTGCAACAAAAGAGGTGGCGGCGTGATAGAAAAAAATGTAGTGACGGATTTTAGCGCAAAGATATCAGAGCCGGTGATCGATCCTACGACCTATGTTCACCCTTTGGCGGCGGTCATCGGCAACGTCATCTTGGGTAAACATATCATGGTTGCTCCCATGGCTTCCATCCGGGGCGATGAGGGGCAGCCGCTGTATATCGGAGATGATGCAAATGTCCAAGATGGGGTGGTCATCCACGCCCTGGAGACAGAACTTGATGGTAAACCTGTAGAGAAGAACCTCTATGAAGTCTCCGGAAAGAAATATGCCGTGTATGTGGGAAGCCGCGTTTCCC
>Ga0315275_10007336_pt1 | contig 10641 bp, 11 predicted proteins | sample YL17G03_0_MG_FD_205557 | JGI IMG/M metagenome (GOLD analysis project Ga0315275, IMG submission 205557) | Sediment microbial communities from Yellowstone Lake, YNP, Wyoming, USA - YL17G03_0 | ecosystem: Environmental > Aquatic > Freshwater > Lake > Sediment | place: USA: Wyoming | collected...
TTCTTTTCTGTGAGTCTTTGCTTTTGTTCCTTTGCCAAACCAACGCTCCTTAACCATAAAGATAAAGTAGATTTGGCTACAGGTATTTCTTTTAAAATTTCCGAATAAGAAAGACCTTGTTTTCTAAGGTTTATTGCTTTTTCTTTCTCTTTAATCTTTATTCTCATATCGAACAACGGTTATTATTATATTAATAATATCATCGTAGTTCTAGATTGTAAAGAACTCTTATTCCTTATTCCCTATCGTTTCAATAATAGCAAGCTCCAGAGGAAGCTGGGGAATCGAAGCATATTTCATCTTATTCTCAGCTTCCATGAAAAGATTAAGGATATCCCTCAATTCTTCTTCCTTAAAGACAATAGCTCTTTTTTTCAATTTTTCAAGCTCTTCCTTGGTCAGTCCGCTCACAATTGGGTTTCCCCCTTCAGTGGCAGAATCCCCGCTGAAACGGATGATAAGAGCCTGCCTCAAATAATTGATGAGTCCCTTGGTGAATTCCTGGAGATCATATCCGCTCTCATTTATCTCATTGAGATAATTTATAGTTTCCATCACCTTTTTTTCAAAAAGGAATCCGGCAAACTTGCTTATAAGGTTGATTTCAACCAAACCTAACAGATCTTTCACCTTTTCCGCCTTTATCTCCTGTTTTGAAGAAGAATCTTCAAAAGTAAGTACCTGGCCCAGTAAGCTTTCCGCATCCCTGATAGAACCGCTGGCGTTTATAGCTATAAGCTCCAGTGCCGGCTTCTCTATCTTGGCTTTTTCATTCACTATCAGGATCTCCAGTCTCCGGACTATCTCTGCAACAGTCAGCTTCCTGAAATCAAACCTCTGGCACCTTGAAAGGATTGTGGAAATCATCTTATGGAGCTCTGTAGTAGCCAGGATGAAAACAGCATGACTAGGAGGTTCTTCCAATGTTTTTAAAAGAGCATTGGCCGCTTCCTTGCTCAACTGATGGCATTCATCGATGATGAAAACCTTGTAATTAGATTTTGAAGGGGAAAACTGTATTCCGTTTATAAGCTCCTTCATTTCCTCTATCCCCCTGTGTGAAGCGGCATCAATCTCAATAAGATCCATTGACCTTCCTTCCCCTATCTCAAGACAGGAAGAGCATTTATTACAGGGCTCGAAATCCCCTGCCTTCCTGTTCGAACAATTCAAAGACTTGGCCATCACCCGGGCAATGGTTGTCTTTCCCGAACCCCTGGGGCCGGAAAAAAGATAGGCATGGGAAACCTTTCCCGAAGCTAAAGCATTGTTCAAGGTTTTTACCACATGCTCCTGTCCGATTATCTCCCCAAAGGTCTGGGGTCTGTATTTTCTGTATAAAACCAGATTGCTCATAATTCAAGTTTCAATAGCCGAGGTTTTACCCCGACTATTATGCTCCTGTAAAACTGATTAATATTATTTTTTGAAGACGATAAACTTATATCCCACGAAGTTCCAGACAGCCACCACTACTGCGGCAACCATTGCGCCCAGGTTGGCTGTCAGCTTGTCGGTTAATTGCAATTGGGATCCGAACAAAACCATTCCGTTAGCATTCAGGTAAGTGGCCACCATTGCTGTTACCCCCACGTTTACGGCCAATCCCACCAGGGTGACCAGGAAAAAGGCGGTAAATTCCTTCTTCATCCCTTCTTTTTCCATTTTTTCAAAAGCCCAGAACTTGTCACCGAAATATTTGCTGAAAGTGGCGACCAGAAAGGAAACCCCCTTAAAAATCTTCAAGGGATTACCCGTGGCCATTCCCGTAAGTCCCATCAATAAGTTGAAAACTCCCAGATCTACCAAGGTGGCCAATATCCCTATCAAAAGGTATTTTGCCAGCTGAAAAAAAGAGATGAATTTTTTCCCCAAGAAAAAACAGATCCAGAGCCCTAAAAGGGTCAGAAAAGGAAAAATAATGTACATAACAAAGGCCATGAGGGGCTTCTCGAATATGGCAACATTCATGTCTTTGAACATACCGTAAAAATACCAGCCTGCTATTTCTCCGGTAACAAGAGCTAAAATGACGTCAATTTTTTTCATTGATGTATTTTTTTAATTAGTGATAATTATCAACAGTTTAAATAATGTTATCACGGATTAATTATTAAATCAAAAAAGAAGCTTTTTTAAGCTTCTTTATTTATATTTCATCCTCAGATCTTTGATCAAAAGGATTATTACAAGAATGAAAATGATGAGCAGAAGGATTATTATTATCAGAAATCCTTCGAAATTCATCGTGTCGATAAATAAAGATCCCATGATGTAATTTAACACCAGTATTCTAGCGGCATTTGCAATCAACACGGCCAATAAGAGCACCTCTGTCATGGTTTGCGCCTCCTTTTAAAAGATCGAGCTTATCCCCGCTATAACCAACAGGAACAAGAAGCAGGACAGAAAAGCAATCATTGCAAAGGCAGTCGCAGTCACAATCACAGTTACAACCGATAATACAGCGCTGAAGACGGTTATTACGCTTGATAAGATTACATTCTTAACATCCAAGATAATCGCTCCCAGGACAATCCTGTCCCATGCCTATATTATAATATTTATTAATATTTTGTCAAACAAGGATTGACATCCTTCTGTCCCCTTGCTATCTTATACACATATGGAAAAAGAGACCAACCCTGACATTTGTTGCTGCTGTTACTGCGACTGTTGTTGCTCCTGTTAAGCAAGAGGTTGGTTTTCATTCTTAAAAATATAAACTAATAAACGGCCGACCTCTAATAAACAGAGGTTTTTTTATTGTTAAATAACGATTATGCAAAATATTCTAGAAACCATAGGCAACACGCCGCTTATAAAGATAGAAAAACTGAACCCTAACCCAAAAGTTAAGATCTTTGCCAAGTTGGAAGGATGCAATCCATCCGGCTCCATAAAAGACAGAATTGCTCTGGCCATGATCGAAAAAGCGGAAAAACAGGGAGTCCTGGTAAGGGGAAAAACAATCATCGAGCCGACCAGCGGGAATACGGGGATATCTTTTGCAATGGTGGCTGCCATAAAGGGATACAAACTGATAATAGTCATGCCTGAATCGATGAGCACGGAGCGCAGGCAGATGATAAAATCTTTCGGCGCAGAACTGATCCTGGTCAAGCCTGAAGACTGGCGTGATGCGGCCATAAAATTCACCAAATCTTTGGTTGAAAAAGACGATAACCTGGTCTTATTGAACCAGTTCGAGAACGAAGCCAATTTCGAAGCCCATTACCAGTCCACGGGAAAAGAAATCTTGGAACAGATGAACGGGGAAAGGATAGATTATCTGGTGGCCGGCCTGGGCACAGGAGGGACCATAACCGGAATAGGAAAAAGATTAAAGGAAAAATTCCCGGAAATAAAAATAATCGGGGTCCAGCCGAAATTAGGATCAAAGATAGAAGGACTGAAATCTATCAAAGAAGGGTATGTCCCTCCTATAATGAACTTAAAGATAATAGACGAGATAATAGAAGTTGACCAGAAACAGGCTTTTGAAAGCACCAGAGAGCTGGCCCAGAAAGAAGGGATATTTGCCGGGCCATCTTCAGGGACCGCCCTGTTCGTAAGCCAGGAAATAGCAAAAAAGATCGGCTCGGGAAACATCGTGACCCTGTTCCCGGACCGGGGAGAAAGATATCTGAGCACGGACCTGTTTTTAAAATAAAAGAAGGGGGCTGAAAAGCTCCCTTTTTTGTTGTCTGGATATGTAATGAACATATGGCAGATTAAGAGGTGTTTGCGGTAACCTTCATATCTCCGAAACAACGATGATTTTCTCGTTAATTTCCCTGTTGTGCCCCCTGAGGAGCGCAACGATGATGGCAAGGCGCTGCTTGCGCGTCATGGAGGCTGTTTCCCCGCATCTTTGGCAGACTATCTTGAAGTTTCCGTTATCCCCGGGCGAGCTTGTGCCGATCACTATGGTCCCTCCGCAATCATGATGGTTCGGCTGCAGGATTTCCAGAATTTCGTTTTCCAGTCCGAGTCTTCTCACTTTTTTTCCGATTTTAAAATTCTTTCCCATTTCTGATCCTCCTTTTCCATATTAATTTTTCAAAGTTTCCGTCATTAAACGGAATCCAAGAAAATGTTTTCTTGGCGCTGTCATCATAGCAAAATCAGCCTGTTTTTCAAGGGTGGGCACAAGATTAAAAAAATAGTATAATGTAAAAAATATGATGAAACTGTTCAATACCCTATCTCGCAAAAAAGAAGAATTCAAGCCTTTGAAGGATAGAAAAGTAGGGATCTACACCTGCGGACCCACGGTCTATTGGTTTGCCCACATAGGAAACATGAGGACCTATCTTTTCGAAGATCTGCTGAAAAGGGTTCTTGATTACAGCGGATACAAAATCAATCATGTGATGAACATCACCGACGTGGGGCATCTTACTTCTGACGCCGATACGGGCGAAGACAAGCTGGAGAAGGGGGCCAAGAGGGAGAAAAAAACAGTCTGGGAAATTGCCAAATTTTACATCGATGCTTTTAAAAAAGATCTGGAGCTCTTAAATATCAAAGAGCCTGATATCTGGATAAAGGCGACGGATACCATAAAAGAGCAGATAGATCTGATTAAAGTCCTGGAGAAAAAAGGATTCGCCTACAAAATAGAAGACGGGGTATATTTTGACACTTCAAAGCTCAAAAACTACGGAAGATTATGGGGGAAGAAAAAAATGGAAGTTAAGGCCGGAGCGAGGATAGAAATGGTGAAAGGAAAGAAAAATGCCACTGACTTTGCGCTTTGGAAATTCACCGGAGAAGGAGTTAAGAGGCAGATGGAATGGGATTCTCCCTGGGGCAAGGGCTTTCCCGGCTGGCATACTGAATGCGTGGTAATGGGCGCCAAATTCCTTGGCATTCCTTTTGACATCCATTGCGGAGGGATAGACCACATCCAGATCCACCACACAAACGAAATAGCCCAGGCTGAAGCTGCTTATGATAAGATCTTAGCTAATTACTGGATGCACGGGGAATTTTTAAACCTTGCTGAAGGAAGGATGGGCAAATCAGTAGGAAACATAATTACCGTTGAGACACTGATTAAAGAAGGAATCAATCCCCTCGCCTACCGCTATTTGTGCTTTAACACCCATTACCGATCAAAATTAACTTTTTCCATGGAGGCGCTCAAGGGAGCGCAAAGCTCCCTCAATAATTTATATGAAAAAATTATTGATTTTTCGCAGAGAAAAATAAAACCAAAACAGCCTAATAAAAATTACCAAGATAAATTTTCAGAATATATCCAGGACGATTTGAACGCGCCCAAAGCTCTGGGCCTGATGTGGCAAATGGTTAAAGACAAAAAACTGTTTGACGATGAAAAATACGCCACCCTTTTGGATTTCGATAAAGTTTTCGGCTTCGACCTGAAAAAAGCGGAGAAGCCAGCGATCGATAAAGAAATAAAAAAACTCGCCCAGATGCGAGAAAAATACAGGAAAGAAAAACAGTGGCAAAAATCGGACGAAATGAGAAAAGAGATTGAAACAAAGGGTTATCTAATAGAAGACACAGAACAAGGGCCCAAGATAAGAAAAAAATAATTAAAATAAAAAAGGGCTGCTATTCAACCCTTTTTTTATTTTCCTGACAGTGCTTGTAAAAATTTAAAACCCTTTCGGTAATTTGGGGCCAGGAATATTTCTGAGCCTCTTTTATCCCCCACTCTCCCATTTCTTTTCTCAATTTTTCGCTGCTTACGAGCGCTTCTAGCTTTTTTTCCAAATCTTTGTAATCCTTGGGCTTGGCCAAAAAATTTCCACCCCTCTTTCCCTTTAAAAGTTGTTTGTAGCCCAGGTTGGCGAATCCTGACACCGGCTTTCTGCAGGCCATTGCCTCCAAAAGAACAATTCCGAAACTTTCTCCAAAAATAGCGGGGCTGCAGAATATATCGCAAGTCTTGAAATATTTCGGTATTTCTTTGTCGGGCTGCTCCCCCTCAAAACAAACATCTTTTAAACCCTGTTCTTTTACGAAATCCATGCACTCTTGCTTCAACGGACCATCTCCCACGATAATTAGGCGTAGATTAGAAAACCTTTTCTCCAAAATCTGATAAGCGCGAAGAAGATAAATCAATCCCTTTCTTTCTTCTATTCTTCCCAGGAATAAAATATTGATTTTTTTAGGGTCGAAAAATTTCTTGATTGACGGCGCTTCGGGATTGAATTTTTTTGTGTCTATCCCGTTGGGAATAACTATTTTAGGTCCGGAAAAATTCCTGAAAACTTCAAGGTTCAAAGGAGCTACTCCTATTATTCCGTCTATCTTCCAGTCGGCTATTTTATTGAAAAAATAGAGAAGACCTGGAGCCATCTTAAACAAGTTGCTTGCTTCGAGGTTGGCGTGAAAGGTAAGAATATTGAGCGCTTTTGACCTTTCCAGAACCTGGATGGCTGAAGGGAATCCGAAATTATGAAAATGAAGAATGTCGAATTTTTCTTTTTTTAAGGCATTATCCAGGGCCAGGGGATTGAAATTGATGTCAAAATCAGCTTGCGTTCCCGCAAACTTCAAAGGAAAAGAGGTGCCTAAAAGAATAACATCATTGCCGTAATCTTCCGCTTGAAAGCGCCTGGGGGCAATGATCTTTGACCTGATTCCCCTTTTCTTGAATTCATTATGCAACCCCAGGATGTGGTTTTTCACTCCCCCGTGCTGACTGAAAGAATGACAGGAAATTAAACCTATTTTCATAATTGTCGAGTGGTTGATAACTCTTTTACTATTTGCTATATTATAGCCGATGAACAACTCTTCTTCAAATTTTGAATTGCCGGGAAAGCTTCCTCCCCAGGCCTTGGAGGCGGAAAAATCCCTTTTAGGATCTTTACTGCTGGAAAGAAATGCCGTTGTCAGGGTGATTGATTTTATTACCCCGAGTGATTTTTACAAAGGAGCCCACCAGGAGATTTATCAGGTCTGCAGGGAGCTTTTTGAAAAAAACGAGCCGATAGATCTTTTAAGCGTTGCGGGCAGGTTGAGGGACAAGGGAAAGCTTGATGAGGCGGGAGGAAAAAGTTATCTGACCGAAATGATAAATTCTGTTCCCACGGCCAGCAATGTCTTGAATTACGCAAAAATAGTCCAAAGGAAAAGGGTTTTAAGGGATCTGATCGATGCCGGTTCTGAGGTGGCGACCTACGGATATAATGAAAACGAAGACCCTGAGGTTCTTCTGGATCAGGCGGAAAAAAGAATCTTCAGCATCGCCCAGAAAGGGCTTTCCCAAAAATTCCTTCCAGTGAAAGAAAGCCTGGCGGAAGCTTTTGAAAGAATAGACAAGCTCTCAAAGCACAAGGGAGGATTAAGGGGCCTGCCCACCGGATTTACCGCTTTGGACAATATGCTGGCCGGCCTTCAAAAATCAGATTTGATAATTCTGGCGGCCCGGCCCTCTATGGGTAAAAGCGCCCTAGCCATGAATATTGCCGGGCATGTGGCTATCAATGAAAAAATACCCGTCGGTATTTTCAGCTTGGAAATGTCCAGAGACCAGCTAGTTGACAGATTGATTGCCGAGCAGGCAGGTCTTGATTTGTGGCGGCTGAGAACAGGAAAGCTTTCTTCCGAAGGGGAAGACGATGATTTTTCCAGAATCCAGCAAGCCCTGGGCGTATTATCGGAAGCCCCGATATATATTGATGACGCCTCGATGGTCAATGTGCTCCAAATGAGGGCAATGGCAAGGAGACTGCAGGCAGAAAAGGGCTTGGGGCTAATTATAGTGGATTATTTGCAGCTGATGGAGCCGAGAAACACCATGAGCACCATGGTCCAGCAAATGACTGAAATTTCACGTTCCCTAAAATTCCTGGCCAGGGAGCTTTCCGTTCCTGTTTTAGCTTTATCCCAATTATCCAGGGCAACAGAACAGCGCTCTCCCCAAATCCCGCGCCTATCTGATTTGAGGGAAACTGGCGCTATTGAGCAGGACGCTGACGTGGTTTTATTTATTTACAGGGAAGACCGGTACAGGGAGGAGACGGCCAGAAAAAATATTGCCGACATAATTATCGCCAAACACAGAAACGGACCGGTCGGCAAGGTGGAGCTCTACTTTGACGAAACCAGAGTCTCTTTCAGAAACCTAGATAAAAGCTACCAGCAAGAAGAATGAAATCTTTTTCCGCGGAAAAACTCATTAAAATATTTTCTAAATTTCCTACCGTCGGGCCGAGAACTGCTGCCCGATTTGTTTTTTATCTAATTCAGAAGCCCAAGGAAGAAACCGATGAACTGATAAACGCAATTCTGGAACTTAAAAAAAACGTCAAAATCTGCACTCTCTGTTTCAATCATTTTGAATCGGATAACGGAGAAGCTCTTTGCGAGATCTGCTCGGACCAAAGAAGGGACAAAACCCTGCTTTGCCTTGTTGAAAAAGAAATTGACCTGATCTCTTTTGAAAAAATAAAAAGATACAAAGGATTATACTTTGTTTTGGGAGGATCGGTTTCTGCAATTAAAAAATCAGATATGGAAAAATTAAGAACAAAAGAATTGGAGCAAAGGATCAAAGGTTATCCGGAAATCAAAGAGATTATCGTTGCCTTTAATCCCACGACCGAGGGAGAAGCAACCTCTCTGTATATTGAACGGCTCTTAAAGCCGTTAAATAAAAAATTCACCCATCTGGGGAGAGGATTGCCTACGGGTGCAGAGCTGGAATACGCTGACGAAGAAACCCTGGGAGCAGCATTCGAGGGAAGAAAATAGTTAAAAAAAATAATTAAGAAATTAAGAAAAGCAGCCTTTTAGCTGCTTTTCTTTTAAATGATTCCTTTTTTCTAAATCGCAACAACGATTGTGAGCTAGAAAAAATAAAAGAGGAAAGAATTGGTTAAGCATTTATGATCTTAAGAATATAGGTCGCAACCTCAGGGTTAGTTTTCAGGCCGGAATGAGTGACTGTCGGAAAAATCTTTTTTTCGGTGCAGCATATTGCCCCTGTCAAACTAAATGTCTCGGGGAACAGCTTAGCAAAGATTCCTCCAATTTCGTAATAAAATAGACTTGTCCGGTGATTGTCCAGTCCGCTGAGATTCAGCACATTCAGCAATTCGCTGTCTTTCTGCATTTCCTTCCAGGAAACCCAATCAGGGACACTCCAGTCTGGCAACCTTTTGATGGTCTCAAAAATTTTTGCCACAACCCTTCCAAAAGACAGGCCTTTATCGGGCAAGCCTTCATGCGGGCCTTCCATCAAGATTAATTTTAATCCGGGATAGCCGCATTTCATTTGCTCCACTGCCCACCTAGTGACCAGGCAACCCATGGAATGGGCAATAATTACATCGGGCCTGAAGGCTCTAATTTCCTTTGCCAGATCTTTACCAAAGCTGGAGATTGAATCATTCATCGGTTCTCCGTGCCCGTAATCAGATACAAGTACATCGCACCCCGCTTTTTCCAAGCGGTCGGCAAGTTTATGCCATTTTTTTCGTGCGTTGAATTTTTTGTTTTGAAATCCTAATACCAATAATACTTTCTTGGCCACCCAAGATCACCTCCTTTGTGTTTAGATGGCTTAATTTGCCTATAAAATCATATAGACCTACAGGCAAATTAAGCCATCTAATTCTTTCTTTCCTCTTTAAATATTGTTAAAAGAACTATGTGTATTATTATATTATACACTAAAAAAGAGATTTGTCAAATATGACAAACCTCTTCAAAAAATTGATTTCTGTAATTACCCTATCTTTGATATTTCGATCTCGGTATAGGGCTGGCGATGGCCTTTTTTAACTTTGTAACGCTTCTTGGCTTTATACTTAAAGGCAATAAGTTTCTTACCTTTTCCCTGGCTTAAAACCTTGGCTGACACTTCCGCTCCTTCGACAAAAGGGGTTCCTATTTCCAGTTTTTTATTTTTTTCCAAAAGCAAAACCTCTTTGAAAGTGACTTCCTCCCCTTCTTTCTTGTCCAGTTTCTCTATTTTTAGCCTGAGTCCCGGGGTTACGATATATTGTTTCCCTCCAGTTTTGATTATTGCTAACATATTTTTATTATTTTTATATTTTAACGAATTATTCTTCAATTGTTGGTTGGTCTATTTCCCGGGGAGCTTTCAGATTGGAATCGTTTCCGGTTATCTTAACCACGTCTTTGTCTATCTTTTTAAATTCCGTGCTTGCCTTATTATAATTGTTTACGGTAAGGCCCAGATATCCTCCCACTTTCTTCATGTATTCGCCGTAAACAGATAAATGCTTTCCCAACCTCTCTACTTCTTTGATTATTTCCTTGGCCTGTTCGGAAATTTTTTGGTTCCTCAGCCCCTGTAAGACGGTCTGGAGATAAGCCAAAAAAGAAGTTGGAGAAACAACTATCACGTTCTTTTTACCGGCGTAATAAATAAGATTACTGGTCTCCCCTGTCGCGACCCCTACTTTGTTTATTAAAAGATCGTAATAAACCGCTTCCGAAGGTATGAACATGAAGGCGAAATCCATTGTCTTTTTCTCCGGCTTCACGTATCTGGCGGTTTCCTCAATCCGATTTTTCAAGTCGGAGATAAAAGCGCTTTCGTATTTTTTCTTTTCATTCGGGTCGGAGGCCTCCACCATCCTGTTGTAATTTTCCAAGCTAAACTTGGAATCAATGGGAATAATG
>Ga0315275_10007337_pt1 | contig 10640 bp, 6 predicted proteins | sample YL17G03_0_MG_FD_205557 | JGI IMG/M metagenome (GOLD analysis project Ga0315275, IMG submission 205557) | Sediment microbial communities from Yellowstone Lake, YNP, Wyoming, USA - YL17G03_0 | ecosystem: Environmental > Aquatic > Freshwater > Lake > Sediment | place: USA: Wyoming | collected...
TCGTTTCCGCCGAGCAGCCCGGTCACGGTGACGCTTTCCCCCATCAGGTGGTTGACGACCGGCACCGCAACGAACCGCGCCCCAGCGCGGGAGGAGAATTCCTCAAGAAATTCGGAGACAAGGCGCGACGCGGAACGCCCCGTCACGACGGTCCCCCCGGCGGCGCCCCCCGGCCACCGTTTCCTCCGGAACAGGGAGGTCGCTTCGTCCCGGAACCGCCGGACCAGCCCCACGCCGTTTTCGATCTGCGCGAACGATCCGTACGACCGGCGGCCGGGAACGTCCTGTCCCGCCTTCAGGTAATATTCGTCGGCGGCAACCGCGAACGGCTCCCCGTCCGCGCTTTTCCCGAGTTCCCTGCCGAGCGTGCGGAGCAGATCGAGCGTCTCCCGCGCCTGGTCGCGCGTGACCGGGCGCAGCGGCGGCAGTCCGGCCCGATGGGACGTGAGCCCCACCGGGACCACCGCCACCGTGCGGAGCCCGGGACGCAGGCCGGAGAGTTCCCGGAGGCTCCGCGCGAGCTCCGCGCCGTCGTTGACCTCGGGACAGACGACGATCTGGCCGTGAAGGAGGATCCCGGCGCGGATCAGTTGCCGCATCACGCGCATCACGTCGGCCGCCCGCGGGTTCCCAAGCATCCGCCGGCGCAGGTCGGGATCGGTCGTGTGGATCGACACGTACAGCGGCGAGAGACGGTACCGGACGATCTTCGCCGCCTCTTCTTCGGAAAGGTCCGAAAAGGTGACATATTGCCCGTGAAGGAAGGAGAGGCGGACGTCCTCGTCCTTCACGTACAGGGTGCGGCGAAGCCCCTTCGGCAGCTGGTGGACGAAGCAGAAGATGCACCGGTTGCGGCAGCGCCGGACGCGGACCGGCTCCGGGAAAATTCCCGGCGTCTCCCCCTCCAGGCGAAACTCCTTTTTCCGCCCGGCCCCCGACGCGTCCCGCCATGCGAGGGTGAACCGCCTCCTCGAGGTAAGGAAATGGAGGTCGAGGAGGTCCTCCACCGGCCGGCCCGACACGGAGAGGATCCGGTCCCCGGGGACGATCCCGGCCCGTTCCGCGGGAGATCCGGGCGACACGGCCAAGACGCCGACGCCGATCCGCGACGACCCCTCCCCTGCGCCCTCACGCATCGGAGAGCTTCCGGATGCCGAGGTACAGGTACTGGAGGCCGGAGGTGACCGTCGTGACCGCGCAGACCAGCGTGACGGCCCGGTCGGGAAGGCTCCCCCTTCCCGTTCCCAGCGCCTTCGCCTCCGGGGGAAACGCCGCGACCGCGAGGAAGTAGAGGACCGTCAGCACCTGGACCGCCGTGTTCGCCTTGCTGAGCCCCGTAGGCCGGATGTCGCTCGAATCGAGCAGGAGGAGGTAGAGGAAACTCCCTACGAGGATGAAGATGTCCCTGCTGATCACCATGACGGCGAGCCGCAGGGGAACGATGTGGACGTAGGAGAGGACGATGAAGGCGGTCGCCATCAGCATCTTGTCGGCGATCGGGTCGAGGAGCGCCCCGACCAGCGTCCGCTGCCGCAGCCAGCGGGCCAGCAGACCGTCGAGCGCGTCCGTCGCCCCGCAGACGGCGAACACCAGCAGCGCCGCCTTCCCCCTGCCGGAGATCAGCAGGTAGGCGAAGTACGGGACCAGGAGGACTCGCGCCGCCGTCAGCCCGTTGGCGATGTTGATCAGGCGGGCGGCGTCGAAGCGTTCTCTTGCGGACGGTGGAACCATAGTTCCCTTTCGATCAGCGTCAGTAACTCCGGGATCCCCTCCCCCGACTTCGCGGAAATCCACAGCGCCCCTTCCTGCGGGGGCGTCCCGGGGAGGCAACGGTCGTGCTTGTTCATCAGGAGGACGATCGGCTTCTCGCGAAACGACAATTCCCCAAGGATCGCGTTCACCGCCGCGACGTTGCTCTCCATCGTGTCGGAGCTTCCGTCGGCGACGTGGAGGAGAAGGTCCGCCTCCCCGATCCCCTCGAGGGTCGCGAGGAACGCCTGCCGCAACTCGGCCGGAAGGTCGCGGATGAACCCCACCGTGTCGACGAGGATCGCCTCCCGGCCGTCGGGAAGCCGGAACTTCCGGGCGGTGGGATCGAGCGTGGCGAAGAGCTGTTCCGCCACGAAGACGTCGGCCCCCGTCAACCGGTTGAAGAGGGTCGATTTCCCGGCGTTGGTGTACCCGACCAGCGCGACCACCGGGAACCCGACTTCCCGGCGCCGCTGATAATGGAGCGAACGCGTCCTGCGCACCGTCGTCAGCTCCCGCTCGAGCTGCCGGATCTGCGCGCGGATGCGGCGACGATCCTCCTCGAGCTTCTTCTCCCCCGGTCCCCGGGTGCCGATCCCGCCGCCGAGCCGCGACAGCTCCTTCCGCCCCCCCGCGAGCCGCCCAAGCCGGAACGACAGCTGGGCGAGTTCCACCTGGAGCTTCCCCTCCCGGGTGCGCGCGCGCCGGGCGAAGATGTCGAGGATGACCTCGCGGCGGTCGAGGGTCTTCACGTCGAGTTCCTCTTCGAGAAGCGCCTGCTGCTTCGGCTTGAGCAGGTTCTGGAAGACCACCAGGTTCGCCCCCAGCGTTTCGATCTCCTCCTTCAGGCGGACGAGGGTCCCCTTCCCGACGATCGTGGCCGGGTTCTCCGAGTCGACGCTTTGCACGTGGGACGCCACCACTTCCGCCCCCGCCGCGAGGACGAGGTCCTTCAGCTCATTCATCACCTCGGCGATGTGCAGCACCGCCGCCGGTCCGCGGGACCGCTTCCGGTGGGCGCAGACGAGGAGGGCGCGCTCCCTTCGGTATTCCGGGATCATCCGTGGAGACGCAGGACGTCGTAGCCGAAGCGGCCGCGAAGGTCCCGCGCCAGCTCCAGAGATGGCGCCACGCCGCAGCCGTCGGGCAGGGCGATCACCGCGTCGAACTCCCCCGGACGGATCGCGTGGAGGAACCCCTTCTTCTCCCCGGCGTTGCGAAGGATCGTCTGCCGCAGTTCGGCGATGTCCCCGGGGTTCATCCGGTCCAGCAGGAGATGGAAGTGTACCGATTTCGCGAGCCGCTCCCGGACGTTCTCCATCCGGAAGACTTCCTCCGTGTGGATCTTCACCCCCTGGTCCTCGATGCTGAGCCTGCCGACGAGGAAGACGGGCTCCGGGCTTCCCAACGCCTCGCGGACCTCCGGGAGCTGCCTGGGGAAGACGACGACGTCCACCGTTCCCTCGAGATCCTCCAGCGTCCAGGTGGCCATCTTCTCTCCCCGCCGGGTCACCTTTTCCTTCAGCCCCGTGACGAGACCGCCGATCCGGACCTCGGCGTCGTGCTTCAGCGCGGGGAGCCTGCCGGTGGTCGTGTTGGCGTACAGCGCGATCTCCCCGGCGAACGAGTCCATCGGGTGCCCGGTGATGTAGAAGCCCAGGGTCTCCTTCTCGAAGGTGAGCCGCTCCCGGCGGGACCACGAAGGCGCCGCGGCCTCCCCTTTCCGTTCGCGCTTCCGGGGGTCCCCCCCGGTCGTTTCCCCGAAGAGCGCGAACTGGCCGGACTCGCGCCTCCGGACCTCCGCCTGCGCCTCCTCGAGGAGGGCTGGGAGGTCCCCGAACACCTTGCCGCGATCCGGGTCGAGGGAGTCGAGGGCCCCGGACTTGATCAGGCTCTCCACCGCCCGCTTGTTCACCTTCCGCAAGTCGACCCGGGAGAGGAGGTCGCGGACGGAGGGGAAGGGGCTCTCCCTGCGCGCCTCGAGGATGGCGTCGATCGCCGAAGCCCCGAGTCCCTTGATCGCGGAAAGGCCGAAGCGAATCGCCCGATCGGAGGGAAAGAAGGCGTACCGCGATTCGTTCACGTCCGGCGGGAGGATCGGGATCCCCTTCTCCCGGCAATACGCGATGTACCGGATGATCTTGTCGGTGTCCCCGGATTCGGAGGTCATCAGGGCGCTTAAGTACTCCACGGGGTAATGCGTCTTGAGGTACGCGGTCTGGTACGCCAGCAGGGCGTACGCGGCGCTGTGGGACTTGTTGAAGCCGTACCCGCCGAACTGCGCCATCAGGTCGAAGATCGCGACCGCCTTCGCCTCGGGGATTCCGTTCCCCTTCGCTCCCGTAAGAAAGTGGGCCTTCTGCCGCTCCATCAGGGCGTCGTCCTTTTTCCCCATCGCCTTCCGGAGGACGTCGGCCTCGCCCAGCGTGAACCCGGCCAGCGCCTTGGCGATCTCCATCACCTGCTCCTGGTAGACGATGACGCCGTACGTCTCCCCGAGGATCTCCTTCAACCGGGGAAGGAGGAACTCCGCCTTCCGCCTCCCGTGCCGCCGCTCCACGAAATCGGCCGCCATGCCGCTCTGGAGGGGCCCGGGGCGGTGCAGGGCGACCATGTCGATCAGGTGGTTGAACTGGTCGGGCTTGAGGTTCTTGACGAGCTGGGTGAACCCCGGGCTCTCCGCCTGGAAGACCCCCACCGTGTCGCCGCGCCCCAGCACCTCGTACGTTTCCGCGTCGGTGAGCTCCAGTGCGTTCAGGTCGATCCCGATCCCCCGGAGCTCCTTGAGAAGCTTCAGCGTGTCGTCGATGGCGGTCAGCGTGCGCAAGCCGAGGAAGTCGAACTTGACGAGCCCCACCCGCTCGATCGGGTCCATCCCGTACTGCGTCGTGATCTCGCCGGTGGCCTGCCGGTAGAGGGGGCAATAGTCGGTGATCGGCCGGTTGGCGATCACCACCGCCGAGGCGTGGGTCCCCGCGTGCCGGTTGCGCCCCTCGATCTCCCCCGCGAAGCGGAAGAGGTCGGCGATCTTCGGGTTCGCGTCGATCATTCCCCGGAAGCGCGGTTCCGCCTTCAGCGCGTCTTCCACCGTCATCTTGAGGTCGGCCGGGATCATCTTGGCGATCCGGTCGACCTCGGCGTACGGCATCTCGAGGACCCTTCCGACGTCGCGGACGGCGCCCCGGGGCTTCCACGTCCCGAACGTGATGAGCTGGGCGACGTTCTCCTCCCCGTACTTGCGCTGGACGTAGGCGATCACTTCCTCGCGCCGGTTCTTGCAGAAGTCGCAGTCGATGTCGGGGAGGCTCACCCGCTCGGGGTTCAGGAACCGCTCGAAGAGGAGCTTAAACCGGATCGGATCCACCTCGGTGATCCGGACGCAGAACGCGACCAGGCTCCCCGCCGCGCTGCCGCGGCCCGGCCCCACCGGAATCCTTTCGTCCTTCGCCCAGCCGATGAAGTCGGCGACGATCAGGAAGTAGCTGGCGAACCCGGTCTTCTCGATGACGGAGAGCTCGTACGCGAGGCGGCGTCGATACTCCTCGACGAGCGCTTGCGGCAGCTCCCCCTCCCGTTTCAACCGCTCCACGAGCCGCCGCTCAAGCCCGGCGGTCGCCATCTCCCGCAGCTTCCCGTCCGCGGTGACTCCGGGGGGCAAGGCGATCTCGGGGATCTTGTTCACCCCGAGCTCGATCTTCACGTTGCACCGCTCCGCGATCGCCAGCGTGTTCGCGAGGGCGTCGGGGGCGGCGTGCCCGAACGCCCGCTCGAACTCTTCGGCGGTCTTCACGTAGAACTGGTCCGAGCCGAACCGCATCCGGGTCGGATCCGAGATCGTCTTCCCCGTCTGCAGGCAGAGAAGGATCTCCTGGAGCTTGTCGTCCCCGGGATGGAGGTAGTGGCAGTCGTTCGTCGCGACCAGCGGGGTCCCGGTCCGCCGCGCCAGCGCGATGAGGAGCGGGTTCATCTTCGCCTGGTCGGGAAGACCGTTGTCCTGGATCTCGAGGTAGAAGCGCCCGTCGGTGAAGATCGACTTGTACTCTTCCAGCACCTCGAGGGCCTTCGCCTCGCCCTCGGTCCCCATCGCGAACGGGACCTCGCCCTGCAGGCACGCCGACGTGGCGATCAGCCCCTCCGAGTATCTCCGCAGCAGTTCCTTGTCGACTCTCGGCTTGTAGTAGAACCCTTCCGTGTGGGCGAGGGAGGAGAGCCGCAGGAGGTTCCCGTACCCGGTCTCGTTTTCCGCCAGCAGGATCAGGTGGTAGGCGTATTCGCCAGTGGGGGCGACTTTCCGCTCCGTGCGGGATCCCGGGGCGACGTAGATCTCCGTCCCGAGGATCGGCTTGACGCCGCCCTTCAGCGCCTCCTCGTAGAACTCGATCGTCCCCATCATCCCGCCGTGATCGGTGACGGCGACGGCGGGCATCGAAAGCTTTCGAGCGCGCTCGATCAGCGGCTTGAACTGGATCGTCCCGTCGAGGAGGCTGTATTCCGAATGGAGGTGGAGGTGAACGAAGCTCTTCATTCCCACTCGATGGTGCCCGGAGGTTTCGAGGAGATGTCGTACGCGACGCGGTTGATCCCCTTCACCTCGTTGATGATCCGCGTGGAGATCCGCTGCAGCACGTCATACGGGAGCCGGACCCAGTCGGCGGTCATCCCGTCCTGGCTGTGGACCGCCCGGACGGCGGCGACGTTCTCATAGGTCCGGAAATCTCCCATCACGCCGACCGTCTTGATCGGGAGAAGGACGGCGAACGACTGCCAGATCGACTCGTAGAGCCCCGCCGCACGGATCTCCGCGTCGACGATCGCGTCGGCCTCGCGCAGGATGCGCAGCCGCTCTTCGGTGACCGGCCCGATGATGCGGACCGCGAGACCCGGCCCGGGGAACGGCTGCCGCTCGAGCACGCGGGAAGGCACCTCGAGCTCCCGCCCCAACTCGCGCACCTCGTCCTTGAACAGTTCGCGCAGCGGCTCGACGAGCTTCAGGTGCATCCTTTCCGGCAACCCCCCCACGTTGTGGTGGGACTTGATGACGGCGGAGGGTCCCTTGAACGACACGCTCTCGATCACGTCCGGGTAGAGGGTCCCCTGCGCGAGGAAGCCGACGCCCGGGATCTTCCGGGCCTCCTCCTCGAAGACGCGCACGAAGAGCTCCCCGATGATCTTCCGTTTCCGCTCCGGGTCCTCCACGCCGGCGAGCGCCTCGAGGAACCGCGCGGAAGCGTCGACGAAATCGAGCCGCAGCCCGATCGCGTCGCGGAAGGTCCGGACGACCTCCTCCGCCTCCCCGGCGCGCAGCAGCCCGTTGTCGACGAAGATGCAGGTCAGCCGGTCGCCGATCGCCCTGTGCAGGAGCACCGCCGCGACGGACGAGTCGACCCCCCCGGAGAGCCCGAGAACGACCCCCTCCGACCCCGTCTTCTCCCGGATGATCTTCACGCTGCTCTCGACGAAGGAGTGCATCGTCCAGTCGGGAGAAAGCCCGCAGACGCGGAACAGGAAGTTGGCGAGGATCTCCTTCCCCCGCGGGGTGTGCACCACCTCGGGGTGGAACTGCACGCCGAAGATCGTCCCCTCGTGATTCGACATCGCGGCCACCGGCGAACTCCCGGACCGCGCGATGGAAGAGAACCCCTTCGGCAGCACGTCGATCCGGTCCCCGTGGCTCATCCAGACCGGGATCTCCATGTCGTGGCGGAACTCCTCGATCCCGAGGAAGAGGGGGCTCCCCCATTGCCCCCGGATGCTGGCGACCCCGTACTCCCGGTCCTCCGACCGGCCGACCTTGCCGCCCAGCAGGTCCGCGACCAGCTGCATCCCGTAGCAGATCCCCAGCACGGGGATGCCCAGTTCGAGCACCTCCCTGGGGACCCGCGGCGCGTCGGCGTCGTAGACGCTGGACGGCCCGCCGGAGAGGATGATCCCGGCCGGCGCGAAGTTGCGCACGAACTCCGTCCCCACGTTGAAGGGGTGGATCTCGCTGTAGACGTGCTGCTCCCGCACGCGCCGCGCGATGAGCATCGTGTACTGCGACCCGAAGTCGAGGATGAGGATCTTTCCGTCCAATGCGCTACTCCACTCTATAGTTCGGGGCTTCCTTGGTGATGATCACGTCGTGGACGTGGCTCTCGCGCAGCCCGGCCGGGGTGATCTTCATGAAACTCGCCCGCTTCTGCAGCTCCGCGATGTCTCGCACCCCCACGTACCCCATCCCCGCCTTCAACCCGCCCACGAGCTGGAAGACGACGGCCGCCAGGGGGCCCCGGTTGGGAACCCGCCCCTCGATCCCCTCGGGGACGAGCTTGCTCTCCGTCTCGACGTGGGACTGGAAATACCGGTCCTTGCTCCCTTTCTTCATCGCCTCCAGCGACCCCATCCCGCGGTACACCTTGTAGGAGCGGCCCTGGTACAGGATCATCTCGCCCGGGCTCTCCTCGGACCCCGCGAAGAGGGAGCCGATCATCACGGAAGAGGCGCCCGCCGCCATCGCCTTCGTGATGTCCCCGGAATATTTGATCCCGCCGTCCGCCATGACGGGGACTCCTTTTCTCTTCGCCGCCTTTGCGCACCGCATGATCGCCGTGAATTGCGGAACCCCGACGCCCGCCACGACGCGCGTCGTGCAGATCGACCCCGGACCGACGCCCACCTTGACGGCGTCGACCCCTGCCTTGATCAGCGCTTCGGTCCCCTCGCCCGTGGCGACGTTCCCGGCGATCATCCGCACCCCGCGGAAGGTCGTGCGGATCGCCTTGACGACCCGCAGGACGTCCCGCGAATGCCCGTGCGCCGTGTCGACGCAGACGATGTCCACGCCCACCTTGAGGAGCTTCTGGACCCGTTCCTCCCAGCCGAAGACGCTGACCGCCGCGCCGACGCGCAGCCTCCCGAGGGCGTCCTTGCAGGCGTTGGGATACTTCGTGATCTTCAGGATGTCCTTGATCGTGATGAGCCCCTTGAGGTTGTTCCGCCCGTCCACCACGAGGAGCTTCTCGATCCGGTTCCGATGGAGGATCTCCCGGGCCTGCTCGAGCGTCGTCCCCATGGGCACGGTGACCAGGTCGTCCTTCGTCATCACGCTGCGGATCGACTGCTCGAAATTCGTCTCGAACCGCAGGTCGCGGTTGGTGAGGATTCCGACGAGCTTCCCGTCCCGGGTGACCGGCAGCCCCGAGATCCGGTACTTCTTCATCACCTCGAGGGCCTCGACGACGCGCTGGTCGGGATCGACCGTGATCGGGTCGGAGATCATGCCGCTCTCGGATTTCTTCACCCGGTCCACCTCGGTCGCCTGCTCGTCCGGGGTGTTGTTCCGGTGGATGATCCCGATCCCCCCCTCGCGGGCCATGGCGATGGCGGTGTCCGCCTCCGTGACCGTGTCCATCGCGGCGGACACGAGCGGGATGTTCAGCCGGATGTCGGACGTGAGGTTGACGGTCACGTCGACATCCTTCGGGATCACGGCGGACTCCGCCGGGATCAGCAGCACGTCGTCGAACGTCAACCCTTCCACCATTGCCCCCGCCGACGAACTCCCCGTTTCCTTTTTCATCCGTCCTCTCCCCCGTTTCGTCCGACTCCCGCGAGGATCCCCTCGAGGAGCCCGGCGTCGCTCACCGTCACCCCGTTCAAACGGAAACGCTCCATCGCCGCAACGATCAGCAGCGCCCCGGGAACGACGTACCGTTCCCGTCCCTTCTCCATCCCCGGCACGCGCAGCCGCTGCGCGTCCGTCATCCGCCCGAGCCGGTCGGCCCACCGCCGGACAACGGCCGCGGAAAGCCTCGCCCCGTTGATCCGGTCCGGGTCGTAGCGGGTCATCCCCCGCTCCATCGCGGCCAGCGTCGTGAACGTTCCCGCCGTGCCGATCAAGCGGCGAAATCTCCTGCGTCCGAACGGCCGCGTCCCGTCCTCGATCCGCCGCACGGCGTAATACGACACGGCGCGAAGCTCCCACGGATCCGGCGGGTCCGACAGCGGCAGCAGGGTGGACAGGACGACCACCCCCGTTGAAAGGGAAACCGACTCCCCCTCCCGGGGCCCGAAGACAAACTCGGTGCTTCCCCCGCCGATGTCCATCGCCACGTCTCCCGGCCTGCCGGCGACCGCCCACCGGATCCCCTCCCAGGTGAGGCGCGCCTCCTCGGCCGGGCCGATCACCTCGATGTCGATCCCCTCGCCCGCGGCCGCCTCGAGGAAGGCGGCGCGGTTTTCGGCCTCCCGCAGGCAGGCGGTGCCGCACGCCCGGTACGCGGCGACCCGCCCGCGCCCCATCTCCCGGCGAAATTCCCGAAGGACCCGGAGCCCCGCCGCAAACTCCGCCTCCCCGATCCGGCCGGTTTCCCGCAGACCCCGTCCCAGCCCGACGATCGACCGCCGCCGCACGACGGGGACGGTCCGCCTCCCGCCGCGTTCCGCGACGAGCATCCGGATCGTGTTCGTCCCGATGTCAATCGCCGCCAGTCGACGCAACCGGTTCGCCTTCCTCCTTCTCCTGGATGGACCTCTCCCCGCCCGTACGCTCCAGAACCCCGATGACGCTGGCCCCGTACAGATACGCCGCCGCGAAGAGGTAGGCAACGAGTATAAAACAAATGATGCTGAACAAGGAACCGTAAAGGATATCCAACTTGCTGAATTTCCTGATGTAAAAGATGAAGCCGTACCTGATGCCCTGCAGCAGGGCGAGGAAGATCACGGTGCCGGCGAACGCGTTGCGCAGCCGCACCTTTCCCGGCGACAGATACCGATAGCTCAGCACGCTCCCCAAGAGCATGATCCCCACAAGGATCAGATCCGCGATCAGGTGCAGCAGGCTCCGGAACGCGAGGTTCACCTGGGAGGACATCCCCTTCGTGAGGTAGAAGAGCCCCTCCCAAAGGGGC
>Ga0315275_10007338_pt1 | contig 10640 bp, 6 predicted proteins | sample YL17G03_0_MG_FD_205557 | JGI IMG/M metagenome (GOLD analysis project Ga0315275, IMG submission 205557) | Sediment microbial communities from Yellowstone Lake, YNP, Wyoming, USA - YL17G03_0 | ecosystem: Environmental > Aquatic > Freshwater > Lake > Sediment | place: USA: Wyoming | collected...
TTCTTTCTGTGCACCCATCACCCAAAAGATTCCTTTCATTGTAGGTAAGCTGAATGGACCTCACTCCCATGCTGTGGAACAGATCCAGGTTCTCAAGCTTATCCTCAATCGGGGCGTTCTGAAAGTTGAACATCACAGCGGTTTTTCCTTCTTTCTTGGCCTGATCAATATCGGCCGTCTGCAAACACGGCAGAAGCAAGTCGCTGTTTTTCCGAATGACCTCCTTCCATTGAGCACAATCCTCGATGGCGGCCTGGAAAGGATAGGCATGAAGCATATAAGTTATATAAGTTCCTTGAGGACTGGCTGGAAATCGGACTCCGAGAGTGGGGCTCATACACGTGACGCCGCAATCTCTTATATTGGCTTTGCCCTTTTCATCCAGGAGCTCGCTGCTAATCATGTCGATAACGATGGCTCTGGAATAGATATCCTGTGCCTCACTCAATAAGACGTTTAGATCTGAGGGCTTCGCCAGAGCGGAAGCGGCCCACATGAGTGAGGAATACGACAGCGCTGCAGTCCCGCCGGCTTTCAAGAACTCCCGTCTAGTTAGTGGGTTCATCGACCTCCTCCTCTCAGGTGAGAATATTAAATATATTACGGTATATTTATCACTTAACTCGCTCCCGGTCAAGAAAAAGAACTGCCCTGCGGAGAGGCTTTCATTGGGGCTGTCTCTTTTGCTTCCGCGACCAATAAAAGTATCCCGGAATGCCGATCGCCAGCCAGACCAACCCCATGACCGAATTGATGATCGGCGTCGCTCCACTTTTGAACCTCACGATGTCCGAGTACAGGGTGAATATGATGTAGACCGAGGCAAAGAGAATGAACAGGATGGGCGTCACCGGATATCCCCAGACTTTGTAGGGCCGTGGCGTGTCCGGCATCTTCCTGCGAAGGGTAAATACGCTGATCGAGGCCAGAGCATAAAAGATCCAACTCACAAAGACCATCGTGTTGGTGAGCTGGTCAAAGGTTCCCGTCAAAACCAGGATCGACGTCCAGACGCCGAGCACGATCAGGGATTTCCCCGGCGTCCGGAAGCGGGGGTGGACATCCCCCAGCCTGCGGAAGAACAGCCTCTCGCGGGCCATAGCAAAGGTGATTCGCGCCGGCATCATGGTTGCGCCGTTCACCGCCCCGAACGTCGAAATCATGATCACGACGGCGATGAGCGCCCCGCCCCAGCTGCCCAGGAACCGGTTGGCGACGTCCACAGCCACGAGATATCCCTCCGTGTAGTTCGCGGCCATCGTGGGCACGGGTATGACAAAAATATAGGCTAGGTTCATCAGGACATAAAGCGCCATGATGATGATGACCGTCAGGGCGAGGGCCCGCGGCAGATTTCTCTGGACATCCTTGATCTCCCCGGAAAGGTAGGTCAGCATGATCCAGCCGTCGTAGGCCCAGAACGCCCCGGCCATGGCCATGATGAAAAGCAGGAAGAACGGCGAAGACCCCGCGGCCGAGACCGGACCCGAACTCACGTAGTTCGCGAAACTCCCATGTCCCAAGGTGAAGGCCAGGATGATGATTCCGATGAGGCTCGTGATCTTGAGCGCCGAGAAGACGACGCCGATCGCGCTCCCGAATTTGAGACCGAGATAATTGACCCCCATCAAGAACAGGATCAGCGTGATCGCGCAGAGCTTGAGGCCGATGAATTTGAAAGGGGTCATGGCCCCGATGAACGGGATGGGAATGGAGATGCTCTCCCAGGCTGCGGGGAGACGGGGCCATTTGATGAAATATCCGAGCGAATCGGCGAAAACAAAAGCGATAGCCGCGTTCATGCCAGTCATGATGATGATAAAGACTCCCCAGCCGTAAAGATAGCCGACGAATCTGTTGAAGCCCTTGTTGAAATAGATGTACTGGCCGCCCGGGTCCTGGAACATGCCCGAGATCTCGGCGATGCTGAGCGCGCCAAGAAGTGTCATGATCCCGGATACGACCCAGACCAGGATCAGGAGTTCGGCCGAGCCGAGCTGGCTGGCCATCAAGGCCGGTTTCTTGAAGATGCCGGAGCCGATGGTCGAGGCGACGCCGATGGCGACCGCGGCGAAAAGACCGAGCTCGCGCTTCAGCTCAAGCGGGGGTCTCTTCTCATGGATTTCCATGGATCTTCTCAGGAAGCTCAACGATTATAGAGATAAACCCTCGCCAAAGCAATTCGCAAAGGCCCGGACTACCCCGTGATCAACCGCGGCATCAACCGCCTCCACCTGACCTTCCTCGCAGAGATGCCCCTCCCCCTCGGTCAGCCGTGAGATGCTCGAACAAATCGAGGCCTTCGGGTATCTCTGAGAACTCGGCCGTTCGGCCTCTCCCAGTTCTTGAAGTATCCCCCCGCGTATGCTAGGATCTAGGATGATTATGTCAATGCTTTGATCCCAAAGGATAAAAGGATGAGAAGTCGATCTTTTTTGTTCACGGTCCTTCTTGTTTTCAGCGTCATCGCCTTTCCCGCCGAACCGCTCCAGCAAAAGAAGCAGATAAATCGGAATGAGATGATGGACCGGATGATGAAGTACAGCATGCCGACCAAGGAGCAAAAAGAACCCGTTGTATCGACGCAGGTTGTCGTCAAAGGGCTGACAGGGAAGGCCGAAGTGCTTGTTGACCGTTGGGGGGTGTCGCACATCTATGCCAGCACGCCGACGGATGCCTTCTTCGTGCAAGGCTGGAATGCCGCGCGCGACCGGTTGTGGCAGATGGACCTATGGCGCCGCACGGGTCTTGGTGAACTCTCGGCAGTTCTCGGCGAGCAGTATGTGGCTGAGGACCGGGCCATCCGGCTCTTCGTCTATCGCGGGGATATGCGCCAGGAGTGGGCCGCATACGGCCCCGAAGCGGAGCGGAACACCGATTCCTTCGTCGCCGGTATCAACGCCTACGTCGCCGCAGTGCGAGCCGACGCGAAGTTGATGCCGCCGGAGTTTGCCCTCGCGGGCTACCAGCCTGCGTTCTGGAAAGCGGAGGATGTGGTCCGCGTTCGCAACCACGTCATCGCCTTCGGCCTCATTTTGACAACGGGCCGCGCCGAGATGGCGTGCAAGGATGGCTCGGCGACGACACAGCTCTTTCCGGCCATATCGCCGCCCTGGACGCCCGTCGTACCGCAAGGGTTGGACTTTTGCAGCATCCCGCCTAACGTGCTGGATCAATACTATCTGGGCAAAGGACCGGTAGTGTTCTCCAAGCCGGGGCCCGTGCCCGCGGCCCAGAATCGACCCAACCCGAATCCCTCTGCGGACAGTCAGGAGACGATCAATAGTGGCGGCAGTAACAATTGGGTCATCGCGCCCTCGAAGAGCGCAACCGGTCGCCCCATTCTCGCGAACGATCCCCATTGGGTCGTGACGGTTCCGGCGCCTTTCTATATTTCACACGTGTCCGCGCCGGATCTCAACTTCATCGGGGGAGGTGAGCCCACCGTTCCGGGCTTCATCATCGGGCATAATGACCGTGTCGCTATCGGCGCGACGTTGTTCTTCATGGCGCAGGAAGACCTCTATGTGTACGAAACCAACGCGCAGGACCCGAATCGGTACCGTTACGGCAACGGCTGGGAATCGATGCGAATCGTGCACGAGTCCGTTGCGGTTCGTGGTGGTTCCGCTCGCGACGTCGAGCTCAAGTTCACGCGCCACGGCCCCGTCGTGATGGAGGACCCTGCGCATCATCGTGCGTACGTCGTACGTGCGACCTGGCTGGATACGGGCGGAGCGCCGTACATGGGCGCGATGCGCTACCTGCGATCGACGAGCACGGATGAGGTGGCGAGGGCGCTGAAACACTGGGGAGAGCCGACCCTGAATAGCATCGTCGCAGACACGAAAGGCAAGATCGGCTGGTTCCCTTCCGGCTTCACTCCGAAGCGACCCAACACCGACGGATTGCTACCCCTGCCCGGAGATGGACGGTACGAATGGGACGGCTATCTGGATCATGACCTGCTGCCCTCGGAGGTCAATCCTGAGCGCGGGTATATTGCCACGGCCAACCAGATGAACCTGCCCAAGGACTATCCCTACCAGACGCGCCGCATCAGCTTTTTCTGGATAGACGACTCCCGGTTCAATCGCATCACCGAGGTTCTAGAGGGGTTGCCGAAGGTGTCCCTCGAGGATTCTGAGAGGTTGCAGAACGACTTTGTGACGTTTCCGGGCCGCCGCCTGGTGCGCCTGCTGGGGACGATCGTCAACTCGAACCCACAGGCTACCTCGGACCCAGAGCTAGGTGAGGTCAGCAGGTGGCTCGCGAGCTGGGATGCCAACGTGACCGCGCGGAGCGCCCAGGCGGCTTTGTACGAGGTGTGGATCGCGCGTCACTTGGTACCGGCTTTCTTCGCCAAGGTTGCCAGCTCCCTGCCTCCGGTGCTTCAGGTAGTGACCGCCGATGAGCAGCTGCTGCCCATCGTGGAGTACCTGGAGCACCCTGATCAGCGATTGGGCAAGCACCCGCAGGCGGCGCGCGATGCAATGCTGCTGAGCACGCTCGCCGGCGCGGTGACCGAGACGACAACGCTCCTGGGGCCCGATCGCGCCAAGTGGCAATGGGGCAAGCTCTCGACGGTCTTGTTCGAGCACGCGCTGTCGCCGCTGGCGAACGAGACTCAACGCGCTGCGATGACCGTGGGACCGGCGCCCAAAGACGGCGATTCGAACGTCCCGGGCGTTGCCGAATACGCGCACAACGACTTCAGGACGATCGGCGTGGCTACGTTACGCATGGTGATGGACGTGGGGGATTGGAACAAATCCGTAGCGGTGAATGGGGCGGGCCAGTCCGGCGATTGGACGAGCCCGCACTACCGGGACTTGTTCCCGATGTGGCTGTCCGGCAGGTACTTCCCGTTGCTCTACACGCGCGAGGCGATCGAGCAGGCCACGGAACAGAGGATCTCGTTGGTGCCCGAGTCCCAGTAGAGAATCAGGTCGCCTGGATCAGCCGGTTTGCAGGCGGTGAGCCAGGTTGCGCGCGGGTTCAGTCAGTCCTTTCAGAAATTCGGCGACCGGATCAATCTCCACCCGCACCTCCATTTCTTAGTCACCGAGGGCGGCGTGGATAAGGCGGGCGTCTTCCATAATGTTTCCCGAATTGAAGATTCGAGATTGGCTGAACTCTTCGGCCGCGAGGTCCTCGCCGACCTTGTCCGCAAGGAACTTCTCAGCACCGAATGGGCAGGACGTTTGCTTTGCTGGCGGCACACGGGGGTTTTAACGTTCACAGCCGGGTCCGGGCCAAGACACGGAAAGAGGCCGAGCGGGTGCGAAAATATGAGATCCGCCCTCTTCTCTCCCTGAAGCGCCTTTCTCTCGATGAAAAGCAAGGCCGGGGCTGGTATCGGTATGGGAAAGAGGCCAAAGAGATGGAGCGGCTAGACTATCTGGAGTTTATCGCCCGGGCGATTTCCCATATTCCCGACAAGGGCCAGGTCACTGTTCGTCATTATGAGTTACCTGCCAACGCCCATCTGAAGCTGACCTTTGTCGCGGAGAAACCCCCGCCGCCTCAGATCGTCTATAAGGAAGTCCCTATGGCTGCTGAAACCCCGGCCCCGTATTTTTCGTGCTTCTCTCTTTCTTAATCTTCATCAAGTTTTTTGACGATCTTACCATCCACCATGACCAATAGGGGCGTCCCCACCGTGTCAATTTTATCGAGAGGATTCTCTTCGACCACGATCAGATCTGCCAATTTGCCCTTCTCGATGGTTCCCAACTTGTCCTCCATGCCAAGGATCTCGGCACCCGTGCGTGTGGCCGCTATGATCGTCTCCATAGGGCTGTAGCCGGCCTCTAAAAAGAAGTGCAGCTCCTGGAGATAATACTTTGGGAGCCGATTCGTGTAGTCCATAATAACGTCCGTGCCGACGCCCACCTTCACTCCTGCTCTTTTTAAGCGACGCAGCATTTCCATATTTGCCGCATGGTCAAAATAAAAGCGCCTTGACAGCAAACCCCAGTATCCCCCTCTTTCTTGAAAAATATTATAGTAAGCCACGACAGTGGGAACCGCAGACGTTCCATTCTCGGCCATGAGGCGGATGGTTTCCTCGTCGCGCGGCAGCGGATGGTCGATGCAGTCAATGCCGGCTTGCACCGCCCAGGTGGTGTAGAAAGTATGAGAATCCGCGGTTACACGCAGGCCCAGCTGGTGGGCTTCATCAATGGCCGCCGCTGCCTCTTCGCGCGTATAGTTGCTGGCAAGTTTGATGCAGTCCGCGCCAGCTTTTATCTGCTCTCGAACCGCTTCTCTAAATTCATCGGCACCGTTAGCCTCCGCTGCGATTCCATTGATGATCAGGAAGTCACCTTCTGCTCCATGTCCCCCGGTGGCGGTGATCAGCTTGCCCGCAGGGAATATCCGAGGCCCGATAATGGTGCCGTACCGCACGGCCTCCTTAATCCTAAAAGGAACGTCGTTGCGGGAACCGACATCTCTCAGGCTGGTGATGCCGTGATTGACGTAATATTTAATTTTATCGATCGCCCTCAGCGTTGCCGTAGTGTCGGTGTCAGTAGTGAACTCGATCACATTGGTGGGGTAGGTTATGTGGGTGTGGAGGTCCATCATTCCCGGCAAGATGTACTTGCCTTTCACTGGAATGATGGTCGCTCCCTCCGGAATGGAAACTTGTTCTGACCGACCAACCTCTTGGATGCGGTTCCCACGGATCACAATGACGGCGTCACGGAGTGGAATTTCACCGGTCCCGTCGATAAGAGTAGCTCCCTTGAGAATCTGGACCGCAGCCTTGGAAAGATCCTGTTTGGGTAAAGGCAGGCGTCGGGGATCGTCCGAAACAGTCTGCCCAGGATGCTGTTCGAGGCTATACTGCTTTTTCTGGCCATAGACAATCCCCAGCACGATTAGAAAGACTGCGACGAAAACCGAGGTCCATCTCTTCATATTTTCCTCCTACATAAAATCAGGCACAAATCTCATGCTCTCCCTCTGTGCTCAATCATCGAAAGCCTTGCACTCTATTTCCCAAACTCAACACTTGATTGAACGATTTTCTCCGTGTGAGAAGGAAGAGCCCGATTTGACTGAAATTCATAGCAAACACTTTGTAGCTTGTCTTCTCTTTTCGCTTGACTGGAAGCACTTCGCCTGCTAAATATACCATAATATATTTATACTTGGCAAACTCATCGCTGAGGAGGTGGATGATGACCACACTAACTAGACGGGACTTCTTGAAAGCCGGGGGGGCCGCAGCACTATCGTGGTCCTCACACATGCCGGATGCATCTGCAACGAGGATCCCTGTACGAAAGACCGGCTGGACGCCAACTGATGCGCTGGCTTCGCTCGACTCTGTTGCGCTGGCCGAGTTAGTCCGTTCAGGCAAGGTAAGCCCGCTGGAGCTAGTGGATGCGGCTATCGCCCGGATCGAGCGAATCAACCCGAAGCTCAACGCGGTCGTAGTACCCCGTTTCGATAAGGCCCGGGCCGAGGCTGTCTCGCCAAGGCTGCCCGATGGTCCCTTCCGCGGTGTGCCGCTGCTCCTCAAGGATGCTCTGTGCCACACCGCAGGTGATCCTCACTACGAGGGCATGCGCTTCCTCAAGCGGCTGGGCTGGACAGAGAAGGCGGACTCCTACCTAGCGGCGAAGTTCCGCCAGGCTGGGTTCGTGTTCCTCGGGAGGACCAACACCCCTGAATTATCACTCTTGCCCACCTGTGAGCCGGAGGTCTACGGCAAGGCCCGCAACCCCTGGAACCCGGAGCACTCGACGGGCGGATCGAGCGGTGGCTCGGCTGCAGCAGTCGCCTCGCACATGGTCTCGGTCGCCCACGGAACCGACGCCGGGGGCTCGATCCGCATTCCGGCATCGAGCTGCGGCGTGGTGGGGCTGCGGGCCTCCCGAGGCAGGATCTCCCTCGGCCCCGATTACTCCGAGACCATGGGTCCCATGCTCACCGTGTACATACAGGGCGTACTAACGCGTACTGTACGCGATAGCGCGGCGATCCTCGATGTCATCTCCGGGGGTATGCCAGGCGATGGCTGTGTGGCCCCGCCTCCGGCCAGGCCCTATATCGATGAAGTCGGCGCCGATCCGGGGAAGCTTCGCATCGGAGTGATGACCACGATGCCCGGCATCGAAACGCATCCGGATTGTGTGGAGGCCGCTGATCAGGCAGGCAAGCTGCTGGAGTCGCTCGGTCATTCAGTCGAAGAGTTGGGGCCCGGCCTAGTAGCTGTGGAACCGCCAAATGATCTCGATGGCTACCTAAAGGCGATAGGCGCGATTCGATCCGTCCAGGCTTGGCACGTGGATTACTGGAGCCGCCGCACGGGCAAGCCGATCGGACCGGATGATGTCGAGCCCTACACGTGGGCGTTGGCCGAGGCAGGGCGTAGCGCAACCGCCCTTGACCTCTTGCGGGGACTGGAATACACAAACACTTGGGTGCGGCAGGTGGCCCGCTGGTGGGCAGACGGCTACGACCTCCTGGTCACTCCAACCAATACACTCCCGCCTCCGAAGCTCGGCTACTTCGACCTGTCACCCGATAAACCGCTCGAGCTGCTCGCGAAGACGGCGGCTCTCGCAGCCTTTAGTAGTTTCATCAGTTCAACCGGCCACCCCGCGGTATCCCTGCCGCTTTCTTGGAACGCAGATGACCTGCCGATCGGGGTACAGCTTGCGGCGGCTTATGGACGAGAAGACATTTTGTTCCGCGTCGCTTCGCAGCTCGAGCAGGCGCAACCGTGGGCTGAGCGGCGACCGCCTTTGTCCGCGTAGCAACGAAATCGCGGAGGTAGACTTGGTTGTTGGATGATGCCTTTCAACTTTTCGTGACAAAATTATCGCTCACTTCAAGCTCACCTTCATTTTCTAACTGGACTTGCCCTCGTCTTGCGTCCGTTTTCTAAGTTAGTTTTAAAATTCAAGCCTTTAAGTCGATCATTTTATAAAGCTGTGGGAAGAGAATCAGGAGATTCTAATAACCAGAACAAGGCATGAAAACCTGAGGAGAAGCTTGGATTCGATTATAACAATCTGTAGGATCATCCCCGAGGTGCAGAACCCGCACTGCATGACGTTGTGACGGACAAACGCTTCCTGGAGCGGATGGAGCTTCCCCTCGGCAGCCAGGCCCTCGATAGTCGTGACTTTCTTGGCACGCGCCTCCTTCATCGGGAACTGACAGGACCTCACGGCCTCGCCGTCGCCAAGGACCGTGCAGGCGCCGCAGAGCCCCTCACCGCAGCCGAATTTCGTCCCGGTGAGCCCGAGGTCGGCGCGCAAAACCCAGAGGAGCATCCGTTCCGGGTCGACATCGAGGCTGACCGCCCGGCCGCTGACTTTAAAGCGGCTCGTTTCTTTCATGCCCTTCCCCTAGTTCAAGGACTCTTCCGATTATGCATATCATCATCGAACCGAGGGGTCAATCAACCCCGCCACCCACTCCATGATCCGATCGTCCGAATGTTCGCCCATTTTTTTTGGACTTGTCTTCTTCCGGCCGTATCATTATAATTCGCCGAAAGAGGTTAAAGTATGAATCATCGAATCGGCAAGGTCATCATCGGATTTTTGGTCATCGCCGTCCTGGCGGCTTCCGGGCTGTCCCAGGAGAAAAAGGAGAAGCCAGAAGAACCCGTCATCGCCCTCGTCGGCGCGACGCTCATCGACGGGACGGGAGCCGCTCCGGCCGCCAACATGACGGTCCTCATCCAGGGCCAAAAAATCAAGGCGGTCGGCTCAGCGACAAAGATCCAGGTCCCTGCCGGCGCGCAGCGGATCGACGCCGTCGGCAAATGGATCCTGCCCGGGTTCATCGACTGCCACATCCACACCGGCTATCCCTATGATAACATCCAATATTTTACGGATACGAACAGCGTGGCGACGCTCCGCAGCTTTCATATTATGGACATGTACCTGCGGAGCGGGGTGACGGCTGTCCGTGACGTCGGATCGAGCGTCGAATCCATGCAGGCGATTGTGGCCGCCCAGGCATACGGCTACATCGACACTATCCGGCTCTTCGCCTGCGGAGACCTGATCACGGTCACGGGCGGTCATGGCGACGGCCTACGTGGAGCGAGGACCGCCGACGGGCCGTGGGAGTGGCGGAAGGCCGTCCGCGAGATGCAGAAGGCCGGGTTCGGGCACATCAAGATTTCGCCGACGTTCACACTCGAGGAAGCCCAGGCGGCAGTCGATGAGGCTAAAACATTAGGCCTCCGTATCACCGCCCACGGCGGCGGCGTGTCGGACACCACCCCAACGACCATGACCCGGATCGCCGTCCAGGCCGGGGCCCAGTGCATCGAACATCTCAATGAAATGGAGGACGACGTCCTCGACCTGATGGCCCAGAAGGGAGTGTATGACGTCCCGACGCTAGTCGTCTATCGCGAGCTCTACAAGACCAAAACCATACCTCCCGTTTTGGTGGAGAAGCGGCATTGGACCATGTCCATACACGAGACGCTCTTCAAAAAGGCCCGGGAGCGGAAGATCCTCATGGGCATCGGAACGGACGCAGTCGGCCAGTTCATGAACCTCTATCCGGGGGCCTACTTCACCGAGATGAAAATTTTCGTGGAACTTGGCGCCAGCCCGATGGAGACGATCGTGGCGGCGACGAAAAACGGGGCG
>Ga0315275_10007340_pt1 | contig 10638 bp, 14 predicted proteins | sample YL17G03_0_MG_FD_205557 | JGI IMG/M metagenome (GOLD analysis project Ga0315275, IMG submission 205557) | Sediment microbial communities from Yellowstone Lake, YNP, Wyoming, USA - YL17G03_0 | ecosystem: Environmental > Aquatic > Freshwater > Lake > Sediment | place: USA: Wyoming | collected...
GTGCATCCCCATATGCTCGCCTCTCGAACGGGGCCGGCTGCAACGCAGGAGACACTTGGATGCGGAAGCTGATGAAAGGAAGGCCCAGAACAATCAACCAGCTCCGTGATATGGCGGCAGAAGAACACGGAGTAATCACCTTCCGTTGCATTGCTCGACACTTTTAGGTATTTTGACCCATCATGCACGCAATCACCTCTGATTCTCTCTCCAAAACCTACACCAGCGGCGTTGTTCGACGCCGCGAGGTCCCCGCGCTCAAGGATTTCTCGATTGCAGTCGAGCCGGGACAGATCTTTAGCCTTCTGGGGCCAAACGGCGCGGGGAAAACCACCTTCATCAAGATCCTGCTTTCGCTGACGCACCCTTCGGGGGGCGAGGCAAGCATGCTCGGGAAAAAGCTGCCCGATACTGCTGTCAAAACACGGATCGGCTACCTCCCGGAAAACCATCGCTACCCCGCCTATCTGACGGGGGAGCAGGTGCTGCACCTGTTCGGGCGGCTCAGCGGAGTTCGTCCGTCGGAACTCGACAGCCGCATTACACCTCTTCTCGAGCTCGTCGGGATGAACCAGTGGCGAACCATGAAGGTGAAGCGTTATTCCAAAGGAATGATGCAGCGAATCGGCCTCGCCCAGGCGCTGGTCAATAACCCGGACCTCCTGTTCCTTGACGAACCGACGGACGGTGTCGATCCCGTGGGGCGGAAGGAAATTCGGGACATCCTCATCCGGTTGAAGCATGAGGGAAAAACCATCTTCCTGAACTCCCACCTGTTATCTGAGGTGGAACTGATTTCCGATCGTGTCGCAATCCTGGACAAAGGGACGCTCCTCCGGGTGGGCACGGTGGACGAGCTGACATCCACGGGCTCGCTCTACCAGATCGGGTTCAGCGGCATTGTCCCGGAGGCCCTGTTGACGGAAGCCGCCGCAACCGTCATGCGAATCACGGTCAAGAACGATATGCTGACCGCTGAACTCCAAACAATTCAGGAGCTCAACCGCCTGATCGACCTCCTCCGGAAACACAACGTCGATATCACTTCCGTGGTCAAGCAGCGAACCAGTCTGGAGGAATCATTCATCAGTCTCATCAAGCGCGAGGTGGCATCATGAAGGTCGTCGCGCTGATCCTGAATACCTTCCGTGAACTGCTTGCGAAGGCGACGCTGATCATTCTGGCCATCATCTCAACACTTATACTGATCGGGGTGGCGCTCGCCGTATCAACAAGCACCGGACCGGATGGTGTCACGCTGCTCCTGTTCGGAGGGCAGGCCACTCCTCCCCTCCCCCCCGAAAACATTGGAATGCTGCTGCAGCCGCTCAAGCTTGGTCTTGCCGGAGGGCTCTTTACAGGCATCATCCTGTTCGGCGTGTTCGCGACTGCGGGGATCATACCTGACGCGCTGGAAAAGGGGACTGTTGACCTTTATCTCTCGAAGCCGATCCACCGCTGGGAGCTGTTGCTCGGGAAGCAGCTGGGTGCCGTCTTCGCGATCTTCCTCAACATCATCTACTTTATCGGCGCCTTGTGCGTGATCTTCGGCCTCAGGCTCGGCGTATGGGATTTCTCTTTCCTGCTGTCGGGACTGTCCATGGCATTCATGTTCGCCTGTTTCTTTTCCCTGGTGGTCTTCACGGGAGTGGTGTCGCGCAGCACCGCAATCTCGATCATTGTCGCGTTTCTCTATCTCTTCGTCTTCGGAAGTCTCCTGGAGAGCCGGCAAACGACGCTGTACAGGATCTCTGAGGGAACGATCTACCGCGCCGTTCTGGATGGTCTCTACTACATCTTTCCGCAGGTCAACGCGATGCAGAGCAATGTGATGAAGCAGATCACGAGCCAACCGATGGATTGGGTGCCGTTCCTGCAGTCCTTCCTCTCAGGGGTGGCCCTTTTCGGAGCCGGAGCCTTTGTCATGCAGCGTCGCGACTTCTAGGGGAGCGCCGCCAGTGGAGGCACCCCGACTGCTCACCATCCTCTTCGTTGGTGTCGTGCTGGTCGGACCGGGCGACGGGGCCGTGCTCTGTGCTCAGGACCTTCCGGCAGACACCTCCGGCCAGGCGCTCAGCCGGGCCCTTGGATCGCTGACCTCCCCTCAGATTGAACAACGCAAGGCGCTCCGGCGATCGCTTCAGCAGCATGGTTATGCAAACACGCTGTATGATCTTGTGCGGACCGATCCGCTGAGCGCACTTCTCTCCTATGCGCGTGTGCATGCACAGATCGAGTGGTCTGTACCTCACACCGTGCTGTTTCTGTACGTCCCGGTTCTGCAGCCACCCCCACGCGAACATCGCCTCCCGGGGTTCACCGGCGCACCAAGTCCGCCAATGGGATTCCCCCTCTCTGATGACTGGACGTTCCCTGTCGACCCCTGGGCCCGTCCATGAAGGGGGTGTTTTCAACGGAGCTTGTGGAGGTCGAGGCTGAACGGGCTGTGGAAGAGCGAACGCTGCTGAAGCTTCTCCCCGCCGCGGCGGGCATCCTCATGCTCATTGCGAATGCATATCTTGAGCGCTATCTCAAGGACGACCCGGACGGCGATCACCTCAGGATGTTTATTGTCTTTCATACAGGTGTGTTTCTTGCCGTCGCCGTGGGGACCTATATGAGCCGTCTGGAAGAGGTCATCAGGAAATCCTCGATCTTTCCCGGTTCCGGTGTGGGCAGGATGCTTTTTGTTGCCCGGTGCATCGCGGGCCACCGGTTGGTCATTGCCCTCCTCATCGTCGAGGTCCTTTCGCTCGGTATCCTGTATCGCTCAACTCTTCTTGCTGCCATCGGAACCCCGGTCCTTGTTGTCCTCCTGCAGTCCCTCCTGGTGTCATCTGTCATGGTTCTCTGCCTTGTTCTTACGCGGGCCGAGCGTCGCGTCATGGCACTGGCGGCCGGCGTCGTGTTCGCAGGAGCGGTTGTATTGATTGGGACTGTCGTATTCCATGTTCAAGAGATACTGACATGGGTCCCTCTCCTTTCGCCGACCTTATCGGCATGCCTTGAGGCACAACGGGGTGGGCGAGCACCGCTACTATCCGTCTCCGCCCTGTTGCTTCTGCTCCACGTGGTTCCCTGGCTGATTGCCCGGAGGTACGCATAACATGGGCGACCGTGATGGTTCCGGCACAGCAACGGTTCTCCTCATGATCAACACAGACCTCCGCCTGTTCTTCCGTCAGCCCCGGAATCTGGTCATTCTCCCGCTGACGCTCTGTTCCACCTTCCTTGCGTTATGGCCTTACATCGGTTCGATGTTTGCTCCGGTCTCTGTGGCAGTGTTCCTCGCGCTCGAACCGCGGACGAACAACATCCTTTTTCACACGCCACATGAGTTCGATGCGCTCGTGGTGCTTCCGACCGACTGGAAGAGAGTCCTGCTGGCAAAGAACTCCGCCGTAACGCTGCTAGCGCTTCTTCTCTTTCTCGTCATAAGTGTGTTCACGGCATATTTCGCCCCGGTTCGGCCCGATGCGACAGAGTCGATTGCCGGCGTCTTGTGTTTTCTTTCGGTTCACATCCCACTCATGGCGATCGGCAATCTCCGCTCCGTGCAAAGTCCGCGCCGGCAAGTCGGCTTTGCCCTTTCGGATTCCGCCGGCGCGCTGGTGACGCTTGTCCTCGTTGGCCTGTTGTCCATTCCCTCCCTCGTTCTGGCCCTTCATTCGCCGCTGCTGTGCCTCGTCTACATTCTGGCAGCCGCCGTCTTGTGGTTCCGGTTCTCAATTCCCGACACCGTCCGCAGAATCTCTTTGGAGCGCATGCGCCTATGTCAGACCAGATGACCGTTCTCGAAGTCCGGGATCTCGTGAAGACATACTCCACGGGAGTCCGGGCACTCGATGGATTGAGCTTTTCGGTGCGCAGGGGGATCATCTTCGGATTCATCGGCCTCAACGGTGCCGGCAAGAGTTCGACGATCCGTATCATTGCCGGGCTCAGCAGACAGGATGAAGGAACGATCCGTGTGTTCGGGGAAGAGGTGACCCCGCGCGACGAGGAGTACAAGCGCCGTGTTGGGTTCGTGTTGGACGAACCCTTATATTTCGATTGGATGGCTGCCGGATCGTACCTCCATTTCGTCGGAGTGATGGAGGGCCTGCAGGACGACGAGGCATGGAAACGCGCGGACGAGCTCCTCGACTTTCTGGACCTCGGGGGAAAGGGGGATGACCCGATTGCCACGTTTTCGACCGGTATGAAAAAGAAGGTGTCGCTTGCCGCCGCAATCATCCACAAGCCGGCATTGATCGTCCTGGACGAACCTCTTGAGGGAGTTGACGCCCTTGCCGCTGCCGGTATCAAGTCAACGCTGGCTGTGCTCGCGGCGGCCGGAAGCACCGTCGTGATCACATCGCATGTTCTTGACACTATCGAGCGCCTGTGTTCGGAAATCGGCATCATACACGCCGGGAAACTCCTGCTCCAGGGCCCGACGGATCAGATTCACACCATGGCGGTGGAGCGCTCGCTGGGAGTTCCCGCAACAACGCTCGAGGAATTGTTTGTCGGGCTTGTATCCGGTCCATCGATCACAAAAACGATCCCCTTTCTGAGCAATGACTCTCCTCTGGATCATCGTTCGTCCGGCTGAAGCGGTTGCGCGGTTCCGGAAGCGGCCGTCCTGGATTGCCTCGTTCCTCGCGCTGACCGTCGTGGGCATTGCGTTGCTGATGCTCCGCCACCCGGAAGCCGTTCGATTGACGCTCGAGCATCTGCCGGCCTCTGCCACCGGGGCGGACCATGACCGTGTCCGGAGTATTCTTGATCGGGAACTCACATTCCGGTGTCTGTTCCTGCCGGTTCGTCTTCTGATCGGGTGGGGGTCATTCGCGGTGCTCCTCGACCTTGGCTGCCGGGCATTCTTAGGTGCACGGGCGGCCGGGTTTCGCCATTTCTTCGCGCTTGAGGTTCATGCGGAGTCAACGCTCCTTCTCTCGCACATCGTTGTGATGATTGCGCAGATGTTCGGTATGCGCACATTCGAGGGCTACCCGCCGGTTCATCCGATAAGCCTTGCCGCCATGGTCACCGCTCCCCCCGATTTTGTGCTCTATTCTTTGCTTGGTATCACAAATATTTTTACATTGTGGTATCTTATCCTGCTCGTGTACGGAGCAGCCGTTTTTTGCGATACGAGAATGCGCCGGGCCCTCCTGCCTGTGATTGTTGTCTGGCTGCTGTCCGTGGGTTTTGACCTCGGAGTAACGTCTCTTCTTCGCGACGCTCTGCGTCTGAGTCTCTGAGCGGCATCCCCAGGGCCCTGCCGGGGCCTGCGCTCGTTCCCACAACGTCTGTGTTCTGAAGGAATCATGTATGGCTGAGAAACTCAGATTTGAAGACCTCCAGTCCCAAATCATCACCAAACGAAGAGGCGACGACCGGTTCCGGAAGGTCGGCATTATTGGGATGGGTGTCATGGGGCAGGGAATCGCCGAAACCGTCGCGGGAGCCGGGATTGATGTCATCGCGATAGAGAAGGACGAGGTGCACCTGAAAGCCGGCCTGGACGGCCTGGGCAAGGCGATGGACCTCGAGATCAAACGCTGGGGAAAGACCGCGGCCGAAAAGCGAGCCGTCCTCTCCCGTGTCAAGGGCAGCGTGCTGATTGCCGACCTCAAGAACTGCGATATCGTCATCGAAGCAGTGGACGAAGACCTGGCGCTCAAGAGAACCATCATTTCATCCTTCTACGCGGTCGGAAAACAGGACGCTGTTGTCATCTCGAATACGGCGACCCTCAGTCTGACCAAACTCGCGCAGTCAAGCAAGAGACCCGACCGCCTCATCGGCATGCACTTCCTGAACCCCGTGCCGCACGTTCCGCTGGTGGAAGTCGTGCGCGGCATGAAAACATCCGATGAAACCTATGCCCTGGTCCAGGCGTTCGCGAAACGCATCGGCAAGACACCGGTCGAGGTGTTCGAATACCCGGGGTTCATCACGATTCGTGTGATCCTCCCGATGCTCAACGAAGCCATGCACGCATTGATGGAAGGAATTGCCACAGCGGACGATATTGACACCGCCATGCGGCTGGGCTACAACATGCAGGCCGGGCCGCTCGAAATGGCCGACGGCATGGGTCTGGACGAAGTCCTCAGCATGATGGAAACGCTTTGGCATGAACTCGGCGAACCCCGCTATCGCCCCTGCCCTCTGCTGCGACGGCTCGTGCGCGAGGGAAAACACGGGAAGAAGACCATGGAAGGTATCTTCAAATACAATGAAGACGGAAAGCGTATATGAATATCCTCGTTCTGAATTGCGGCAGTTCGTCGGTCAAGTATCAACTCATCCACGGCGAAGCGAGCCGGGTCCTGGCGAAGGGATCCATCGAGCGGATCGGAATGAGCGGCGCAACCTTGTCAAACATCCGTCATGATGGAGACGAAATCAAGATCGCCGGCGAAATCGTCGACCACACCGTTGCCATCGAATATATCCTGGCCGTGCTTCTCAGCCGGAACCACGGTGTCATCAACGACAAGTCCGACATCCATGCCGTCGGACACCGCGTCGTCCATGGAGGTGAGACGTTCTCGGGATCGGTGCTTATCACCGACGAGGTGACCAAGACGCTGCGCGACAATATCGAGCTGGCCCCCCTGCACAATCCTCACAACCTGCGCGGGATCAGCGCGTGCGCCTCGAATCTCCCCGGGACACCGCAGGTCGGCGTCTTCGACACAGCGTTTCATCAACAGATGCCGAAGAAAGCGTTCCTGTACGGCATCCCCTATTCTCTCTACTCACAGTACAAGATCCGGCGCTACGGCTTCCACGGGACGTCCCACCGGTATGTTGCCTCCCGCGCCTCATCGATGATGCAGAAGGACCTGTCAGAGCTCAAACTCGTGACCTGCCACCTCGGCAACGGCTGCAGCATGGCCGCCGTCGACCGCGGAGTGTCCGTCGATACGACGATGGGATTCACGCCGCTCGAAGGACTCCTGATGGGAACGCGCAGCGGCGACATCGATGCGTCCGTCATCCTCTATATCATGGGCAAAGAGGGCCTCTCGCTGAGCGAAGCCAACACGCTCCTGAACAAGCACAGCGGACTGCAGGGAATTTCCGGCATCAGCAGCGATATGCGTGAAATCGTCACGGAAATGAAAGCGGGGGACAAGAAGGCCACCTATGCCTTCGACGTCTTCTGTTACAGGGTGAGGAAGTATATCGGCGCGTATGCGGCGGCGATGGGCGGATTGGATGCCGTCATCTTTACCGGAGGAATCGGCGAGAACAGCGCCGACGTTCGTCAGAGGTCGTGCGAGAATCTGGAGTTTCTTGGCATCACGATCGATGACGCAGCAAACCGGTCGCCCGAAAAGGAAAAGAACATCTCCGCGAAGGGTTCACCAAACTCAGTTCTTGTTATCCCCACGAACGAGGAGCTCGTGATCGCCCTCGATACGATGGAGATTGTCCAACACCTCACCACCCAGCCAGCCGCAGCGGCGAGCTGAGCATCCCACCCGAAGAGCACATCCGCCGGGATCCACCCCCTCTGCACCGGATCCCGGCGGTTTTCATTTGCGCGTGTTCACCGTGTCCCGTGTGATATGAATATTCCCCGACGTGCGCTCCACGAGCTGCGCGCATGTCTCGTCAGCCATCGATCGTCTCACCACAAGAATCATGTGCACCTCCTCATCGTACGACGTATCCAGAATCCGAAGGCCGGCGCGTGACACCACATGCATCACATTGCTGATCAATCGGTGGGGGAACGAAATGCGCATGTCGATCGTGGCAATGTGTGTGACTCTTTCCGCTGCCGCGAGCGCGGACGTAGCAGCACCTCCGTACGCGCGAGCCAATCCTCCAATACCCAGCTTCGTCCCGCCGAAGTAGCGGGTCACGACAACAAGGACGTCCGTCAGGCCTGCATGCACGATTGCAGCGAGTATGGGTTTGCCTGCACTCCCTGCGGGTTCCCCGTCGTCATGGGAGCGTGCATCCTGGCCATCCGCGCCTAGACGGTGGGCGAAGCAGTTGTGGGTCGCATCGCGGAATTCTCTGCGTATCTTCGCCACGAGTTCCGCCACTTCCGCCCGGTTGCGGGCCGGCAGCGCGGTTGCGATGAAGCGTGAGCCCTGCACTTTGAGCTCCGTTCTCGCCATTGCGCCGATGCTTGTAAACTCGTCTCCCATGCCTGTCAATATAGCGAACATCGGGTTCTTTTCCAGACTCGTGCGCGGCGTCTGACCGCGAAAAACAGGTCGACAGCTTGCAGGTTACTTCGTCCTTATGTATCTTCGGCACATTGGAGGAAAATTGATGAAGATCGGAATTGTGTGCTATCCGACGTACGGCGGCAGCGGTGTCGTCGCCACCGAGCTGGGCAAGGCGCTTGCGGACCACGGTCACCAGATCCATTTCATCGCATACGCGATCCCGATGCGCCTTGACGGGTATATCGGAAACGTTTTCTATCACGAAGTAGAGATGGCGAGCTATCCCCTCTTCGAGTTCCCCCTCTATACACCGGCGCTTGCCAGCAAGATTGTAGAGGTCGCAAAGTTCGAGAAGCTCGACCTCATCCATGCGCACTATGCGATCCCGCACGCGATCAGCGCGTACCTCGCGCGCCAGGTCCTGAACGGGAAGCTGCGGTTCATCACTACCCTCCATGGGACCGATATCACGCTCGTCGGTCTCGAGCCGAGTTACCTGCCGGTCATGAAATTCAGCATTGAATCGAGCGACGGCGTGACCGCCGTCTCGCGCTTCCTGCGCGAGAAGACGCTCACCAACTACGGCATCGACAAGGATATCCGGGTGATCCCGAATTTTGTGGACACCGCGAAGTACAAACGGATCGACTGTGGAACGATCAAGGAGCAATTCGCCCCGCGTGGCGAGCGGATCCTTGTCCATATTTCCAATTTCCGTGCCGTGAAGCGCGTGCCGGATGTGATCAGGATATTCGCCGAGGTTCGAAAAAAGATTCCGGCAAAGCTCCTTCTGGTGGGCGATGGCCCGGACCGATCAGCGTGCGAGATCCTGAGTCGTGAACTTGACCTCAATGAGCACGTTCGCTTTCTGGGAAAGCAATTTGAACTCGTCCCGATCCTCTCTGCCGCCGACCTGATGCTGATGCCTAGCCAATCGGAAAGCTTCGGTCTGTCCGCTCTTGAGGCAATGTCATGCGAAGTGCCTGTCATCTCTTCGAGCGTCGGCGGCCTCCCTGAATTGCAGGTCCATGGAGAGACAGGCTACATCGCCGAGATCGGGGACATAGACCGGATGGCCAGATATGCCGTTGAACTCTTAATGAACGAAACAAAACGGGAACTCTTCGGACAGGCCTGTCGAAAACGGGCGGTGGAGTACTTCGACGTGAACAGGATCGTCAAAGACTATATGACGTACTATGAGGAAGTGCTGGCGAAAGACCCTGCGGAGATCCTCCGCCAGGTCTGAAAGGAAGATGGCAACGTCTCACGACCCCGGGACAACACGTGATAGAACTCATATACAGAGGAAGCGCCATGATGGACATTGTGCGGTGGACAAAAGCAAAGAAACCCACACTTGAGGAATTGAAGGCCATGCTCGCGCGGGAAGGATTGGAGTGCGAGATGTATTCCGATGACGCTCGGACGAAGTACGGGAGACACAAGCACTCGTTCGATGATTTCGTGGTCATCGTTTCCGGCAAGATGAAGATCATGACCGACGCACACGAGTGGACACTCAATCCCGGCGACCGGCTTGACATTCCCGCGAACACAGCCCATGCGGCGGCGGTGCTGAGCAGAAACGGGGTCGAATACCTTTCCGCTGCCAAGTGACGGCATCAGGCCGGCAGGTGGTCCAGGGTACCATGGAGAATATCGTGCCCGCCCCGGCCTCCATCAGTGACCCACCAGAGGCAAGCCCGTCGCATTACGGGCTCACGCGCGCAGCAAGGCGTTTCCCGATCAAACGGTCCAGTGCGGCAATCACCAGAAGCCCCGCAATGACAAGGCCGGTTATCCGCAAGGCGCCGGCGGAGAAGATAAACGGAAAGTAGTCGGTCAGTACCTTCGCCAGGTCCTCGCTCAAACTTCCGAGACTCTGTAAGAACCCCGTGACGATTTCCTTCGACGGACCCTCCGTTGCCAGATCACGACCCGAATGCCGCGCCACAAGCAATGTAATCCCCATCGTCCCGAGCACCAGTGACATACCCAGCGCAGACGGAACAAAGACAAGGACCTTGTACGCGATCCCGGGTTTCGAGGACCCCTGCAGCTTTTCCATGAGAGCCTGCGTGAACAAGGGACCCGGGCTGGACAGAGGAAGCCGACGCAGCGCACCATCCAGTCGCCCGAAACCACGATACCGCTGACGACATGATTCGCAGGAGGCAATGTGGTGCCGGATTCGATCGGCATCGCCGGGGTCGACGGCCCCATCCAGCAAACCCTGCAAATCATCGATCGTGCAATGACGGTGCGGTGAGATCATAGTGTGCGTAGCTCCTCTCCAAATCGGGCCAGGACCCGCACTTTGAGCGCGGAGCGCCCCCGAAAGAGGTTTGTCTTCACGGTGCCGACAGGTACTCCGAGGACAGAGGCAATCTCTTCGTAACGCATTTCCTGAACCTAGAACAATGTGAGCGGTAGTTTCCACTTCTCGGGC
>Ga0315275_10007342_pt1 | contig 10637 bp, 6 predicted proteins | sample YL17G03_0_MG_FD_205557 | JGI IMG/M metagenome (GOLD analysis project Ga0315275, IMG submission 205557) | Sediment microbial communities from Yellowstone Lake, YNP, Wyoming, USA - YL17G03_0 | ecosystem: Environmental > Aquatic > Freshwater > Lake > Sediment | place: USA: Wyoming | collected...
AACCCGGTGTTCGCGACCATGGTGATGGTCGGCATTGCCGTGCTCGGGATCTTCGCGTACGACCGGCTGCGCGTCGAGCAGATGCCCGACGTGAGCCTGCCGTTCGTGCTGGTGCTGACGTCCTACCCGGGCGCCTCGCCCGAGGTCGTCGAGAACGACGTCACCAAGCCGCTCGAGTACGCGATCAACGCGGTCTCCGGGGTGAAGCTGATCCGCTCGAATTCGCGCGAGGGCAGGAGCGAGGTCTTCGCCGAGTTCCGGATGTCGACGGAGATGCTGAAGGCGATGCAGGACGTCCGCGACAAGATCGCGCAGGTCCGGCCCGGCTTCCCGCGCGACGTCCGCGATCCGCTCGTCATCCGCGCCGATTTCGAGAACCAGCAACCGGTGGTGTCGCTCGCGGTGCTGTCGCCGACGATCGGCCTGCGCGAACTCACCGCGCTCACCGACCAGACCATCGTCAAGGGCCTGGAGAACGTTCCCGGCGTAGCGCGGATCGACGTCAACGGCCGCGTGACGCGGCAGATCCTGGTACAGATCAAGCCGAACGCGCTGACCGCGCTCGGCATCGGCATGGACCAGGTGATCAACGCGGTGCGCGCGGCGAACCAGGACGTTCCGGCCGGCCGCATCACGCACGGCGCCAGCGACGCGCTGGTCCGCGTCGAGGGCAGGATCAAGGATCCGGCGCAGTTCGGACGGATCATCGTCGCCCAGCAGGGCGGCGCGCCGATCTACCTGTCGCAGGTCGCCGACGTCATCGACGGCGAGAAGGAGGAGACCTCGCTCGCTCGCGTCAGCGGGCGACCCTCGATCACGCTCGACCTGCAGAAGGCGCAGGACGCCAACATCGTCGAGACCGGCCGCGGCATCCGCGAAGCCGTCGCGGTGCTGAAATCGCGGCTGCCGGCGGACGTCGAACTGCGCATTGCCCAGTCGACCGCCGACACGGTCGAGGCGAGCGTCAACCGGGTCAAGCAGACGATCGTCGAGGGCGCGCTGCTGACCGTGCTGATCGTGTTCCTGTTCCTGCACAGCTGGCGCAGCACGATCATCACCGGGCTCACGCTGCCGATCGCGGTGATCGCGACGTTCATCGCGCTCTACGCGTTCGGCTTCACGCTCAATTTCCTGACACTGATGGCGCTCTCGCTGTGCATCGGCCTCCTGATCGACGACTCGATCGTGGTGCGCGAGAACATCGTCCGCCACCTCGGGCTGGGCAAGGACCACCCGACGGCCGCGCGGGAGGGCACCGACGAGATCGGGCTGGCGGTGATGGCGACGACGTTCGCCATCGTCGCGGTGTTCGTGCCGATCGCGTTCATGAGCGGGATCGTCGGCCGCTTCTTCTTCCAGTTCGGGCTGACCGTCGCCGTGGCGGTGCTGGTGTCGCTGTTCGTGAGCTTCACGCTCGATCCGATGCTGTCGTCGGTCTGGCACGATCCGCCCGGCAACCGGTTCAGCCGCGCGCCATGGCTCGGCCGCTTCATGGACCGTGTCGAGCAGGGCATCGAGTGGGTGCACGTGCTCTACGGCAAAGTGCTCGAGTGGGGGCTCGTCAACCGCGGGAAAGTGCTGCTGATCGCGCTGGTCTCCTTTCTCGGCAGTTTCCTGCTGGTGCCGCTGATCGGCACCGAGTTCATCCCGCAGGCGGACGAGAGCTTCCTGTCGCTGCGCCTCAACACGCCGGTGGGCTCCAGCCTCGAGTACACCGACGGCAAGGTGCGTCAGGTGGAGACCGCGCTGAAGGCGTTCCCCGAGATCGCGCTCGCGATGACGACCGTCGGCAGCGATGAAGGCCGCAACTACGCGCGGATCAACCTGAAGCTCGTCGAGCGATCGCAGCGTGCCCGCTCGCAAAAGGAGCTCGAGCGCGCGATTCGCGCCGCGTTGAAGCCGATTCCCGGCATCGAGCCCGCGTTCGGCTACGACCGCCCGGTCTGGGTGAACCTGCTCGGGCCCGATCCCGCGACGCTGACGGCGCTGATCAACGAGTTCGCGCAGAAGGTCGGCAAGGTTCCCGGCATCGCCGATCTCGAAACCTCGGAGAAGGCCGCGCACCCCGCGCTGTCGATCCGTCTCAACAACGACGTGGCGTCCGACCTCGGCATCACGGTGCAGCAGGTCGGCGCGACGGTGCGGCCGCTGCTCGCCGGCGACACGGTCAGCTACTGGCTCGGGCCCGACGGCCAGAACTACGAAGTGAACGTGCAGCTCGCCAAGGACCGCCGGCGCCTCGCGTCGGACCTCGGCAACCTGTATCTCACCACCGGCAAGCGCGGGCCGGACGGCGGGCCGCGGATGGTGCCGTTGCGGCAGGTGGCCGAGATCGTGGAGACGACGAGCCCGCAGATCATCAAGCGCCAGGAGCTGCAGCGCCGCGTGGCGCTGTACGCGAATGCGGAAGGGCGGCCGTCGGGCGACGTCAACGCCGATGTCGACAGGATCATCAAGGACACGACGCTGCCGCCCGGCTACCGCTTCGACGTCGGCGGCCAGGCGAAGGACATGCAGGAATCCTTCCAGGCGGCGCTCGCGGCGCTGGGTCTCGCGGTGATCTTCATCTATCTCATCCTGGCCTCGCAGTTCGCGAGCTTCACGCAGCCCGTCGCGATCATGGCCTCGCTGCCCTTTTCGCTGATCGGCGTGTTCCTCGCGCTGCTCCTGACCGGGACCACGCTCAACATGTTCTCGATCATCGGCTTCATCATGCTGATGGGCCTGGTGACCAAGAACGCGATCCTGCTGGTCGACTTCGCCAACCGCGCCCGGCGCGGCGGCGCGAGCCTGGCCGACTCGCTCCGGCTGGCGGGGCAGGTGCGGCTGCGGCCGATCCTGATGACCACGGCGGCGATGATCGGCGGGATGCTGCCGCTGGCGCTGGGACTGGGCGAGGGTGGCGAAACGCAGGCGCCGATGGGCCGTGCGATCATCGGCGGGGTGATCACGTCAACGTTGCTGACGCTGGTCGTGGTGCCGGTGCTGTACACCTACCTCGACCGCTGGAACGAAGCCGGCAGGGCGCGGCGTGCGGCGCGGCGTGCGCGCGTCGCGGCCGCGGCCGGCCCGGTCGGAACCGGCGCGCGCCCTCCCGCGCAGGCCGACTGAGAGGCTGAGAGTCTTTCGATCAAGCCCGCTCATGACGCCAGAAGACGCCCGCTCGTCGTTGCCAATGCTCGCCATAGCCCGAGCTATGGCTGCGCTTTGCGCCTCGATCGGCCGCCTTCTGGCGCGCTGCTCGGGCACGCTCGAAAAACTCTCAGCCTCTGACCGGAATTGACGAACGGCAACGGCCCGGTGGATAATAAATGACTCCGGGTCAGTTGGCGGCGAACGTGGCGCGGGCAGCATCAGGCACATCGAGTGGCGCAATGGACATCGAGCGGGCGCGTTTCAACATGGTCGAGCAGCAGATCCGCACCTGGGATGTGCTCGACCAGGACATTCTGGACCTGCTGTTCACCGTCAGGCGCGAGGAGTTCGTCCCGGCGGCCTACCGGATGCTCGCGTTCGCGGATCTCGAGATCCCTCTGGGCGACGGCGAGAAGATGTGGACGCCCAAGATGGAAGCACGGGTGCTGCAGGAACTGGCGCTCGCGACGGGCGAAACCGTGCTCGAGATCGGCACCGGCAGCGGCTATTTCACCGCGCTGCTCGCGAGTCGCGGCGCCGAGGTGACCAGCGTGGAGATCAATCCCCGCCTCGCCGCCGAAGCCCGTGCGCGGCTCGCGCGGCCCGGCATCGGTGCCGTCGAGCAGAAAGACGGCGACGGGGCGCAGGGGTTCGGCGGCGAACTCTACGATGCCATCGTGCTGACGGGCTCGACGCCGGTCCTGCCCGCTGCGCTGGTGGCGCAGTTGAATCCGGGCGGGCGCCTGTTCGCGGTCGTCGGCGACGCGCCGGTCATGACCGCGCGGCTGGTGCGCTCGGTCTGCCCTGAATCCGTGACGACCAAGGACCTGTTCGAGACCGTGATCGAACCGCTGAAGAACGCGGCGCAACCCGCGCGTTTCCGGTTTTGACTTCGCGTCGCGCAAGCGGCAACCCTGCCCCGCCGACGGGCGGACAATTTTCCGGACCCAAGATGATGAAACGACGCCCGCCGGCCTTCGCCCTGTCCGTTGCCATCGCCTTCGCCTTCGCGGCGCTGCCCGCCGCGGGCGAGGATCTGCTGCAGGTCTACCGGGAAGCGCAGCGCAACGACCCGGCGATCGCCGCCGCCAAGGCGGGCTGGGATGCCACGCAGGAAAGGGCTCCGCAGGCCCGTGCCGGATTGCTGCCGAACGTGTCCGCGTCCGGCAACGCGAATCTCACCAATTTCGACGCGACGATCAAGAGCGACCCGCAGGTCGACATCAACCGCAACTTCCACCAGTACACGGCGGCCATCTCGGCGTCGCAGCCGCTGTTCCGCTATCAGAACTTCATCCTCTACGACCAGGCGAAGCAGCAGGTCACGCAGGCGGACGATGTGCTGAACGTCGCGCAGCAGGACCTCATCATCCGCGTCGCGGTCACGTACTTCGACATCCTGCTCGCGCAATTCAACATCGAGCTGACCGAAAGCCAGAAGAAGGCCGTGGTCGAGCAGCTCGCGCAGGCGAAGCGCAACTTCGAGGTCGGCGTGGCGACGATCACCGACACCAACGAGGCGCAGGCGAAGTACGACGCGATCGTGGCGCAGGAGATCGCCACCCGCAACGAGTACGACAACCGGGTGACGGCGCTGCGCGCGATCATCGGGCGCTATCCGAAGGAGCTGAAGAAGCTCGGGCCCGGTTTCCAGCCGGGACCGCCCGAACCCAATGCCGCGGACTATTGGGTCGATCGGGCGTTGAAGGAGAACCTCAACGTCCGGATCGCCGAGGCCAACCTCGAGATCGCAAAGCTCGAGGTCGACCGCGCCCGAGGCGGGCATTACCCGACGCTCGACCTCGTCGGCAGCTACACGGCGCAGGGCTCGAATGCGGCGGTGACCTCGAGCATCGCCAGCGACCAGCGGATCGGGACGATCGGGCTGCAGCTGGCGGTGCCGATCTACCAGGGCGGGTTCGTCGATTCGCGGGTGCGCGAGGCGATCGCGCTGCTGGAGAAATCGCGGCAGGATCTCGAAGGGGCGCGCCGGGGCGCGCTGTTCCAGGCGCAGACCGGTTTTTCCGGCGTCGCGAGCGCGGCGGCGTCGGTCCGGGCGTTCGAGCAGGCGGTGGTGTCGGCGCAGAGTGCTCTCGCTTCCAACATCCTCGGCCAGGAGGTCGGCGTGCGGACGTTCCTCGATGTGCTCAACGTCCAGCAGAACGTCTATTCGACGCGCCGCGACCTGGCGCAAGCCTATTTCGCCTACCTGATCGGCCAGCTGCGCCTCAAGGCCGCAGTCGGAACGCTTTCCGATCTGGATCTCGAGGAGATCAACCGCCGGCTGGCGGGCTGACGCGCGCGCCGGCCGCGCCACCGGCCGCGGCATCGAGCTGCGGGGCGAGCCACTGCCACAGGCGGTCTCCGGCGCCGCGATGGACCGCGTGGAACGCGAGCGCGGCCTGCCCCATCGCGAGGCGCTGCCCGCGATCCGCGAGAAGCGCCCCGACGGCCGCGATCAGCGCGTCGGCATCCTCGACGCGCCGCGCCGCGCCGGCGGCCAGCGCGTTCGCCGTCGCCTCCGCGAAATTGAACGTGTGGGCCCCGATCAGCGTGGGTCGGGCGAGCGCGATCGGCTCGATCAGGTTCTGGCCGCCCAGCGGCACCAGGCTGCCGCCGACGAAGGCAACATCGGCGGCGGCGTAATAACCGAGCATTTCACCCATGGAATCGCCGAGCATCACGCCGACATCGGCAGGCACCGGCATGTTGTCGCTGCGCCGGACAAAGGGGATGCCGCGCTGGCGCAGCAGCAGGGCGACCGCGTCGAAACGCTGCGGGTGGCGCGGGACGATGACGGTGAGCGTTGCGGCGGGCAGCGCGCCGCGGCCGAGCGCATCGAGGATCAGCGCCTCCTCGCCGTCGCGCGTCGAGCCCGCGACCCACACGGGACGCTCCTCGCCGCAGCGCAGGCGCAGTTCGCGGCCGAGCGCCAACGCCGCTGCGGGAATCTCGAGGTCGAATTTCAGGTTGCCGGTGACGACCGGGGCCCTCGCGCCGAGCGCGCCGAAGCGCGCAGCATCGGCGGCCGATTGCGCAGCGATGCCGGCGAACGAGGCCAGCATCGGCTGCGCCAGCGCGCGAACGCGCGCGTATCCCTTTGCCGAACGTTCCGACAGGCGCCCGTTGACGAGGTACAGCGGCACGCCGGCCTCGGCCGCCAGCGCGATCAGGTTCGGCCACAGCTCAGTCTCGACGATCATGCCCGCCTGCGGACGAAAATGGCGCAGGAACGCGCGCACCGCGAACGGGACATCGTAGGGCAGCCACGCCTGCACCACGCCGTCGCCGAACAGCGCGCGGCCCGCCGCCCTGCCGGTCGCAGTCATGTGCGTCAGCAGCACGGTGGCGTCCGGGTGCGCCCGCCGGATGCGTTCGACCAGGGGCGCCGCGGCCCGCGTCTCGCCCAGCGATACCGCGTGCACCCACAGCACCGGCGCGCGCACCGCACCCCGGTAGGCGCCGAAGCGCTCGCCGATGCGTTCGCGGTAGCCGCGCTCCCGGCGGCCGCGCCACCACAAACGCAGCGGCAGCCACGGCAGCGCCAGGTACCAGAGGAACGTATAGAGCGCGCGCATCGCCGAAGCCGTCAGCACCGCGGCGCGCGCCGGAGCAGCGCGCCGGCGGCCGCCTGCACGTCCGCGACGCCCGGCGTGCGGCCCGCCTTTCCCAGATCGCGCCCGTTCGCGCCGGCGCGTTCGACGCCGGCAAGCGCCGGATCGGTGGCGGTGAAAAGCGCAATGGTCGGCGCCCCGAGCGCGGCGGCGAGATGGACGAGCCCGGTGTCGACGCCAACGACGAGTTCGGCGCGGGCGAGGAGGCCGGCGAGCGCGGGCAACGACTGCTGCGGCAACACGCTCGCGGCGGGCTCGTCCTGGGCGAGCGCCGCGCTGCGCGCGCGTTCGTCCGCGGTGCCCCACGGCAGCAGCACGGCGTAACCGGCGCGCGCGAACGACGGAATCAGCGCGCGCCAGTGCGCGTCCGGCCACAGCTTGTCGGCGCGACTCGTCGCGTGGACGCAAACCACATAGGGACGGCCGCCGGCAACGGGGAGGGCGGGCGGCGTCGGCGGCACCAGGCCATAGCGCGGCGGGCCTTCGACGCGGTGGCCGAGCGCCGCGGCAGCGAGTTGCCGGCAGCGGTCGATCAGATGCTGCCGGGGATCGATCGCATGGTGGGCATCGTGCGCCAGCGTGGCGATCGGCTCGCGGATGCTCGCGCGGTCGGGTCCGTGCGTCACCCCGATCGCCATCGACGCGATCAGCGCGCCCTTGACCTGCTCCTGCAGGTCGAGGACCGCGGCATAGCGCTCCTGCCGCAAGTCACGCCGGAACGCAACCCACTGCCGCCACGTGGCGGGCGCAAGGAGATGATGCCGCCAGCGCCGAAAGGCGATCGGGATGACCCGGCGCACGCCGGGGTCGAGCGCGACCAGCGGCACGAATCCCTCTTCGGCGACCCAGTCGATCGCGAGGCCGGGGTGGTGGGTGCGGATGTCGGCGACGATGGCGAGTGCGTGGACGATGTCGCCCAGCGACGAGGGGCGGATCGCAAGGACGGCGCTCATGCGCCGCGGGCAGCCACGTGGAACGCGGAACCCAAAACCACGTAGAATGCGCAGAAGTCATCTGCGCGCGGAGCCGCCGGCTCCGCGAACATTCGGCGCATGTCCGGGCCGCTCCCTTTAAGCCTCTGTGTCATCACACGCGACGCCGCCCACCAGATCGCGGGCTGCCTCGCGTCGGTGCCGTTCGCCGGCGAGATCGTGATCGTCGATTCCGGCAGTCAGGATGATACCGTAGAAGTCGCGCGCCGCTCCGGCGCGCGCGTGATCGCTCACCCCTGGCTCGGTTTCGGCGCGCAGAAGAATTTTGCGGTAGCGCAGGCGCGGCACGACTGGGTGCTCTGCCTCGATGCCGACGAGCGGCTGACGCCGCAACTGGGTGCCGCGATCGAAGCCGCGCTCGCCGCGAATGCCGCCAATGCCGTACCCTCGGGTCCGGCCGCCTACGCGATGGCCCGCCGCAACCGGTTCCTCGGCCGCTGGCTTGCGCACGGCGAAGGCTACCCCGACTGGAACGTGCGCCTGTTCGACCGCCGCCGCGCCCGCTGGACCGATGACCCCGTCCACGAGCACGTCGTCGCCGACACCCGCATCCTGCGCCTCGCCGGCGACCTGCTGCACGACTCCGCCGAATCGCTCGACACCTACATGGCCAAGCAGAATCGCTACACGACCCTGCAGGCCGAGGCCTTGCACGCGCGCGGCGCGCGCGCCGGCGCGGCGCAGCTCGTGCTGTCGCCGTGGGTGCGGTTCGCCCGTTTCTACATCCTCAGGCTGGGGTTCCTCGACGGCGTCGCCGGTCTGGTCCACATCTCGATCGGCTGTTTCAACAGCTTCATGAAGTACGCCAAGCTGCGCGCGCTCACGCATGCGGGACCCGCGGCCACCGCGCCGGTCAACGGCCGCGCCGAGGGGACCGACCGGTGAGCGGCGAGCCGCGGCCGGGGCTGCGGGTGCTGGTGACCGGAGCGGCCGGGTTCATCGGCATGCACACGGCGGAGCGGCTGCTCGCCGCGGGGGCTGCCGTCACCGGCGTCGACAACTTCGACCCGTATTACGACGTGGCGCTGAAGGAGGCACGGCTTGCGCGCCTTGCCGGGCGCGCGGGATTCGCGTTCGAGCGCGTCGATCTCGCCGATGCGGCGGCGGCCGCGTCGCTGCTCCGCGCCGGCGCGTTCACGCACGTCGTCCATCTCGCCGCGCAGCCCGGCGTCCGCTACTCCCTTGTCAATCCGCAGGCGTACGTGCGCAACAACCTGGTGGCGTTCGGCCACGTGCTCGAGGGCTGCCGCCATGCCGGCATCGCGCACCTGGTCTATGCGTCGAGCTCGAGCGTCTATGGCGCGAACCACACGCTGCCGTTTTCCGAGGACCAGAACGTCGATCACCCGGTCAGCCTGTATGCGGCCACGAAGAAGGCGAACGAGCTGATGGCGCACAGCTACAGCCACCTCTACGGCTTGCCGACGACGGGCCTGCGGCTGTTCACGGTGTACGGTCCCTGGGGGCGGCCGGACATGGCGCCGATGCTGTTCACGCGCGCCATACTCGCGGGCCGGCCGATCACGGTTTACGACGGCGGCAGGATGCGCCGTGACTTTACCTACGTCGACGACATCGTCGAGGGCATCGTCCGCGTGCTGGCGCTGCCGCCCGCCGGCCCGGGAGCGCCGTACGCCATCTACAACATCGGCAACAACACCGCGGTCGAGTTGACGACCTTCGTCGCCACGCTCGAGCGCCTGCTCGGGCGCGACGCGATCAGGCACGACGCGCCGATGCAGCCCGGCGACGTGCCGGCGACGTATGCGGCGATCGACCGGCTCGCGCGAGCGACGGGGTTCGCCCCGAGGACATCGCTTGCCGACGGGCTGGCCCGCTTCGTCGCCTGGTACCGCGACTACCACGCGCTCCCGGCGTGACGGCGGCGAATGCTAAAATGACAAGCTGATCCGGGACTGCCCCCCGGTCGCAGTCGGCCTTTCCCATCATTCCATGATCCTCGTCACCGGCGGCGCCGGATTCATCGGCGCCAACTTCGTCCTCGAGTGGTGCGCGTCGGCGGACGAGCCGGTGGTCAATCTCGACCTCCTCACCTACGCCGGCAACCTCGGCAACCTGGCTGGCCTGAAGGACAATCCGCGCCACATCTTCGTGCGCGGCGACATCGGCGACCGCGAACGGGTCGACTCGCTGCTCGCCTGCCATCGGCCGCGCGCGATCGTCAACTTCGCCGCCGAGAGCCACGTCGACCGCTCGATTCACGGCCCCGCCGCGTTCATCGCCACCAATGTGGTCGGCACCTTCACGCTGCTCGACGCCGCGAAGGCGCACTGGTCGGCGCTGCCTGCCGCGGAACGTGCGGCGTTCCGTTTCCTGCACGTGTCGACCGACGAGGTCTACGGCTCGCTCGGGCCAGCCGATCCCGCCTTCAGCGAGACGACGCCCTATGCGCCGAACAGCCCGTACTCGGCGTCGAAGGCGGCCTCCGACCATCTGGTGCGGGCCTACCACCACACGTACGGACTGCCGACGCTGACGTCCAACTGTTCCAACAACTACGGCCCGCTGCAGTTTCCGGAGAAGCTGATCCCGCTGATGATCGTCAACGCGCTCGCCGGGAAGCCGCTGCCGGTGTACGGTGACGGGCAGAACGTGCGCGACTGGCTGTACGTCGGCGATCACTGCAGCGCGCTGCGCGCCGTGCTCCGCGGCGGGCGTCCCGGCGAGACGTACAACATCGGCGGCAATGCCGAGATGAAGAACCTCGACGTCGTGCACACGCTCTGCCGCATCGTCGCGGAGCTGGTGCCCGGATGCGACCCGGCCCGGCAGATCGCCTGCGTGAAGGACCGGCCGGGGCACGACCGCCGGTATGCGATCGATGCGGCCAAGATCCGCCGCGAACTCGGGTGGACGCCGCGGGAAACCTTCGCAT
>Ga0315275_10007344_pt1 | contig 10637 bp, 7 predicted proteins | sample YL17G03_0_MG_FD_205557 | JGI IMG/M metagenome (GOLD analysis project Ga0315275, IMG submission 205557) | Sediment microbial communities from Yellowstone Lake, YNP, Wyoming, USA - YL17G03_0 | ecosystem: Environmental > Aquatic > Freshwater > Lake > Sediment | place: USA: Wyoming | collected...
ACACGACCCCAAGCGGGCCGGAGATCTCGGCATCGTTAGCGGGATCCACATAGCAATTCCCATCGTGGCCGCTGACGGCGCCGGCCGCGATCAGGGCCTCCGAGTTCCACCATTTCGCATGCCCATCCAGGAAGCCAAGGTTCACCCCGCCGAGATGGCGGGCCTGCTCGCTTCGGTGGTCCTTGTATAGCTCTACCGTCCAGGTGCAGCCCATGTCGACACCACAGCCAGCGGGGTAGTCGGGAACGGAGGTGTCTACCCCCATGCAGAGGCTGCCACGGCACCGATCCGGGTAGGCCGCGAGCACAAGATCCCAGTCCCCGGGACTGCATCCAACCTCTATCACTGCCAGCCAGCCCACGGTATTGGGTATCTGCGCCAGCTTCATGCCGTACCCGCGCGACGGAATCATGTAGTTCTGAACGAACCCTCTCTCGGGTAAGGTGAGCTTCGCCCCGAGGATCAGCCCTTCCGCAGGATCGATCTCCTGTGTGAACGAGTCAGTGACAGCTCCCCCCCAACCGGTCGGAAGAGTGCCGCTTCCGACCCAGTCCGGCATCTCTCCGCCGTACCAGTCATAGACCCGTCGGAACCAGTCGCCCCCGTAGCTGTTGATGATTATGGGCGGCATATTGATCCGCGCGCTAGGGCACCTCCAGACATCGCGGTTCTTCGTGTACTCGTCCAGCAACACGGGGGAGTTGAGATACGGATTCATCAGGGTTATCTTCGAGTCTATCTCGGTGGTAGCATCTGGACACCCGCACATGAGATGTGCCCAGTCCATGATCTCCTGGCGCGCCTCGTGCGGAGGCAAAGTGTCATTGTTGTCTGTCAGGTACATCTGGACAGCCAGAGCGATGTTCTTCACATTGCTCAGACATACCGCTTTGCGGGCCGATTCGCGCGCCCGGGCAAACACCGGGAATACCATTCCGGCCAAAATCCCGATGATCGCGATTACAACGAGCAACTCGATCAGAGTAAAGCCCCGTCGCTTGCACATCCTCCGTCCTCCTCACTACAGTGTAGTTCCGATGGCACTCCGAGCACTACCTGACCTAGCCGTTCTCTCCGTGGACTCCCTCCTTTCCTTGGGGCAGTTGGCTCGGGCTGCTCGCGACTGAATGGTCGACAAACAGGCTCCTCGCTATCGCATCGGCCGCCTCTTCGCGGCGCATGTATGGGCCGCACGATCCCCGGACCACTAACTGGGTGGGGAGGAGATGGATGCCGCTGCCGTCGGTGGTGCTGTCCCCTTCGATAAGCGCCGCGAGAATGCGCATCGCCTCTCTGCCAAGTTCCTCTTTCGGCTGTCTCACCGTAGTGAGGGGGGGATCACAAACCTGGCAGATCTCCGTATCGCTGTACCCGATGACCGAGAGATCGTGGGGGATCCGTAGTCCTGCATGCTTGGCCGCCGCCATGAACGCCGCCGCCCCTCTGTCATTCGCGGCGATTACCGCCGTAGGGAGTGGGCGCTCCTGGAGCATGCTCTGCGCCGCGGTGAGCGCCTGGACATAGCTGAAGTCGTAATGCGCCACCCGACCATTGGGGATATCAAGCCCGCGTGCTGCCATCGCCTCTCTGAATGCACGCAGGCGCACCACACCGGTGGACGTCCATGAAGGCCCGGCGAGATGGCCGATCCGCTCGTGGCCCAGCGACACCAAATGGTCCACGGCCTGCTGCACCCCTCCCGCGCCGTCACTTGTCACCACAGGCAGATCCAGTCCGTCCACCGCGCAGTCGACGAGCACGGTGGGTACCCGCTTGAGGTCCGCCACCAGCGCCGCATCATCAATCGGGAGGCTGATTGAAGGGTAGAAGACGATGCCTTCGACTCTCGCCCCCAAGAGTCGGTCGAGCTCCCGCCTCACCCCGCTATGGCCCTGACCTCCATAACTCGCGAAGAGCGCATCGCGCCCCACCTCCCGCGCCGCCTTCGCGAGGCCGGCCATGACTTCACCAACGAATCCGCTCGCGAAGTCCAGCAGGAGAACACCGACGGTCCCGCTGCGCCGACGGGCAAACGCTCTCGCTACCCGATCAGGCCGATAGCCGAGATCCTGGACCGCCCGAAGCACGCGCTGCCGACTTGCGTTGCTCACGCTACCTGTGCCTGAAATGGCGCGCGATGCCGTTGCCATCGAGACGCCAGCGGCCTTCGCGACCTCTCGGATGCCTACTCTTGGCCCGGCGCCGCCGTCGCGCCGCCGCCGGCGCTTGACCGGCCTCACTTCGTCTGCTGATGCCACAACCACCGACCTCGAGCCCTGAAGGAGATCATCCACCGACTCAGAGGGGGCGTCCCGCCCTGTTCTGGTCTCGACGTGGAAGCATTTCCATAGTAGCGCAAGAACGCTTGATTGTCAAGAGGTGGCCAGTGAACCTTCTGCGATACCACCATCTTGACGTGAGGCCAGGACTCGGGTATAGTGGAAACGATTACACAAGTGAACTCGACTGTCGGGTACCAAGAGCAAGGCGGTTTGCGGCAGCGACCAGCGCCAGGTTCGGGGATCGTCTGAAGGCGGATTCTCGCATCGCTGCCGCCAGCCGGATTAGTGCGATGGCGTGCTAGCCGAAAGGAGAGGTGCCGGGCGTGACCCTCGGGGTCTTGCCGCGCCGATTGGCAATGGCGTGATCGGACGGTGAGCTACCTCCAGGGCGGTCTGGTGACACCCGCATGGACGAGGTACGGGATCCGCCCGGGCGCCTACCGGGCAGTGCCTCCGAGGTCACGCTTTCAGTGGGGCTAGGAGAGAAGGACGCGATGTCACGGGTACGGCAGAGGTCGAGTAAGGTCCGCGTGGCGATGATCGGGGCCGGCAAGATGGCGAATACCGTTCACTATCCATCGCTGGCATCATTCGACGACGTCGAGATCGCGGCCATCTGCGATCTCGATGAGAACCGCCTAACGACAACGGCCGAGAAGTACGGTGTAGAGAAGAGGTACTCTGATTACCAGCGGATGGTGGAGGAGGTCGCGCCCGATGCTGTCTACGCGATCGGCAGCCCCGACATCATGTACACGGTTTGGGTCTGGTGCCTGAACCACGGGCTGAACCTCTACATCGAGAAGCCCATGGGCATCAGCCTCCATCAGGCACGGGTATTGGCGCACCTCGCGGCGGAGAACAACTGCATCACGCAGGTGGGCTTCCAGCGGCGCATCGCGCCGATCGCGGCGAAGTTGCGGCAGGAGTGCCTGAAACGTGGCCCGGTCTTCCACGCGGTATGCCAGTTCTACAAGTGCGACCTGACACCATGCCTGGCAGCACGGGACCACATGATGGACGATGGTGTCCACGCCATAGACACGCTGCGGTGGATCTGCGGTGGCGAGGTAGTAGGAATCCAGAGCATGGTCAAGAGGGTCGGGACGCCAGACTGGAACTACATCACGGCGATCCTTGAGTTCGATAACGGGGCCACTGCCTTGCTGATGAACACCTGGGCAAGCGGGCGGCGGGTCTTTCGGCTCGAAATGCACTCGCCAGGAATCGTCGCGGAAGTGGATATCGAGGGGAAGGGACACCTCTACGCGGACGGCGACACGGATGGCGTAGAGTACGACACCAGGCAGGTTGCCGGGAGCAACGAGTTCCATGTCTTCGGGGGCTTCTGCGCTAAGGACAGAGAGTTCATAGATTGCCTGAAAACCAGCACTCAGCCCGGGTCCAGCTTCCCCGATGCCCTAAAGACGATGGAGGTGGCCGAGCGCATTCTCGCCCAGTCACTGCTAAGTGGAAAACCTCTCTCGGTAGAGGCGTCTTTGGCCGCCCGGCCGGTGTCGAGGTCAGCCGGGGGTGAGTCACCATAGACGGTTGAGAGACAACCTGACCAAGGGGAGGCGCTACGATGTTCATCATGTTCACGAAGCACCTGCAGGAGTACCTGCTACCAACGCTGGTCGACCCCCTTCGAAGCGCGGGAATGCACGGAGCCGACTTGTGCGTACGGCCGGGCTCCACCATTGACGCTACCTGGCTACTCGACCCCCACCGCGGCGTCATCGTCTCGGTCACTGCGACCGACAAGCTATCTATCAGGGCGAAGGTGTCCACCGGCGATCAGGTCGTTGGGGTACTCACGCTCTCCGCAATCATCAACCAGAAGAACGCCCTCACCGAGTTCAGCGGCGCGCCGGTCGGCCCGAGATGGCAGCGCCCGGCCGCTAAATCGGCGGGGACCGCCTTGTCTTGAGATCGCTGACCACCTACGATATGAGACCCTGAGTTCGATAACGGTGCCCGCTAGCGCCGAGAAGGAGTCAGTCGCGATGGGATTCTATGACAAGCCGCATGGGGACCTTTCCTGGTTCCATCATGACCGCTTCGGCCTGTTCATCCACTGGGGCATCTACAGTCTCGCCGCGCGCCATGAGTGGGTGAAGTCGAACGAGCAGATGACGGACGAGCAGTATGACCGCTATATCCCGATGTTCAACCCCGACCGGTATGACCCCGAGCAATGGGCCGACCTGGCCGCCGATGCCGGGATGAAGTACTTTGTCATCACGACCAAGCACCATGACGGCTTCTGTCTCTGGGATTCGAAGCTGACGGATTACAGGGCCCCCAACACTCCGGCTGGCCGAGACCTGCTCCGGCCCATGATTGAGGCCTTCCGCCGGCGCGGTCTGCGGGTGGGGCTCTATCATTCGCTACCGGATTGGCGGCATCCCGAGTTCACGATTGATCGCATCCACCCGCAGCGGAACCACCCGGATCGGGAGCAAATCAACGCCTCCCGCCGCCTGGAACGGTACACCGAGTATCTGCACGGCCAGGTGCGAGAGTTGCTGACAGAATACGGCGATATTGACGTGCTCTGGTTCGATATGGGGCAGCAAGTCGCCCCCGGGGAGAAGGGCCACAACGAGTGGCAGAGTGAGAAGCTGCTCGCGATGATCCGGGAACTTCAGCCGCACATTCTGGTAAACGACCGGTTGGATCTCATTGATGTGTACGGTTGGGACTTCCTGACGCCAGAGCAGTGCTCCATGCGAGAGAATCCGATGGTGAATGGGGAACTGGTACCGTGGGAAACCTGCCAGACGTTCTCCGGTTCCTGGGGATACCACCGCGATGAAATGTCCTGGAAGAGCGTTGATCAGCTCATTCGCCTCCTGATAGATACCGTGAGCAAGGGGGGGAATCTGCTCCTGAACGTCGGTCCCACCGCGCGCGGCGAGTTCGATTACCGGGCGTGCGAGCGTTTGGCCGGTATCGGCGAATGGATGAAGCAGCACAGCCGGGCAATCTATGGCTGTACTACCGCTCCGCGCGAATTCCAACGCCCCGACGACTGTCGCCTCACCTATAATCCTGTGACTCGCCGGCTCTATGTCCACATCCTGGCCTGGCCACTGCGGTCCCTTCACCTTCCGGGACTGGGCGGCAAGGTGGCCTATGCGCAACTGCTCCACGACGCATCCGAACTGCAGGTGTCGGAGGGCGGTGGGTACCAGAACATCAAGGGGGGTCAGGCCGTTGCCCCGAAGGGGCTGCTCACGATCGAACTACCGGCACCGGCGCCAAACGTCGCTGTCCCGGTAGTTGAACTCGTGCTCAAAGATGGAGTTGGCGGGAAGTAGTCGGGAAGCCATACGCGTTCCCAAAGGAGATATCGTGGTGAAACTGTTTCACATCGTACTCGTCGGACTGGCACTCACGACCGCGTCGCTGGTGGCGATAGGCAACGCGCTGAGCATAGAGCCGGCAATAGGCTGCGGAAGAAAGGAGACTGACGCGATGACACGACATGAGACTGCCGGAGAGCGACGCATCCTCTTCATCCACCACTCCTGTGGTACTGCTTGGATGGAGCGGGGACTGGTAGCGGCGTTGGAGGATCCGCAGAATCCCTATAGTAAGGGGCGATACTCGTTCCACGACGCGCAGTACGGAAGCTACCTTGGCGAGGGTGATGGCACACTTGGCCGCGACACCGATCTCCGTGACTGGTATGTCAAATTCCGCGAGGATCTTGACCGGCCGGGTGAGCTCGTGGACATGTTGAATTGTGACCACCAGGACGAAGCTTATAGGGATGGCGGGCAGAACGAGATCATCATGTTCAAGTCTTGCTATCCGAATAGTAACATCGGTCCGGCTGATATCAGCATTGATCTTGATGACCCGGCCGTGCGCGCCGAGTGGCTCGACCCGAAGCGAGGTGGCTACTACAATGGAAGGTGGAGATACCGTGACGAAAACCACATCAACTACGTGAAGGCGGCATACACAGGCTTGTTGGACATTTTCCGGGAGCATCCGGAGGTGCTGTTCATCGCGGTTACCGCGCCGGCCATGCATTACTCGGCCTATGGGGACGACAACTCATCCGCACACCGGAGTCGGGAATTCAACAACTGGCTTCGTACGGAATGGCTGAAGGGATACCAGGATGAGAACGGCCACGTGAACGTCGCTGTGTTCGACTGGTTCCGGGAGCATGCCTACAGCGACGATCCCGCTGCCCCGAACTACTGGCGCAACTTCATCGGCAAGCCTGGTCATGAAGCACTGTCGGAAGCAAACCACGAGCAGTTCGTTGATACGTTGCGGCTCGATTATGCTTCCGAAGGTGGCGACAGCCATCCGAATCAGGCCGCAGACGAATGGCTGACGAAGGTCTTTGTGGAGACCTTCATCAACCAAGCCTACGACACTTGGCGGCGCGGATAACTTGCCGATCAGGTTGTGGCCGTCAGATAGCCTTGGGACACCTCTGGAACTGCTGTGACCAGTAGTATTGCCGCGTGAATGGCAGTGTGACGACGGCTATCCGGAGGCGCCGCCCTAGGCCCATATGACAGAATGTCCAGGAGTCGTAGGCGGAACAAGGTCGCGCAAGTGCGGCAAAACGCGCTGGGCCATGAGGTTACGAGCCCACTGCTGGGGTAGGCGAGCGCTGGCGCACCAGGGGAGTTATTGGGGATATACGTGTTGGGATCGCATCGGGAACCCAGATCGAGTGAAACCGACGTCTCGTCCGGCGGACTGACTCCGCGCGCGGTACTCCTCGGCCTTCTTTGCGTCGTGCTCGTGACGTTTGTCACCGCGTGGGCTGAACAAGTCGTCAGACACATCATCATCGGGGCGCTGACGTTCCCGCCGGTCGCTATTGGTGTTCTGATCTTCCTCACGCTGCTCAACCGGCTTCTGCGCCGGTGGCGACCCCGGTGGGTATTGCGGCCGACCGAACTCCTCGTCATCTACATCATGATGCTGCTTAGCGCCTGGACGTCATCCCGCGGCGGACCCGTCCGCCTGCTTCCGCTGCTGACCAGCGTCGACTACTACGCCACTGTCACCAACAGGTGGGAGAGCACCTTCTTCGCCTACCTGCCTCAGCAGCTGATTCCGTGGGATGCTGCGGGCGAGCCGCGCCAGCCGCTCGTGGCCGCCTTCTTCGAGGGGTTGCACAACGGTGAACCCATCCCATGGCTCCCTTGGGTGGCGCCGCTATCTCGCTGGACCGTGGTCATACTGCTCCTCTTCGGCTCCTTCGTCTGCCTGGCAACCTTGTTGCGCCCCCAGTGGTCTGATCGAGAGCGGTTGAGCTTCCCCCTGGCCCAGCTTCCCCTTGAGATGCTGCGGGGCGAGGACAACAACTCGTTCTATCGAAGCTGGCTGCTCTACTTCGGCGCCGCCATCCCCGTGGCCATCCATCTCATCAACCTGGCTCACAACATCAACCCTAACCTTCCTCAGATCACCCTCCAGTGGAACCTGCGCCAGCTTCTGTTCACCAGCCCGCCCTTGAGCCAGATGACGAGTTTCTACCTCTACCTCTCCCTCTCCGGGATCGGCTTCTTCTTCCTCCTACCAACCGACCTGCTCTTTAGCTTCTGGTTCTTCTATCTGTTCCTCGCCAAAGGACACGAGATACTGCTGCTGACCCTGGGGCAGACCCTCGACCAGCCAGGCCACGCAGATACCAGCCTCTATCTCGCCAGCGCGGAGGCCGGCGGTTTCTTCGTGTTGGCCGGGTATCTGCTGTGGCTTGCCCGACCCGCCTTCGTTGCAGGATTCCGGAACGCGGCCGCGGGAGCCGGAGAGATGATGCGCTATCGGACCGCTCTCTTCGGCCTCAGCCTTACCCTGCTGGGTGCCGCGGTCTGGTTCACCATGGCCGGGCTCTCTTTCTGGCTTGCCCTAATGGAAGTGCTCGTCTACGTGCTCGTGATCGCTCTCGTCATGACCCGCGCCACGGCCGAGGGCGGCATGCTTATGACCGAGATCATCTTCACTCCCCTCGACGTCTACGGGATGCTGGGTCGCCGCCAGCTGCTGGGCAGCCGGAACTTGACCGCCATCATCTTCGCCACCGTCCCCTTCGGGGGCGATATGCGCGGCCTTGCGCTTCAGGGCATGATGGACGTTCAGAAGATCGCCGACGGTGTCGGGCTTCGCCGCCGTGCAGTCCATGCCGCCCTCTGGATCGGCATCGTGGCCTCACTTGCCATTGGTTTCGTCATTCATCTCTGGCTGAACTACCGGCACGGCGCAGCGGACCTGAGCGGGCAGTTCTCCTGGCTCTCGGGCGTCTTCTGGAAGGAGCACGCCGCGTTCCTCGCCGGAGAGGAGAGGTTCAACCCGGCCGCCCCGGTCTGCTTCCTCCTGGGGGCCGGCTTCACCGTTCTTCTGGCGTTTCTGCGCCTGCAGTTCTGGTGGTGGCCACTTCATCCCCTCGCGTTCGCGATGATCGGCTCCTGGTCGATGGTTGTCTACTGGTTTCCCATCCTCATAGCATGGGTCGTGAAATCCATGGTTGTCCGTTACGGTGGGTTGCCCGGCTACGCTAAGGCGCGCCCCTTCTTCCTCGGGCTTGTCTTTGGCGAGATGAGCATTGCGGTGGTGCTCACCTTGCTGGATGCCATCTGGCATATTCCCGCCCCGTTCATCCCGTTCGACTGAGGTGCGCCCTTCGGCTCGCTGGCGCGCCGACGCCAGGTTTTGAACTGGGTGCGCCCACAACAGTCACAGAGCAGCCCTCGTTCTCATCCGCGTTTGTCCGCGCCTGATTCACCCACATATCCGTCCCATTTCTCATGATTCGTGAACTCTTACGCGACGGTGCCAGTTCACTACAACACGATCCGGTCGCACAGCGCGTTGGGCTACCGGCCACCGGCCCCGGAGGCAATGCTACCCCGGTGCCAAGGTCTGGAATCAATGGCCGCGTATGCCATGGGACTGACATAACCCGTGGTATCACTCATGGGGGTAAGTCAGGCTAAGGCCATGGGCGACCTCGCCGCCGGAGCGTTCTACACATTGTTGGGCAGCGTCATCCACATGAACATCTACCCGGCCAACTGGTAGCACGGAGCCCAACGCTTACGGGGCGTGATCCTGGGTGTGCCTACCAGGGATTGCGAGAGCCAGCCTGCGGGCATCGCTGGGGCGCGCTTTCAGCCATGTGTCCGTGTCGACCCGCAGGACGCTCTACACAAGGGGAGGTGGGGACGCTTTTGCCGCTTCTTCTATCGTTCTGGTGCCTGCTCGATCTTGAGGAAGAGGACGGAATGCGCCGGGAGCACGAAGTCCACTCCACCGGCATGTGCGCGAGCGGTGAAGCTGCTAACCAACTCATCTTTTCGCTCCAGCATGGGTTTATGGTCCAAATCGGAGTTGGAGAGCAGTACCCCAGTCGCGTGGCTCGGGCGGAAGTGCTTGATCGCTATTTCACAGGGGAAGCTCCTCTCCCAGGAGGCGTTGGCGATCATAACATACATCGTGCGGCCGTCCTTGCTTAGCGTCACGATGGTGGGGGTCAAAGGGCCTGGGTACTCTCCCGGCTTTGCGTAGGGGTCATCTCCCGAAGGTGTATAGTAGGGCGCGGTGCCGTCCATTTCCAGCACGTTATCGCCAAGGTATCGGTTGAAGTAGTAGTAGAGCCAGTAAAGCATATAGCGCTTGTCGGGTGCATGCAGAGAAAGGACGCCGAATCCCTGAGCTCTGGCTTCCGATAGTAGGCTCCAGGAACTGGCGCCGCGAAGGAAGCCCTCTCGCGTGTAGTAGATGAGTCTTACCGCACGGTGCAGAGTTCCAACGATGTTAGCGTTGCGGTCAACGTAGTCGGGGTCTTCGTCGTTCGGACCTGAGGCCGACATTCCCCATTCCGTGTCATACTGGTAGACGTTCCGACCCGGGTTGTAGGCCTTCATGAGCGCGCCGATTTGCAGGGCCCGATCCATTATCCGGAAGTTCTCGGTGAGTGCAGCAACCTCCGGCCTTCTTTGGGCGATGTGATCGAGCCCGATGTAGTAGTGAGCGACGACGAAGTCGTAACTGCCGGCAGCTCTGCCCAGCATGTTCGTGCCCCAGGTGGTGCCCCAGCGGTCAATCGATAATCCAACCTGTGCTTTGCTGCTTACCCGACGGATGGCTTGGCTCACATCCTTCATGTGCTTGGCGTAATCATCCGGGGTGGCGAAAGCCACTTTCGACCGTCTCAGATAGACCTCATTGCCAACTTCCCAGAGACGGAATCCATAGCCTTTGCCCTCAGCGTATGCCACCGCGCGAGCCCAGACCTCCGGTGAAAGAGGAGCATCCTCCGCTCCGATATCTTCAAGTTCGAGAGGAACCGTCTCCTGGTTGATGCCGATTCGGTCG